>Ga0116167_1001734_pt1 | contig 19500 bp, 22 predicted proteins | sample AD_JPNMR3_MetaG_FD_89794 | JGI IMG/M metagenome (GOLD analysis project Ga0116167, IMG submission 89794) | Active sludge microbial communities of municipal wastewater-treating anaerobic digesters from Japan - AD_JPNMR3_MetaG | ecosystem: Engineered > Bioreactor > Anaerobic > Digestate | place...
AGCACCAGACAACGTAAACAGCTCAATCGACCAAATAAAATTCGAAACACTAGTCTACATCTTCTCCAAAGTCATGAACTTCTACAAAACCAACGGAAGACTACCAAACTCCGTAACAGTACCCAGCAACAATGGAGGAAATGGAGGAAACGGAACTACCAGTTTCGGAAATGGTCAATTAAATGGATTGCAAGGAACTGAAGGTTTGCAAATTCTAGCCAAATACATCAATCAAAACTTGAACCACCAGTACGGAGCAGCTACTACCGCAGAAGGTGTTGAAAGAACCGGACTTGGAGACTGCTGGGGTCTATCTGCATGGACAGCTAAAGTATTATATGATAATGGGTACACCGTTAGAATAGTTCAAGGAGCATCAGTTGAAGCAAGTAACCACCGATGGGTGCAAGTATTAATAGATGGGAAATGGATAAACTTTGACCCATCCTTAGTTACCAAAAAATATGGAAGTAAACCATATTATACCACATGTGCCAGTGTAAGTCAAATTATCGCAACATACTATGCCTAAGGTACTTAATGTTTGGGGGGCTTATAAACCCCCAAATATTTTTCCTTTATTTGACCCGCCCAATGGGTTTTCTCTTTCTTGATCCATTTCTAGAGTATTATCGTTGACTGTACTTCTACTTTGGTTTCTTTAGAGTAATTTGAAACTTTCTATTACTAATCTGAATTTTGGTAGTGTTTCATTGTACTTGCTGAGTGGTGTGACGCAGCCTATCCTGTAATATTTGGAGCCTGGGACGGCTTCAATGTGCACAGTCAAAGCTTGGTATTGTATTCCATCAGCATGCCATGTTTTAATGAGTTCCACGGCTTTCATCCCATTGACAGTAATATTTCGTTCTGAAACTTCTGTCTGCCCAATATTTGCAATATCATGTCTATATTTGCTGAGTTCTTCGTCAAATGATCTAAAGTTCAATTGTTTAACATAGAAGTAAGTGCTGATATTAGCTTCAGTGTGATTATCACTTGGATCATAGAATGCTACGATGGGATCTGGAGGGTACCCCCATCGAGTGGGACTATGAAGGTCTTTTATAGGCTTCCAATCTGCAGGATATTTAAATGTGATCCTATTATCTGCGTAGGTTTTGTAAGGGATCGTTGGGGTAGTATTGTTCGAATTATTGACATGACTCCCAATAGGATAAACATGGAATAAACTTGGATAAAATACTAAAACGGCAGTTATTAAAATCAGAATAGTAACTGCAACCATGAAAATCTTCTTAATTTTTCCAATCTTAGGTTTTTTTGGACTTATATGGGAAACCCCTCTTTTTAATTTATGGCTTCTTCCATGTTTTTAAGCCAATTAATATTATTATTATTTTGATATAAAAAGAGTTTTTCTTGGTGAATATTATCCAAATTTTTGGAAAATAAAGTTTCCGTTCTGTGGAATAAACCATTATATCGCTTCAATGGTGAAATTAGTGGCTTATGTTCCAATTGATGGTTCTTAGGATAGGATTTGTCTCAGTTGCTTTGATTTGAGGGTTTTTTTGCTTTCGCTGAAAAAGTTAAATTTTCAACCTTTAAAAAAGAAAGTAGTTTTTTTGTGATCTTTTAAAGCTGAAGATTAAAAAAGGTTCCTATGATAAAATTTATGGGGGGGTTTATAATATGTCGTCAAGTATCCCCATGATTATTGCAATGGCTTTCTCTTCGTTTTTATCAACCCCATCCGAGGAATTTGCAACTTTTATCGCCATTTTTAAAAGCATTTTCTTGAAATTTTGAGCTTCTGAATGTTTCAATCTCCCCAGAAGGTCGGCAACTGTCTTCAAACCTTCTAGAGGATTCTTTTTTAATAAATTTCTAAATTTAGGATTGTTATTCGTCACATTGACTATATGATCCCTGAATACCTCATAGGTAAATCCAGTAGAATATTCTATAACATTCTTTGATTGGTTTAATACTTCTTCTAATTCCTCCTCATCAATTTTACCATCAGCTATGGCCACAACTTCAAAAACCCAGATCGGTGCTGCTTGTAAGGTTAACCATTCATTTTCATTAAACTTATTCCTAAAAGTCAACTCCAAACACCTCATAAAATAATATAAAATATTATTTATATCATACTTTATATATTTTTAGCTTTATCTTTATCACCTCAAAAAAAACATTTTTTTGGGCAATTTACAAGATGAAAAAATTTCCATTCTACAATATAAAAGCACTCCTCAATAAAAAAATAGTAAGTGAAGAGCCGCAAACTCCAGATGAAGTATTGGTAAGATGAAAGCATATGGCTCACACGGAGGAGGGACAAGAAACATTTCCCCATTTGGATAGGTTTATATTGAAAGCTATAAAAAGCATAAGATTATGAGAAAAAAGATGAAAATTATCCTCATAGGAGCCGTTACCATTCTAATATTGGGTCTAGTAGTTTCTAATCTTACAAATCCGAAAGATAAGGAATCTGAAGAATCTATTAATATCACTTTTACTGGGGATGTTATGTTAGGGAGGAATGTTGATCCTATTTTACATGAAGATCCGCAACCATTCAGAAACGTGATTAACCTAACCAATGGAACAGATCTGACAATAATCAACCTAGAATCACCTATCACCAATTCAACAGATCCAAGAGACAAAATAATAACATTCAAAGCAGATCCACAATTTACAAAATCGCTCAAAGACGCTGGAGTGGACGTCGCATGCCTCGCAAACAACCACATCATGGATTTTAAAGAAACAGGCCTAAATGACACCATAAAAAACCTAAAAGCTAACAATATAAAATATGTAGGCGCAGGCCCCAATATAACAGAAGCCTATAAACCCCTTATCATAGAAGTTAAAGGGAAAAAGATAGCTATCATACAAGCATCAGAATTCGCAGATGAATATTATATGCCCCCAGCAACCCAAAATAGACCTGGTTTCGCGCCAATTTCCTGGGAACATATAAAAGCTGCAATAGATGATGCTAAAAATGCAGGGGCTGATTATATTATCTGTGAATTCCATTATGGCAACGAGTACCGCTACACTCCAAACGAAGTACAAAAGGATATATATAAATGTATTGATGAAGGTGCATTCATTGTGGTTGGACATCACCCCCACGTCCCAGGCGGCATAGAAAAATATAAAGGACACTTTATATTTTATAGTCTCGGGAATTGCGTTTTTGACATGCAAAACCCTGAGACGAAAAGATCCATGATAATAGTCGTAACAATTAAAGGTAACAGTTCAATCATCCATATTTATCCTATAAACATCATAGGCTGCTATCCCCAACTCATGGACGTGGATGATGCCAACGCATTCCTAGAAGAACTTGAATCATATTCAAACGTAGAAATCCAAACCAAAAATGGTATTGGAATAATAACATGAAAGGACAATCTTGAGTATAAAGGGGGGGCTTCCGTTTGCCATCCGAAAATTTCATAAAATATAAAGAAGCCATCCTAGATGTTCTTATACTCATTGATATATTCGCCATAATCTACATCTCTTTTTATCCTGCAACTCCAATATTAATATCCTCAGTTAACAATTTCGACCTTTTACTTTGCATACTATTATTCGCCGATTTTCTCTACCATGCGAAGACAAATGAGGATAAGTGGGCTTTCATCAAAAAGAACTGGACTGACATAATAGCATTCATACCCTTACCTTATCTCAGGATTTTCAGATTCACAAGATTAATCAAGATTCTCAGACTCTTGAAGGTTTTAGCACTCTTTAGAAGGTATATCAAGGGCATGTTCAATTTCCTCTTGGAGACACATGTTGACCAGGCAATTGCTATACTATTATTCGCTATCCTCTCTGGAACACTACTATTCTATAATACAGAAGCTGGTGTGAATCCATTCCTCAAAGGTCTTACAGATTCCCTATGGCAGACTATAACCACAACCATGGCAGGAGAAGTTGTTATAGCCCCAGTAACATTTTATGGTAAAATCATAACAAGCTTCCTAATGTTCGTGGGAATAACATTCTTCGGCTTCTTAACAGCCTCACTAGCATCCTGGTTCGTTAAAAACCCTAAAAAGGAAAAAGAACTCCATGATACCATAGGACTCCTAGAAAAAAGACTAGATGAACTTCGAAAAGAAATAAAAGAACTAAAAGAAATCATAGAAAAAAAGAAATAATCCACTGTTGCTAATAACCTCTACTTGCAATAGTGAGGGACACTTCACCCGTTAATTTTATAATTGAAATAAGCTAAACTTTTATGGTAACCAAAAAAGTTCTGGGATCACAAATGACAAAAACAACCTACATTATCATAGGCATAATAGCCATATTCGGAATTTACCTCTACATCACAACACTTACGGGCCCATTCGAACCCGTGGGACGCCTTGGACTAGTTAAACTAGCAAATCCAGACATGGCAGCAGGCCACCCACAATCGAAGGTAGCTGCCAGTTACGCTCAAAAGAAAGGATCAAAATGTGTTGTCGTAGTACACTATGCAGGAGACGCCTCCTACTCCCACTACAAGGAAGGTAACATTACCATAATAAACTTCGCATTCATCGACCCAAACGGTCTTAGAACAGACATTGACTGGAACGAAGTCATACAAACATTCATATTCGGAATACCCGATGGAAAATACCGCTACAGAGTCGACGGATACGAATTCAACACACTCGACGAAGCACTCGCCTACGTACAAAATCTCGCCAAAGAAAACGGCCAAGAAGGTCCAATACCACTCTACTTCCATGGAACGGTCCGCAAAGGCAACATATTCATAAACCCAGGATGTGGTTTCCCATTATATGTACAACTAGTATGGAAACAATATGGCAGACTCGGCGCATACTACTACATAGCAAAGGGCCTTATAGAACCATACCTTAGCAATCCATATGCAGTCTATGAAATGTTCCACGCCTCAGACCTCCAAAGACTCTACAACGAAGGATACCTAAACTATTAAAATGTTATTGAAGCCTGAACATGAAAAATATGATACCTTATTGTGATGATTTCAGCAGAAAAAAAGAAATTGGGAGGTTTATCGTCTCCCAAATCCTATAAAAGTTTTTTTAAGTTTTCAATTATCTCAAGGATGGAATAGTACAATATAACCTGTGTTTCCCTGTCTTGGATCCAGTCATTTTTATCTGGCGCTCCTATGGTCATATAACCGTCGGTCTTTTTCAAAATGTCATTTTGAAGTTTTGATAATACACCTTTATAATCACCCGCTTTTATTTCCCACATCACTGAACTTAATTTATTTAAAAGTGCGTTCTGCATATTATCTGTCTTGAAAACAGCCGAATCTAGTGATATGACTATATTTTCTGTATTTTCGATGGATTCTATGACTTCTATTATTGGACTTGTTACTTGGATCATGGCAATGACTGGTTGACTGTCTATGTTGCCATCGTTTACTATAAGCTGCACTATATATGTACCTGGCAGATCCGGGACAAAACTTGTCACCATAGCCTGAGGACTTGCTATGGTGGCTTGACTCCCCACAGGAACTGATAAGAAACTCCATTGATAGCTTAGAGCATCTCCATTCATATCTGAACTTCCACTACCATCAAGGGTTACAGTTTCACCAACCATAACCGAGGAAGCTGTTACAATATCAGCAACCGGTTGTAGGTTGCGGAAACACACTTTTACAAGTGATGATGAGGTTTCATTCCATGAATCAGTCACTGTGAGCTGTATCACATATTCTCCCTTTAAATCTGGCTCAAATGTTGGTCGCGCTGTGTTAGCGCCGCTGAGCACCGCATTGCTTCCAATAGGCTTTGATAAGAACTCCCATTGATATGTGAGACTTTCACCATCTGGATCATAACTCTGAGTACCGTCAAGATAAACTGTAGTAACCTTATCCACCACTTGATCAGAACCAGCAACAGCAACTGGAGCGTCATTCATGGGTGTTATGGTTACTGTAACTGTCGCAATGGCTGTTAATTCACCATCTGTTATGGTGTATGTGAATGTGTCTGTGCCATAATAATTCTCATCTGGTGTATATTTTATTATACCATCCGGTGTCCAAGTTATGCTTCCATGTTCAGGATCCGTGACACCAGTTACTGTTAATGCATCGCCATCAGCATCAAAGTCGTTGACAAGCACGCTTATCATGACAAACATGTCCTCAAATGTTGTCACGGTATCATTCACGGCTACAGGATCATTATTTGCGGCTGTGGGTCTGGAAATTGCTATTTTACTTGGAGAATAATTCGCGAAGAAACTGCCAATGACATTGAATGTGTTCAAATCGATCTCTTGTATATAATAAGTGGATCTACAGGCTATTAGTGCAATATCGTCTATGATTGCCACTCCTCGGGGATAGCCTCCAACATATATTGTTTTGACCACCGTAGGTATACTTAATGTTAAGTCGATTATTGATACTGTACCATTATCACTAGCTGCAACGACCGCATATTTTCCATCTGCCGTGATTGCTGGTTTAGCCCCTGGATTTTTACCTACTGGGACAACAGCTTTTATCGTGAATGGTGATGTTGTTAAATCAATAATATTACGAACATATGGTCCGAATAAACACTATTTGTAATAATATATTTAAATGAGAGTATTAAATAATACTCTTGGAGGAGTGTGTATGAATTTTGGAGATTCGGACCATGTGATCTTTGAGACGTGGATGCTTCGCCAGGGACTTGAGAGGTCCACGTTCAAAACGTACCTCCAGTGCCTCAAGAAGTACTGTGAGGTCACTGGAATGACGCCTGCAGAACTCATAACCGAGGCAGAGGAAGAAGAGGAATCTGGCATCAGGATGAGAAACCGCAGAATAAACCTGCACCTCCTAAAGTTCAGGAAGGCACTCGAAGAGGAAGGCAAGGCACCCTCCACAATCAAGCTATACTACTATGCCATAAGGTCGTTCTACGACGCCATGGACATAACCCTACCAAAGATAAGGCACCCATCAGGGGACATCTGCCTGGAGCAGAACTACGGCAAGCTCATCACCAGGGAAGAACTCAGGACACTGGTCAGCATGGCAGCACCACGGGAAAGGGCCCTGATATACCTCATGGCCCTCTCAGGGATGGCCCAGGCAGAGGCCAGACGGCTCACCATCAGGAAGTTCCTGGACGCTGCAGGTGATGCAATCGGCCGGGAACTCAAAACCGTAGAGGACCTCTTCAACGCCGAGGACGATCTCAAGAATGAAATCATAACACTGGACATCGTCAGGAAAAAAGTGAACTACAGGTACATGACCTTCATCCCACCTGAAGCCACCAAGGAAATCATCAACTACCTAAAAGAACGAATGTACGGCCGCAACGAAAAGATAAGAATTAAAGATTATGAAAGAGCCCTATTTGTTAAGATAAACGGCGATGACATCGACAGGGATATTATAGTGACAAACCTGAGGCGGATAGGTCTCGAAGCTGGTTTTAAAAAGAAAGAAGGCGCTTACAGCTTCTGGAGGGCCCACGCACTCAGGAAGTACTTCATATCAACCATAATCAATAAAATTGGGGACAAGGTCCTGGCCGACTTCCTTGCAGGTCATAAGATAAGTGACGTTGACAGGGCCTACTGGTATATGGACCCCGAGGACCTCAAGAGGAGGTACATGAGGGCCTTGCCATACCTTTCCATCGATGGCGTTGAGGTCAGGACGATTGAAGACAGTGATTACAGGCGTCTCAGGGAAGTTGAAAATATTTATAACCAGATGAAGGATGAAATCCAGAAGGCAGAGAAGTTGATTCATTTATTCAAGAGTAGCCCTGAATTAAGAGAGTTAATTGATAAAAAGACGACAAACTAATTTTTATTACTATTTTAGTAATATTTATATAACATAAATTAATACTAATTATTGGTAATAATATTGGAGGTGTATATTATGAAAGATGTCTGTGAAGATGATATAATGGAGGCGATAGATGCATTTGAGAGGCTGGTAAAACTTCTGGACGATGTAGAAAAACTTCTTATGGAGTGAGTCTTCAGATGGCAAAGGTTCTGGTTTCTGCAAGGTGCAAGGCACAGTCCAGGACAATCATAAAGAACAGTAATTACACCTACGGTGATGCAATAGACTACTTTGCCAGGAAGATCAGCAGCGAAAATACAAAGATCCTCGTTGAAATTGAAACACTTAAACATGAGATCAGAGAGCTTGAAGATAACCTTAAGACCACCAAAAGGAAGATTGAACAGAAAAAAGAGTATCTGAAACTGCTTAAGTCAAGGTACTCAGATGAGGTACACATTGATGAGAGGACAATGGAATCGATCAGGGCTATTAAGAGAATAGCTGAAAGACTTGACTGTGATCCGCTGGAAGTTGATAAGTTCACAGGCAATACCTTGGAGTTCCATGCCAAGAAGTGTGGAATCACAAGGCTTGAGCTAGAAGAAATTCTGAGGAAAACATTATAACCAATTAACTTCTTTATTCATTTAAAGCTTCTTCTACTTCATTTACTTTTTCTTCTGGAACTCTATCCTTATAGTAAGTTAAAAACTCTCTTATAGAATCCATTGCACCGTAAGAGTCTCTTATCTGGCCATTTCTAAGAAATGCTTCTAGAACTTCCACAATTTCATCATCATTAAGAGTATCTCTGATGTTCAGCACAGTTTTAGCATTCAAAGCTGCTATAGTAAAACTCCAACTTGCTTTATATTCAGCTAGAATCAGTTTTTTCAGTTCCTCCTTTTCCTTGATAAATTCCTTTATGTTAGACTGCCTTGTAAATTCATTTATTAGAGGAATTAATTTCGACTTACCAGCATTAAAACTTGACGCAGTTCCATGAACTATTTTTTCAAAGAGCTCTCCTTTCAAAGCACTGTTTTTTTCTTCTTTCAGCGTATCTTTTAAAAATTCAAATAGATATTCGTAATCTTCAGCATCATCCCAATCAAAAATCACAATTTTATCCATGATTGCATTAAATATCTTTTTCTTAGTTATTTTATCGAGACTACTAAACTCTTTGACGCTTTCTAAATAGTTGATACCTATGGATTCAACAAATTTCGAGATTTTAATATCCTTAAATAGTTCTTCCACAAGGGCTTTGGTATTATAAAGTATACTTTCAGCAGTCTGGGGGCTTACTTTAGATTTGTGGGGTGTATGTATGAGTTCTGCCCTGATATGTCTGTATGATCTTGAAATAGACAAAAGTATAGATGGAGCCCCTCCTTTGTTTTTCATGGCATTAGTTAGGTTATTTGCTAATTTCTGAAAATCACGTTCACCGTAAGGTTCACCTAATTCATCTAGTTTTCTTTTTATAGCTATTTCTTGGGCAGACAAGGCAGCTACCGCTATGATCCAATTAAGATCTAGACCTAAATCTTTCAGGACATCCAGTAATTCTCGCATCTTTTCCATGTCGCTTTCAATATACATCTAAATACTCTCCTGGAGCGTTTATGCATAAAGCTAAAAAATTGAAGCCAAGATCTTCTTTTAAGAATTCTATAAAAGTTTTTAGTTCCATTAAATCCTCATTGAAATTCTTCCCCCTTACATGAAATTTTCTTTCACAACATATACAAAATTTTCATTTTTTGCACGTTTGTATATATATATATTATATATATTTCTTTCCATTTTCTTCTGTTTCAAGTCAATCGAAGATGTAACATTGCTAAGTGGTTTAATTTTAAGATTATTTTGAGGCACTTAAGAAAAAGTTATCCCAGGACAACTATGAGTAGCTACATTCGCAGTTTGATTCTTGATCACCTGAAAGAAGACTAATTTTTCCTTAAAAATCAGCCTTACCTATATACACATAGTGCATATAACTCAGGGAGGGAGTACTGTATAAGATCTGGTTATATAGATATCAGGATATGTATATCAGAGGCCCTTTACAGTATCACCCCAGATTATATCCCCCTCCTTTTTTGATATATAGCACTTGGATATAACCTGTATTATGATATATGTATACTGATATCAGCTCAGATCATAGGGTACCCCCAGAGGCTTATATCACTAATGTGTATATCAACTTCATCCTTGCTGTGTTTAAGGCCTGTTAATGGTCGCTGGAATTATAATTGTACACCCCACCCGCCCACCCCCACCCACCTCCTTCAACAATGCCGTGAGGGCTAACTGGGAGTCAGATGTCCCCTTATTGTTCACTAGGCTGCTTTTGTACCCATAATTTTTTTATTACATTTTAATGTAATTTTAATATGAAGTCCGTGGACAGGTTCACACAGCCCCACTATCAATAACACTGCTGCCCTCATGCATCCGAGTCTCCCTCCATGAGTACCTCCAATGGTTGTGTCCTGTCCCCGGACATGGAAAACTAGGAGGTCTGAATTTGGACAGCTATGTTAATAGTGAAATATTCTTGAAGCGCCAGGATGGCCTCAAAAGGTCATTGATGCAGGAAAATTTTGATGTTTTGAGTATCAGGGACCGTGAACTTCACTTCATGCTTGCAGGGGATGGTGAGACTGTTTTTCTGTTCATGGTGCTCCTGCCGTACATGGATGTCTTTGAACTGCCGAAGGCTTATATATGGAAGTTAAGGAGGCTCGCAACGAGGTTCAGGGCCAGGCCTTTCGTAACAACAGTGATACCTGAGGGGCAAAGCTGGCTCTTTGTACCTCTAACGGCCCTCAGGGACAGGGAGCAATACTTTGTCCTGGATGTGGACTCCTGCAGGCATAAAGGGTTCTCCCTTGACAGGCTGATTTCAGAGGAGCTTCAGCAGAGGCTCATGTGAGGTGTAAAACATGGATTCTGATGTATCAGGGTTTATGAGGGAATTTGATGGTAATATAAGGGGCCGGTTGTTCTTTGATGAGATATATGGGGAGTTTTATTTCTTTGTGCCTGATGAACCAGTTTACATGGGTTGCTTTGATGATTACCTTGCGATTCTTTATATCCTGCCAGAGGATGCAAGGTATATATTCAGTGAGAGTGAGCTGATGGAAGTGGCTGTGGAAGGTTTTTCTGTGGTTTCTCTGAGTGAGGGACTTATTTATGAGCTTTCAGTCTGAATTTTATTCTTTGATTTTCAGTGTTTTTCCTATGTACTTTGACTTTGTTTTTCCGTTTTCTTTCCAGTAGGCGTACCAGTAGGGGCCGTGCGGACATTTTTTGCAGCCTTTTTTCCCGCATCGGACTTTTTCAAGCCTGTAGGTTACTGAGGTCACTACTTCTCTTCCTGAAGGTTTTTTCCAGTCATCTGTTCGCTGGGACTCCAGGGCCCTGATTCTTGCATCTATGTAGTCTTTCATTTCCTGGAGTCTTTCAATATCCTTCTGGCGGTCTATTATTGCGGTGAATGTCTTGAGCATCTTCATCACCATTAATTCTTATGTAACTTTTTGTATATAAATCTTGTCTATGGTTACATAAGAAAACGGAGGGTAAAAAACAAAAGTTTTCCGGTGTTTACTGGTCATTATTTTCCTGTTCTGAGGATACGCTAGTAAGTCTGACATGTTCAACCCCCTTGAGTCTCATAATTTTATCTGCAAGCATCTGGATCTTTTTTATGTCCCCTCTCACTACAAGCACCTCAAGGGTATGGCTTCCTGTAAGGGGGACCTTCATTACTGCGTCTATGTATTTCCTGTAGTGGTGCTGTATGTCCCCTATTTCATCTATTACTCCCCTATGATGGTCGTAGACCATGGAGAGTGTGCCTGTCCTTTCGCCTTCCATTTCATTCATCCATCGGTACCTGACTATGTAGTCTTTAAGTGCGTCCCTTATTCCCTTTGACCTTGACTGGTACCCCCGATCCCTCAATACTTCATCAAACTCGTTCAAAAGTTCTTTTGGGATAGACATACTTATTCTTGTAACTTTAGCCATGACACCAACACCCCATGTTCTTATTCATTTAATATAAATTAGAATTAATTTACTACTAAGTAATTTTTGGCATGGTTAATAAGATTATTGGTCATGCATCAGGATCCTGAGGCCCTGTAACCATGTGGTTGCTGGTCTGCATGGTTGGCATAAGATATTAGAAATGGAAGTAGGGTGTAAATAAATTAATTAATATTGGTGGAGTCCCTAGAATACCACCTCTAAATAAAGAATAAGAAAGCTAATTTTTAACTTTAATCCCTTTAAATCTGGAATTGCATTATAATATCAGGAAATCACTCTTTTTTCCGGATTAAACTTTTTTTAGAAGTTGGCTTATCTGTGTGGTGTCATCGGGTTTCAAAGCATTTATCACCCAACACCACCTTCGATTAATAATAATTTCAAGAGATTTTACTCATAAAATATTAATATAAGATTAAATATTATTATTAATGCTGGAGGTGATAATGATTGAGGACAGGATTAAAGATGCATTGAATGATGGTAAAAGCGTTGCAGTTCAGTATAAGGACGCGGATGAATATATGGACCTTGACACTGGACATGAAAAGATATATTTGAAGCATGTAAATCCTGCAAAGGAAGTGGCGGCGGAAATACTCTCAGAGCTATCAACAGCATCAAGGAACACCATATACAAGAAATACACTACAAATGAGATCATTCAGGAGATAAAAAAGAAGGCAAAGAACAAGAGTATCCTCCTAGTTTTCAATGACCTGCAGCAGGCCTCGAAGAGCACCGTCAGGGTGTTCCTGGACATAATGGAAAACCTGCAGATACTATGCACTATCAGGGGAGGGACAAAGAAACACCACAGCAGGATTTTGAAAAAACTGGTGATCATAAAGGACCCTGAAGATGAAGTGATAGATATAACAGTCCCCATGGCAGTCTTTGCAGGTGTGGTGGCATTCCTCATATACCTTAAGATTGCTCTGAGCCTGTCTGGACTGCTTGCCTATATAGTTCTTGCATCGATATGGTTCGGGACTATAATCACCAGGACTATGCTCTGGCTTAAAAGGTGAGGAGGACATCCCATGAGTGACCTGGCATACCTGCTTTTACTTGGCCCTGCACTCTTGTTTGCCATCTCCTGTGGATGGTACTTCCTCTGGCTCTACATGGCAGGGATAACGTGAAGTGGTATACACACGCAGTATTTGCAGTATTTATTGGTGCCCTGATGGGCTATATACTTGGAGCTGAGCTCACAGTCAGATTTTTTATCATAACCCTCACAACGAGTGTCATCCCTGATTTTGCAGAGAAATCTGTCTATGACATGCATAAGAGACAGCTACACAACGTATTTTCACTTGTTCCCTGTATTCTTGCTTATCTGTTCTTTGATTTGACAGTTGGCGCGGCACTTACATCCGGTGTATTTTCACATCTCCTCCTGGACTGTCTTACACCTGCAGGGTGCCCACTCTTTATGCCTATCAGCAGGAGGAGATACAGCGTGAGGTGGAGGTACAATGATAGCAGGGCGCGGGAGAAGAGGATACTCACAACAGCTGTGCTGCTCTCTCTCCTTACAGTCCTTGCAGTCGCAGCGAGTGGTACGTTCACCTCAGCAATCACCACATGGAATAACAGGGCCCAGAATAGTAACATGAACTCAACAAACTCAAAACTGCAGTTAACAATCAACAATCCTCAGAGAGACATATGGGTCCATCAGTTTCCCAACGGCAGTTACTTCATTGATGTGAACGATTCCTGTGTGCAGAGGAAAGTCTATTACTGCAGGAGGCCCTGCTATAACTCAAAAGGCAGGGGTGGTATTTCTAAGGATGAAGGGCCATCTGAGGCCAAGGATCTGGAGAATGATGAAAACGGGACGGGGTGATTGTTCTGTCAGGATCTGATATTGATGATGTGGTGAAATTCATATCAAAGCTTGAGTATGATCAGGGAAAGAAGATCTTTCTGCAGAGAGTCTACCTGGACCTCCATACTGCCTGTAAATTGCATATACTCAGTTTCCTTGAGGAGAGGTCCAGGAGCGATATTTCAAGAAAAGCTATTCAGAGAATGATAGAAGATTATGAAAAGAAATACGGGAACCTTATCAACATTGTGAAGAGGGACATACTGATGTGGATATAACCTTTGTATTGATTTTCAATCTTTTTTCTTATGTAACTAATTGCTTGATTTATGGTTACATAAGAATGTACCCAAAGAGATGGTTTGAACCACGAGTGAGTTTTTCAGTGTAAACACATATAGGAGGTGAAAAATGCGAATTTCTACATTTATGCTTGCAGTCCTGCTCATCGTCTTGGCAGGAGCTGGAGGTGTCTCAGCTGCAGATGCAAGCATATCACTGGAAAACACTACAAAGCCCGTCTACAACACCAGTATGAACGTTAAGGTGATAGTCAAGGCGGGAAATGAGAACGTAAGCGGTGCAGTTGCCACTGTAAACCTGCCCGAGGGCCTCGTAGTTCAGGACTACGCAGTTTCTCAGGGCTACTATGACCTTGAAAGCTGGACCTGGGAGGTCGGCGACGTACCTGCCTATGAGGAAAGGAGCCTCACACTCGTATGCCTCGTGAACACGACACAGCAGGTGACCGTCACAGCAAACCTCACCGCTGAAGGGGATGAAAACCCAAACAACAACCAGGCAAACCTCCAGTTCAAACCCATAGAGCAGGCTGACATCCAGGTCACAGTAACAGCAAACAGGACAACCGCCAGGATGGGAGAAACAGCAGAATACACTGTAAAAGTCAAAAACAACGGTCCACAGGCTGCCAGGGACGTGCTCATCAGGAACTACTTCAGCGGCGGACTCATCCTCCAGGACTACACCTGCAGCGCAGGATACTTCGACGACCTCGAAAGATACTGGTACATCGAAACCCTCCAAGCCGGGGAAGAAGCAACACTAACCATGACATGCCTGCTGAACAGGACAGGGGACCTCTCCAACTACGCAACCATAGGCGAAGTCCAGACACATGGCCCAAACGCTGCAAACAACGCAGGACGCGCAACAGTCACCGTACCCGGAGCAGACCTCCAGACAATCATAACAGCACCCACAAAAACCACACAGGGAAAAGCATTCAACATCGTGGTCTATGCAAAGAACAACGGACCAGTCACAGCACAGAACGTGAAAGTTAACCTCCAGACACCAGGCCTCCAGGTCCTGAACATCCAGGCATCCAGGGGTTCATACAGCAACGGAATATGGGACATAGGTGAACTGCAGGATGACGAAGAGGCCATCCTCAACATCACAGCAAAATACACACAGACAGGAAACTACACACTCAACGGGACAGTATCAAGCGACGCAATAGACGACAGTAACACCGCAAACAACGATGATGGCAGGACAATAAACGTGGCTGCAGGCAGGAGCTACATAAAATTCAGAATAAAAAACAACTCAGCAATGACAATCCGCATAGTACTCTACATCACCGCCAACGACCACGGAACCATAACAAAGAAAACCTACAACTTCTACCTGAAACGAGGGACCACCAGGACACTCAACCTGGGCACATACACCTACGGCACCAGCATACTCTTCAAACAGTACACATACAACACCAAATACACAAAGAGGACAGTGAGCTATGAAAACACATACAACGCCACATCTGTCAAAGTCCAGAAAGTCAGCGTCCCAGGAGTCAGAGGAAGGCAGAAAGCACCAGTGGTCCGGTTAACAACCCTGCAATTCGATGAAAACGGAACAACAATAAATTAAACAGTTTAAACTCTATTAAAGTTCTTCTATAATAATTGATCCCAAGTTCTTTTTTTCTTATTTTTTTCCTTTTTTAAATCTCTATCTTTTTCTAAATCTTCTTTTGATTTATAAAAACAATCCCAAGTTCTTTTTTTAAATCCACAGTTCTTACAATACCATTCATACCACAAATGCTTATCTGATTCATTTAAGTTAAAATTACAATTTGGGCATCGAGGTGTAGCGTCTACAAAAGGCTTTCCAAATGCAGAACCCATTCTATTTTTTCTTATAGGCGTTCTGACCAGCCATTTGACACCTTTGTAATTTAATTCTCCAGAAACTGGCGATCGAAACTTTTCTACCGAAGGATATAAGTAAGGACATTCCATTCTTTTTCTAATTAAAAAATATGGAACTATAATTATTATTATTAATAGAGCTATTATTATTATTGATAGAGCTATGGGAAAAAACCATTTACTAATAATAAAACCAAAAAATGGTGTAAAAAAGCAAGATAAAATTAGTAATATAATTTTTTCTTTAGATTTTAATAATTCATATAATCCATCTTTCACTTTAACCACACCTTATAATTACCTGGACAAGACATTCCATTAAACGAAATCATTTAAGTTATAAGCATTAGTTTTTTCATGAAACAAAATCAATTGTTATTAGCTTTAATTTTTCCATGTCGAATTTTTCCATGAGATCATCCTTCTCATATTCAACATAGTTTGATTTAACAAAATCATAGAGTTCATCAAGTAGCTTTCTCCAATCCGCATGCTCTCTATATTTTCTCCACATATTTCGCAGTCTTGAAGTCGTATTTTTGGTTAGGGGGATGGCTGGTAGTTTTTCTTCAATGTAATCAAATTTTTCTTCCAGTTCAACGTCCCCCGGGAAATCATAAAGATGTTCATCTATCTCAAAATCAAGGGCGTCAATCATCTCTTTGATAAATTTAGTGCTTCTTGAAGATTTTATAGCTTTAGAAGTACTCTTTTTATCTTTTCTCTGTAAATAAATGCTTTTATAGTCCTCCTCTATTTGATTAATGATATTCTTGTTGATTTCATATATCTTGTCAAAGAAATCTGGGACATGTCTGGGTTCAGAGGGCCCACAGCTTATAAAGTTCATAATCTCAGTTTTATATGTTATTATCTCCCCCTTATCTAAATCATAGAGATACCAGTAATGGAAATCATCACCATACTTGTAATAGAAAAAGATCCCCCGGATACTTCCCCTTTTGAGGCCGCTGTACACTCCATAAGGTATTTTTTCTATCTTTTTTATAGCATTCTCTCTCATGAACTCCTTCAATGGCTGATAAAACGTCTCTCCCCCTGCAAATGATTCATTTTCAAGTTCAGAAAAAACTTCCTCATCCTTGTCTTTGATGGATTTTAAGATACCAAAAACCTTGGGTTTAATTTTCTCGCCCAGTATACTCCCATCAAGACCCAGGGATTCATTGATATTCTTAATCTTATTTTGCAGGATCTCCACGAGTCTTAATAGTTCCTCAAGCTCCTTTTCAGGGAAGAAGTTGTAGATGTATATTTTATCATGTGGTGACCCTATCCTGTCGATCCTTCCAGCCCTCTGAACCATCCTTGTAGGGTTCCAGTGAAGATCATAGTTGATAACATACTTTGCAGTCTGCAGGTTCTGACCCTCAGACAGAACATCGGTACTTAGGAGGATATCCACTTCGCCTTTATTGAAACTGTCCAGTATTCTCTGTCTCTCCTTTGGTGACTTTGATGTTTCTCCTGAACTTGAAATAGCCTCTATATTGAGGTCACGGAATCTTTCATCCTCCATGATCTCCTTTGAAATGTAGTTAAGAGTATCTGCATAGTAGGCAAATAGAACTATCTGGCCATTTCTTGATAGTTCAAGGAGTTTATCCTTGAGTTTGTTAAGTTTGGCATCCTCTTCAGGCTTTATACCCTCAACAGTGTCAAGTATCTGCTGCAGAAGTTTAATATCCTTATTAATATCACAAATGAGACGGTCATAGTCGTATTCATCCTTATTGAACTCTTCAAGCTTCATTTCATCGTTTTCAAAACCCTCAATGAACTCCTCAATATCCTCAAAGCTTAAAGATTCAATGCTTTTCTTACCGGATATTATCTTTGAGAATATAGATTTTGACAGGAATTTACCCGATTCAAGAGCACTCTTCAGCGTCTCCAGGAATTTCATCTGTCTCCTGATGCTTATCCTGAAGGATTCAACACTGCTTTCAAGTCTTTTAAGAAGCATTGTCTGGAATATTCCACCAATGGATATCATACGGCCAAGTTCAAATTCCTCATCCTTGCTGATTTCTGTTTTACGATAATTTAGCATCCCGTAATAAGCCATTGTCAGCTTATTGATTATTATGTCTGATATCTCAGAGTACATCCCTTTATATGTCTCGTCGAGTTCATAATCGATGTTTTCAAGGATTCTCTCAGGGAAGGTTATCTTTTTGTTCGGATCGTTTCCAATGTATGCATCAGGATAATTCTTGACTATGTAATCCCTTGTCCTTCTTATTGATATCTCATTTAGTACGTCGTTAAGGGCTTCGGGCTTAGATTCCGCTTCCTTAAAGAGTTTTTCAAGACTAGGTATGTTCTCCCTGAAGAAAACAGTGTCATCCATCCCGAACATCAGCATTAACTGCCAGTAGAGGTCCCAGGGACTGTTATTTATGGGTGTTGCTGTGAGAAACACTACCTTTGGTCTTCTACCCTTTGATGCTATATGATTGTGAATAAGCTGGAATAGGTGCTCCCACTTGTTTGAGGTGGGGTTCCTGAAGTTGTGGCTTTCATCAACAACAACCAGTTCTATTTCCTCCAGGGAGCCAACGGTATCTTCAACCTTCTTCAAGTAGTCCTTTGTGGCGAGTTCTTCATGGGAGATTATGTATTCCGGTAGAACTTTGTCTTTGAGTTCTTTTTTCCATACCAGTTCCCTTAACTGTGCAGGGCATACTACAAGAGTCCTGTGTCTTCTGTTTTCAAGGTGGAAGTTTTCTATAACCTTTAATGCGATGTATGTTTTACCCAGTCCAACTGAATCTGCGACTATAACCCCACCATACTTTTCGAGTCGGGTCATTATCCTCTTCACAGCGTCTTCCTGGAACTCTGCAAGGTTTATACTTGTATTTTCCCTTTCTATTTCATCACGGAGGATTTCCTCCTTCTGGAACTCATATAATGTTTTTATGTATATCTCGTAGGGGGTGTATTCCCTGGTTCCGAAGCGTGAGTTCTCCAGGATCTGGATGAGTTCCTCTTTGAAGTCATGGCTTTGTTTCCAGAATTTTTCAAACCATTTTTTGCGTATGTAGTCTGCGTGTGGTTTCTGCAGCCATGTGTTCAGTTCGCCTTCTCTGGTCAGGCCCCCTGCAGTGAAGTTGGATGAACCCATCACCACGCATTCATCAAAGATGTAGGTTTTACCATGAAGGAAGCCCTTGAAGAGCCTGACTTCCACAGTGTCCCTTTTGAGAAATTCAAGGAAATCCTTCACAAGGGAATTTGTTTCGCGTGACAGGTCAAAGTCTTCTATTTCTTCCTGTATTGCTTCCAGCAGGAGGTCGCCGAGTGTTGTTTCTGTTTTAACCTCAGGGACCTGTCCAAGGAGCAATCGAAATCTTTTAACTCCTTTGATGTTTTCTTTAACCATTCCAAAGGCTTCTATATTGAAGAATGCTGAGGCAACATCGAGATTGGATTTATATTTCCTGAGAGCATGATTTAGGAAGTCCCTGAGGGTGTTGCCGGATGTGTTATCTATCACAGGCTGCCACATGAATCATCATCTCTTTATACTCTTTGCCTTG
>Ga0116167_1001749_pt1 | contig 19385 bp, 15 predicted proteins | sample AD_JPNMR3_MetaG_FD_89794 | JGI IMG/M metagenome (GOLD analysis project Ga0116167, IMG submission 89794) | Active sludge microbial communities of municipal wastewater-treating anaerobic digesters from Japan - AD_JPNMR3_MetaG | ecosystem: Engineered > Bioreactor > Anaerobic > Digestate | place...
ACATCGACATCGGAGCCGGTGTTATCCAACACGATACTGAAGGTGCCATACACGCCGGGGGCGAACATGCCGGTCTGTACGGTGCCTGTGGCATCGGTTTTGGCATTGGCGAACAGGTTGATTTCGGCGCCGTCATTTTCCAACTCGATGTCGTCAACATCGGTGGCTTTGAAAGCGAACTTGGCAACCTGAATGCTGTCGCTGCCGCTTACGGTCGTGGTGTACTTAGCGAAGGTACCTCCGAGGAGGCAGGTGGTTGCGAGCGCAAGCACCAGAGATGAGACCGATTCTCAAGAACCAATTCTTCTTCATTTTAGTTACTCCTATATGTTTTTTATGCTTTTACGCGTTAGACGCGGTTTAGCCTTTCTTTTGTTTTTCTTTTGCGCCGTCTTTTGTATCGGTAGCCTCTGCGTTACCGGTATGCATGGCATCGGCCTTGGCGGCCTTAAGCCTTTCTAATTCTGCTTTGACTGCCTCGAGCTCCTGCTCTTTGGAAGCGATTATCGCCGCGGTTTCGCCTTCGGGGGCTGCCGCCTGCTTGCGTGTGTACAGATAGCGGCGCAATACATCAAGCCCAATGAAGAGCACAACGGGTATGCCTATCACGATAGCCATTCCCAAGGGCTCCTGCATGAGGCTAAGCAGCTTGCCTATCTTGGAAAGCCTTGCGCCCGTGTATATGCCAACAACATCGCTTTGGGACACGAGATATGTGTCCAGGCCGCTGTCGTCGCCCTTCGTCTGGTATTTGATTTCGCCGTCTACATTATAAATGTTTACAATTCTGTGGGTTACAACCTTCCAGTCGTCGCGGTTGTTTCTGGACGGGTAATATTTATACGCTATAACATCTTGTTCTTTGAGGTCGCCTGCATCTACTTCCTTGATGAAGATCAGATCCTTCTCGCGTATTGTGGGGCTCATCGAGTCCGAAAGGACAATTAAAGGCGCGATACCGAATATTGTAGGCACTTTATCCTTATTGACGGCACCCTTGATTGTTAAGGTAAGATTAAAAATGAAAACGGGAATAAGTACAACGCACAACAATATGCCGATTACCGTCAACGCGATGAACGACGGAGAATGTTTTGCCTGTTTGTCTGAAGCACCGGGTTTTTTGGCCCCGGGCTTGACTTTACCGATAAGTTTCTTAATTACAGATTCCTCTTTTGGCATTTTGCTATTCCCGCGTATCGTAATATATTAAGGTTATAATATGGGGAGCAACATAAGTCAATATGTTTCTTTTTGAAAAGTTCAGGTTAAGTTTTAATTTTTGTCACAAAAAAATGAATAAAATCGTAGCGTTTTTGCCCGAATTGTAAGAAAAACGGCAAAAACTAAGAATAATCGGGGCAAGCTTTGTATAAATCGGGTTTGGAATAAAATGTAAACTTTATATAAAAAAGTTTACTTTTTCGCGAGGATAATCGTTACAGGGCCGTCGTTTACCTGCTCTATGCGCATTGGCGCTCCGAACACCCCTCTTTTTGTTGTGATACCCTGTGCCTCCAGGGCCTCGCAAAACCTGTTGTAAACTTCAAACGCCGTCTGCGGTTTTTCGGCGCCCGTAAAGTCGGGGCGGTTGCCCCTCGAGCAGTCGCCGCACAGCGTAAACTGCGAAACCGCAAGCACCTCGTACCCTAGATCCGATACCGAAAGGTTCATCTTTTCGCTGCAGTCCTCAAAGATACGCATATTGGCGATTTTCTTGGCAAAATAATCGGCGGTTTTTATGTCATCGTCCTTCTCGACCCCGAAAAAGACTACCAGCCCACGCCCTATCTCGGACACATCTATGCCCTCGACAGACAATTTTGCGCTTTTAACCCTTTGTATAACGGCTTTCATATCACTGTCCCGAATCCGATATCGCTTTCCATAATTATGATATCACAATACAGGCATAGTGACAATACCAATAATATACGATAATTTACGCCCTTGCCGCCGCCCTCTTCGCACCGCTTTTCTTGGGCGCGGGCTTATTGGTATCGGCTTCGGCCGCGGGGGCTTTCTGAGCGCTTTTTGCGGGCGTCGTTTTTGCCGTGCTTTGCAGCGTCATCTGCAATGCGTCCATAAGGTCGGCAACCTTGTTTACCCTTTCGGCGGGCGCTTCTATCTCCTTGCCGGCAATCTTGTCCTCTATCGCCTTAAGCAGCCTTTCGCGGTATTCGTCTTTGTACTGCTCCGGCTCGAATGGCCCGCTCATGTTCTTTATTATCAGCCTGGCTATCTCCAGTTCCTTGCCGTTTTGGTTATATTTAATGTTTTTCGCAGGGTTGGGAAGAAGCTCGTCGTAAAAATACAGGGTATTAAGGTAAAGTTGCCCGTTGTTTTCCCTTACCGCTATAAGGGTTTCCTTGGTGCCCAGCACGCATTTGGCTATGCCTACCTTATTTTCCTCCCTCATTGCCTGCACGAGCAGGGCGTAGGCGTTCTCGGCGCCCGTTGGGACTACAAAATACGGCGTATCGTAATATATCGGGTCTATGTCCTCGAGATTTACAAACCTTTCGATGGTTATGTTTTTATCCTTTTGGGTCTTGATTTTCTCGAAATCGCTTTCCTCGAAGATTACATATTTGTCGTCCTCGTAGTTATATCCCTTTACGATATCCTCCTGCGGGACTTCCTTGCCGCCGCAGTCGACGCAGGTTTTCTTATATTTGATTCTCGACATCGTTTTTTTGTCCAGAAGGTTAAAGCCGATTTCCTTTCTTTGAGCGCACTTCTGAAGCTGTATGGGTATATACACCAAACCGAAGCTTAACGAACCTTTGTAGCTGTACGCCATAATTCCTCTTATTATATAATTAGGTTATACATTCAAAGCGAAAAAACTACCTTTTAAGATCGGTAATTACACCGTAGTAATAGTCGAACCTGTGCGGCCTTATGGGCATGGGGATGTTGTTGTCGAAATACAGCAAAAGACAGGGCGAAATCCCGCGGTATTCCTCTACAAACTCGTACCGCACGAGATGCCCTGTCATAATAAGATTGACAGCTTTTGCGTGATAATTAAAGTACATCGGGGTTAGTTTGCGCCCCTTGCCGCCCTATTATTACCTTCGTTCTGCGGGCAGATAAACGGGTTGAGGATCTGGTTGACTGCGTCGTAAGGGATTTCAAAAACCACTATGCCCGTGGAAAACGGCGCGATTTCGTACTGCTGATAATAGATAGCGTACCCGTTTGGGGTAAGGTAATAGTTATCGGGATTGAAGTTTTTGACTATCAGCTCCTCGTAGTTTTCAAAGAAAACGGGGTTGACTTCCATTATCTTTTTGGCTTCGGTTAGTATTTGCCCTATGAAGTACTCCCTGTAATCGAAGCCCCTCGGGAAAAACGCCGCGAGAGGCAGCACGCGCCCGTTATTGAGGTTGTAGGTGTCCGACTTTCTTACCGTGTTCCCGTGCGCCCCGCCCGTGAATTCGTAGCGGTCATAATAGAGGCTCAACAGCCCGCAGGTGTTGAAGGGCGCCGAATACTTCATAACAGCCTCAAATGGCCTCACGGGATAATTGTTGGCTATCGACTCTTTGTAAACTCTTACCGCTTCGGGGAAGAGGTTGTAGGCGTTGTTTTTCATGTACTGGGCAAGCTGCCCACTTATCCTAGCGTTAATCCTTTCTTCGGCTTCCTTGCGCTCGGGCACATCTACGACATAGCTTTCGAAGGACGCGTTAAGAAGTGCAATCCCGTCGAATATGTACTCTCTCTCGAACTTTTGCCTGTTAAGAACGGCGGATAAATTATTTTCCATATCAATACCTCGCAATATTAAAATTGTCGCCTAAGAGCAACCAATTCTGGGGGAACGGGAACCCGATTTTCCAATAACTGATTCCCCTAAGCCCCAGCCTCTTTACCAGGTCGAACTTGGCCTGGATGCTTCTCGCGTCCTCAAACCATACCTCGTGCGTGCGCCCATCGGCGTCGGTATACCTGAAATGCGGCGCCTGCGCCCTTGTGTCGTAGGAGATTTCCACCCCGTTTTTGCGGGCTATGTTTATTGACGTCTGCGGGCTTACCGCCCTCGCGAAACTGCCTTGCACGAAGGGCAGCGTCCAGTCGTACCCGTAGAGGTTTTGCCCCATTAAAATCTTGTTCGCGGGCATGCGTGAGATGGCGTAGCGGAGCACCTGCTCGACGGGCCCGATAGGCGAAACGGGCATCGCGGGCCCACCGCTGTAGCCCCATTCGTAGGTCATAATCACCACAAAATCGACGATGTTGCCGAGAGCCCCGTAATCGTGCGCCTCGTACCATTGCCCTGCCTGCTCGTCGCTTGTCTTTGGGGCAAGGGCAACCGAAATCTGATACCCCTCCGCCCTTATCCTTTGGGCTGCTTCCCTTATAAATTCTATATACGCGCCTTTAAGGTCGGCGGGAATGAACTCGAAGTCGAAATGGATATCCGAATATATGCCCGCCGTGTTCGCCTCCAGGATTATGTTATCGATAAGCGCGCTTCTGACAGTCGGATTGGTGAGTATCTCCCTCGCCAGCTCGCCCGAAAACTGCCCGTTTCTTATATTCGTTACCGCCATCATAAGGCTGTTGCCGTACGACCTCGCGATAGAGGCGATATCCGCCGTCGGCGGAGGCGCGAGAGTGCCGTCCGCCCTTACCTGATAGCTGAACGGCGAAAAATATGTAAGATACGGCGCGGCAAGGCGGGCGTCGTCCAGAAGCGCCTGCGAGGGCCTTGCCCCCGTGACCTCAAAATACGCGTTGGATACGGCGTTTGCCCTCGGCCTGGCGGGAATATACAGCCTCAGCCCCACGCTTAGCGGGGCGTCGGGGTTAATGTTATTTATTCTCGCTAGCTCCCTGAAATCTATCCCCAGCCTCTGCCCTATTATCCAAAGGCTGTCGCCGGGCTGAACAAAATAGTACATACCTTGTATGGGTATGACCAAAGCCTGCCCTACAACAAGATTTTCGGGCTGGGGCAACGCGTTGGCCTCGACGATATCGGTAACGCTCGAATTAAACGCCCTTGCGATGTTCCAAACGGTATCCCCTGCCCTTACCACATAAATCTGCATAAAGTTACCCCCGAAAATAGCTAGAATACAATATGAAGCTATCGGAGAAATTGTTACTGCCGCCTAAATAACAAAAAAAGAGAGCTTAAAAAGCTCTCCCGATGAATCCGATTAAGAGGTTTACATATTAATTCTCGACTATCCTTACTACCTCGTAACCCGCGTCCTCTATGGCGGATTTTATGACATCGTCCGCAAGGGGCTTTGTTAAAGTAATTTTCGCGTGCTTTTTGGCGAGATCAACGGCGGCGACCAAAACCCCGTCGAGGGACAAAAGGGTCTTTTCCACCCTCATCTTGCAATGGTTGCAGCTCATGCCTTCGATAATTATTGTTTTTTCCATGGTTTTATTCTCCTTTTGGGCTTTTTTCTTATTGAAACTTGCCTTAAACAACCTGAGGCGCAGGGCGTTGGTTACCACGAACAAAGAGCTTACGCTCATCGCGGCGGCCGCAATCATCGGGTTGAGCCTGATATTCAGCCCGACATAAAGCACGCCCGCCGCAAGGGGTATGCACAGCACATTGTAGAAAAACGCCCAGAACAGGTTTTCTTTTATGGTGCGGAAGGTGGCTTTGCTTAGCTCGATTGCCGCCGCGGCGTCCCTCAAATCGCTTTTCATCAAAACTATGTCGGCGGACTCTATGGCGATATCACTTCCCGCGCCTATCGCAATTCCGACATCGGCAGCAGCAAGAGCGGGAGAGTCGTTAATACCGTCCCCTACCATGGCTACCTTTCTTCCGGCCGATTTAAGGGTGGATATCTCCCTTTCTTTTCCGTCGGGCAAGACTTCGGCGATAACCTTTATGCCGCCCAACCGCCTCGCAATGGCGCTTGCGGTGTTTTGGTTATCGCCCGTAAGAAGGATAACCTCCATACCCGCCTTTTTGAAAGACTCAACCGCCTCGACGCTGGTTTCTTTCAGCTTGTCGGCGACAGCGATAATCCCTAGCATTTTGCTTTCCGACGCGAAAAACAGCGGTGTCTTACCGTCTTTAGCGAACGCCTCGGCTTTGCCCGTATATTCGGATAAATCCAAACCTGTTTCTTTCATGTAAGAGGCGTTGCCCGCGAAAACCCTTTCGCCGCCCACTTCGGCGGAAACGCCCTTTCCCGTAACCGATTTGAAATTGGTTGCCTCGGGTATAACAAGCCCCCTGTTTCTTGCCTCGACTGTAATCGCTTCGGCAAGGGGGTGCTCGCTCATCCTCTCTACCGCCGCCGCTAGCGTAAGAAGCTTGTTTTCGTCGGTATCTCCGTAAATATCAGTCACCGAAGGCTTGCCTTCGGTAACGGTGCCCGTCTTATCCAAAACGATTGTGTCTATAGAATAAGCCGTCTGTAAAGCAGCGGCGGATTTTATAAGTATTCCGTCCGATGCCCCTCTGCCCGTGCCCACCATTACGGCAACCGGAGTGGCAAGCCCCAAAGCGCAGGGGCAGGAGATGACAAGCACGGAGATTGCCATATTAAGTGCAAAATCGAAGCCGTAGCCCGCAATACCCCACGCAAGCCCGACGATAAGGGCAATGCCTATTACAACGGGCACAAAGTACCCGCTTATCCTGTCGGCAAGGGCTGCGATTGGGGCTTTTGAGGATGCCGCCTCTTCGACAAGCTCAATTATCCTGGAAAGCGTGGTATCCGCCCCCACCTTTTCGGCCTTGAACTTAATAAACCCATTTTTATTTACTGTTGCCGCCATAACCTTGTCGCCCGGCGTCTTTTCGACGGGTATGCTCTCGCCCGTCAGCGAGGATTGGTCTATCGAAGTGCTGCCCTCGACGATTACGCCGTCGACGGGTATTATCTCGCCGGGGCGGACGATAACGATATCGCCCGCTTTTATTTCGCCGTAAGGCACTTCGCGCTCGATGCCGTTTTCCTCGATAACGGCGGTTTCCGGCCTTAACTTAAGAAGCTTTCCGATGGCGTCCCCCGTCTTGCCCTTAGAGCGCGCCTCGAGGTATTTGCCCAAAGTTATAAGGGCGAGAATCATGGCGGCGGACTCGAAATAAAGGTTTTCGGAAAACTCCATAACCGCCATATGGTTGCCCTGCCCCAAAGCGTGGCCGATTCGGAATATGGCGTAAACGCCGTATAAAAGCGCTGCGAGCGAGCCTGTGGCTATAAGGGTATCCATGTTGGGATGCCCGCGGAAGAGCGAGCTAAAGCCCGAGAAATAATATTTTTTGTTTACATATACGATGGGCAAAGTGAGCAGAAACTGCAGGAACACAAACGAAACGGCGTTTTGGTGCCCGCTAAGGAATGAGGGAAGCGGCGCACCCAGCATATGCCCCATCGCGACATACATCAAAGGGATAAGGAAGGCAAAGGAAATAATCACCCGCTTTTTGGAATCGGCTATCGCCTCATCCGCCGCGTTTACCTTCTTTTGCGCGGGGGCTTCCTTTATGCCCCCGCTTTCCTCTACGGGGCTCGCCGAGTATCCCGCCTTGGTTACGGCGTCTATTATTGTTTTATCGTCTATAACGCGGGAGGACTCCACAACCATGCTGTTGGTTAAAAGGTTGACATTTACATTTTCTACGCCATCAACCTTTTGCACAGCCCTCTGCACCGCCGCCGAGCAGGCCGAGCAGGTCATTCCGCCCACATTGTACTTCCGTTTATCCATGTTAATCCTTATATTAGTTTGGATTTTTACAATCTAATTGTATAGCCTTAGGGAAAAATTGTCAATTGTTTGTTAGATTAGCCTAACTTTTTACGAATAATATCCGTTTTGCGTATGCTTAAGAAATTACATATACAAGTTGAAATCGGCGGGGACAATTGTTGGGATTTCTTTTTCGGATTTCTTTGTTGTAATACCGCTTCGGCGCTCGGCAAGCTCCTGCAGAATGCGCTTTCTTTTCTCGCCGCCGAGGTCGCAGAAAAACAAGGGGATGGCGCTCAAAAACTGGAATATCCCGGGCACAAGCGTCGCCAAAGCGACAAGCCCCCTTCTCGTGTTTTCCCCGGTTATCATACCCGGGTCGTCGGTGCGGAAGCCCGTCCTTACAAGCAGCATAGCCGCGAAATATGTGATCGGCAAGGTTGTAACCTTATGAATGTTGTCCACTATAAAATTGTAGGTACATTCGTTTCTTTGCCCGGACTGCCATTCCATAGCCTTATATCGAGAAGCCTCCAGGCGTTGCTGTTCATCGCGCCGAAAGCGCTCTGTAAAAAGGTGATGCTCACCACAAATACGATTTTTATTGTATCGGATACTCCCGGGAAAAAGTACGCCATGGGGAGAGTTAATATCGCCGGAAAAATACTTGCGGGAAAATACATTATGGCGGCAAGCCGTTTGATGTTTTTAATGCGGTCGGTGATTCGCGCCAGTACATAATACAGGGGTATCATAACGACTTCAAGCGCGACAAGGCAGCCGGAAAGCGTCACATAGTTTTCGGGTGAAAACTTGAGAAACACCGTGAGAAGCAAGCCGCTCCATATATTCATTGCCGCCTTAAGCCCGTTAACTAAAGAATCGGCAGCCCCCATCACATATTCGGCTTTGGTAAGCCTTCCCTGTTTGACTTCCTCCACTACTCCACCCCGACATAAAATTACTTTCTTAGTCTAGCAGATAACATTTTGTTTTACAAGACGGATTTTTGGCGAAAGCGGCAAAATGCGCAACTTTTCGCAAAAGCCCGAAATACCGTATTGCCAGAGAGTGCGAATTATACTATAATGATATTCGGATTAAATTTACACGGAGAAAGGTTTATGAGATTTTTGATTGTATCCAAGACCGAAAACGAAGCGGCCTCTTTGGCGGCAAAAGCGGGCTTACAGGGCTCGGATGTTGCCTTTTGGGCAATTGAGTCCAAAGCCGCCTCTGTGATCGACGAGCTTGCCAAAGCCGACGCAGTTATAACCGCAATAGGGGCAGAGCCCGTCGTTATCGACAAGCCTGACAGCGCCGGTTTCCCCTTCGAGGGAGCCAAAGCCGAGGTACTAAACAACACCATAGGCTTTATGAGGGTAGCCGGGCTGTTTGACACCTTTGCCGAAGCCTATAAGCTTAGCGGAAGCAAAGCCCCCGTTATTAACGCCGCCGACCTTTCGGAGTACGCCGTCGGTTATCTTTTCAAAAAGCACCATATTATTAGTTACGGCGCCCTTTCCCAAGCAAAAGGGCTCCTTAAATGCCTGTTGATGAGAATCCCCATTAACGGCATAAGCGAAGAAATGCTTCGATACAAAGCAGCGGGCGTAGGCGACATCATCTGGATGTACGAGCTTACGGACAAGAACGGCAAGGATATGTACCCCCTCTTCAGGGTGGGCGCCGGCGAGGAGTCTTTGGCCCTCCGCCGTGTGGACTTGCTGAAAGACCCCGCTAAAGCAATGAAGCTTTTCGGATACTACCATTCGCTAAACGCCCCCGTCCAGACGACAGCCGAGCTTGTTGCCGACATCGCCGCAGTTATGACGGGAGAGTCGCCCTCGTCGCTGTATCTCGCAACGATAAATAAGGACAAAGGCTATGTTTACGGCGTAGACGAGCCCATGCCCGTGGCCGTAAACTGCGTAATAGACGGCGCAAACATAACGCCGCAGAAAGCCGATTTGCCCCTGCCCTGCGTGCTTGCCTCTAACGATTATGTAGGCGCATTCTTAACAGCCGTAAACGCTATCGCCGTCAAATGCAAGACGCAGTTCAGGCGCGCCATAAAGCTCGACCCCTATGTTTATTCCCTGCTAGCGCTTGACGAGGCGGATATACTGAGCGACAGCGTTTTCGCCAACAACATCGTTTCCGCTTATTTTGGAGGTAAATAACTATGAGAATATGCTTTTTAGGAGCGGGCAGCACGGTTTTTGCCAAAAATGTTCTGGGCGACTGCATCCGCACCCCCGAACTCGGTAAATTCGAGATAGCCCTTCACGACATAGACGCCACAAGATTGGACGAATCCTTTGCCGTAATTTCGGCAATCAATAATAATTACGGAAAACCCGCCACCATTTATAAGTTCCTCGACCGCAGAGAGGCACTAAAGGGGGCCGATTATATTATTAACGCCGTTCAGGTTGGCGGATACATCCCCTGCACGGTTACCGACTTCGAGATTCCCAAAAAATACGGGCTTCGCCAGACAATAGCCGACACCCTGGGTATTGGCGGAATATTCCGCGCCCTTAGGACGATAGCCGTTCTCGAGGACTTTGCCAAGGATATCGAGGAGCTCTGCCCCGACGCCCTGTTCCTCAACTACACCAACCCCATGGCAATGCTTACGGGATACCTTCTCACCTACACAAAGGTTAAGGCTGTCGGGCTTTGCCACAGCGTGCAGTCCTGCGTGCCGTGGCTGTTGTTTAACGCGGGTTTGTCTAAGCAAAAAAAGACCTGCGCCTATTCTATAGGCGGCATAAATCATCAGGCATGGCTTCTTGACATCAAAGATAAGGACGGCAACGATTTGTACCCCACCATCAAAGAACGCTCGCTGAAGAAAGGCAGGCGCAACGCATTGGGCGGGGTAATCCCCGATGTCGTAAGGCACGACATCATGAAGCACTTCGGCTGCTATGTGACCGAGTCCTCGGAGCACAACTCGGAGTATATGCCCTACTACATCAAGGCGCGCCGCCCCGACCTCATTAAGCACTTCCGCATACCTCTGGACGAGTATCCGAGGCGCTGCGTAAGACAGATAAAGCTGTGGAAGTTCCGCCGCTTTACCCTTATGTTCCGCAAGAAGCTAAAGCACTTCAAGAGCCACGAATACGGCTCCTACATCATCGGCGCGGCTTACAGCGGAAAACCCTTTAACTTCAACGGCAGCATCCTCAATACGGGATATAGGATACCCAATCTGCCCGAATACGCTTGCGTCGAAATCCCCATGACGGTAAAGGACAACGGGTTCGACGCGCCTGCATTCAGGCGCCTTCCCGAAGAGCTTGCCGCCCTCAACCGCACCAATATAAATGTGCAAACCCTCACCCTGCTAGCCGCGAAAGAGCGCCGCATGGACTATCTCTACATGGCAGCCGCCCTCGACCCCCACACTTCCTCCGAGTTGCCCGTGGACAAGATAATCGCCCTCTGCGACGAGCTTTACGAAGAGCACCACAAAGGCGGTTGGCTTCCCGAATATAAATAACCCTTCCCTCAATAGGTAAGCATCAAAAACGCCCGCGGTAACAATAAACCGCGGGCGTTATACTTTTGTTAAAAAATTGTTAGATGTATTTACTGCCTTCCCTTATGCTTAATTTATCCATTTTATTTTTATATTTGCCTATAAAATACCTTACCCAGTCGGGATTGGTTTTGGAATAATCCCTCAGAGCCCAGCCGATGGCTTTGTTTATAAAGAATTCTTTAGAGCCGAAGTTGTTGGTAAGTATCTTTTCCAACAAATCGGTGTTGGTTTTTTCTTTTCTGCCTAACTGGTGATCGATTGCCACTCTTCTGACCCAAAAATCCTCATCGACAGACCATTTGAGCATAAGTTCATCCACCCTTTTGTCTTTCAGCCCGATATCGCCTATAATTGGACTTATCCTATAAAAGTAGACACAAAATATGATATGGGCAACGATTGGTATGAATATGTCGAATACGGAACAATGAGTTCGTGGATGATTAATCTTCAAAGGATAGGCTTCAATAGGGAGTCTGCAACCATTATTCTTAATCAAAAGAAAAGATTCATAGATGAGACTCGTCAATGCAATGAAGCTCCATTTATGCTTAATAAAGCCGAATTGTTAAATTGTCGTGATGAAGGCATAAAGCTTGAAACACAAGATATATCAATAAATATCCCTGACTTATTCTTCTAAACAAAATAGCGACCCAACCTTGATTGGCTGAGCCGCTTTTTGTTATGCAAATATTCCTTCTATAACTTGTTTTAAATTACTCTTCACTTTATCTATATCTTCTTCAAAAACAAAAGGTAATCTAACAACATGCACATTAATTTCTTTTTCTAATCCGTCTTTATCTTTAACCTTAGATTTCATTATAGGCGTTTTGGTTTCTATATCTTCAAATCTATAGGTTGGATATAGTAAATAAGCTTTATCTGTATTTCTTTTTGATGCATAAGTAATAACTTGATATAAGTCGCTTTGAGAAACTTCATCATTCACAATGCGGCTTATTTCATGTTCATCATGCCCTTCGAATCTTTGAATTTCCTTATATTTAGTATCTAATACAAAGATTCCTTTATCACCTAAATCACAAAGAATATCATGCTTCATATTGAATCCGCCTGTTGATATCTCTTTGCCATCAATTACTATTGAGTCAATCAAATCCATCTCACTCGCTTGAAGTTTAACCTTACCTTGACCACCAATAACATCTTGAATAAATCCACCAATAAATCCTTCAAATAATAATTCGGTAGGAAATAAAAAGCAGAATGATTCAGCATTATCTACTGTATATGTCGATGTTGAATTTAATAAAAACATCTTACACATAGATAAAATAATTCTATAATTGGCATGCATCTTACCAAGTTTCACCTTATCACAATCTTTAGGTGTACATCTTACATCCTCAACATCAGATAATCTGGTAAGAATCGATCTAATAGCTTTTTGATTTGATGGTCTAGTATCAGTAATTATCTTCTTACAAGTATATTTAATGATTCTATTTAAAAGGTTATCAAATTCAAAACTAGAATAAGTGCATTGGAACTTATCCAAAACACCATTAGCATATTTTCTTGTATAGTAATCTTTAACATCGAATCTTCCTTTTATTAGAGATAGATCTTCAGTCTTTTCTTCATATTGGAAATATCCACTTCTTTCAAAGCACTGAGTTAGATTCTTAACAAATACTGTAATAAACAATTCCTTAAGATTGTCTACACCTTTAAGTTCACTCTTTATATTGATGTAAGGAAATTCAAACTTAGAACAGTACTCTAACCATTGAATCAAATTGCCCATTAGATGATTTAAATCAAGTTTTGATGTATCATCATCATCTTTTACTTCCCTAAACATCTTGGGATATATATTCAATTGTTGCCCTTTGAATACTACTGTTCCTACGTAATTTTTAGTCTTGATACCTCTTTTTGAAACAAATTCTAAAAATTGCTGTTTTGTATATAACTCCTCATCATTATAAAGAGCTTTCCTTTGATTCCAGTTTTCTTGAAGAAACTCCTCTAATTCGTTAAGAGCCGTTTCGGATTGCCATTCAACAGGAAGACTATTATTCTTGATTACTTTTTCTTCAAATTGATTAATAATCGTAGCCATCCTATCATTCCTTTACAACTTTAATTCTTCCTAACGCACTAGAATCTACTTTATATCCTGTATCTTTTATCGCTTCTTCAATCACACTCTTTACTTTCTTTCCGTTATCAAAGAAGTATTCATATAATAGAGGAATAATAGCTCTATTAAGCAATTTATCTAAATCGTCAATAGTTTTATTCATAAAGTAAGCATGACCTACTAATAGGTCTGTACTATCGGTCTCATCCTTTAATTTAGAATTAATTTTATTAAGAACTTCTCTTAGTTTAGTATCAGTCACTTTAGATGGATCTACTTGTTGCTCGATGAATTCAAATCTTCTTCTTAACGCAACGTCAATGATTGAGATAGATTTATCAGCTGTGTTCATTGTACCAATGATATATAAGTTGTTCGGTACGACAAAAACCTCACCTGATGGAAGAGTAACAGATAACTCATTAATCTCTCCCCATCTCTTATCTTCTTCAATTAAAGTGATTAATTCACCTAGAACCTTAGACATATTAGCTCTATTGATTTCGTCAATAATGATTACATAATTACTATTGTTATCATTTAATGCTTTATCAGCAATTCTCTTGAACACTCCATCAACAGGCTTGAACTCCATAACACCATCTTTTGTTTCTGGTCTTAAACCTTGAATAAAGTCTTCATATCCATAACTTTGATGGAAAGTTGTAAATGTAATCTTTCCTTCTTTTTGAAGTTCTCTATATTTCTTCATCAACTCTTCACGGTCTTCATCTTTAATATCTCTATTCTCGATAATGGCAACCGCATATTCAGCTGTGGCATATGTTTTACCAGTTCCTGGAGCACCATAAAGAATAGCGTTTAATGGATGAATTCTTGGACTACGAGTTGGAAGTTCTTTACTTTCAATTGCATCCTCTACTTCAACATCATCTTCTACGTCTTCAACATATTTATCATTATTATCAGAATCAAGTATTTCATAAATTACATGAGCAAAGAAAACATTAGGGATTCCAAGTTCGTTAGCAACTAATGAGATTTGTCCATTTAATGACACATTATCGTTATCGCCTTTACCTTCAACCTTAATGCCTAGTTTGGTTGCTACCTTTTTAATCCATTCACTAGAATAGAATGTTGAGAAAAACTCAGGATAAAGCATATGTAAATACTTTAATACCCATTGTTTTTTATATAACGAATCACTAAGTACAAAAGTTTCAAGTTGTTGATATTTTTCAATAGAATCTAAAGGTATTCTTTTTTCTACTTCATCAAATAATTTGACTAATTTATCTCTTAATTCTTCCGCATAAGAAATAGCTTCACTTTCAGTTAACTCAATGTTGTTTTTACTGATTCCTTTAACCCATGTGTTCTTCTTATAATGGAAAAACAAATGGTATTTGAAGGCACTTCCACCACCGACACCACCAAATCTACGGTAATTATATTCAATATTATAAATAAGGCTATCCTCATTCATTTCTTTCCTTGCAAAAAGGCGATATAAAAGTTCTTTACCATTTAGCGCTGAAATCGCCTTTTTGCCATATAAATCTTGAAATCTTGAATATATTTTTTCTTCATTATTGAAATTAAAATCAGTGTGTGCTTTATATTTTTCTTTTATTAATTGTTTGATGTCCATAGAAGTGTCACCATCCTTTTCTAAAAGAACATGTCTATCCCCATCAGAGAAAACAGTATCTAATGAATTGTGTTTTTCAGTACCATTAACGTCTTACCCTTTTCTATATATATTATAATCCATATTACAAAAAATTGCAACTGTTTTTACAAAATATTTTAATAAAATTATAAAATTTGACTAATTCAACTATATATTTTGGTGGAGATAAGGGGACTCGAACCCCTGGCCTATGCATTGCGAACGCATCGCTCTACCAACTAAGCTATATCCCCATATGATGGAGCTGAAAGTGAGACTCGAACTCACGACCTGTTCATTACGAGTGAACCGCTCTACCGCCTGAGCTATTCCAGCTTGCTTCGGCTGACATATTATATCACATCAGCCGAAATTTTGTCATCTGTTTATTTATGGTTATTTGCAATTTGTTTCAACAGCGACGGCTACCGCGACGGAGGCGCCTACCATGGGGTTGTTGCCCATACCGATAAGGCCCATCATCTCGACATGGGCGGGAACAGAGCTGGAGCCCGCGAACTGGGCGTCGCTGTGCATGCGGCCCATTGTGTCGGTCATACCGTAGGAAGCGGGGCCTGCCGCCATATTGTCGGGGTGCAGGGTGCGGCCTGTGCCGCCGCCCGAAGCGACCGAGAAGAAGGTCTTGCCGTTCTCGAGAGCCCACTTCTTATAGGTGCCCATAACGGGGTGTTGGAAGCGGGTGGGGTTGGTGCTGTTGCCGGTTATACCGACATCGGCGCCTTCTCTTATCATTATGGCAACGCCTTCGCTTACATCGTCGGCGCCGTAGCATTTTACCTTAGCCTTCTCGCCGTTGCTGAAAGCAACTTCCCTTACAACCTTTAGTTCTTCGGTATAGGGGTCGAATTTAGTTTCGACATAAGTGAAGCCGTTTATGCGGCTGATTATGTACGCGGCGTCTTTGCCTAAGCCGTTTAGTATGACGCGGAGGGGTTCTTTGCGTACCTTATTGGCGGAACGGGCGATACCGATCGCGCCTTCGGCGGCGGCAAAGGATTCGTGACCCGCTACAAACGCGAAGCACTTGGTTTCTTCCCTAAGGAGCTTGGCGGCGAGATTGCCGTGTCCGAGGCCTACCTTACGGGTGTCGGCGACCGAGCCGGGAACGCAGAACGCCTGAAGCCCTTCGCCAATTGCCTCGGCGGCTTCGGCGGCCTTCTTTACGCCCTTCTTTATCGCGTTGGCACAACCCAGAGTGTACGCCCAAACGGCATTCTCGAAAGCTATGGGCTGTACGCCCTTTACTATCGCTTCGACATCGATGCCCTTATCGAGGCAGATCTGACGGGCTTCTTCCAGCCCGCTGATGCCTATCTGCGCGCAAAACGCGTTGATTTTCTCTATTCTTCTTTCGTATCCTTCGAACCTTACAGCCATTGTTGTGCCTCCTACTCTTTGCGCGGATTGATCTTGACGGGGGCCTCTTCGAATCTGCCGTAGTTACCGGTGCATTTCTTAAGAGCTTCCTCGGGGCTTACGCCTTTTTGGGTGATCATTTCCATCATCTGGCCAAGCCTTACGAACTCGTAGCCGATTACCTCGCCTTTCTCGTCCAGGCCTATGCGGGTTACATAACCTTCGGCCATCTCGAGGTAGCGAACGCCTTTTGCCTCGGTGCTGTACATCGTGCCAACCTGGCTGCGAAGGCCTTTGCCGAGGTCCTCGAGCCCCGCGCCGATGGGCAGGCCGTTCTCGGAGAACGCCGACTGCGTCCTGCCGTAAACAATCTGCAGGAACAGCTCTCTCATGGCTGTGTTGATGGCGTCGCACACCAAGTCGGTATTGAGAGCCTCAAGTATGGTTTTGCCTGTAAGAATTTCGGCCGCCATCGCCGCCGAGTGAGTCATACCCGAGCAACCGATGGTTTCGACAAGCGCCTCTTTAATAACGCCGTCTTTGACATTGAGGGTAAGCTTGCAGGCGCCCTGCTGAGGAGCGCACCAGCCTACACCGTGCGTAAGGCCGCTGATGTCCTTAATCTCTTTTGCTTGAACCCATTTGCCCTCTTCGGGTATGGGAGCAGGACCGTGGTTGGGCCCTTTATGAACGCATACCATGTGTTCTACTTCATGTGTATATTGCATCGTGTCCTCTCCATAGCTGAATTGACGATATTGTAGCATAAAATGGTTTTTATGTAAATTAAATTGACTCATTTTTGGCAGATTTCAAATTCCGCCGATAAAAGTTGAGTTCTCATTGCGGTATCGATAATTTTTGGTTATTCTTCTAACCGCATTGCATTTTGCGGTAAAGCCAGTTATTTCCGTAAATAAAATAAATTATGATGCAGGTATTGACATTTGGTAATTTCTGAGAATATAATGTTACTAGGTATATATATAAATATATCTACATTTTTAATTATTAATTGCTATGCAGATTGATTACGCCGCTTAGCGGCACATTATGGGAGGTATGGATATGAAGGCCACCAATTTCAGGAAAAGCTTCATCGGTTACATAGGCGCTTTCGCAGTAATAGTTATGCTTGCCCTCATTTCCTTTTTATCTTTGGGCAACCTTAACGGGGCTCCTGCCGCTCATGCTGCTACTATTTCCAACGCCAGCCAGCTTTCCTCCGCGATAAGAGGCGGGTCGGGCACCTACGAATTAACAACCAATATTACCTGGAGCGGCTGCGGGAGGGACGAAGGCAATACTTTTTCCGGTACGCTTGACGGCAAGGGCTACACCATAACCCTCACGGGGTACAGCGGTACAACAACCACAGGCGACAATGTGTCGATCGGCTTGATGGTATCCAATCTTAAAGGCACTATTAAGAATGTTAACATCGTTCTTACCGATAACCCATATTTATATCAATACACGGGTTCCGATAGAGACTATACAAACTGTTGCGGCATAATAGCGGGTACCCTTCAAAGCGGAGCGGTAATAGATAATGTACATCTGACCGTTAATGGCTCCATCTCCTACTATGCCGAAGATACAGGAAAAGGCTGGCGAAAAGAAGGCGGATACGGAATTATTCTGGGTGGCTTCGCCGGCAGATCCCAGGGCTCCGCCACAATACGGAATTCTTCCGTTACGGTTAACGGCGCAATTCATGGGAAAGCCGAAGACTATAACGGCAACAATAACGAAGGTACCCCATCCCGTGCCCACACCGGAGGCTTTGTAGGCGAAATAGAAAGCGGAACACTTACAATGACAGACAACGCCCTTTTCGGCGACAGCAACGGTGCGATAGGTTCCGGCGCAATTAAGAGCGAAAGCGATCACAAATCCGACCGCGCGGGCGGTGTTGTCGGCGTTGTAAGAAGCGGCTCGACCTTAAATGTTAACGGCTTTTTGTTCGACTATAACGGTGTCGTGACGGTATTCAGAAACAACTCCGACTGCGGGCTGTTCGTGGGCAAAGTGTACGGCTCGCTTAGCGCCTCAAATATAGTAAAAAGCTCGACCTGCACGGCGACCTCATACGAAAACAACGATAATACAAGGCAGGTAACAAGCAAAGCTAATGTATCTACCGTTGCTTCAATCATACAAGACGCGGGCAAAGTCATCTCGGCCGCATCGGTAGGAAACGGCAGCGGCACTTTCTCCAACAGCATCCTATATGAAACAAAAGCATATCTCGGAAGTACCGCCAACGCGTCTTACGGAACATTCAAGATTTCTAAGATAAATAACGGCAATTACACAGCCAGAATAACGGCGGGCTCCAGTTATGTCCCCTCTGCTATCGAATACAGCTCGACATATTCCAACTGCTACGCCTCTAAGCCTACAAAAGGCAGCTATTACGAAATCAGCATCGCGAAAACAAACACCTCCTACGCAGGATATGTCGCCACACCTTCGTATTCCCTAACCGCTTCGGGCTCGAATAAGACTTACGATGGCAGCGGCATAACCTATACTATTTATCCCGGAAGCGCCAACGCCGCGTTTACAAACAATGTGTATATCAATTCCTCGGGCGGCGGGGGCACGACAAGGAGTTCGGCAAACGCCAACACCGTTACAACCCATAAGAACGCGGGCACATATACTATCACACTTTCCGACGCCAGCGGAAACAAGCTTGCCACAAACACCCTGCTGTACGCCAACGCTACCAACGCGCCCGACAAGGTAACTTACTACAACGGGCAATCCTACACGGTTACGATAAGCCAGCGGCAGGCAACAATATCCTGGTCAAACACTTCGCGCCCTTATAACGGAAACGCCCAGCTTCCCACGGCAACCGTAACCAATCTTGTGTCGGGCGACTCCTGCACGGTTAACCTTTCGGGCGCCGGCACAAACGTTGGCAATTATACCGCTACGATTACCGCGCTTTCCAACGCCAACTATTCCATGCCCTCGGTTATCAAGCAGGAGTTCAGCATAGT
>Ga0116167_1001754_pt1 | contig 19345 bp, 18 predicted proteins | sample AD_JPNMR3_MetaG_FD_89794 | JGI IMG/M metagenome (GOLD analysis project Ga0116167, IMG submission 89794) | Active sludge microbial communities of municipal wastewater-treating anaerobic digesters from Japan - AD_JPNMR3_MetaG | ecosystem: Engineered > Bioreactor > Anaerobic > Digestate | place...
AACGGCTGGCGGTCGGCGCAGAGGAGGGCGGGCGCGAGGGCGTTCACCTCTCGGGCGACGGCGGTCATGCTTCCCCACAGCGCGGGCTGCTTGTCTGGCAGGTAGCCCCCGAGCTTCCAGGGCCATCCCTTCTTGCTCGCGTCATACTCCGTGTAAACGTGGTAGCAGTAGGGTGCCAGGCCGCGCGCGTCGTGCGCCAGCGCCAGGTAGGCCATCGCGCGGTACTCCTCCGGTGTGGGCGTCTGATAGCTTACCTTCGGCACGTTGGCCACCACGTCCCACCCAAACGCCTGTGGCACGGCGATCACCGGCTGGCGGCGCTTGACGGCGGCGTGCGCTGTCTCCATCCAGTCCGAGACCTTCGTGAGCGGCTGGCGTGTGGCGAGGAGCGGGTAGGGGTCGATCATGAAGAGGTCCGAGACGCCGGCGTAGCGGTGGAACGCATCCGGCTTGTCGAAGACGACCCAGGTGGGATGATCGGGGTCGAACTCGCTCACGGCCTCATGCAGGTCGCGAATGATCGAGGGCGCGATCCCCTGGCCGTCCGGCTCGTCGTAGAGATACCACCCGAGGAGCGCGGGATGGTCCTTCAGGCCAAGCACCACCTCGCGCAGCTTCTCGCGCTCTGCGGGGAGCTTCCCGGCGAAGGGAACCGCCGCGGAGACCATCACGCGCAGCCCCACCTCCTGCGCCTTATCGAGGAGCTTGCGCAGCGCCTCGGGGTTGCTGTCGTAGGCAAAGAGGGTGTTGAACCCGCCCGCTTTGATATTCGGAAGCTGCTCCGGCGGCGCGCCGCCATACACCCCGTGCGGGAAGAACGGCTTGCCCCCGATGACCAGGTTGAGGTGCTCGTCAATCCGCACCGTATTCGGGCCGTCCTCGCGGATGGCGAAAGGCAGCTCGGCCTGCGCCACCGGCTTGCCCCCGGAGACGAGCGCCAGCTGGAGCTGGTAGCGCCCGTTGGGCACGCGCGACAGCTCCAGCCGGAACGGAACGCGGTTGCCGGTGACCCGGGCCTCGTGCGTGGCCAGTGGCGTCGCGTTATCCGGGGCCAGAAGCGCGGCGCGCAGCGCCAGCCCCCTCAGCGCCGCGGGCTCCGCATGGAGCGTGACGCTCGCTTCCAGGACGCGCGGGCTCTCCTTCGTGACGAAAAGCGTGTTGCGGTAGGACGCTTTGCCGAGCGAGGCCTCCATGACCGGCGGGGCTTCCAGAGTATCCGCTGCGAGCAGGAGCCCCTCGGGCGAGAAGACGTGGGCGGCAATCTGGATCGCATCCACCCGGTCGGTTCGGAACGCGATGTCGAAGCGCCGCTTGCCGGCGGTTTCGAGGACGCGCTCCTCCAGCTTCCCGGCGCCATCGAGGCGCAGTTCGACCCTGATCTTCTCGGGCAGGTCGCCGGTTGCCTCCAGCGAGAAGCCGAGAACCCGGCCCTCCGCGGCCTTCAAGCCGCTCTCCTTGAGCGAGATCCGGAGCGGGCAGGCCACCACGGCGAAGTCGTCGCCCCAGATGGTGCCGGTGGTGCCCGGTCCCACGCCAAGGGTGAGGTAGCCGCTCTTCGCGCCGGCTGGCACCTCCACGCTCTGCGCGCGGGTTTCCCACTCCGCCGTGCCCGTCAGGTGGGCCAGGTCACGGATGCCAAAGGCCAGGCCATCACCGCCGCGAAACCCGATGCTCAGCATCGCCGAGCCCTTCGTCAGCGCCGAGCGCATCGCGGCGGAGACGGTGAGCCGCTCTCCCGGGGTGACCGGAAAGCCGGGCGAGACCCAGAAGCCCCGCGTCTTCTCGTGCGTGGCTTCCAGGCGCAGCACCTTCCCGCGCGCGCCCGCCTCCTCGACGGTAAAGAGGGGCGCGTCGCCCCCGGCAACGTAGGTACCCCATTGCGCGGGCTTGTCGCCCTCGACTTCTGTGATCCCACCGTTCTGGATCCGATTGCCTGGCTGTGGTGCCGCCAGGCAGAACGATGCCGCGCAGATCCATGCGATGGCATACGCGAGTAGTCTCATCTGGCTTTCTCCACTCCTCAAAGGCACGGACCGGCACGGCGCCTCCCCACGTGCCCGCGCCTCAGAACCCTGCTTGCGCGAGGAAGGAGCGCAGGTTGCGCGCGGCCGCCTGAGTGTCTGCGACCGCGTCCGGCTCTCTTCCGGGCGGGCAGTCGGAGATCTCCACCATGTAAACGCCCGTGTAGCCCGCCTTTCGGAACGCGGCGAGCGCCGCGACAAAGTCGATCTGACCGAGCCCGGGCGGGAGATGGTCGTCGCGCTCGCCGAAGTTGTCCTGAAGGTGGGTTGTCTGGATCGCGGCGCCGGCCATTTCGATCGCGCGAACGACGCCCAGGTCGCCCAGGTTCGCGTGCCCCGTGTCGATATTGACGCCAACGTTCGCCGCGCCGCAGGTCGCCACCATGTTGAGGAGAAACTCCCAGTCGGCCAGCGAGCGCATGTTTTCTACGGCGACCACCGTCTCCGGGCCCACCGCCTCGGCAAGGGCGCGCAGTGTTGTCTGGTTCGCTCGCTTTCGCTCCTCGAGCCGGGCCGGGTCCATGCCGCCGGCGCTGTGGACCACGACGACGCGGGTGCCCAGAGCCCGGGCGATCTCCGCGGCGCTCTGGAACGCCGCGAGCGTCGGCTCGACCTGCGCATCATCCGCGGCGAGGGGCGTCCAGGCATGCACCGACCACGGGATCAGCCCGAGCGCGCGCGTGCGCTCCGCCACCTGCGCCAGCTCCTCGAGCGTCAAGACCGAGGCGTGAGAGTACTCTACGGCGTCGAAGCCGGCATCGGCGATGATCTCCAGGGCGCGCAGTTGATGGGGGAGAGTGAATGCGTCCTCGTTGGAGAGACGTCCCGCCGAATAGAGCGTGTTGCACCCGATTTTGATCTCCACAGAATGCCACCTTTCCGGGCAGCCACCGTGTTGGCCTCGCCTATCACGCTGCCCGACAAGCCAGGATTCCGCGGCTCGAGGGGCGAATCCTTTGCGTGTGAGACCTCACGAGGCGCGCTCCGGGAGGGGGCGAATGGCGATGCGGAGAGTGTGGCTGTGGCTGGCGATGGCGTGCGCAATCCTTGTCGCGGGCCAGGGGATGATTCGCGCGGCAGCCCCGAAGACGCGCATGGCCGTCATCACGCGGCTCCGGCGCGGGCAGTGGCCCGTGATCGATGGCCGGTTTGGCGATCCCGCCTGGCAGGGGGTTCGCCCACTCCAGGCGTTCGTGCCCCTGGGCGGCGATGGCGCGAAACCGAAGGCGGAGACCGTGGCGTGGGTTACCTACGATGATGCCCGGCTCTACCTCTTCATCCGGTGCCGCGAGCCGCGCCCTGAGGAGATGCGCGTCGCGGGCGAGGGCCGGGACGACGACGTGGGCGAGGGCGATAGCCTGCACCTTTTCATCGCGACGGCAGACCTGCCCGATCCCTCCTTCTACTTTGCCCTCAATCCAAAGAACGTCCGCTGGGACGCCTTCTGCAACGGCGAGACCATCGAGCCGGCAATCGATTGCGAGTGGGAGAGCGCAGTCGTGACCGGCAAGAAAGAGTGGTGCGCCGAGATCGCGATCCCGTGGTCAGCTCTGCGCCGGGAGCCGCCGCTTCCGGGCACGAAGATCCGTGCCAATCTCGGGCGGCGGCGGGTTCCCGACGATGAGCGTACCACGTGGTCGCCGGCTCAGGAGCAGTTTCACGAGCCGGAGCGCTTCGGCACCTGGGTGCTCCAGTAGCCCGCTTTACGGCAGGATGTCCAGCGGGTCGCTCGTCACCTTGCGGATTGTGCGCGCGTCGAGGCGCTCCACCCCGGGCCGCGTGGCGGCGGCGTCGCAGTAGTCGGCGCGGTTATACTCCAGGAGGATCTCCATCGGCTTTAGGGGGGAGAAGGGGCGTGCCTGGCCGATCAGGCTGACGGCGCGCCGGGCCGCTTCGCGAATCTGCGCGCGCGCTTCCTCCAGGTCCACCAGCTCCGCGCGGTTGCGCCCGATGGCGCGCTTGACGACCGCCGTTTCGACGGGGTGGAAGAACTGGCGCGCCTCGACGCAGGCGGCTTCATCCCCGCTCACCATCAGCATCGGAACGTTCCAGTTGCTCGCCACGATCGCCCACTGCGCCAGCTCGCCCATGCGCCGGCCGTTGATCGAATAGTCGTGCCAGTGGATGGAGGACTGCGTGTGGTCGAGGAAGGCGTTCATCGTGCCGGACATGGCGTGGGCGCCGATGAAGAAGGTGCCCTGGTAGCTCTCGTCTAGGATCCCCCACCACTTCTTGTTGGGGCGCGTGTCGTTCTCGGCGCGCGGGTCGAGCATCTCCAGGATGAAGTTGTTCCCACCGCCGTGGCTATCGAGCACCGTCACGTGATCCGCGCCGCCGGCGAAGGCGCCGTCGATTGCCGCATTCAGATCGCCCATCAGGAGCTCGCAACAGCGGCGGTAGGTCTCGCTGGTGCGCTGCATCATCTCGAAGCTATCGATTCCGGAGACACCCTCGAGGTCGGTGTGGATGTAGATCTTGATCATGCGCTTCTCCAGAGAGGGCCCGGTCGCCACCGGGACCCTCTGATCCGGACGATGGCAAAGGTGTGGGGGATAGGCCTACCAGCGCCGGCCGTCAAACCAATTGGGGCCGGGACCCACATCGCGCGTGATGATTCCCTTGGCGATCATGCTGTCGATAGCAGCCTGGGCCGCCTCCACCGCTTTGAGCCCGTCCTCGCCGGACGCGAGCCACGGCAGCAGTGCGCCCTGCTTCACGCTTTCGATGAAGCCGCGGTAGATCACCTCGCGGTCGGCATCGTGTGAGGCGTAGGGCAGCGGCTCATCCAGGGTCTGGTCGTGCGCGAAGACGCGCAGACGCTGGTTATCCAGGTCCCACGCCAGGCTTCCGCGGTCGCCGATCACCTCGTAGCGCACATACTCTTTCCGCGTTTGCGCCTCGTAGGCATAGTCGAAGCCCTTATCGACCACGGTGAGGATGCCGTTTTCATGTTCGCAGAGGGCGACGCCGTGGTCGGGATACTCGAACCCGCGCATGGAGTAGCCCATCGCCTCGATCCGCCGGAAATCGCTGCCAGTGAGGAAGCGCGCGTAGTCGAAGCTGTGAACACCGCAGTCGAACATGGCGTTCTTGCCCTCATGGCAGATGTTGACCAAGCGGGAATAGGCGGCCTTCTCGCCAAGGCGCTCGCGCACCACGCGGTTATCGGGCGCGGCCATCAGCCCGATCAGGCGCACCATGCGCGCGTGCCCGATGATGCCCGCGTCCACCACATCCTTGATCCGCCGGTTGACTGGATTGCCCCGGTTGTTGAGCGAGATGCAGAACAGCCGGCCGGATTCGCGCATCGCGGCCACCATCTCGCGAGCGTGCGCCACCTCGGTGGCGATAGGCTTCTCGCAGAGAACGTGCTTTCTAGCGGCGGCGCACGCCATCACCAGCGGGTAGTGCGCGCGGTCGGCCGCGACGACGGCGATGACGTCGATAGAGGGGTTGGTAATCAACTCCTCGGGTTGAGTGGTGGCGAGGGGAACCCCATACTTCTCGCCCAGGGTCTTCACGTATTCCGGGTTGAGATCGGCGATGCCGGCCACCTCCACCTCGGGCATGTGCGAGAGAACATCGAGATGACTGCGGCCCGCGGAGCCCAGGCCGATAACACCAAATCGCATCGATGACTTCCTTCCCACGGCAAACACGCTTACCTGTTCTGGCCCCACCCCTGCCTCTCCTCTCGCTGTCGGCAGGAGAAGCGGAACGGGGCGGGGAATGTGGCCCCCGGAGGGAGTGGAACGCGATGGAGAAGAGAGAGCCATTGATCGCCCGCGCGCTCCTGGAGATCGGGGGCGCGTTTCAGACTAGCCGGCCGCTGCTCACGGCGGTGGAGCTGGATCTTTTCACCCGCCTCGGTGACGCGAAACTCACCGCGGCGGAGCTCGCGCAAGCGATGGGCGTGGACGAGCGCGCGCTCTCCTACTTGCTGGACGCGCTGGCGGCGCAGCGGTTGCTGGAGAAGGTCTCAGGCGCCTACAAAAACACCCCCGAGGGCCGGACGCTCCTGGTGAGAGACGCGCCTGGGAGCATCCTGGCGGTGCTCGAGCACTACGCGAACCTGTGGGCGCGCTGGGCCACGCTCACCGAGGTGGTGCGCGTCGGGCACCCGGTTGCCCGCCGGGAAGAGGGTGGTGCCGGCTCTCTCGAGAGTTTCCTGGGCGCCATGCACGCGCTGGCGCAGGAATCGGCCCCGCAGGTGGCGGAGGCGATTGGCCTCAAAGGCGTGCGCCGGATGCTCGATGTCGGCGGTGGGGCGGCAAGCTACTCCATCGCCTTCGCGCAGGCCGAGCCGGGGCTCACCGCCGTCGTCTTCGACCTGCCTGACGTCGTTCCGATTGCGCGCCGGAACATCGAGGCCGCGGGCCTTCAGGAGCGAATCACCACTCAGGCCGGCAACTACCACGAGGATGCCTTCGAGACCGGCTTCGACCTGGTGCTCCTCTCCGCCATCGTTCACAGCAATTCCCAGCAGGAGAACGCGGCGCTCGTGCGCAAGTGCTTCGATGCCCTGGCTCCCGGCGGGCGGCTGGTCATTCGCGACTTCATCATGTCGCCCGACCGCACCGAGCCGGCCCCGGGGGCGCTCTTCGCGATCAACATGCTCGTCAACACGCCGGGGGGCGGCACCTTCACCGAAGCGGAGATGCGCTCCTGGCTCGATGCCGCCGGTTTCACCGACACGCGCCGGGTCGATCTCCCCGGGATGAACGCGCTGATGATCGGCACGCGCAAGGCGTAGGTGCCTCCGCCGGGACAGTGGCTACGCGGCGATCTCCAGGCGGACGCGAACACGGCGTGGGAAAACGTCCACGTACAGGAAGCCGGAAGGCACGCCGATGCTCTCGCGCGACGTGCTGAGCGGCGGCGCGGCGTAGAAGGGGATTCCCTGCCACCGGTTCAGGAGCAGGCGGTGCGCGTGCCCGCAGAAGCCGGCGAGGAGCGGCCGACCCTCGAAGAGTGCCAGCACCTCCTCGGCGTTCGCCACGTCGCACGAGAGATCCTCCGGGCGGCCGACGAGACCGTGGTGGGTGAAGAGGAGCAGAGGCATCTCTCGCGGGATCCGGGCCAGCTCATCGCGCAGCCACGCCATCGCCGGGGCCTCCACAAGGCCGTGCCAGTTCTCGGGGCTCGGGTCGGTGTTGTTGGTGTCGAGGGCCAGGCAGCGGATGCCCGCGATCTCCCACGACGAGTTGAGCGGCCCGAACGCCTCCGTGTAGCAGCGCGCATCGCCGGCGTTCCCCAGGTCATGATTCCCCGGCAGCATGCGGTAAGGCACCTTCAGGGCGCGCAGGCACTCCTGGAAGAGCGCATATTGGCCCTCGGTGCCGATGTTCAGCATATCTCCCGTGAAGAGCACGAAGTCGGGGCGCTCCTCGTTGATCTCGCGGATGGTGGCGCGAAGGATCTCCGCGCTCTGATCGTCGATGATGTGGGTATCGGTGACCTGCGCGAAACGGAAGAGGGGGCGTTCGGCGCGGGTCTCCTCCGTGTCGAGTGGGGGTTGCAGTGCCATTCGTGATCTTCCTTCCCGATGGAAGCCGGCGGAATGCCGGACGGGCGCCATTATAGGCCACCCGGTGCCCAGAGTCAAGCGCCGGGGTGCCCTCCTGGGATTCCGACATAAGGAATCCCAGGAGGGCAGCGCGCAACCCGACGCGCGGCGGTAAATCACCGCGCTGCTAGAGAGCGAAGCCCTATCGGGCTGGGTTGGGGATACTCCCAGATGTCTCAAAACGTCGGTGGCTGGGATGGGAAGCCCGAAGGGCTTAGCCGGGAAGCAGCGCGGAGCTTTGAGCTCCGCGCGTGCGGGCGGCCATCCGCGGCTGCCTCCTTCATCCGTATCCCCAAAATGCCGGAGTACTAGTTGGCGGTCAATACACCTTGGGGTATTGACCACCAATACTCCGAGGTGTAATCTCCATAATACCCATTGACCGCCAATACACCTAGGTGTACAATATTGCTTTAGGTAGGCGCGTGCCTCTGCCGACCGTGTACTCTACTGCCATGAAGAGAGGAAATGCTGTTGCCTGGCCAGCCACTCTACTTGTCACGCCTCCTGGGTAGCCGCGTGGTGGAGCGCGACGGCGTGCGCATTGGTTGGGTCGCGGATGTGGTGGCTCGGCCTGGCGGCCTCTTCCCGGTCGTGGTGGGCTTGTTGGTGCGCCGGCCCGGTGCCCGGATGCTCCGAGTGCCCTGGGAGTGCCTGGACCGGGTGAGCGAGGGGTCGGTGGCGCTGGCGGGGCCCGTCGCGGAGGTGGCGCCACTCGAGGTACAGGAGGGCGACATTCTCCTGGGCGCGGAGGTGCTCGACAAACAGCTGGTCGATATGCATGGCCGGCGCGTCGTGAAGGTTAACGACTTGCGGCTGATCCCGGTGCGCGGTGATCTCCGCGTCGTCGGTGTCGATGTGGGCATCCGGGGGATCTTGCGTCGCCTGGGCATGGAGGATGCGACCGAGCGTTTCGCGGGCCTGATGAGACGCTCGCTGCCCGAGGCGCTCATTCCCTGGAACTACGTGGAGTCTGTGCCAACTCGCGGCGCCAGCGTTCGCCTCTCCGTCGAGTCGAGTCGGCTCGAGCGCCTGCCGCCGGCGGATATCAGCCGGATCATCAGCCAGCTTTCCGAGGAGGACCGCGCGGCCGCCGTCGAACAGCTGAGCGATGAGGCGATTGCCGCGGCGATGGCGGAGCTGGACGCGCCGCTACAGCTCTCCTTGATGGAGGGGATGGATAACGCGCGTGCCTCCGATATCCTGGAGCGGATGGCCCCGGATGAGGCGACCGACCTTCTCCAGGAGCTTCCCGAGGAGCGCCAGGCCGAGTTGCTCACGTTGATGGAACGCGAGGAAGCGGCGGAGCTGGCCGAGCTGATGCAGTATGACGAGCACACCGCCGGCGGCTTGATGACCACGCAGTTCATCGCCATTCCCTCCCACTTCACGGCCTCCGAGGCGATTGCCCAGCTTCGCGAGATGGCCCCCGGAGCAGAGACGATCTATTACCTCTATGTGGTCGATGCGGACGGGCGGCTGATGGGGGTGCTTTCGCTCTTCCGCCTAATCACCTGCGCGCCCGACCGGCCTATCTCCGAAGTGATGGATACCGCGGTGATCTCGGTGCCGGCAAACCTGGATCAGGAGGAGGTGGCGGCCACCATGGTCAAGTATCACCTCCTGGCGCTGCCGGTGGTCGGCGATCGTGGCGAGCTGTTGGGGATCGTGACGGTAGACGACACCATCGATGTGATGGATGAAGAGGCGGAGGAGGACGTGGCGCATATCGCGGGTACCCCGGCCGAGAGCCCGGAGGAGCGGCAGCGGCCGGCGGCGGTGGCGCTCACGCGAGCGCCGTGGCTGCTCCTGGCGCTTACCGCCGGGCTACTTGCTGCGAGCACGCTCCACCGGGTTGCGGGTACCGCGCTGTCGCAGGCGATTGGCTTCTTGCCCCTGGCACTGCTCCTGGGAAATCAGATCGCGGCGCGAGCTGCCGCGGCTACGGCGCGCGGATTGGCGCTTCGTGAAGTGGATCGTGACACCTGGTGGTCGCACTCGCTGGCGGAGCTGCGCGGTTCCGCGGTGATCGCGCTCGTGACCGGATTCTTAAGCGCCGCGATTGCGGGGCTATGGGGAGGCGGATTGCTCGGCGCGGTGGTGGGGTGCAGCCTTGTCTGCGTGGTGCTTTCCGCGAGCGTGATCGGCCTCTCCATTCCGCTCCTGGAGGCATCGGTTCGCCTCGACCCGGCGGTTGCCCTCCGACCGATCGTGATCAGCATCCTCGCGGTGATGGCGCCCGCCATCTACGCCGGCTTCGCGAGTCTCTTCCTGCGCTGACCCGTTCTCAGCGCACGCGCACGAGGTAGATATCGCGTCGCGCTCCCTGTCGCACTTCCAGAAGGGTCCGGCCTGGGAAGCGGCCGCGGATCAGCACGCGGTCGCTCTCGCGCGCGACGACACAGGCGATCCGCTCCTCGCGAGTTGTCGCCTCCTGGTAGTCGCTCACGAAGAGCGTGGCGGTTTGGCCAACCGGGATCTCCAGGATGCCTGTGGCACTTCCGATGAAATCGGGAGGCGCGCTCACGGCGCTGCTCGGGGGTGCGGAAGGCGGGGGCTCCGGCGGGTAGTAGGGGAGGTCGCGACCTGGGGGGATTGGCGCCGGAGCGCGGCGCACGCGCTCGCGCCTGGGCCGATAGGGCCGTCGGTCCGGCCAGCCGTGTCCGAACCCGGGCTCTTCCGGGTAGGGCGATGGCTGCCACTCCTGAACACGCCCTGTGGAGTCCGGCAGGGAGTGATCAGGCGGCGCCTCGGGCGCGGTTTGCCACCAAGGGCGGCCCTCGCCACTCTCCGGGGATGGGAGATACTCTGTCTGGGTTTCCGGAGGCGAGATCTCCGGCTGGCCGGCGTCATCCGGCTCGAACGCGAGGAGTGCGCGCGCGCCGATGGAGAGCGTGAGGGCTACGGCAACGCTCGCAACCGGCATCACCCCGCGACGCGGGCATTCTCTCCCGTTGCGGTTCATTCAGATGAGTGCTTCCGCGCGGGTGACAACACCGCGCATTCCGTGGCCCACCTGATCGCGCAGGGCGCGCAACTCGCGGACGATGAGCTCCATCGTCTCTTCATCGGCGACTACCAGAACCATGTTGTTCCTCCGATCGGTGGCGTAGTCGCTCTCGGCCAGGGCATCCATGCGCGCGCCGACCACACCCTCGATCTTGGTGTAGCGTGTGACCGCCATACTGCGCTGGAAGACCGAGGTGATCTGATCCTCCAGATCCGCATCGTACACGAGCGTAAGCAACTTCATCCGCGCTTATCCTTCCCGGGCCACCGGGGCCAATGCAATCGTTTGTTTATCAGTCTCCCCCTGATTCTACCAGAGGTCGGCACGGGGGTCAAGCGGCAGCTGGATGTTCAGGAAGTGGGGAGAAGGGCGTGGCCGGCGGCCCCGCGGCTTTGTCACTGGCATTCCACTCCTCAGGCGGGATTTGACATGGCCCGGCTAGAGGGTATCGAGCGCGAAGGAGAGCCCGGGACGGCCGTCGGCATCGATGCATTCCGGGTTGCTGGAAACCGCCGTGCGGTAGGCGGCCTCGCCGTCGGCGTGCCGGCCGAGGGTGCGCAGGGCATCCCCCCAGGCCAGGCGGGCCTCGCACCAGCAGGGATCGATCCGCACCACGTGGCGCATCTCATCTTCGGCGCGTTCCGCCTCGCCTAGGGCGGTCCAGGCCTCTGCGAGCGCCCGCCGGCAGTAGGGGTGATTCGGATGCAGGCCGACGGCGGTCGTGAGCGCCACTGCGGCATCATGGGGTTCGCCGCGGGCGAGGTGCGCGCGACCCAGGGCAAGCCACGCCTCCGCGCGTTCCTGACCAATGCGAACCGCGGCGAGGGCGTGCGCCATGGCGGCATCGGGGTCTCCCTGTCGGATCGCCAGAAAGGCCAGCGCCTCGGCCGCCGGAGAGTAGGCGGGATCGAGCTCCAGTGCCTTGCGATACTCCTGAGAGGCACTTTGGCCAGCGCCTTGGGCATCGTAGGCATACCCCCGCATCAGTCGGTTGAAGGGCAGGCGATCATCCAGGATGGCGTACAGCTCGGCGGCGTCTTGCACGAGGTGACGTGCCTCGCGCACGTGCCGGGCGCGCGCAACGGCACCGAGCTCACTGGGTGCGGCGGCAGCGCCACTGATCGCCAAGTGCATCGCGCTCTCCCAGTGACCAAGGAGCGCCTCCGCATACGCCTGATTGAGCCGGGCGATCACGTTGCCCGGATCCCGCTGGAGCGCCTGCGCATAGGCGCGGCGCGCTGCCCGAGCCTGGAGAGCCACCAGGTGCGCGTTTCCCAGATGGATCCAGTGAGCCGCGTTGTCCGGCTCGCGCTCGGTCGCCGCCCACGCTTCCTGGCGGGCGCGCTCCAGGAACCCTGGGCCGGTCGGCAGCAGGCGTTCATGGAGCGGCGTGGTACGCGGCAGCGGCTGCTCCTCCCGCTCGCACTCCTGTCGCAGGCGGCGCAGATCGGATAGAAAGTATCGGACGCCTTCGTAGACCTGGGTATAGCCCGGGTCAAGCGCGCGCCGGAGGACGGCATCCACGGTGGCATACAGCGCGGGATGGCGGTGAGCATCCTGGCGCGTGCTGGCCGCGGGCGCCAGTCGCCGGCGCTGCGCCAGGGCGAAGAGCCTCGCCTCGTACGGCTTCGTTCCGGAGAGGGCATGATACAGCACCTCGCCCAGCATGCGCGCATCCCGCCGCCGGTCGACCTGCCGCTCGCTGGCGAGTGCCTCCGGCCCCGGCAGGAGAATGCCACCCCGCCTTCGGTAGACGCGCGCGGTGCCGAAATCCATCACCTTGGGCGCGCCCGTCTGCGAGATGACGATATTCTCCGCCTTGATATCGCGGTGGTAGATTCCGAGCCCGTGCATGAAGTGAATTGCCTCGGCGACTTGAATGAGGAGATCGAGCGCCTCGCGTATGGGGAGGGGGCCATGCATCCGGATCAGATCCTCTAGATCGCCCTCCTCGTGGAGATCCATCAGGATGAACGACTCGTCGGTGGGGATGCCGGTGGCGATGAACCGGATGATGTAGGGATGCTGGTAGTGGCGCAGCAGCTCGGCGATCTCCATCTCGCGCACGAAACCGCGGTCAGGCGTGGTTGGCACCTTCATCGCCGCCAGGCGCTGGCCGGCCGGCGATTGCGAGCGCACCCGGATCTTGTAGATCTGTCCGTGCGCGCCGCGAACGTTGATCGTCTCCAGGAGCTCGATGTCAGGCACCCTCTGCTCCTCACGCGACGAGAACCTGGTTGCGGATCTCCTCGGCAACCACGAGCCCGGCCTCCCGCAGGATCGCGTTGGGCCGGTTGTCGTTTAGTGGCACCAGGGTGATATCGAGACCCAGGCGGTAAGCGAGGGCGGGCGCCGGATCGTTCGTGTCGAAAAACGCCACCGTCGGGATGCCCCGGTTGACGATCGGGCCGAGAAAGCCGTGGTCGGTGACCGCCAGGTCCACCTTCCCCCAATCGCTGATCACCTCTTCAGCGGCGGCCTGCGTGTGCGTGTGCAACAGGCCGCTGCCGTTGCTCACCACGCACACATCTCCCACCCAGTCCACGAACTCCCACGACTGGACCTCCAGGCCATCGGCGGCGTGCACGATCTCCGCGCCCAGCTCGCGCGCGGCATCGGCGATTACCTGGTAGCACGCCACCAGACACCCGGCATGCCCCGTTCCGAAGAAGATCGATCCCCCGCGCAACGCTGTCTCGCGCACCTTTCTGGCGCACTCACGCAGCCCGCGAAGTGTGGCGCGGGGGCTGATGTAGCCCTGACCGACGGTGTGCCTTGGATCCTTGGAGCAGCCGGTGACGCTGGCGATGGCGTCCAGCAGCGCCGTGGTGTTCCAGCGCTCGCCATTGCGCACCGCCTCCTCGACCGCCGCGATGCCCAGGGTGACGTAGGGATCGCCCGACTTCATCCTGCCGATCGATTCGAGGTTGTTCTGGCGCGTGTGAGCGCCCTCTGGCCCGCAGATGCGCAGCCAGGTGAGCCGCTCCATCGTCTCGTTATCTGTCACCGCTGCCGCCCCTCCTCATCAACGCGAAGTGAGACCGCCGCAGCCGCGCTGCCCTGCCGTAGCAAACAGTGATTTGATGCGGCTTTTCCCCGGTGCGGGAAGCGCGAAACGCGGGGCGCGAGCGGCCTCCGGGAAGGGACGTCAGGAAGTGGGCAGACGGTCTCGCAGAGCGCGCACCGCCTCGTCGAGACGCTGGTCGAGGCGGACGGGATCGGTGCCGCGCCCCGAGAGCGTGACGCGGATCCCGTGTCCAGACTCGAAGTCGCGCGCGTGCGACTTGATGTAAAGATCGGGGAAGAGCGCGACCACCTCGCGGATGAGGGGTGCCAGGGCCGACTCATCATTGCTTGCGACGAGCACCTCTCGCTCGCGGGCGACACCTGCGCCAAGGATCGAGAGGAGCGTCGGGCGCAACGGACCTTCGAAAATCGCCTTCAACTCCCTCGGCACGCCCGGAAGGCAGACGACCGTGGTCTCCCCCAGGTGCAGGAGCACCCCAGGCGCCGCGCCGACCGGGTTGTGGACCGGCTCCGCGCCTCGCGGGAGGATCGCCATCTTCAAACGGTCGGGGGTGACCTCCGCCGTGGCGACGGCGCCGTCGCGGTAAAGCGCCTCGTAGCGGGCGGCTACCATGGCTCGGGCATCGGGGTGCTCCTCCAGCGGCTGCCCGGCAGCCATCGCCACGCCCTGGAGGGTGAGATCGTCGGCTGTGGGCCCCAACCCGCCCATGACCAGGAGCAGCGCGGTGCCGCGGTCTCGCGCGCCGCGCACCTCTTCCGCGATCGCCTGGGTGTCGTCGCGCACGACGACCGCGCGGCGCACCGCCGCACCCAATGCCGTGATCTGGCGGCAGAGCCAGTGAGTGTTGGTATCTTGAGTGATGCCGTCGAGAAGCTCGTTCCCCACGGCCAGGATCTCAACGGCAACAGGGTGTCTCTGATCTCTTTCGGCGGGCTCCTGGCCCGCATGGTTTAGTGCCACATTCATCGGAATCTGTCTCAAAGAGGGTTAGGTGCCACGATACGTGGGTAGACCACACGGTATGGCAGAGAACAAACGTCCGAAGACGCTCCGCTTGGTGGACCGAGTGCTGGCTCGGCTCTCTCGGGTGACTTCATCCGGGAACTTCATCCCGGAGATCGATGGCCTGCGCTTCTTTGCGATCGCCGCCGTCGTGCTGTTCCATATCGCCGAGCATGTGCGATTCCATGGCCCGGTACACTATGCGGATGCACCGCGGAGCAACATCTACCGGCTATGCAGCGCGGGCTTCGTCGGCGTGGAGCTTTTCTTCGCCATCAGCGGGTTCATCCTATTCCTGCCGTTCGCTGCGCACTTCCTGCGAGGGGGGAAGCAGCCCAGGCTGCGCCAGTACTACTTCCGACGAGTCACGCGCATCGAGCCGCCCTACCTCATCCACCTGGGTATCGCCTTCGTGATCGCGTTGGTGATCAACGACCGTGATCCACTGCAGCTCGCGCCGCATCTCATGGCGAGCATGTTCTACCTGCACAACCTGATCTATGGGATGAGCAGCACGTTGAACATGGTGGCGTGGTCGCTGGAGATTGAGGTCCAGTTCTATTTGTTGGCGCCGCTACTGGCAGGCCTCTACCGCATCCGCCACTCGCTTCAGAGGCGCCTGGCCTGGCTGGCCCTCACAATGAGCGCCATGGCCTGGCGGCCCTGCCTCTCCTCGCCACTCCACTGCTCGCTTCTGGCCTACCTTCCCTACTTCTTGGTTGGTTTCCTGCTGGCTGACCTCTTCGTCACCACCTGGAACCGGCCTCCAACGGCAACATGGAAGCAGGATCTGATGGCAACCGGGGCCTGGCTGCTGCTGATACCGGCCACCGAGCTGGATGCCTGGCGGCAATGGATTCTGCCGCCGCTGATCCTGATCGCCTACGTGGGTGCACTCCGGGGCAGGTACTGGCGCCAGATCGTCAGCAACTGCTGGCTGGTCGTTACCGGCGGCATGTGCTACACGATCTACCTGTACCACGTCTTCATCATCGGCCTGGTGGGGCGCGTGGCAAGCGGGGTGATGGTCACGCAGCTCTATTGGGCGAACTTTCTCCTCTTCCTGATCCCGAGCACCATCGCGGTGCTCGGCGTGTGCGCCGTGCTGTATCTACTCTTCGAGAAGCCGTTCATGTATCGCGATTGGCCGCAAACGTGGCGCGCGGCGATGGTGTCGCGGCTGGCACACCGAGGCGTAAAGGCCTGAGCGCCGGCGCGAGTGACGGCGGGCCCTGGAGTGGACGCTACTCGCGCCAGATGCCCGCCAGCGCCGGGTGGACCGGCATCGCGTCGAGCTGCTGGTCGAGGGTCTTGGCAGGGAGGGGGCCCTCTTCAGTGATGATCCCATCGAGCAGGGAGTGGGGCGTCAGGTCGTAGTAGAAGTTGAGCGGCGTCACACCGGGCGGCGCGTCCGGCAGTACCTCGTCCGGATCGCGCTCCGGCACGGGAGGTTGGTCACCGCAGGCGCGCGGCAACAGCTTCTCCCCGGTGGCCAGCGCGTACGTGGAGACCCCATGGAAACGCGCCGCGAGTGCCAGCCCGAGGGTGCCCACTTTGTGTACGAGCCCGGCGGCGCACACCGTATCCGCGCCTACCAGGAGCAGATTGCATTGCGAGAGGAGCGCGGGCGCGGCGGCGTCCACGACGAGGGTGACGGGCACTCCCGCTGCGGCGAGGCGGGCGGCCAGCGCCCGGCCCTCGAAGCCGGGACGCGACTCGGAGCAGACAACCTCGATGCGCCGGCCATCGGCGTGCGCGGTCAGGATCGCCTCGGCTACCAGGCTGCTGGCCGAATGCGTGAGCACGCGCCCGTCCGGGAGTATGGCCGCGCCATGGCGTGATGCCCGCGCCGCATGCTCTCGAAGGTCCGACACGAACTCCTCTGCCGCGGTTCGGATGGCGCTGCTACTGGCTGGGCGGCCCGATGCCGCGAAGAGCACGGCGTTCGCCAGGCGGAGGAGGGGTGCCATCGCCGGTTGTGCCTTTGCGAGCGCAACACAGAGCGTGGGCAGCTCCTCGGCAGGCAGGCTTTGAGCGGCGGTGAGGAGTGCCGCCGCGCGTTCGGCGAGAGCGGTGGCACCGGAGTGGTTATCCGCCGCGATCTCGGCAATTTCACCGGTGAGGTTCATGATTCCAGCCCCTGGAGATCGCGCTCGTCGGCCTGGAACGCGTCGCGAAGAACGTGCACCTCCGTGCTGCCCCCGGGGAGAAGAATGACTTCAATGACATCGAAGCGCCAGGGACGCTCTTCACCAAGGGCGTTGGCATAGAGCGCGGCAGCACGCGTCATCTTCCGCTGCTTGCCACGGCCAATGGCCTCTCGCGGGAGACCTCGGTCCAGACCGGAGCGCGTCTTTACCTCCGCGAAGACCAAATACTCGCCCTCTTCGGCGATCACATCGATCTCGCCGATGCATACGCCGCCGAGCACGGCCCGGTATCCCTGTTCCCGGATGCGATAGCCCATTTCGACGAGGTGGGCAGCGGCCTCGCGCTCACCAAAGCGCCCGACGCCTTGCCTACTCCTCACTATCGGTCTCCTCGGTGAAGAGAGTCAGCTGCTCTAGGCAGGCGCGCACGGGAGCGAAGCTACGCCGGTGCGCGGGGCACACTCCATAGCGAGCGATCCTCGCTAGATGCAGGGGCGTGCCATATCCCTTGTGCGCGGCGAATCCATACTGTGGATACTCGCGGTCCAGCTCGACCAGAAGCCGGTCGCGCGTTACCTTCGCGACGATGGACGCGGCGCCGATGGAAGGGCAGAGCCGGTCGCCGTGGACAATGCCGCGTTGGGGGTAGGGGATATCCGGAATGTGAACGTAATCGACAAGGACGAACTCTGGCGCTGGCCGCAACGCGAGCACCGCCTGGCGCATCGCCAGGCGCGTCGCCTGGAGAATGTTGACACGGTCGATCAGCTCGACATCAGAGATCCCGATGCCGACGGCGACGGCACCTTCGAGGATAGCATGGTAGACGCGCTCCCGTTGAGCGGCTGTGAGGCGCTTGGAGTCGTTGATTCCCTCGATGGGGCAGGGGTGCGGGAGAATGACGGCGGCGGCGACGACCGGTCCGGCAAGTGGCCCGCGGCCAGCCTCGTCGACGCCGGCGATCTGCCCATGGCCGGCCGCCCGGAGTGTATCCTCCGGGCTGGCCTCAAAAGGGGCATCGTCAGCGGATGACGCCAATCCGGCTAAGCGGCCAGAAGATGACCAATGCTTTCCCGCGGATCCGGTCGGCATCCAGCTGCCCCCACGCATGGCTATCATTGCTGTCATTCCGGTTATCGCCCATGACAAACACCTTGCCGGGCTCGACCGTGACCGGAGGCATATCGTAGACCGGCGGTTCGGCGATGTAGGGCTCGTGCAGTGGCTGGCCATTGATGAAGACCATGCCGTCGCGCACTTCGATCACATCGCCAGGGAGGGCGATCAGGCGCTTGATGAAGTCCTTCTCATCCAGGGCCGCCTCCGGCGGTGCTTTGAAGACAATGACATCACTGCGGCGCAGCGGGTGGAACCGGTAGGCGAACTTGCTCACCAGGATCTTATCGTTCTCCACCAACGTCGGGCGCATCGATCCAGAGGGGATGTAGAAGGCCTGGATGATAAAGGGCCGGATGATCATGAAAACGAGCACCAGCGCGATCAGACCGGAATCGATGAACTCCAGAAGGGATGAGCGCATCTCCTCGGCCCGCGAGCGGAGTGCCGGTGCTTCGAGATTGCCGTTGCCTGTGGCCGCATCGGCGCCACCGGAGTCGACGTCAGAAGGCATGGGATTGGGAGGCGTAGCCGGCCGGTCGCCGCCGAAAAGGCTGGCGATTCCGCCGAAGAGCGCCGCGCGCATGTGCGCGAGAGATTCCGCCCGGCTGGTGAGAAACACCCGAATCGCGACGAGAACGACAAACGCAATTCCGACTTTCCAGGAGTTGGCCAGGTCGTTCATTGCCGATTCCCAGCTCACCGATTGCACCTCCCCCTCTATCCTATCTCAGTATCTGCTATCGCAAGGCACTCAGCGCGAGGGTGGCCTGAAAAGCCCAGGCGTGCGCGCGCAGAGCATCCCGGTTCCCTGCGAATGCAGATGCAGGTCTCGTATATTATGGAGGACACTATGACGTGCACCGCGGTTTCGCATGGCGGGCGGACGCGATGAACAACGCGCCGGGTCGCGCTTCGAGTAGTGGCAGGGGAGGGGATGAGGCGGCCTCATCCCCTCGTAATCAGCGGGTCAGCGCAGCTCCTTGAGGCGCGCGGCCTTGCCGATCTTCTTGCGCAGGTAGAAGAGCTTGGCGCGCCGCACCCGGCCACGCCGCACCACATCGATCTTGTCGACCTTGGGCGAATGAAGCATGAAGGTGCGCTCCACGCCCACGGTATGCGAGATCTTGCGCACCGTGAAGCTCTCGCGGAGGCCGTCGTGCTTCCGGTCGATGCAAATCCCCTCGAAGACCTGGATGCGCTCCTTGCCGCCCTCAACCACCTTCACGTGTACGCGAAGCGTATCGCCTGCGCGGAACGGGGGACGGTCGTCCCGCGTCTGCTCTTTCTCAATGGCCTCAATGATGCTTGCCAATGTCCTCTCCTCCCCTACGCGGAACAGCAACAGAAGCTCCCCACCGGCAGAGCCCGAAGGGAGAGGGCTTCCCCGTCCCGCTCAAACGCCGCCAGTCGTATCCTCTCCAGCGGCCAACAACTCTGCTTCTTTCGTCC
>Ga0116167_1001769_pt1 | contig 19241 bp, 27 predicted proteins | sample AD_JPNMR3_MetaG_FD_89794 | JGI IMG/M metagenome (GOLD analysis project Ga0116167, IMG submission 89794) | Active sludge microbial communities of municipal wastewater-treating anaerobic digesters from Japan - AD_JPNMR3_MetaG | ecosystem: Engineered > Bioreactor > Anaerobic > Digestate | place...
TCCTTGAGTGAGGGAAAATTTTATTTAATAGGAGGATGTATATGATTAAAAAGAAGGAAGCAATCCTTTTCTGGAGTAGGGTATTCCCTCGCACATTCGATAGTGTAATGAAAGAAGCTGTAGTCAAAGAGTATAGCAAAGACCTCTTCAATTGGGCACAAGGGGAAAGGGGCTTCCCTTACAGAATGGAGATGTTAAAAATCTATAGTTCTGAGAAGCTCAAGAATCACATCAAGATCATAGGAGTTGATGGCGTAGCTGAGGTGATCAAGAAAAAGCTTGAAAAGGTAGGTGTTAACAACCTAGTGTCACTTGCTATTTCAAACTTCGATGTTTTCGATGTTAAAGCAACAGTGCATCAAGCACTCGAAAGTGAGGTGGCGCAGCTAGTAGATGACATACCTCTTTTATTACTATCCTTAGAAGATTGGTTGCGTAGCTATGAATTCTCCTCTAGCTATAGTTGTCTTGAGACAGTTGTTAGGAATATAGTAAGACTAACAAATGTCTCAAAAATCGTTGTAGAAAGGACATTTCAAGGTAAGGTTTTTGAACAGATTAACAAGCTGGGTGCTACTGAAAAAGCAAGTATAGGAAAAGCTGGGTTACACGAGTTCTTAAGTATATTGAAGCCAGGTATGTCAATGATCTATGACGGCACATCATTTATCGTGCAGCTGATGACACTGCTCTTTAATGTAGAACCAGACTTTGCAAATACAATGTTTGTGAAGCTGGTTGAGAAGTATGGAAATAGTGACTACAAGGATAGCATTGTACCCCTTGTCCACAATATATTGCACTACTGTGTGAGAATTGGCGATGACGAACCTTACTTAGAAAGTAAGGCAAGGGGATTGAAGAAAATGTTAGAGGATGCTATCGCGTATAATGTTACCTTAAGAGCTATCCGAGATGGTCTCTTCAACTTAGTAGGAAATGCGAGAGTGTTCTTGTTACATGGATGTAAAGATGTTTTCAATGAGCTTGGAGACTTGTATGTAACTGTTGAAAGCATATACAAGTCCACTCAGTGAGCCAGGCATGGTTGCTATAAGGGGAGTTCGATTCTCCCCCTGGCAAATCTTCCTTTCATAAGGAAGAACTTTTATTGTTAGGAGGACTAACATGATACAGAACTCAGCAACATTTAACACAATAGCAGTAGACTTCAAAGATGTAGCTATAGTGTTGAATCTTAGCGTAACAAACTCAAACAAGAGCAATGTTTCAATCGCTGCTGTCGCTCTAACAACATCTCCTGATCCATTGCAATATTTGCTGTTAAGTCCGTTAACGTAACTTGTTAGGGGAGGGGTAGCTCCTCCCCTAATTCTCTTATGAAATGGAGTTGATTAAAATAAAAAAGCTATATATAATATAAATTGTAAATACTCTTTAAAGGGGGCACACATGGTCCAACGAATTACGCCAACACTTTTGAAATGTGAAGGTGTCATTGTGGAAGGGGATGTAGATATCCCCGAAAAGCTCTTTCCAGATATTGAAACAATCATCAAATCTGTGAAAGGTACAGTCGGGTATGTGCTTAAAGGTGACGTCTACGTTACTAAAAGGGGGTATAAGTTACGTGTACATGCCCCAGGCGCAATAGGAATCATTAAAGAAGTTATATGGGAGTTTGAGCAATAGCTGTGCTGGTTGCTAAATGGGGGTTCAACTCCCCCAACAGCAAATCTTCTCCATTAGTGAGAAGAAATTTTAACTCAATTAGGAGGTACATTATGCACATTTCACAACTTAAGGAGTTTCTGAAATCTACCCTCACCAAGGACTACTTGCCGCCGATTATGTTATGGGGCGCAAGTGGTATAGGTAAATCTACTGTTGTACATGAAGTGACGCAGGAGTTAGAGATGGAACTCATAGACTTACGGGTATCTCTCCTGGAGCCAGTTGACCTTATGGGTCTTCCAGTTATTAAAGATGGAATTACTAGCTGGAACAGGCCTCAGTTTCTTCCGTCAGAGGGGAAAGGTGTACTCTTCTTAGACGAGATTAACTTAGGGTCAAGAGAGGTTCTAAAAGCTCTCTATCAACTTCTTCTTGACAGGCAGGTTGGTTCGTACAAATTACCGGATGGTTGGAAGATTATATGTGCTGGGAATCGTTCTGAGGACAGAGCATCAGTCACAACGATGCCAGATCCACTCTTAAAACGGCTCTTGCACATTAACGTAGAGTCAACAGTAGAAGACTTCACCACCTACTTGGTAAATAAAGTACCCGGCGAAGGTACTAAAGATGTTGTTTCTTATCTACTGTGGAGGCCTGAAAATCTTCACAGAATAGGAGCAACTTCTGAGGGTGGGTCTCCTACCCCAAGAAGCTGGGAATGGGCTGCAAGAACACTCAACGATTCTAGCATCACAAAAGAAATGCAGCCATTTGTCCTCAGTGGTCTAGTTTCAGCAGAAGTGGCTGGAGAATTGCTTGAGTACATCAAGCAATCCCAAGTCATACAGCCTGAACGATTAGTCAAGGAACCAGACACTCTTAAGAACCTTGAAAGATCACTTAAGTTTGCAGCCATTGTTTCAGTTGTTATGGCTGCGAAAATCCAACCTGCTGAGAAGGTCAGCTTCCTCCGGAAGATTGATCCTGAGTTTGGGGTACTAGGAGTGAAGCTGTTGTACCAGATGATAGGTACAAAGCTTCTAAATGTACCGGGTATCAAAGAATGGGCGGCGGAGAACAAAGATATTCTTCTCTAAGCTGCCCTGTTGCCAGGCTGGTTGCTTCAGAGGGGTTCAATTCCCTTCCTGGCAAATCTTCCTTTCATAAGGAAGAAATTTTATTTATAGGAGGTATATATGCCGAATATGTCAGTAGAAAGAAGAGTGAAGAAGCAGCTTTTAAGATTGCTGCGAGAGAGACCTTTCTACGGAAGTGTTCTTCTCCAACTGGAACTGATTGAGGATAGTTCTATTCCAACGGCCTGCACCAACGGAGAGTATATTCGCTATTCTCCTGAATTTTTCGAGCACAGTAGCGACGATTTTATCATGGAAGTATTAGAACATGAGGTCCTTCACGTAGTGTTGGACCATATTCGAAGAATGGGTAACAGACATCCCTTCTTATGGAATCTCGCAACTGATGCAGTCATTGATATCATTCAGAAAAATCCAGATATCGATAAAGTTCCATCTGCAGAAGAAATCTATAAGGAACTCGAAAAGGAGGGGGAAAACCACCAAGAGACTAGTAGCAACGGAAGCGGAAACGATAGTGGAGAAAATCAAAATAATGTAAGTTCTGGAAGTAGTAGTACTGGTTCAGATAGCGATAACATCTATGGAATAGGTGGCGTAGAAAGGAACCCTTCACTCTCAGAAGAAAAAGTGAAGGAAAAGATTACCCGTGCGGCAACAATGGCAAGCCAGATACAAACAAATAAGAGCATAGGTACCCTTCCACAAGCAATACAAGCATTGTTGGAAGAATATCTTGCTCCTCCAAAGGTTAAGTGGCAAGAACTACTCACAGCTTACTTAACAGAGAAAACGCAAAATCAATTCAGCTGGAGTAGGCCAAGTAGGAAATCCCCTCCTGGGGTCTACTTACCTGGAAGAGTTAAGCAATACAATAGTGTAAGAGCAATTCTTGCTCTTGATGTATCTGGTTCAATCTCCAATTTACAGCTTAATGAGTTCTTTAACGAGTGTAAGCACATACTGAAGCTGTACGATGTTGAAGGATTTGTCGTTCAGTTTGATGCAGATATCCAGCACGTACAAGAACTAGATGACAATTCTTCACTGGAGATTAAAAGATACGGATGTGGAGGTACAGACTTTGTACCAGTTTGCCAATTTGCAAGCAAGGAAGATGATGTATCACTACTTATCATCTTCACAGACCTGATGGGTACTTTTCCTCCAAAGCCTCCAGTAGGGGTTGATGTCTTGTGGATAGTTAGTGAAAACAAAAGTCCACACGCACCTTTTGGTCGCATCATTAAGATGTAAAGCTAGGCTGGTTGCTACAAGGGAGGTTCAATTCCTCCCCTAGCAAATCTTCCTCATAGTAGGAAGAAATTTTATTTATAGGAGGTACAGTATGAATCAAAATGAAATGAAGTTCTGGGCACAGGTGTTTCCAAAAACTTTCAGTGAAAAGTTAGAGGAGGTTGTGTTAGAACAGTATGGTAATCAATTGGTTGAGTGGGCTCGAGGAAAGAGAAGCTTTCCTTTCAAGCTGGAAACTTTGAAAATCTACACATCTAAGAAGCTTGCAAACGCTGTTGCGGTTTCTGGAATTGAGTATGCAAAGGAAGTTATCAAAGAGAAACTTGATGCAATGGAAATGAAAAGAAAGGTTTTAACACTTGTAAGTCTTGGTTTCGCTCGTGAGAAGTCTGAAGAGATTTTAACATACGCTATACAGAATGAGGTAGCGGATATAGATGTTACTATCACAGACGCCAAGATACCAAATGAGATTAGAGACGTGGTTCACATAACTAGTCTCAAATCTACTATGCCTGAAGTAGAAATTCTAGGTCGAAACTTGGTTCGGCTTACAATGACAAAGAGATTAGCGCTTGAGTATTCTCTAATAAAGCAATTCGAAAGATCGCTTGCTAAGTTAAATCATGAAGAAATTGTTAGAGTAAGTAAAAAGTGTGTAGATGAGTTTCTAAATCTAGTAAGCCCTGGAACTCCAACAGTCTATGATTCTACAACAACAATAACTAACATTATGAAATCACTTGTTAGTAGAGATCCGAGTGAGTTTGTTGCTGAATTCGATAGGCTTCTAGAGAAGTATAATAATTCTTACGAAGTTAGTGTTATACCTATTGTACATAATGTCTTAACTAGCTGCCCTATCATTGACGAATCGGATCCACTATTAACACAAAAGATAGCTGCTTTCAAACAGATTATCGAAAAATCAATTGAGCATAATGTTAGTTTGCGAGCCATCAAAGACTCCTTGCAATTACTCGTAACAGCTGCAGGTGTCTTCTTCACACATGGGCTTGTAGATGAGCTAAAAGAAATTGGTACACTGTATGCTACTGTATCTCAGTTGTACAAAAATGTCTAAGCTAGGCTGGTTGCTACAAGGGAGGTTCGATTCCTCCCCTGGCAAATCTTCCTTTCTTAAGGAAGAAATACACCCCAAAAAAGGAGATGCATATGAAAGAAGAAGAAGTAGCAGGAACACTTTTACTATCTAAAGCGCTATATGCAAAAACGCTGATAGAGAATCTTAACATGACGCGTGAGGATGTTGATGCTACTCTCATTAAAATCTTATGGAACAGATTTCCAAATAGTTTCACACAGAAAAAGTTGAATAGTCTATATGGCTGGCGCAGGAACTGTTCTTAGAGATAGTTGAATTAGAATTTAAAAGAAAGAAAGCATCAAAAGCAGTGCACAAACTAATTAAAGCTATTGGTTGCATAGAGAGAGGAATTCGCTCTAAAGAGCATAAAGAGATAATTGAAAAGCTAATTCAACACGGATGCAAAACAGCATCAATTCACTCACTAGTTAAGATCCGCCACGCACTTGCATACACAGGTAGCGAATATATTGAAGAGTTCAAAGCGCTTTTTGAGAAAGAGTTTCTTGATTCTGTCTCACTTAAGCATCTAACACGTTTTCTTCTTACACCAGTGACTTCAAAGTCTTACAATACTATGTTCTGGAAGGCAATGGCACTACAGTATGTAGAAGATATGGCATCTAGGCATCCAGAGCTACAACACGTTATGGAAACTGTAAACGTATTCAAGAAACTCTAATCTACACTTCCAGATAACTCCGCAAACTTTTTCTTACTAGATTAAAATTTATTATTGACATTTAATAATAAGTGGAGTTATTTATAATAACATTAAACCTTATAATACAACAAAAGCCAGGTATGGTTACTATGAAGGGAGGTTCGATTCCTCCCCTGGCACATCTTCTCTTTTATGAGAAGAAATTTTTATAATAGGAGGCTTGTATGGAACTAGCTAAAGTTACTGAAGTACAATTTTGGGTAAATTGTTTGCCCAAGAAGGATGCAGAAAGTATCCTTGAAAAGATTGCGTCCGTGTATGCAGAAGAACTAGTACAGTGGGCAGACGGAACAGGAAAGTTTCCATCAGCACTCACAAAGATGAAACTCGCACCTACTAAAGCTTTCTGGAAAGACGTTAAAGCAAAAGGTAAAGAAGGAGTAACACATTACATCAAACAACTTTTATGCAGCGGGAATGTGGAGGATACTATCAAGAAATTGTGCTATACGCGAAATCCGAATGTGGAAGCATTGCTTAATGATTTGATTCGAAATCACATTGCTAGTATACTTACTACATCGTTAATCAATATTAATCCTATTCTTAAAAGTATCAATCCACATACATTTGAAACATTCCCATATGCGATTCATTATGCTGGTAAGGATGTGGATAAGCTTTATACTGTTACACGTAACATTGTAGCAGTGTATTGTAACTTCCCGAGCGTATACCCTTACCAATACACACCATCAATACTACTCTTTCAAACACTGCGGGACATCAGTATGCAAGACCAAGGATGGATTGCACAAAAGGTGTTAAAAGAATTTGTAGATAAGTGGGTGCAATTACTCGATGTATCTTATATCTATGGAAACTTTCCTATCCTAATTAAAGGATTGTATGTGAAAGTCTTCCGTACAAATCCTAGTGCATTCAGTGAGTTGTTTACTAAATTTGTGATGTCTGCATTACAAAGTCCTCCATCCCAGGGGTTACATCACAGCCTTGTCTTACAAGTTATACAACCGATTGTAAAAGCTACTGTAAAATACTATATGGAAACACCTGAACAATGTGACGCATATAAGAACATAGTTAGTAACTTGATAAGCGTAGGTTCGAATATTGATTTACTTTATCATATGATTAACAGGCTGGTAGAAAAAAGTAAGACAATAAAAAGTGTATTGGGTAAGGAGGTAGTTAAAGAATTGCGTGGTTATCAAAGTATGATTCGCTTACTGAAGAATTCATTAGTGTAAGCCAGGTTGGTTGCTTCAGGGGAGTTCAATTCTCCCCCTGGCACATCTTTCTCATTAGAGAAAGAAATTTATATCAAAGTTATATCAAAGGAGGTTACATTATGCGTAACAATTTACGAACACTTTACAAAAAACAAACTGAGATTCAAGACCTTCGAAAGAGATTGAATGAGCTTGAATCTGAGTTTAAAGAGTTGTGTGAGTATTGTGTTGAGAAAGGTCAGGTGGAAGAAGGACCTTATCAGTTAGTGGTTAAAGAAAGGAAAGTACGAAAGGTCACTGACCCAAGAACATTTATTCAAGTAGCTGGAGACATTGGTTGGGCGTGTGTGAGTGTTTCAGTTCAGAAGTCTGACGCTCTCAACATCGCTATTCCAAAAGAGTTACTTGAGATTCACAAGACTAACACATATCAAGTTCTTAGAACTAAGTAAGTTAGCAGTCATACAAAGGGAGTGGCTACACTCCCTTTGTAATACTCTAAACTTACGTATGGAGTTGTTTTAAAATGCTACTAAGGGTTATAATGTACTAAAAGGAGGTTACTATGAAACTTGTACATGCGAGAGAATGGCTCAAGTTACTACGCCATACACTAATAGATAGGATGATAGAGAATGCTTCTATTTACTATGGAAAACAGCTGTATAACTGGTCTCATAGTAATACAAAAGCATTTCCAACTATACTAAAGTGTGTAGGAATTGAGCCTACTAAAGAATTCAGAAAAGAGTGTATACCAATGTCAGAGTACAAACTCACACAACTCGTACTAAAAAGACTTAAGAAGCAGAGAAGCACACTCAATGCTATTCTTACAGGTAAGAATAAGAAGTTAGATACACAAGTGCTCTTGTTATTCGGTATATCAAAAGATTTGTCTACAGTACAGGATAGATTTGTATATAAAGCTATCCTAGAAGCTATGCAATGTAGACAAATCAAGGCCATTAAGTATAACAAAATACTAGCAACTTTTCTCACAGAAAAGATCAATGAATTCAAAAATGTTGTTAGTAGCGTGTATGTATATGAGGATGGCTTAGACATCTTCTTCTACAACTTATTAGTATTAACAACAATAACAAAAGGTGCAAGTAACAAGTTAACTGATTGCATATTATCACATTTTGCTGAGGTACATACCGAAGAAACAGAGCAAGGGTTACGTCGAGCAATAGCATTGAGTATGGCAGCAGAGTCAATATGGAAGAAAGATCTAAAGAGCTACATCGCATTACTGATGAAGTATATGTCTATAGTAACATACCTTTCCGGAATAGATGAGTTCCGGTGTTAAGCCAGAATGGTTGCAGGGAGGTTCGATTCCTCCCCTGGCAAATCTTCTCTTTTACGAGAAGAAATTTTAACATGATAGGAGGTTGTTTATGCGTTCGGGATCTCAAAGTAAACAGATTCGGCTACTTGCTACATTGTTTCCAAAAACTGTAATTCCAATGCTAGAGGAAAACATAATTAGAAAGTATAGTGAAGAAGTGTATATGTGGGCACAGGGTAAGCGTCGCTACCCTTATAAGCTGGAAAAGCTACACTTATACTCATCTAAATCCTTACAAAAGAGTATAGCAAGTATAGGGATAGAAGAGGCAAGAAGACGCATGCAAGAGAGGTTGCAAGTGCTCCCTGGTGATAAGAAACTAAGTGCATTAGTTGAGTTGTGTACAAAAGATTACGATGAAATGCTTCGCTACGCACTAGTGCATGAGATAGTGAAGATGGGCGCAGAAGAAAGTGAGAATATAAACCTTATCCCATTACATATATTCGCACTCAACTTACTACGAGTAAGTATAGTTACAAAACTTTCAATTAGCTATTCTACTAGATGTAAGTTTGAGGAAATGGTAAAGAGAGCAAGTGCTCCGGACTCTGTTTCAGTAAGTTATGCTTCTATCGAAGAGTTTAGTAAGTTAGTTTCTCCTAGTGTAGAGATACCATGGATTGTAGAATTTGTGATATCTACATTGCTAAAAAAGGTGCTTGAGGTTGCACCTGATCAGTTTGTAGTTCAAGTAGATAAATTATTGCAAGTTTCTCAAGCTTCTACACATAAAAATAAGCTTAAAGAATTTCTAGAGAGTGTGCTTACATCGTGTCTTGTATTGGATTCTCCCACTCTAGAAACTCCTGAAAGGATAAACGCATTTAAGATGATGATATACAAGCTGATTGATCACAATATTGATTTAGCATTCGTACAAAAGTCTATGAAACAACTACTAACTTTTATGTCTACAATCTTACTGAAATGCGAAGTAGAAGAATTAGTAGAAATTCGTCAGTTGTATATCATGATTGAAACTTTAGCTAGTCAGAGGTGAAAGCCAGAATGGTTGCAGGGAGGTTCGATTCCTCCCCTGGCACATCTTCTCTTTTATGAGAAGAAATTTTAACATAATAGGAGGTGCTGTATGAAACTAAAGCAGTTTGAAGTATTAGCGGGTGCTCAGCTTTTCCCAAAAACTTTTAGTAGGGTGCTTGAGTCTGATGTCTTAAATACGTACAGCAATGACTTGCACAAGTGGGCTCAAGGTCTGAGAGGCTATCCGTCTAAACTTGAAAAGATCAAGCTGTACGGATCTCAAACGCTGAAATCAAAAGTTATAGTAGGGGTGGACGAAGCTAAAAAGTGCATTCAAGAAAAACTGAATGCATACACAGAAGAAGAAAAGCTCAAGATACTTACTATGTTAACAACAGAATCTTTTGAAAAGGTACTAACAATTGCATTACAAGAGGAGTTAATACAAGTTAACAAACCTACTAAATTTCCTTTTCCAAATCGTAGTAGTAATTTACAGCAGTATATACTACTACATAGTTTTAGAAGTGATGCGGATAGCTTGAAAATGCTTACTCGAAATATAGTGCGGTTAAACATCTTAATGAGTTTCTCTGTCGGGTCTAGGACACAGGATAAGCTTGAGACCTTAATAGGGCAGCTTGGTGCAAACGATGCTACCTCAGTATGTCAAGAAGTAGTGAATGATTACTTTGAGCTTCTTCCCTCTAACTCATCTCTACCATATGATACAAACTTGATTTTAAGTAAAATATTACGTATATTGATTAAACATGATCCAGTTAAGTTCTTAGATTTAGTTACTAAGTTCTCAGAGAGATTCAAAGTAACTGAGTATCGGGAAGGAATTGAAAGCATCGTAAGCAACATCGTTAATACTTGTATCTGGGTAGATTCATCTGACAAGAATGTGAAGACAAAAGTAGAAGTATTCAAGCAACTCATCACAAATTTTATTGACAATGGAATTCCTTTACGCATCATTGAGAGAGTGCTAGAATCACTTGTCAACTCAGCGATAATGTTCTTTAGAGCTGGATTAGAGAATGAGCTACTAGAGATAGGACAATTATACGTAACAGTTGCGAGCGTCAAGCGAACCTCCTAAAAGCCAAGCATGGTTGCTATTCAAAGGTGGGTTCGATTCCCACCTTGGCAAATTGAATATACTACACCTATGAAAAGTGTAGTTAATTAATTACACTATTAATATTACTATATACATACACTAACAATAAAAGGGTAGACATGAAAGTAATAGATGCACAAGAATAGTTACAAGCTTTTAGTACCTTAAAAGAAAAAGAAAATAAAGGAGGGGTAGTATGGAAGCTGCTACATTCGTCTTTTGGATTAATACATTACCAGAGACATTGCTTAACCACACTATCAAAGAACTTAGCAAACACTTTGCAAAAGATATTCATAAGTGGGCTCATGATGAAACTAGCTTCCCTAAAATACTTCAAGCTACCTCTATCTTACTTGAAACAGATGAAGTAAAAGAGTATGTGAAAAAATTAAACATAAAAGAAATTGAAGAGTATCTTATAGAGAAAATAACATCTAGTAATATATTAGAGTCTGCGTTTGATATAGCAATGAAAACTCACTCTAGTAAATTACTTACATATCATGCTGAGTGTATGGAATTGTTTGGTATCAGCTATAACAAACTTACACCCCATTGGTTCAGTAGAGCAATCATACGATCACTACAAAGTGAACCTGTACAATATACACACTCAGTACAATTAAAGCTAAATGATATTGGCACATGTCTCGAACTAGAATTATCAATAGATAAGTTAGATATGTTTTTTGCTAACATCTTTGATTTGTATAGTCGTCACAGCACTACTGATTATTATCTAACTAGGAAAGTAATAAATGTTGCAACTAAAAAGGTAGGTAAAGAAAAGGTTAGTGAAGTGTTATATCAATCACTCATTACATACTTAACAAAGACAATCAATAATATTATCGTATATGATACCATAACACTAACAAATGCTATAGCAGTACATATAAGTATTCTTTTCAGCTTAAATCCTACACTATTTAGCAAACTGCATGAGCTTATGTTATCGTTATTAGCTACTACAAAAGATACAATTACATACAACTTATATGGAGATATTATATACTTGTACATACATCAGCACATTACACTACTAGAATATAATTGCACATGTGTAAATAATAAAAGTGTTTCTTGGATTATATCAACTGTATGTAAAGACCTCATTGAGGCAAATTTACCACCACATTTACTTAAGCAATTAGCTACTACATTATATTCGCACCTTGAATCTTATAATGATATTGATACCAAAGACAAATTAGAAGAACTGTCCTCACTTAAAACACTAGTAGATATTATTAGTAATATTTAAAATGGAGTTAATTAAATACTCCAATAGTAAATATAATTAATCTATACTCAATGATAAGAGAGGTGTATATGGAAGCGCTTATGTTTGTATGCACAGCATTCATAGGTTCACTGATGCTTACAATAGTTTTACAGTTCTATGGACAATTGAATCCTTTAACTAAAATAGCTTTTATCTCATTTGTACTTTCTTGTGCATTCTATTGTGGAGTGTTTATAGGATTATGCTATGCGACTAGTACTAAGCTATTCGTTATTTCGATTGCAGTAATTGTAATATATATTGTAGTTTCTATGATGGTAGTATCTACAGTAAAATCAAAACATGTAGTATAATAAAAGGAGGCATGTATGGATCAGAAACCTGTTGTGCAATTAAGTGGACAAGATGGTAATGTATTCAATCTTATTTCTATCGTTAGAAGAGTTTTAAAAGAGCAAGTTAGTAAAGAAAAAGCCGAAGAATTTACAGCATGCGCTATGCAGTGTAGTTCCTATGATGAAGTATTATTTCTTATTCAGGAGTATGTCGATGTCGTCTAACAACGAACAATACTTAAACATATTTGATTATGTATCGAAATCTAATGTATCGGTAGAAGAAAAAGTTAAAGCGATTATTAAAAATAATCCTACACCTTTCATGCTTCGCATATTTCTATACCAAAATAGTGAGCTACTAACTCCTGAAATGTGTTTGTACTTAGTAGAAAAACACCCTGAATTTTTCAATGAAAGTATTTTGCATCAATTAATCAAATCAACCACACGAAATAATGCAGCAGATAAGAAAAAAGAAACTATGTATGTGAAAAGGTTATATACTGCGTTCTTACACTGCAGTAACTTTAATGTTAAAACAGCTTTGAAGTTTCTAAGATACTTACATTTTAATCATTCCCCTCTAGTAGCTGAATGTACTAAAGAAGATATCAAGCTGATAAAGCGTATATGCCAATTCACTCTTTCGTATGATGCACTTGTTGAACTTTACTGGATAGTTTCAATTAGAAAAAATGTATTTTCAGTTAAGACGCAAACATCTAACACTATTACACAGTCACATTCTGCTAAGGCACTTCTTGATGCACATCTTTCAGAAGAAAAGAAAAAAGAAGATGAGAACTATATAAAGCAGCTAGAGGATATTTATACTTCATATGTTGTAAAGTATATCACTTCCCCACGATTCCACATTGCACTGAAGCATAATGGTGCACGTAAAATTAGAAGAATTAATGAAATCTATCAATCTTGTAACATACAAGATAAGAATGTAGAAGATATTATTACTACTGCGATGGTATTAATGGAAGTAAAAGATTGAGGGCTGTTATAACTATACGTAGCCAGCCCTCTCTAAAGCGTACTTCATCCAACCAATATAAACAATAGAAAATAATTAAGAATCTTAAAGACCTTTCTATTATTTTTACAAATTAACTATTTGTATAGAAGGAGATACATATGCCTGATAAATACTTAGATGCACCCCAAGTTGTTAATACAGAAAATCTTCAAAGTGACGAAGATCTTCAAAAGTTTTTAGATGTACCTCTTCCAGATCAATTTGACGAAGAAGAATTTAATAAGTTAGTAGATCATGTAGCTGATTTGTTTGGAAACATTAAAGAACTTATTAATGAGATTCGACAGACTGTTACACCACCCCCATTAACAATACAAACTTCAAAGAGAACTATCAATGTTACAGTTCCTTGTGACTTTGGGTGCTTAATTGATAGGTATGCATTAGATAAAGAAATTAAAGATTTCTTTCGAGAAGATATTGAATACTTATCTAGCCTTACATTTTCACTAGAGCCTGAAGTAAATGAGCAAGTAGTAAATGAATATCTAAGCATGTACTCGTATGAGAATTTTAAAGAAATATATAACTTTGTTGCAAATGAGTTGGGCATTAAACTTTATATGTTACAAAGTGATCCAGATTTGTTCCTTGTATATGTATCTAGAAAGACTGCGGATATTGATGAAGAAAATGAGTTAAGTGAAGAGGATATAAAAGTAAAACGATATGCCGGTGAATTGTTTGCCAAGTTTATAGCTAATACATATGAATTAGTTTCTGATATCGCAATTGATGTTGCCACTTCTAAATTTTCAGAACCACTTAAGGTATCAGTAGCATTGATTTTAAGTAGTAAGTCGGGTGATAAGATTTTAGAAATTATCTCAAAGATAATGAATAAGACATTCGCAGTAACTGGAAAAGATTTACTTGATTATATTTACTATAGCAAAGATATTAACATTGAATCTGTTGAAGGTTTTAACGCAGTTATTGTTACTGATATTGCTTCTGGTGTAGATTACAGCTACTTAACACAATTTAGCCCTTTAGAAGAAGAGAAACAAGAAGCAGCTATGTAGTATATACTGCTCCTCCTGATTGATGTAGAAAATATGCTGTAGTAAATGTCACTGCAGCATATTTATTTTTAGTGGAGTTAACTAATCACAAATAAAGATATATAATAGTAATAAGAAGGGAGGTATTATGAATTCAGCTGAAATATCTGATTTCTTTCAATTTCAATACAACAACTATAGTATACTAGTTGCAGTGAATAAAGATAAAAAACATCTGCATAAAAACAGAGTTGTTATAATTAAAGATAAGAAAACAACGCAGTGTGCATACATGAATGATAATCCAGTGTATATACTAGGGGGGTATGTATGAAACCAGATAAGAAAGGTTTTACATTTGTTGTATTTGGAAGTTTACTAGAGAGTATACTTAATGCAACAGATGCAGTATTATACAAGATAGCAAGCAGTGACTTTTTTGCAGGAATGTCATCTGTATTTTCAGAAGTAGTTATGAGAGGTTTAATTGCAGTTGCAATAATACTCATTTTATTTTTCATCATAGCTTTTAACATCATATGTAACTAAGGTGTGATATGAATATATCTACCAATCTTAACTTAGAGAGACTATTTTCATATTACATTAACAATAGTGAGCACATAGTAACATCAGATATGAGAAAACGTCACTTTCTTCGTCAAGTAACTCCTGAATATTGTTTTAGTAAATTTATTGAAGGTGACCCTGTTTTAACCTCATTATTTAACCAAGATGGTAGCTTACGTATTGAAGCTCTTCTAACTATGAGTAATGAAAGATTAATAGCATTGCTTAAGTATCTAAAACATTGCAACATGTTCTGGAAGCAAAGTGTAGCAGATGCAACATACTGTGTAACACTTGATATCTCTTTTTCAAATTTATATGAAATAGATTGGAGTACATTACTACATATTTTAGTTGAAAAAGATGAGCTATATCATATAAATTATAATACAGTAGAATTTGTTGTGCGGCCTTCTGATCCTGTATATTATATAGCAACACAATATATGTTAGGAATAGAGAGGAAATTAACATTTAACACAATACAAGATTTAGCTTGTATGTATGTAGATATATTTGGAGAGGAGCACCCTGACATTGTAACAGAGTATACTTATATATCAATAGATAAAGAAGAGTTTCGTAATACTATCATGCAAATAAGAGGTGGTAATGAATAATATAACATTTGATGTCAATTCCGATATACCTTTTGGGGAAGTTATTGCAGAAGCATTTGATGAAGTAAAACTGCAAGTAAAGTTAATCACAAACATTATTCACAATCTTCCGTATGGATATTATTTCAAAAAATTAATACAAGGTTCTTCTATATTAGAACATGCATATGATGCTTCTAAAGGTGCATTTGTATTCGATATGCATAAGACAAGTCCTAGTAAGATTAACACATCATGTAAAGCTCTTGATACTATAGGTATTACAACAGATAGTCCTATCTCTCCCTCACCTTACATCATAATACGATTAAATTTCTTGAACCCAGGATTGTATGATTTAGATGAAGATAAAGTAAAAGCAAAAATATTTGAGGAAGATAAAGAACTAACTATATATTATAAAGATTCTACAATAGTTGCAAAACCATCAGATCCGATATATTATATAGCAACACAGTATATGCTATCAACAGAATCTAGCCTTTCTAAACTTATAATACGTGAGATTGCATATCAGTATGCGGATATACTTATACACAAGCATGCACTTATGTTTCAAGATTGTGTATATATGGATATAGATAAACAAACGTTAGAAGACTTTGTACAATATGTGTATAGATAAAAGGAGAGAGTAGATGCCAAAAGGACAACCAAAACAGCTTATTAAATCAATTCAATCAATCTTCTATTCACTTTCCGGTGAGACTACATCCATGGGTGCACGTACATTATTCATACGGTGTAAAGGATGTAACTTAAGATGTAGTTACTGTGACACATCATACGCCTGGAATGTGCAACCCATTAATGAAGTTAACCTAGAAGATGAGTTACCTAAGATGCTTGAGGGGAAGAATATAAGGTATGTAGTATTAACAGGAGGAGAACCTCTACTTCAGTTTTCTGGTTTTGATATTCTTTTACTATCTGATCTAATTATCAAGTACAATCCTGAGACAATATTGCAGATTGAAACTAATGGTTCTATAACGATACCAAAACCAATGAAGATAAAACAGTTAAGAAGGATTGAGTATGTTATGGATGTTAAGCTCCCCTCTTCTGGAATGTTTGACAAAATGAACCTTGATAATTTGAAATTATTATCAACACATGACCAAGTTAAATTTGTTATAGGTAGTCATGAAGATTTAGATGTAGCGCTTGACATATGTAAGAAGTATGATATCAAGTGTAGGAACATTTGGTTCTCCCCAGTCTATGGAGAATTTAACGCAAAGTATTTATGGAATGTCATAACTGATATACCAGACGATAGATTAAGGATGCAGATACAGTTACACAAGACAGTATTTGGACAAGTAGATTTTGAAGTGTAGCCTTCATTTCTATCCTACCTTTTTAATCCTATTATTGTAGTTAGCTAATGTCCATCCCTCAACATTAGCTAACTACACACTTTTTAATATTAGTTAACTACAAATATATGTATATTAGTTAACTACAATAAAAAGTGTAGTTGATTAATTATAAGAAACTATATATAATAATTATATAACTACAACAAAGGAGGTATGAAAACATGTTAAAGCAGCTATATAAGAAGTATGAGGAGATAGCAAAACTTAAGAAAGAATTAAAAGAGAAAGAAGGAGAGTATGAAGCACTCCTTGAAAAAATTACCGCACAGTATCCTGATGGTACAGAAGAAGATGATTATGTATTAATCAAGAAAGAGAGAGTAACAAGAAAAGTAACTAACCCAAGGCGGTTCATTGAAATCGTAGGAGACATAGGTTGGCCTTGTCTTTCAGTATCAATACAGAAAGTAGATGCACTAAAGTTACAGATACCGGAGGACATACTTGAGAGGCACATAGGCGTATCATATGAAATTAAGAAGAAGTAACAATCACTTATACTAAAAGGAGGATGTATGATGTTTGATCACGACACTGTATTCAACCACTACACTAAATTACAAAACAAGTTACATTTCAATGTCAGTAGATATGTTGCCGATGGGTACATTGTAGATTACCCACTCTTCCATTTTGATCCTAATTATCTCAAAAAGTATATAATATGGATGGGAGAGGAAGCTGAAAACGTTCCTAAAGCTAAACTTCGTAAATTAACATTCAGTGAATTCTTGCACATATTCTACTCAAGTGTACCTACTAGTAAAGAAAGGCGTCAAGGGTACACTAAGTGTAATTTAGAAACACTCTCTAATTTTTAAATGTGTGTAGTGTAGAAGCGCAGGGTATGAGTACATCTATAGATACATATGCAGTTCAGTATGATACAGATACTATTGTATTTACATAGAACTGCATATGTATTGATAGTAAGATAGTTGTGCATAGAGTTAGGGAGTGTGTTATAGCTAATGGCGTTACAAACATGAAAGTACTTATATACTATATTATGATAATTGTAAGAGAGAGTGTAAGGTTATTAAAATTATATGAAGCACATTAGTGAGTTAAAAGGAGGTAAAGTAGATGCCAAACTGGTGTATGAATATTCTTATCATTGAAGGACACAAAGAGGAAAGAGAGGAGTTTGTTAGTAAAATCAAACCTGTGTTTATCGACTGGGGGCATAAATACAAGTGCTTGTTACGAAAAGCCTCAGCTACGAAAGATGTAAATGAGAGGCGACAGCTCTTACAAGAAGCAAAGAACCTTAGGAAAGACTCTACATACACCTCCCTTTTACATGTACACTATCCTGTGCCAGAAGATATTGTTATAAAAGGATATGATGATATAGGTTACGACTGGTGTATTAAACACTGGGGCACTAAGTGGGATGCTTGTGACTTAGATATTAGTAAAAGGAAAGAGTGTGTAGTCGCCACATTCCTCACACCATGGTCTCCTCCTATACAAGCTATTGTGCATATTTCAAAATCATACCCTGACCTTACATTCTTTCTTGGCTACTATGAAGCAGGGTATCCTTTTTGTGGATATACAATATGGAAGGATGGGGAGGAAAAGGATGGCGTAAAACTATCCAACAATATTGATTGTAAAAAGTGTGAAGAGTGGATATACACCAAAACCTACAAATCTATAGAACAGTGCACACTTGCTTTTAGTATCTTGATGTCATGAGAGAGTACGTTAGTAATAATAAAGAGAATAAAAAATATAATTTGCAAGTCAATGAGTTTATAATATAAAGAAGAATGCTATGCCATATTTCATAATAGACGTTGACTTTGAAGTATATTGCGATACATGTGGCCAAACTCTGTGCTTACACACAAGAGTTGACAATGACAAAAAAAGAGTATATGTAGAGGCGTGCCCAAGGTGCATGAAAGATAAAGACTTACAAATAGGAGAACTACAAGATATAATAAACCAATTAACATCTAATAGCTAACGTTTATGAAAGAGCGTGAGGTGAGATACATACACATAGGAAAACTTGCGAGTGTACATCTCTTAGAGGACATTAAACAAGAACCCCTCTTCGCTGAAGAGAGCTAGACACTTGCAAATGAGCTACACCATGGCAATGTTTTCTACGACAAGAAATATGGTCAGTTCTTTGTTGTCACAAATGTAGATAATGGTGAGTGTGGAGTACCTACCATCCGCAAAAACTACCTAAAACCCACTCAGGAGACACTAATGATACTACTGGTGGAAGAGAATTAGAAGTGTCTGAAATCAAACTTGCGTAAAGGTGCGAAAAGATACGTAGAGGTGTGGAAGAGTAGAAGTGTGGAAGAGTGGAAGAGTAGAAGTGTGTGGCAGGGTGTGAAAAGTAAAAGTGTGTGGCGGGGTGCAGAGGAGTGTGTGGTAAGGTGTAGGAAATACAAAGGCGTGAGGAGTATCGGAGTGAAAATATATTATAAATATTTTGGGGATGGGCGGGGCGTGATACATAGGAAATCACACCCTTTCACAAAACTCCATCTATCCTCACAGAATTTCATCCA
>Ga0116167_1001771_pt1 | contig 19215 bp, 16 predicted proteins | sample AD_JPNMR3_MetaG_FD_89794 | JGI IMG/M metagenome (GOLD analysis project Ga0116167, IMG submission 89794) | Active sludge microbial communities of municipal wastewater-treating anaerobic digesters from Japan - AD_JPNMR3_MetaG | ecosystem: Engineered > Bioreactor > Anaerobic > Digestate | place...
CCTTTTAGATGAAAGATACAAACAACTAAAAATATTGGAATCTTTGAAAATCTTTTTGCACTTTGAAGAAGCTCATCTACGCTGTTACCAACAAAGTCGGGCAAGTAAATAAAAAGAACTTCGGATTATTTTGACTTTTCTGAAAACTTAGATTTGACGATAGCCCTCCCTCTTAATTATATATGCAAACACTAACCAACATCTTATGTTTCACGGAGATTATCTAAGTTTTACCACATTCCTAACAAAAAGGTCAACTTACCAAGACTTGAAGTCCGTTCAAGATTTTACATAATTGTCTGCAACTTTTAATTCGTGAATATATCTATCTAATAGTTCTCAAAGCAGCAAATTTTTTATTCACATTTTTCGGCTTGTTTCTCGAACTTCTTCTATTGCGTTTTATACACTTAGTGAGAAATAGAGAAAGTAGTAAAGAAACGCATACGTGAAATGAAAAATACGTTTAGCACGCAACATTACTGAGAAGAGTTGAGCACAGTAATATTATACCACAAATTCTTTTGCAAATTGCAACAATTTAAAAAATTCCAAAAAAAAAAGCGAAGGCATGGTAGCAAAAGCTTGTACTTTAGGATGTTCAAAGCTCTAAAAGAAAGTAGAATTTGAGGGAATGTGCTTTAGAGTAATGGTATTGAGAGAAGAAGGGGTAATATACGACAGATGGTATCAGTCGGCAAGCAAACATGAACCAACAGCATGTAAATAAAGGATAAAGAAAAGTGGGCGGTTGAGAGAAGCGAATACGAATAGATGAAAAAATAAGGGGGACAAGCCCCCGTGGAATTTTTTAAAACTACTATTGAATTTCTTCTTCGTGAATTAGTTCAGCAAGTCGTGCTATTTCTGCTGTTATTTCTTCGCCTTTCGCTGTTAGCTCCTCAATTATCGAGCTTTCATTTACTAACGAGTTATTTATTTGCTCAAGTGTTTTAAGTATTGTCTCTGATAGTTTAGGAATTTCGTTCATTTCTTGAATCATGACGTCAAATTCTTTCCTCAAGCTTGTAGTCTCATTTTTCATTTTGCTGGCGAGTTTACCTATTTCAGAAGCTATGACAGAGAAACCTTTCGAATCGGCTATTTTCGATGCCTCTATTGAAGCATTTAAAGCATACATTGATATACTTGTTCCAGTGTCTTGTAGAATACTATTTGTTCTATCAACAACAGAGATCTTCTTAGATAAGTTCTTACTCAAATCGTCAAGGAATTTTATTTGGTCAAGCAGCGATGTAACTGAGTTAGATATTCTCTCGATTTCTTTAGCATTTTCATTGTAAGCCATTGATACCTCATGCATACTCTTATTCACTGTTTTGGTTGCAGCTGATACCTCGTCAAGTATCTTCTTAAGCTTGTCTTGAGTGGAGTTGACACTTTCAAATAGTTGGAGCATGTTTTGGTTCATCTGCTGTAGTTCTTCCATTTCCAAAAGATTCTTATCTTTCAAATAGTTAACACAATTTTCCTTCTTATTGAGTGCATGATAAATAGCAATAGCCATATCTTCACATGAATCAAAACCACATGCTGAGCAGTTCAATTTTCTTTTCTCTGGTGTTGTCTTAAGCATATCGTTATAGACTGGTTCCAGTTCTTTAGCAGAGGGTTTTCGAATGTCTTTCTTCTTGTTTTGATATGTAGTTATAAAGTCTTCCAATCTAAGAGTTTTGTCGAAGAATTTGAAGAGTTTTTTGCTTTCTGACTTATCAAAGGTTTCTTTCTTCATAATATCAAACTCGTAGTCTATAACATCAATAGGTGTATCATTTTTGGTGGCAGTGCCTTTATTACAGCCCTCATGACAGTTAAGAATGTCTACAATTAAAGGCTTCTTATCATCTGGGGTCTTTGAATAGTCATGCTCTAAGTAATCAAATATGATATCTCCTTCGATTTGTTTAACTCTCGCACCTGGGAAGTATGCATAGACGTTTTCTTTCAAACCTCCTGGACGGCTGTAGAGTTTCCCCAAGTATCCCTCAAGATAGTCAAATTTTCCATCATCGGGAACTCTGTCATATATATGCTTATATTCTTTCATCAGTGAAACAAACGTAACGTTTAGCTGGACAACGTCCGGAAATCTTGCTATCTCATCTTTCTTTGCAATACATGGAGAAATGAAAACTATCGGCTCTGTCTTTTTTAGATATTTCCTCAGGAAAATGCTTGTGCACATCATAGGGCTTTGTGCAGGACATAGATATTCAATAAGTTCAGGTTTATGTCTTTCAATATAACTGACCACAGCGGGACACGGTTGCGCAATTACACTCTTTTTTCCATATTGTTCAATGTACCTTATATAAGCCCATGTGGTTATGTCTGCACCAAAAGAGACATCATAGACTTCCTTAAATCCTATTTCTCTTAACATGTTGATAAGTTTTCCTATCTTGAAATTTGCCCTTGCAGAAGGTGCAACGACTGCAATAGGTCTTATTCCGGATGCTAACATCTTTTTTAACTGGTCTATATCGTCTTTAAAACCTCTTGCCTCATGTTCACATGCTTTCACACATCTTCCACACTTGATACACAAGTCGTTGTCTACTTCGACGTAATCACCGTTTACCACATTTGCAAATTCTACCGGACACACTCGAATGCATTTGTAGCAGTTCACACACTTTTCTCTGTCAACCGTGATCACCACAACTCCCCCCCTTGAAAGTGTGAGATGCTGTTAACTAAAAGTATTGAAAATTTCCAAAAACCGTATTATCTTCTTATTAGTGGAACACCCCCCACCATCAATTCTCACAAAAAGGAGGTACTCCACTATGCAAAATTCTGTAGTCTCTTGCCCCAAATGCGGCTCTACCAACATCTACAAAAACGGTCATGATAAGTACGGTAACCAACAATACTTTTGCAAAGACTGTAAGCGCACTTTCAGACTTGTTCATTCAAAAAAAACACAAGCTCTTCTCTTTCCCTTATCCTAAATGCCCTGTCTGTGGAAAAACTATGCAAATCCACAAAATCAAAAAAGCCTTCGTTAAGTTCCGTTGCCGTTCTTGCCATACCAGAGACGAAATCCCAACTAACTTACCTCAATTTGTCCCTCTTCCTTTCGACTCTTTCAAGTTCTTCCGTTTCCCTATCTTTATTGTCCTTAAAGCCTTCGTCCTTTATTTCAAAGCTGTGTCCTTGCGTTCCATCAGAGACTCACTTAATATCAAAGTCTCTCATGTCGCTATTTACAAATGGATTATTAAGTTACCTTCTATTTTTTCTCTCTTTAAGTTTGAGAATGTTTTCAAAGTCCATACAGAAAGTACTATGTTTGGCTTTTGGTGGAGCATGGACTAAAATCGTACGAATCAGCATAGAGAATGAGCTTCGATAATGTTGAGCACAGAGTGGTAAGACTAAGATGTTTATAAAGGAAAAGGGGTTTCAAGAAATTTAGTAAAATACGGTACTATGTAAATAATTTTTTTGTAGTAAGGAACTTATGTGAGTTATATGAGAATGCAAATAAATTATTATTGCTTTAGCTTCTATAATCATTACTAGTTAACAGCATCTTTAGAATATCAGAATATAACATTGCATATTACCATTCCAAAAAATGCAGCCGATAGTCCTAAAATCAGATTTAGCACGATGTTTAATAAGCTTGAAATATAATATCCATTTGTTAAAAGCGTTATAGTTTCATAGCTGAGTGTAGAAAACGTTGTAAGTCCTCCCATTATTCCAGTAGTTAAAAATAGTCTTAAATTTGGGTTTATATTTGCTCTGAATGAGAGTTGCATTATAAAACCAAGCAAAAGGCTTCCAAAAACGTTAACCAACAAAGTGCCTGGAGGTATCAGCGTTTGCGAAAATATTTGATTCATCTTTAAAGATATAATATACCTAAGTACACTCCCAATGAATCCACCCACACCTACTGCAATTATTGAAATCATATTAAATTAGTACCTCCTATTTCGTTTAATAAATTAGTTTTATTTTGTTTATAACATCATATACATTTTAAATAATTGATATATTTTTAAATAATTGATAAGATATAACACAGTCAATATTTATTTTAACACCAAATTATATTACACTGATTATATATTAACAATCAAATAAATTATTTTATACTAATTCAATTAATACCATCCTATATTATCGAGTTCCTTCCTATGCTATTTTTTGCAATTATCCAACTATCCTACAGTTCATTTAATGCAAATCGTAAAAGTTGCACAAAGCATAATAAAACAACTCATTCAAGAATATAATTAAACTCTCTTTTTCTATTTTACTACATAAAACAAAAGATGTGGAAAGTTTTCCCAAGATTGTAAGCACATTTATTTTACTTAAAATATTTTTATGATAAAATTTAAATAATAAAACGGAGGTGATATCCATGGATTTTGTAAATTACCTTGAAGTCTTCGAGCCACATATATATGAGCATGAATTTATAAAGTTACCATACAGGCTCTTTAAACCCAAGATAAAAGAAGGCAAAGTTTATCCACTCGTTGTCTTCTTGCACGGTGCCGGGGAAAGAGGAAATGACAACGAAAAACAGATAACAGCAAACGAAGGAGCGACTACTTGGGCAAGGGAAGAATTTCAAAATAACCACCCTTGCTTTGTATTAGCACCTCAGTGTCCAGAAAATTCTTATTGGGGAAGCTCTTTTATGAGTTGTACTTATCGGAAAACCAAATATAGACGAAAGAAGCACCGTTGTGGCTGTACCAAAGTCTATTGAAAATCCCCTTGTATTATTAAGTTCGGTTATATCATGACCTATCGTTTGCATAACTTTGTACCCATACAGTAAAACTCCAAGAGCGATTCCAAGCCCTCCGATAAACAATATATACTTTGGTATCTCAACGCTTGAAAAATTCGTTACTCCGGTTTGTTTGATCATAAATATGAGCGCAATTGGACCTACTGCGTTTGCAACATCATTTGCACCGTGTGAAAAACAAACGTAAGCAGAAGTAAGTACTTGAACATTTTTAAATATTGACTCAACTGCGTCGTAATCGTTGCTATTTCTTTTTACATATCTAATAGTAAGAAAATAAGAAACAATCCATGCAATGAATCCTAAAATAAGCCCAACTATCGCGGAATATGCATATGTTTTTTTCAACGTTTTGAATGTAAAAAGGAAGGAAATAAGGAAGAACGTAAAACCAATCATAACAGGAGCAACTTTCTTAGCGGCGGTAAGTGGGTTGGGTCTGTGTAAGATTGTAACTGTAAGTATTTTGAAAACAAGATATGCTAAAATACCGCCAACAACAGGAGATATAACCCAAGAAAGAACGATTTTCAGCAATTTAGACCAGTAAACAACCTTAAAACCACCACTCACCAAACCAAATCCAATCATTCCACCTATAATAGAGTGAGTTGTAGAAACAGGCATTCCATAAACAGTCGCAAACATTACCCAAATTCCAGCCGCAAGTAAAGCAGAAATCGCACCGTAAATAACATAATTTGGATTTTGGATATGCTCAATAGATACGATACCACTGGCTATTGTCTTAGTAACAGCAGCTCCAAACATAACAGCTCCCAGAAATTCTAAAAAGGAAGCCAACAATGCTGCTTGTTTTGGAGTTATGGCCTTTGCACCAACGGCTGTAGCCATACCATTAGCTACATCATTTGCACCAATCGCAAACGCCATAAACATACCTATCAAAATTGCAAATAGCGTTATCATATCCTAATCCTCCTTTATTGGTGTGTAATCATTCTAATTCTCTCAACAACATTCTTCGCTCTATCTTCAATCCTCATAAGCAATATAATAATACTGTTGAGGAACATTATATCAACAGCATTCATCTCGTACTTTTTAGAGAACAACTTCTTACCAATCTCCAAACCAAGTATATCACTCGAATGCTCCTCTTTTTCTACGACACTCACCCTTTCGTCTCCTTCCTTTACCTCCTTAGGAGCAAACGCTGATTCAACGATTAATCTTAGTTCTTTAGCAACTTCACTCATGTGAATAACACTTTCGGAAACGAGATCCGATAATTGCAAAATATCTTTTGCCACATCTTCAGGTATATTTTCAACCTTATTCATAGTAAGCATTTTAAGTACATCATCAGTTATATCAATTATTGAGTCGGTATTATGAAGAATATCGAGAAAATCAGACTTATTAAAATAAGTCCATTTAAGCTTTGAGTATATCTCTCTAACTTTAATCTTAATTCCATCAGCTTTATCTTCAAGTTCATCAATCTTTTTCGAAAATCCTTCTATATTACCACCGTTCAAATAAACCTTTATGGCTTCTTTCATAACACCCGCAGCTTCCACACACAAAATTGTGTGTTCGATAAACAACTCAAGAGGAGAACGGTAAGGCACTAACTTGTTAAAAATATTCGCCATAGACTCACTCCTTTCAAAATTTTATTTTCCCAGGTGATTATATCACAAACTCAATATGGAATCAAATAAAATAAATATTAAATAGTATTTGAGCAATATTTAAATGAACTTTTTAAGCCAAATAAACTTTCAACCCCAAATTTTAAAATATATTTGTGTTTAACAAGTCAAATTAACAAACCAAAACAGCAAGGTGCAGTTTTTTCTATTGAAAATATTCCAGAAAATTTGCAATATATTACTACAATTGTCGTATAATATAATTAAATCAATATATCAAAACAATGGAGGTATTTTTATGTGCGATACAATGGTTGCATTACGCAGCGCAACAGCTGATAATTCTGTAATTTTCGCTAAAAATAGCGATAGGGAACCTGACGAACCTCATGTGGGAATATTTGTTAAAAGAAAAAAACATACGGAGAAAAAGGTAAAATGCACTTATATAGAAATAGAACAAGTGCCTGAAACATACTCATGTATGTTATTTAAACCATCTTGGATTTGGGGAGCAGAAATGGGGGTTAACGAATACGGAGTTGTAATAGGTAATGAAGCGGTATTTACCAAGTTAATCTCAAAAGAAGAATCTTTGATAGGAATGGATTATGTAAGATTGGCTCTTGAAAGATCAAAAAATGCAAAAGAAGCAGTTGAGGTTATAATAAACCTCATTATTTGGAAAATTTTAGATTTAGTAATTTTTAAAAAATCTATTCGGAATAAAAGATTTAATAATACCTCTGAAGTATATGAATCATCTGAATCAACATCTGGAAGCTATAATAACTATTAAGCAAAGGATGGTGACTATGGATAAGAAAGAAGCCTTGGAACATCTAAGAAACAAATTTGGATTTAATAATTTTAAGGAAAATCAATGGGAGATAATTCAAAGGATACTAAATGGTGAAAAGATATTACTAATAGCAAGAACAGGCTTCGGAAAATCTTTATGTTATCAATTCCCTGCAACAGTATTTGATGGTATCACATTAGTGTTCTCTCCACTAATAGCGCTCATGAGAGATCAAGTAAAGTTCTTAAGGAAAAAAGGTATACCCGCAGCAAGTATAAACAGCAATCATTCAAATGATAGCGAAGAAAATAGGAAAATAAATAAGAAAATATTAGAAGACGCTGTCAATGGAAAATACAAAATACTGTACATAGCCCCAGAAAGAATTGACAACGAGACATGGAAAAAATACTTACCCAACTTGAAAATATCATTCGTCGTAGTTGATGAAGCACATTGCATATCTGTATGGGGGCATGACTTCAGACCAGATTATAGAAAAATTAGAGAAATAATAAGAGCTGTGCCAAAAAGCATACCTGTATTAGCTGTAACAGCAACAGCCGACGATTTCATCGCAGAAGATATTAAAGAACAGATGCAATCGTATATTGGAGAAGATATAGAAATAGTGAGAAATGATCTATTTAGAGAAAATTTAAGAATTAGAGTTATAGAAGTAAATGGTGAAGAAGAAAAACTAGCTTTTTTACTGCGATACCTTAAAGAAAATAACAACGGTAGTGGAATTGTTTACACCGCTTCAAGAGGAAGAGCGGAAAAATACTCTAGATGGTTAAGATTCAACAACATTAACGCTATATATTACCATTCAGAAATTAAAAGTAAAGATAGAAAAAACATAGAGAAAGAATTTTTCGAAAACAAATATAAATGTGTAGTCGCGACAAACGCTTTAGGAATGGGAATAGACAAAAAAGACATAAGATTCATCATTCATACAGAATTTCCTGGATCCTTGATACACTATTACCAAGAAATAGGAAGGGCAGGTAGAGATAATAAACCATCTGATATAATATTGTTGTACGATGAAAAAGATATAGAAATACAAGAATACTTTATTGATCAAAGCAAACCAGAAAGATATAAATATGAATTAGTTTTAATTTCTTTGAAAAGAAAGAGAGCCACTTTCGATGAATTAGTGAATGAAACCAAATTGCGCAAAAGGGAAGTTAATAACATATTAGTAGATTTGCAAGACCAAAGAGCTATATTTAAAAACAATTTAGATGGAAAAACATACTACGAATACAATCCAAACTTTAAAGAAATCAACTATGCCAAAATCGAGGGGATAAAGAGATATAAATTAAAAAAATTGTACGATTTTAAAGATTTTGTTTATAGCAGAAAATGTAGAATGAATTATCTCTGCAACTATTTAGGTAACCATACTACAAGAAAATGCGGCGCCTGTGATAATGATACCAATAGATTTATAAGCGCGAATATATCACAGCAAGAAAGACAACTGTTAAAAAAGTTCTACTCTATTATTCACAGATCGTAGATATGATTATTAATATTTATCTTAAAAAACTAAAAAATTCGAATCAAAGGGGACTAAAATATGAATAACGAAGCTACCTGTGTATTATCTTTAATCCGAACTAATCTAACAAAAGAAAAAATAAATAAAATCATAAACTTTGCTTCTGAAAACAATATAAGTATAAGCAAAGTACTAAAATTTGATGAAAGTAAATTTCAGGAATTATTTTCATTCTCAAAAGAAGATATACAAGAAGTATTAAAAGCAAAGGACAATCTTGGAAATTCAAGCTTTCTCTTGGAAGACATAACTTCTAAAGGAATTTATTTAATCACCGTACTAGATGAAGAGTATCCCAAAAAGCTAAAAGAAAATCTAAGTATAGACGAACTTCCTCCCATGCTATTTTGTAAGGGCAACACGGATTTACTAAATGAAAAGCACATATCCATCGTTGGAAGTAAAAACGCAAATGAAATATCCATCGAATTCGCCAAAAATATAACAAAAAAGGCCGCAAAAAACGGTCAAGTAGTAGTGAGTGGATATGAAAAAACTATTGATAAAGCAATTATAGAAAGCACAATAAACAATGGTGGCAGAGCTATCATACTCCTATCCCAAGGAATACTCTTATTCCAAATTCCAAACGAATACTACGAATACTACACAGATGGAAACATACTAATATTAAGCATATACACACCAAATTCCAAATGGGATAATAATAAAACAATAGAAACTGAAAAAATCAAATTCGCCTTCGGAGATGAAATATACATCGCAGACGTAAAACACGAAGACGAAATTTGGAACAGCACAGTAGCTATAAAAAATAAAACAGAAAACATTTTTGTTAGACAGCCAGAAGACACAGAAGATACCGCAAACCTAGAATTGATAAACAAAGGATTAAAGGCTGTAAACATAATTGGCGAAATACTAGAAAAAGAAAAAAGCATTGAAGAACATATAATAGACATACTAAGAGATAGAAAATTGAAAGCTTCCCAAATAAGAGAAGAGCTAAAAAAGAAAGGAATAGAAATCTCTTCCCAAAAACTTACACACCTGATAAAAAGTATTCCAAATATTGAGACAGAAAAAGATAGTGCTGGTAATAGATACTATCTAAAAGACTCTCCTGAACAATCCCAAATATCTTACGAAAACCTTCCTTTGTTCAGAGAGGTGGAAAAATAAAATTTCTGTTTTGAAAATGCTCAATTACTTGTGCTTTTCAGATATGTACAACTTCATATCTTCTTTTTTGCACACCTCTTGCATATGAGTAAGAAATATTAATATCTACATTTAACCAATTTACGACTTTATTGCGGCCGATTTGATAATTATATACCCTGGCCAACGCAAAAATTATTTGTCAATTAATCTAATTATTTTAAGATATTTTCTTAGATACCTTCTTTTGGATTTATCAAAGACGAGGTTAAATACCTTATTGATTAATTTTTGTGGTAAAATGATATTAAACTGAATACTTTTCAACAGCTACACCTTTTTGAGATTTTCGATCTTACTTCTTAACATTGATCTATTAAATTTAAAAACAAAAGGAAGTGATTAAATTGAAATTAGAAGATATTAGAAAAATTTGGGAGTCCGATAATTATATTGATATTGCATTCGAAGAATATTTAAAATTTAGAAATTCGGATATTTACAATGAAAAATACAAATTTGATATCCTGAATGAATTGAATAATCAACTACAAAATATCAGGATAACTCCTGATAATGTTATTTCAATTATTGAAATGCTAAAGGATAAAAATCCTTCAAGCGGTTCTTTTGTAAATTGGAGAGATTTAGACAATCTTTTAAAGATTGTTAAAGAAGACCCAGTAAAAAGTTCAAGAGTAATAAATGAACTCTATGATGAAAGTATAGATTTATTAAAAAGAATTGATGACTTTATCTCAGCTATTAGTGAAAATAATTTTAATTACTCTCCAGGAACTCCTTTAATTGGCTATTTGCTTGCAAGCTATGACTTAACTAAATACCCATTATATAAGGATGAAATATGGACAAACTTCTTGCATGACTTTGGAATAGAGGAAAAATTCGGGAGTAAAGCTGAAAAATATGTAATGTACTATCAAGTATGCAACATGTTAAAAAATTTCTTTGAGGAAAATGGATTTCTTCATGACCAAAATATATTAGAAATTCAAGATTTTGTTTATTGTGTTTTTTCAGGAAGTTATAAAGATTTAGTATTCAAAATCAGTATTAAGTACTTGAAGCAAAAATCAGAATTTCTTGATGTTTTAACGAATGACGAAAATTTTATAGACTACTTAAATAAATTAGATAAAGAATACGTAAAAAAACTATTTGAAAAATACTCAGAAAGCGAAAAAGTGAATAAAATACGTTTTTTAGTTGCAGAAAAATTATTAAATGGAAACATAACAATAGAAGATTTGGAAAATTTTAAAGAAGAAGTTGCTAGCAAAGAAGAAAAAGATATTTTAAGGTCATGGGATAATTTTAAGATTCTTTTCCCATTTTATTATGAAAAATACAAAGAAAAAGTAAAGAACGAAATTAGTAAAATATTGGAATTAATATTAATAGAATTAGATGTAAAAGATGATTTGGAAACCCATATTCAGGATTTTTATGGTCCTCAAAGCTTCGGTGCTAAACATTGTTACTGCTGTTTATATTTAAAAAAGAACGAGTCTCATCAAAAATCAGCACAATTATCTATAGTCATTCATCCAGATGCTATTTATTATGGACTTACAATAGGAGTAAAAGTTAAAGAAAAATTATCTTACAATGAAAATGTTGAAAAATTAGAGGATATAGAATTTGTAAGTCTAAACAAAATAGTGGAAAAGTTCAAGGAGGTTTATAAAGATTTTATTAAAATAAGTGAAGAGTTCTATCAGAAATTTATTGGAGGTCAAAACCCACCCAAACCCTATGGTGAAGCTAATTGGAACAAGCCTCTTGAAATTAAAAGTTTATTATTTGAAGAAAAAGAAATTCTTTTAAAACAAATACATACTTCCCTCGCCTCAGGAAAACATATCATATTAATTGGCCCTCCAGGAACAGGTAAATCAAAGCTTGCTAAAGAAATTTGCGAAAATTTTGGGGTTGAATATGAATTTGTTACTGCAGTTTCCGATTGGTCTACATTTGATACGATTGGTGGATACAGGCCAAATGCTGACGGAACATTATATTTTGATGAAGGAATATTTCTTAAAGTATTGAAGAGTAAAAATAATAGCAAATTAAAATGGCTTATTATTGATGAAATAAATAGAGCAGATATTGATAAAGCATTTGGACCACTTTTTTCTGTATTAGCTGGAGATAAAGCAACTCTTAGTTTTAAAACAAATTCTGGAAAAAACATAGTTATAATAAATGAAAATGAAGAACAACAAGAAATAGAAGATGAGAATGTATATGTTTTACCAAAAGACTTTAGAATTATTGGAACTATCAACACTTATGATAAAACATCATTATACGAACTAAGTTATGCCTTCATGAGACGCTTTGCTTTTATTTATGTTGGAATTCCAAAAAATATAAATACTAATCTAGTATAAAGCTTCTTGAATAAATGGGGAATAGAAGATAAAAGCATTAACGAAATTAATTTAAAAGAAGGTTTAACTGAGGTTTGGAATATTATTAATAAATACAGACCTGTTGGACCTGCAATTATAAAAGATATAGCAAATTTTGTAAGTCTGAACGGTGATTACACTTCAGCCATCATTTTGTATGTTTTCCCACAATTTGAAGGAGTTTCAGAAAATAAAATTAGACAATTTGTAGAAGAATTGAAAAAATCAACTATAAAAGATTTTTCAAAGAACGAAGAAGTTTTAAAAAATTTTGTAGGTGATTTCTTTGGAATTAGTTTGGAGTGAGCTTTCTGAAAACAAGTAAAAAAGAGTTAATGAAGGAAATAAGTGGTGATTTGGTAAATTATTTAAAATTAGGCTATCTATCTATTAACCCATTTTTGGATGATATAAATTTAGAAATTGAAAATATTGAAGAACTTTTAAAAATACACTTTTTACTTCTTGAAGAAGTAAGAACATATATTTTGGGCCTTTCAAGTTTGATAAGAAGACTTAGGGTTTCAACAAAAGTAAATGAAGAAATTTCTTATCAAGGAATAAAGGGACATATAAATTGGCAAAATACTATCAAGGAAAGATTAAAAAGAAATTATAATGATAAAACATTATATGTTCAAGTTGAACGAAGTAAATACTACAATACAAAAGAAAATGTAGTATTAAAGACATTCATCGAAGTCCTTTATAAGATAATCACCGAGCTAAAAATGGAAAGATTTTTAAAATATGAATGGTTCAAAAATGGGAAAGAAATCATAGATAATGTTAAACATATTTATGAACAAAATGTTTATTTAAATCAAATAAATCTAAAAGATGAAAGAATAACTAATAGAATAATTGAAGATGTATCAAGAGATAGAAATGTTTTATACAGTGAAGCAGCAAAACTACTTAAAAAGTACAATAGAATAGTGAATTTTGATGTTGATAAAAATGATATTGTTAAGTTTTTTGAGAATACTTTTATTGAAATAGCTGATGAAAATACTCTCTTTGAGCTGTTCTGGATTGTCAGGATTTTAAGGAGCAATTCAAGAAATTACAGAATGTACCTAATTGATGGAAATAGCAGTAAGATTGCGTGCTTTGGTGATGATACAAAAGAAATTTCAATATATCATAACAGTACAGGTACCTCTGAATTTGTTTTTAATATTAAAAAAGATGAGATAGAAAATTTAGTTGGAAAAAATGAATATATTACAAGATTATTTGGAATATCAAATGATTTTTATGATATAGCAAGTACCATTTTTGATAATAAACAAATTGATTCAACTTATATATGGAGTGGTAGACCAGATATTCTAATTGAAATAAGAAATAAAAAATCTGGAAAACTTGAAAAAATAATAATTGGAGAAGTTAAATATACGATCGATGAGAACTACATGTTGGAAGGTTTAAAACAACTTCTTGAATATATGTACTATTTAAAAGATCACAATATGGACTATATTTATAGGAATAAAAACATCGAAATTGAAGGCATATTGTTTGTTGATAACATTAAACTAAATTACTATATATTCGAAGAAAAGAATATAAGGATATATAATATTCAAAACACAAATATACAGATATGAAATTATTTAAAATTAAAGAAAGATAGATTTTGAGATTTAATTGTGTAATCATGTAATTCATTTTGAAAACGCGTAATTATTTATTCCTTTTCGAACATATAAAGCTTCATTCATTCTTTTATTTACTCATCTCCTTCATATAAACCAAAGGTAACAATTTGAATCACTCTCCAATAAAATTTGGTTCATTTGGCTTATAAATAAAGCCTACCTATTTCTCATTACCTACATTTGAACCATTTATGACCCCATCACTCCAGGTTTGATAATTTCAGAAATATTCTGATGAACATTATTCCTTGATTTCTAAATACTTTGAATAACAAAATTCTTGAAAGCTGTAAAATAGATTGATTATTGTCCTTTTAATTTATTGTAATAAAATAGAAATAATGTGCTATAATTATGTTTAGTGGGGGAAATTAGATTGTAGTAAAGATAAAAAGGGGAAATATCGAATATGAGCTTTAAAGAGTTATATTTGAAAAGAACATATTCGTCGGAAGTTGATGATATTTTAAATGACTTTTACATTCCTGTCTTAAAAAAATCCGTTAATTACTTTCGAATTTCCGGATTTTTTACTTCTGAGTCCCTAGCTATTGCTGCAAGAGGTATTTTAGGATTAATAAAGAATGAAGGTCAGATGAAGTTAATCGCTTCACCAAAATTAACGTCAGAAGACGTAAAAACAATTATAACTGCCAAAGAAGAACCTTATAAGTACATTAGCCATATCCTCGACAAAAGTATCGAGACTTTAGAAGATGAATTCACTAAAGACCATCTATTCGCATTAGGATGGATGATAGCAAATAACAAACTTGATATTAAAATTGCTATTATCTACAAACCTGAAGGAACTATAATGAGCTTTGATGAAATTGCATCTTCCGGTCTATTCCATCAAAAAATAGGTATATTCATAGATAATGACGGAAATATTATGTCTTTCAGTGGTTCAGTAAATGAAACACTCTCAGGATGGCAGAAGAATATAGAAGAGTTTAAAGTATTTAGAAGTTGGGTTGAAGTTGAAAAAGAGTACGCTTTAGAAGATTTAAAGAAATTTGAAAAATATTGGAATAATGAAGCCACTAATTTGGAAGTAATTGATATCCCCCAAGCAATTAGAGAAAAATTAATACAAATTGTTCCAAAAGATTTCGACATTAATTCACTTGAAAAATGGTATAAAAACTCAGATAATAAAACTAAAAAAATACAGCTTTTTAAACACCAAATTGACGCAATTGATAGTTGGGGATCTAATAACTACAGAGGCATTATATCAATGGCAACAGGGACTGGCAAAACTTACACTGCTATCGGAGCCATTGATAGAGTTATCAGAGAAAATGAAAAAAACTTTATTGTTATATCAGTCCCATATTCACACCTAATCGAACAATGGTATAAATCCATAAGAACCTACGGTTTAAACATAAATTTTGTAGTAAAATGCTTTTCGGAGAATAATAGATGGTATAGTGACCTTAAAAGATATGTGCGAAAACTTTTGCTGGGACAAATTAAAAACTTACTAGTTATTTCCACTCATGATACGTTAGTAAGCGACAAAATGAACGAAATCATATTAGATTTAAAACCAGACATTCAAACATTGATAGTAGCCGATGAAGTACACAGCATTGGATCTCTAAAAAGACGCGAAAATCTCTCAAAAATCTTTGATTACAGACTAGGTTTAAGTGCCACTCCGAAGAGAATGTACGATGAATTCGGCAATATTTTCTTGAAAGAATACTTTGGAGAAATTGTTTACGAATTTTCTCTTTGTGATGCTATATATAGTATTAACCCTTTAACTTACACATCTTTCCTAAATCCCTATTACTATTACCCCTATTTATGTTTACTAACTAACGAAGAGACAAAAAGATATAACGAACTTACTAATAAGATATTAAAATTGCTGGGAAATTCTTTCGACAATATTTTTGAAGAAATTGAGAAAAATGAAGAAATCAAAACACTTCTTATAAGAAGGAGCAAGATTATAAAATCTGCGAGAAACAAATTAAAAGTACTAGAAAAAATAATTCAGGATATTGAAAGCAAACATGGAGAAGTTAGTAACACAATCATCTTTACAGATGATAAATTAATAAACCAAACATTAGAAATCTTAAAATCAAAAAAGATATACGCTGTAAAATTTACACAAGAATTGTCAAATAAAGAAAGAATTGAAATATTAAAAGATTTTGGAGAAGGATATATTCAAGCACTTGTTGCAATGAAAATACTCGATGAAGGTGTAGATGTTCCTGAATCAAAAATAGCAGTCATAATGTCAAGTAGCACAAATCCAAGGGAATTTATTCAAAGAATTGGTAGGGTCTTAAGGATTTCAGATAATAAAGGATATTCCTACGTTTACGATATTATAACAAAACCAGCATATGTTGAAGATTCAATATCAAATTTAGAGAGCAATTTATTTAGAGCAGAAAGAGAAAGAGTAAAGATCATCGCAAAATGTGCTTTAAACTATAAAGAAGTAATGGATGAAATAAATAAATTATAAAAAAGAAAGAGGTGGTGAAAATGCTCAAATACTCAACTAGCAAGCTATATGATAGTTTGGAAAAAGAAACTATATCAGAATTTGGTGAAGAAGGAAAAGATGTTTTCTTACTAATTTGGGAAATCTTTTCCGAATATATGAACATTTCTGGAAACGAAGAAAATAAATTCATAGACAAATCAATAAACCTCATAGACAACTTTTTCGAAAATAAATAAAAATACTCATACTACCAACTAAAAAGGTGGTGATAATTTTGAGGCTGGAAAAAATTAAATTGTACAATTTCAAACAATACAGAGACTTTGAAATCGATTTTTCAAAATTTCCCCAGGATAATAAAGACTTCCACGTTATTGTTGCCAAAATGGGAGTTGGTAAAAGCAACTTACTTGAAGCTATAAATTGGTGTTTGTACGGAAAAGAACTTTTTGGAAATATAGCCAAACCAACCGATCCCAACGTCTTAAGCAACAGTTGCTTGGACAAAGATGGAACACATACCGTAAGAGTGGTTTTAAACTTAAAAGATACAGATAAAAACGAATACTTTATAAATCGATATTCTAAATTTAAAGTTAGTGATAGAAAAGCTACTTCATTAAATGAGGTTTATTTAATATTTGGCAAAAACAACGAACTTGTGAGAAAAGAATTAGATGCAAAAAAGGAAGTCGAAATTTTAATGCCTGAAGACCTTAGAGATCATTTTTTCTTTAATGGTGAAAGATTGGACAACTATTTCGATAACGTACAGAGTGAAAAAATTACGAAAGTAATTAAGAAAATGTCAGGACTTGATACTTTAGAAAACTTCAAGGAATTCCTTGAAAAAGTTGAGAACAGATACATAAAAATGATCAGAGTAAATGAAAAAAGTGAAACTCAAAAAGAAGAATTAGAGAAAAACCTAAACAGAATAAAAGTAGAAAAGAAGGAATCAGAAAAATTACTTGAAAAAACTCGAGGAGATCTTGAAGCAACAAAAAAAGAATTACAAGACGTAGATTTACAACTAGAAAAACTGAAAGAATATGAAAACATAAAAAAACAAATAGAACTTTTACAAAAAAGGTTAAACGATCTAAATAGTACAAGAAAAAATATTCTAAAAGAAAAAGTTCAAACTGTTTTAGAATTATCAACATTGATGTTCGGTTGGTTGGCAGTAGAAAAAGTTTACCAAGAAAATTTTGAAATCGACTTTAATTACAACTATTTACCTTCCAATGTAATAGAAAACGCTCTAAGTGAAAATAAATGCCCAGTTTGTGGAAAAGAATTAGATGAAATACACAGAAACCATTTAAAGTATTTTTCTTCGAATAAAGAATTCGTCATTACTAAGAAAGAATATATGGAATTAATTAAAAGTATAAAAGATTTGGAAATTAAAAGAAGAAATCTAAATAATCAATTGAGTGACACACTACCTAAAATTGAAGAAACCGAGCAGGAACTATACACTGCCGAAGCCAATATATCTCAGACCGCTTCCGAAGAATTAGGCAAATTATACCGCAGAAGAAATGAACTTGAAAGTCAAATACAACAACTTAATCAAAGAATAGGACAATTAGACAGTAAAATTGAAATACTATCAGAAAAAGAAAAAGAGACAGAAATGAAAATTTCTGAGCTCGCAATTCAGGACTCTTCAAACATCAATAAAAAAATAGACTTTGTTAGGAAGATAGAACAAATAATAATAAAAACTATGCTCAACAGAAAAAAAGAAATAAGAGACGAAATCACTAGCTACGTGGAAGAATATTTGAGTAAATTAATGTGGAAAAGAGATCTAATAAAAAAAGTGGAAATCACGGAAAATTTTTCATTGAATATCTTTGACAGTTATGAAAACATGATTTTAAACCGTCTATCAGGTGGTGAAAGATCAGTATTGACGTTATCATTTGCCCTTGCAATGCATAAAGCTGCAGGTGTAAATGCTCCAATAATTATAGACAGACCTTTAGCTAATATTTCAGGAGATACATATGACAAATTAATAGAAATGTTTGCAAAAATATCGGAAGAAAAACAGATAATAATAATGCTAACAGATAAAGAATACCAACAATCTGCAGAATTGTTGAACAGTCTTGCTAGTACAATACATATTTTAGAAATGAATGAAACCTCAGAAGTAATAATCTCTGATAGAATTGCAAAGGGAGAGTGATTTGATGGATTCTAGCACCTTAATCTTAAGAATTAACGAAGAGTATAATAGCATGTTAGATGAAATGACCGATAAAATAAGACAAATAGCAAACGTAACAAAAGCAAAAATGTACTTCTTGGCAGGTGCATACGGATATTATTTAAATGAAAGAGAGAAATTGCAATCTAACAATAAAGACGTTCTTCGTGTAGAATATATAGAGAAACCTGACTACAAAATTCAAGAGACAATTTTAAATAGCATTTATCACAGTCAAAAGGACAAGCTAGATGAAGAAATAAATAAATATAAACTATTTGAAGAATACGCCAACGCTGGTGTTAAAAGGTTATATAAAATCTTCAAAGAATCCGAAAATATAGAAGATTTTATCGAAACTATCGAGATAAAAATTGATGAAATAATAAAAAAACTAGGTTTTTCAATAAAGGAGGAAGCAGAAAATGAACAGGTATGAAAAAGAATTTTACGACACACTAAAAGACCTCTTCATTGGAGAAGA
>Ga0116167_1001774_pt1 | contig 19185 bp, 13 predicted proteins | sample AD_JPNMR3_MetaG_FD_89794 | JGI IMG/M metagenome (GOLD analysis project Ga0116167, IMG submission 89794) | Active sludge microbial communities of municipal wastewater-treating anaerobic digesters from Japan - AD_JPNMR3_MetaG | ecosystem: Engineered > Bioreactor > Anaerobic > Digestate | place...
CCGCAGCGTCGCGCCTTCGGTGCCGGTGCCCGATTGGCGCAGCACCAGGCGCGAGCCGTCGTCGAAGAAGACGCGCAGGCCCTGCGCGCGGCTGACCGAGCCGTCGACCGGGTCGGTGTAGTCGAAGTCGTCGGCGCGCTGCACCGCCAGGCCGGCCAGCCGGCGGCCCGGCAGCCGCGGCAGCGCCTCGCGCACTTCGTCGACGATGGTCTGGGCCAGCACCGCATCCACGCCTTCGTAGTCGTGCCGCGAATAGACATTGCGGCCGAAGCGCGCCCAGTGCTCGCGCACCAGCTGCTCGACGCCGATGCCGCGCACCGCCAGGATGTTCAGCCAGAACAGCACCGCCCACAGGCCGTCCTTCTCGCGCACGTGGTCCGATCCGGTGCCGGCGCTTTCTTCGCCGCACAGCGTGCACAGGCGGGCATCGAGCAGGTTGCCGAAGAACTTCCAGCCGGTGGGGGTTTCGTGGCAGGCGATGCCCAGCGAGCGGGCGACGCGGTCGACCGCGGCGCTGGTGGGCATCGAGCGCGCCACGCCCGCGAGCCCGGCCGCATAACCCGGCACCAGCGCCGCGTTGGCCGCCAGCACTGCCAGGCTGTCGCTGGGCGTGACGATGAAGTCGCGCCCGACGATCATGTTGCGGTCGCCGTCGCCGTCGCTGGCGGCGCCGAAGTCGGCTGCGCCGGCGCCCGACATGCGTGCGATCAGCTCGCTGGCGTAGGTCGGGTTCGGGTCGGGGTGGCCGCCGCCGAAGTCGGCCAGCGGGCGGCCGTTGATCACGCTGCCGGCCGGCGCCCCGAGCCGGCCTTCGAGGAGGGCGTGTGCGTAGGGCCCGGTGATCGCGTGCATCGCATCGAAGCAGATGCGAAAGCCGCCGCGGCTCAGCAGCGCGCGGATGCGTTCGAAGTCGAACAGGCGCTCCATCAGGCGCGCGTAGCTGGCCACCGGGTCGACCACCTCGAGCTGCATCGCGCCCAGCACGGCGTGACCGTCGCGGCCCAGCTCGGCGTCGGCCGCATCCAGCGTCAGCCAGCGCTCGATGGCCAGCGTGCGCCGGTGTATCGCCTCGGTGAGCTTTTCCGGCGCCGGCCCGCCGTTGGCGATGTTGAACTTGATGCCGAAGTCGCCGCCGGGGCCGCCGGGGTTGTGGCTGGCCGACAGGATCAGGCCGCCGGCCGCGCCGCGGCTGCGGATCAGCTCGCTGGCCGCCGGCGTCGACAGCAGCCCGCCGCGCCCGACGATGACGCGCGCCACGCCGTTGGCCGCGGCCAGGCGCACGATGGTCTGCACCGCGACATCGTTGTAGTAGCGGCCGTCGCCGCCCAGCACCAGCGTGCCGCCGCGCAGATCGGGCACGCAGTCGAAGACCGACTGCACGAAGTTTTCGAGGTAACCCGGCTGCCGGAAGACCGAGACCTTCTTGCGCAGCCCCGAGGTGCCGGGCTTCTGGCCCTCGAACGGCCGGGTGGGAACGGTCTTCAGCGGCATCGCGCGGCCTCGAAAGGGCTGCGGCGCCTCGGCACTTCAGGCGGCGGCGCTGCGGACCCGGCGGTGTTCAGTGGTGCGCGCCGCGGCGCATGCAGGCGACGCACACACCGCGGCACGACGCGCGTGGGCCGTGTCAGGCCGCGGCCACGGCCTGCTGGGCCAGGCACTTGTTGCACTTGCCCAGGCCCGGCAGGCGCGGGTCGGGTTTGCCGTCACCGGTCTTGAAGTTGGCCTGGCAGCGGCGGCACACGTACATCTTGGAACTGGACATCATCGGCTTGACACCCGAGCCGCTGGCCGGCCGCGCGGCCGTGTACTCAGCCTGGGTCTGGCGCAGACGCTGTCCGGTTTCCGAAACAAAAGGAACAGAAGAACGTTTGGTGGCCATGAGCATCATCCGCTGAATCCCGCAATTGCCTGCGATTTTAGCCGATCGACCCGCGTTCGGACAGCGTGCGGGTATTGCCGCGCGCGCCGGCTACAGCCGGCGGTGCCGCAGCGCGGGCAACTGCGCGCGCACCGCGTCGCGGCGCGCCGCATCGACCTCGGCGAGCACCACGCCTTCGCCTTCGGCCAGCATCGCCAGCACCTCGCCCCAGGGGTCGACGATCATGCTGTGGCCCCAGGTGCGCCGCCCGTTCTCGTGCAGCCCGCCTTGGGCCGGCGCCAGCACCACGCACTGGTTTTCGATCGCGCGCGCGCGCAGCAGCACCTCCCAGTGCGCCTGCCCGGTAGGACAGGTGAAAGCCGACGGCACGCACAACACATCGCACGGCGGCGACATCAGCGCGCGGTACAGCTCGGGAAAGCGCAGGTCGTAACACACGCTCAAGCCCACGCGCAGTGCGCCGGCCTGCAGCGCCGCCGGCTCGGCGCCGGGGTCGAGCACGCGGGCTTCGTCGAACTGCTCGCGGCCGTTGTCGAAGGCGAACAGGTGCATCTTGTCGTAGCGCGCGGCCAGCGCCCCGTCGGGGGCGAAGGCGAGCGAGCTGTTGCGCACGCGCGGGCTGCCCGCCACGCGCAGCGGCAGGGTGCCGCCGACGATCCACAGGCCGTGCGCGCGCGCCTGCGCGGCCAGGAAGCGCTGGATCGGCCCATCGCCCGGCTCTTCGGCGATCGCCAGCTTGTCCTCGTCGTGCCGGCCCAGCAGCGCGAAGTGCTCGGGCAGCGCGGCCAGTTGCGCGCCGGCGGCGGCGGCGCGTTCGAGCAGGGTGGCGGCGGCATCGAGGTTGCGCTGCAGCCGTGTGCCGGAAACCATCTGCAAGGCGGCGATCTTCATCCCGGGGGCCTCCTGTCGGCGGGTGCGGCGTTGCCGCGGTCGGCGCGCTCGATGCGCTGCACGCTGGGCTCGGCCCACGAGCCGGTGATGTGCAGCTCGCGCGTGTTGGCGGCGATCAGGGGCTCGCGCAGCGCCCACTGGGCGAACAGCGTGCCCAGGCCGACCACCGGGTTGATCGCCATCGTCGCCAGGGCGGCGCCGGCGGCGTCGAAGTTGGGCACCACGTGCACGTGCAGGTCCTGCGTTTCGCGCCGCAGATCGGCGCGGCCGTTCAGCAGCACGGTGGCCTGCATGCCGCGCAGGCGCAGGTTGTCGGTGTGGGCGATGCCTTGCGCCACCCGGATGTCGCCGTCGACGCTGTCGAACACGAAACCCTCCTGGAACAGGTCGCGGAAGTCCAGCGACAGCCGGCGCGGCAGCGCCTGCAGGCTCAGCACCCCGAGCAGCCGCGCGCCGCCGGGGTCGGCCTGCAGGAACTGGCCGGCACCGAGCTCGAGCCGCAGCTGGCCGTCCAGGCTGGTGACTTCGGGCGCCAGCGGCGAGCCGGCCCACGACAGTTGGCCGTCGATCTGGCCGCTGCCGCCGCGCAGCGCGCCGGCCATGCCCAGCCGCTCGGCGAAGGCACCGCCGTCGTGCAGCTGCAGCTTGAAATCCAGCGCCGTGCGCCTGGCGCCGCTGGCCGCCCAGCGCGCGCTGGCGCGCAGCTGCGCGTCGGGCGAATCCAGCTCGAGGCGGTCGAGCTGCCATTCGCGCAGGCCGGCCGCGCCGGGCAGCGCGCGGTTGGCCGCGGCCAGTTGCAGCCGGCCGAGCTTGTGTGCGCGCCACTCGAAATCGTCGACCACGATGTCCAGCCCCGGCAGCCGCGGCTGCGCCTTGCCCAGCACGCCGTCGCCGGCCGCGGCCGGCGCGCGCGGCAGCCACAGCCGCTGCAGCCTGGCCTTCAACACCGCGGCCTGCGGATCGGCCGACGGCACGCGGTACTCGATGTCGCCGGCCAGCTGGTCGGACTCGACGTGGCTGCGCCACAGTGTGTCGCCGCCGCCGCGCTCCTGGCTCAGCGTGGCCTGCAGCCGCGTCCACGCGTGGCCGTCGACGCGCAGTTCGTCGGCGCGCAAGCGGATCTGCTGCGGCCCCGGCAGCGCCAGCAGGTCTGCGCCGGCGGCCGTGCCGGCACGCGCGGCCAGCGCGCGCCATGCGTCCAGATCGACGCGTGCCAGGTTCAGCGACGCCTGCAGGCCCGCCGCGGGCAGCGCCGGCAGCGTGTCGTGCACCGCCGCGCTGGCGCGCAGCACGCGCGCCGCGCCGCCCGGCGCCGCGCTGCGCTCGCGCTCGAGTTGCAGTTTCAGTACCTCGCCCAGCTCGAACTGCAGCTGCTCGCGCCGGCTGTCGGGCGGCGCCGCGTCGGCCAGCGGCGTCAGCTGCAGCCGCAGCGGCAGCACCGCCGCCGCGGCCTTGGCCAGCGGCGGCGGCAGATCGAGCGCCATGCCGGCCAGGTTGCTTTGCAGCAGCAAGTCCATGCCTGCGCCGTCGGCGCCGAGCGTGCCGCGCCACGCCGCCTGGCCGCGCAGCGGCGCCGCCGCCTCGGCGAGCGCCGGCCATTGGCGCAGGCCTTCGGCGCTGGCCGTGCCGCTGAGGTTCAAACGCAGCGAGCCGGCCGCCTTGATGCTGCCGTCGACGCTGGCTTCGCCGCCCAGCCAGCGCGCGTGCAGTGCGCGCAGCCTCAGCGTGTCCGATTCGACCAGCAGGCTGCCGCGCGCGTCCAGCAGCGGCGGCACGTCGGGATGCACGCGCAACTCGGTGCCGTCCAGTTGCAGCGCGCCTTGCAGCGTCAGCGGCTGCGGCCCGGCCAGCGGCAACTGCAAGGCCAGGCTCAGCGTGCTGGGGCCGCTGGCGCGCACCGGCTCGAGCATCGGGCCCATGCCCGGGCCCAGCGGCGCCAGCTGCGCCAGGCGCAGCACATCCGCGGCCGGGCCGTGACCTTGGGCCTGCAGCTTCAGCACCGGCGTGTCGGCCGCCAGGTCGGCGATGCCGCCTTGCACGCCGCGCAGCTCGTAGCCCCACAGCCGGCCCTGCACGCGCCGCAACTGCATCGCCAGCCGGTTGAACTCGAGCTCGCCGCTGGCATGCTCGACCGGCGGCCAGGGCGCGCCCAGGAAGGCGTAGTTCACGTCGTGCAGCTGCAGCACCGCGCGGAACTCGCCGTCGCGCGCGCTGCGAAACGGAAAGCGCGCCAGATCGCCGTGGACCTTGAAGCTGGCCGAGCGCACGGTGCCGGCGCGCACCGCATCGCGCACGTGCTCGCGCGCCGTCGGCGCGATGCCCAGCGGCAGATAGCGCGCGACGCGATCGGCGCGCACCTGCTGCAGCCGCGCGTCCAGCTCGAGCCGGCCGGGCAAATGCTCGCCGCGGCCGTGGCCTGGGTGCGCGCCGCTGCGCCAGATGGCGCTGGCCTCGCCGCGCAGGTCGGCATTGGCGAACGACAGTTTGGACACGCGCAGTTCGATATCGCCGATATCGCCGGGCGCGGCGGCGTGGCTGCCGCGGTCGCCGCCGCGCCGCGCGATCTGCCACGCCAGCGTCGCGTCCAGCTGGTCCAGCGGCAGCTCGGGCTCGTCCCACACGCCGGGCAGGACCAGCGCGCCCGAGCGCAGCGACAGCCTGGCCTCGCCGCCACGCTCGGTGGCCGAGACGTCGAGCTGCGCCGCCTGCACGCCGGGGCGCGCCGGCACGCCGGGCCCGCTGGCCACGCCCGCGCGCAGCGTCAGGTCGCGCAGCTTGGCGTCGATGCGGTAGCTGTCGGGCTGCTGCGGTGCGCCGCTCCAGCGCAGCCGCAGCTTGTCGGCATGGCCGCTCGGCGCGAGCCCGGCGAGCCGTTCGCGCAGCGCCGCATCCGCCGGCAGCGCGTCGATCAGCGGGCCCAGCGAGCGCAGGTCCAGCGCGTCGGCGCTGAACTCGCCGCCGGTGACCGGCGTGTCGCGGGTCCAGCGCTGGTGCAGGTCCTGCGCCTGCTGCCAGCTCAAACGCACGTCGCCTATGGACCACGGCGGCGCTGCGCGGTCGGCCGGGGCCGCCGCGGCCAACTGGCGCAGCCGCAGCTCGATGCCCGACGCGTCGCGTGCCAGCGCCACGCGGCCGAGCAGCTGCTGCAAGCGCAACGGCTGAGACGGCTGCAACGGCTGCAACGGCTGCGACGGCTGCGACGGCTGCGACGTGGGCGCCAGCTGCAGCGTCACCGCGCGCAATGCGAAGTCCGCCGTGGCCTTGCGCACCGAGCCGTCGACGATGTCGATCCAGGCACGCAAGGCGCCGTCGCCCTCGGCTGGATCGAAGGGCAGGCTCAGCTGGCGGCGCAGCGCAGCGGCGTCCACCTGCGGGAAGTCGGCGAACAGCGTGCCGCTCCAGCGCTGCAGCTCGCCGGGCCGCGCCAGCAGCGGCTGCGTGAAGCGCGCGCGCAGCGAGAAGCGCTGCCCCCAGTGCGGCGGCGGCGTCGCGTCCAGGCGCAGCGCGTGGCTGCGCAGGCCATTGCGCAGCACGAACTGCAGGTCGCGCAGCGTCAGCGGCGCGGTGCCGGCGCGTTCGTCGATCCAGTGCAGTTCGGCATGGCGCACCACGAACTCGCCCTGGCGCAGCAGCCAGTCGCGCGCACGCGCGTCGGCGGCATCGAAATCGCCTTCCCAGGCCTGTCCGGCAAAGTGCCATCGGCCCTGCACGTCGCGCCGCGCCTGCAGCCTGGCGCCGTCGATCACGATCTGTTCGAAGCGCAGCGCCGCCGCCAGCAGCGCGCGCGGCGACAGCGCGGCTTGCACGCGCTGCACCTGCAGCGCCTCGAGGCCGTCGCGGTCGTAGACGCGCAAGTCGTGCAGCTCGAAGGTCGGCGTCCAGCCGGCCGTTTGCACCCGGATCGCGCCCAGGCCGACCTTCAGCCCGAGCGAGCGGCTGGCCACGCGCTCGACGCTCGGACGCCATTCGTCGATGTGCGGCAGAATCGCCCAGCGCAGCGCCAGCCACGCGGCCAGCAGCACGGCCCACAGCAGCAGCAGCGCCAGGCCGGCCGCGCGCGCCAGCCGCTGCGCGCGGCGCCACCAGCGCGGCAAGCTGCGCGGCGGGGTGCCGGCCAAGGCCGCTTCGGGCACGGGGGATGACGGTGACAGCATTCGGTGTTGGAACGACGACGCGCCGCACGCGGTGGGGCGCGGCCGGGCTCGCCGCGCTGCGCCGCCGGCCCTGCAACCCACGCTAGCCCACGGCAGCGGCAGCGCAGCATGACCCTGGCATCCACTCGCGACGAACCCTTGCCGGGCACATCGCCATTGTCCGCGCACAGCCGTTTCGTGCAACGCATCCGGCGCCGTTATGCCGCCGAACTGGCGCTGCTGCCGCCCGGCGAGATCGATGCCGCCGTGGTGGGCGCGCTGGTGCAGCGGCTGCGCGACGGCGGGCGCCCGCTGGCGTCGGCGCTGCGCGTGGCGCGCCAGTTGTGCCTGGAGCGGCTGGCCTGCCTGGACGTGGACCAGGCCGCGCCGCTGGCCGCCGTCACCCAGGGCATGACCGCACTGGCCGAAACCGCGCTCGAGCTGGCGCTGGCGTACGCGCTGGCCGAGGTCGAACAGCGCCACGGCGTGCCGCGCGACGCGCAGGGCCAGCGCATCGAGTTCTGGATCGTCGGCATGGGCAAGCTCGGCGGGCGCGAGCTGAACGTGTCGTCCGACATCGACCTGGTCTATGTGTACGAGGACGAAGGCGAGACCGACGGCACGGGCGCGGCGCCGGGCGCGCGCACCAGCGCGCACGAGTTCTTCACGCTGGTGGCGAAGAGGCTGTATGCGCTGATCGGCGACACCACCGACGACGGTTTCGTCTTTCGCGTCGACCTGGCGTTGCGCCCGCACGGCAATTCGGGGCCGTCGGTGTGCAGCCTGGCCATGCTCGAGCACTACCTGCAGGTGCAAGGCCGCGAATGGGAGCGCTTCGCCTGGCTGAAGAGCCGCGTCGTCGCGCCGCGCGCCAGCCTGGACAGCGGCCGCGCGCTGGCGCTGCGCGAGCTGGTCACGCCGTTCGTGTATCGCCGCTACCTGGACTACGGCGTATTCGAAAGCCTGCGCCAGCTGCACCGCAAGGTGCGCGACGAGGCGCAGCGCCGCGCCGCCGGGCGGCCCGAGCGCGCCAACGACGTCAAGCTGTCGCGCGGCGGCATCCGCGAGATCGAATTCATCGTCCAGCTGATGCTGGTGGTGCGCGGCGGCCAGAACCCCGAGGTGCGCACGCGCTCCACGCTGCGCGCGCTGCGGCAGCTCAGCGCACGCGGCCTGATGAAGGCCGCGACCGCCGAGCGCCTGGCCGAGTGCTATACCTTCTTGCGCCGCGTCGAGCACCGCATCCAGTACCTGGACGACCAGCAGACCCACCTGCTGCCCACCGCCGATGCCGACCTGGACTGGATCGCACGCAGCCTGGGCCCGGCACAGGCCGGCGACGGCGGCCGGCTGCTGGTGCAACTGGGCGAGGTGCGCGAGTTCGTCGCCACCGAGTTCGACGCGCTGCTGCACGACGGTCGGGCCGCCGCGGCCGGGCGCAACGGCTGCAGCGGCTGCGGCGGCGAACAGCCGGTGGACAGCGAGTTGCTGCTGGAACGCCTGCCCGAGCCGCTGGCCGAACGCGTGCGCGCCTGGGTGCGTCAGCCGCGGCTGGCCGCGCTGCGCGACGAAAGCAAGCTGCGGCTGGGCCGGCTGGTCAAGCGGGCCGGCGAATGCGTGGCCGACGGCCGCTGCGGCAGCGTCGCCGCGCAGCGCTTCCTCGACTGGCTCGAGCCGCTGCTGCGCCGCGAAAGCTACCTGGCGCTGCTGGTCGAGCGTCCGGCGGTGCAGGACCGGCTGCTGCGCGTGCTGGGGCTGGCGCGCTGGCCGATGCAATACCTGATGCGCCACCCCGGCGTGATCGACGAGCTGGCCGACGAGCGCATGCAGCGCGGCCGCTTCGACGCGCCGGCGTTCGTCGCCGCGTTGCAGTCGCGGCACGAAGCCTGGGCGCGCTCGGGCCAGGCCAACGAAGAGTCGCTGCTGGACACCTTGCGCCACGCGCACCATGCCGAGCTGTTCCGCACGCTGGTGCGCGACGTCGAAGGCGAGCTCACGGTCGAGCAGGTGGCCGACGACCTGTCGGCGCTGGCCGACGCGGTGCTGGCCGCCACGCTGCGCTGGGCCTGGTCGCTGCTGAAGCAGCGGCATCGCGACGCGCCGAACTTCGCCGTCATCGGCTACGGCAAGCTCGGCGGCAAGGAACTGGGCTACGGCAGCGACCTGGACGTGGTGTTCCTGTTCGACGACGCCGACGAGGCCGGCGACGAGGCCCGCGAACGCGCGCCCGAGGTCTACGGCGCCTTCGTGCGCAAGCTGATCACCTGGCTGACGCTGCGCACCGCGGCCGGCGAGCTGTTCGACATCGACACCGCGCTGCGCCCCAACGGCGGCTCGGGGCTGCTGGTGACCTCGCTTGCCGCCTTCGAGCGCTACCAGTTGGGGCGCGGCAGCAATACCGCGTGGACCTGGGAACACCAGGCGCTGACGCGGGCGCGCTTTTGTGCCGGCGAGCCGGCGCTGGCCGAGCGCTTCGAGGCGGTGCGCCGCGGTGTGCTGAGCGCGCCGCGCGACGCCGCGGCGCTGCGCGGCGAGGTGCGCGCGATGCGCGAGAAGGTGCGCGCCGCGCACCCGGTGCGGCCCGCGCGCTTCGACGTCAAGCACAGCCCCGGCGGCATGATGGACGTCGAGTTCGCGGTGCAGTACCTGGTGCTGGCGCATGGCGCCGCGCAGCCGGGGCTGCTGGACAACGTCGGCAACATCGCGCTGCTGCAGCGCGCCGAAGCCTGCGGCCTGCTGGGCGCCGGCGTGGGCCGCGCGGCAGCCGATGCCTACCGCGAGCTGCGCCGCGCGCAGCACTTGGCGCGGCTGGACGAGCAGCCCACGCACTTCGAGCCCGCCGCGATGAGCGCGCACGGCACGGCGGTGCGCGCGCTGTGGCACACGGTCTTCGATTGACCGGCGCGCCGGCCCGGGCGTGGCGGCGGGCCAGCGCCGGGCCGTGGCTGTGCACCTGCGCGGCGCTGATGCTGGCTTCGCTGCTGGCCTGGACGGCCGAACGCACGCTGCTCGATTGGCAGCCCGCTCGCGTCTGGGCCGAACCCTGGCGCTGGTGCAGCGCCGCGCTGGTGCACCTGTCGGCGTTGCACCTGTGGCTCAACCTGCTGGCGGCCGCGCTGGTGGCGGCCTACGGCTGGGCCGCGCGCGTGAACGCGGCGGTGACCTGGGCCTGGGTCGCCTCGATGCCCTTCACCCACCTGGCGCTGCTGGCCCAACCGCAACTGCTGCACTACGGCGGGCTGTCGGGCGTGCTGCATGGTGGGGTGGCGGCGGTCAGCGTGTGGTTGGCGGTGCGCGGCAACGGCGGCGAGCGAACGGTCGGCTGGCTGATGCTGATCGGCCAAGCCGTGAAGCTGCTGCTCGAGCGCTCCTGGGACGCGGCGTTGCAAACGCCGCCGCAGCTCGATGTGGCGGTGGCGCCGCTGGCGCATGCCAGCGGATCGCTCGCCGGGGCACTGCTGACGCTGCTGGCGCTGCGGCTGACGCGAACGGCGCAGCGGCGGCGCTGACGGGGCGGCGCAGCGCCGGCGCTGACGGGGCGGCGCAGCCTTGCCGCGGCGAAGTCCTGCTCAGGCGGTGGCGATGCGTGCAGCGATGGCCTGGCCCATCTCGGTGGTCGAGGCGCTGCCGCCGAGGTCGCGGGTGCGCGGCCCCTCGGCCAGCACCTGCTCGATCGCGCGCAGCACCGCGTCGTGCGCCGCGCGTTCGCCGAGGAAGTCGAGCATCAGCGCGCCCGACCAGATCATCGCCACCGGGTTGGCGATGTTGCGGCCGTAGATGTCGGGCGCCGAGCCGTGCACCGGCTCGAACAGCGACGGGAACTTGCGCTCGGGGTTCAGGTTGGCCGACGGTGCCAGGCCGATGGTGCCGGTGGTCGCCGGGCCCAGGTCGGACAGGATGTCGCCGAACAGGTTGGTGGCCACCACCACGTCGAAACGCTGCGGCTGCAGCACGAAGCGCGCGCTGAGGATGTCGATGTGCTGCTTGTCCAGCGCCACCTCGGGGTAGGCCGCACCGACCGCGTCGGCGCGAGCGTCCCACCACGGCATGCTGATGGCGATGCCGTTGCTCTTGGTGGCCACGGTCAACTGCTTGCGCGGCCGCGAGCGCGCCAGCTCGAACGCGTACTTCAGCACGCGCTCGGCGCCGAAGCGCGAGTACACCGCTTCCTGGATCACGATCTCGCGCTCGGTGCCGGCGTACATCACGCCGCCGACGCTGGTGTATTCGCCTTCGGTGTTCTCGCGCACGATCAGGTAGTCGATGTCGCCCGGCTTGCGAGCGGCCAGCGGGCAGGGCACGCCGTCGAACAAGCGCACCGGGCGCAGGTTGATGTACTGGTCGAACTCGCGCCTGAACTGCAGCAGCGAACCCCACAGCGAGACATGGTCGGGCACCGCGGCCGGCCAGCCGACCGCGCCGAAGTAGATCGCGTCCAGGCCCTCGAGCTGCGCCTTCCAGTCGCCCGGCATCATCTGCCCGGTGGCGGCGTAGTGGTCGCAGCTCGCCCAGCCGATCGGCGTGGCCTGCAGCGCGAAGCCGAAGCGCTGGGCGGCGGCGTGCAGCGCGCGCAGGCCTTCGGGCATCACTTCCTTGCCGATGCCGTCGCCGGGGATCACGGCGATGCGGTAGGTGGTGCTCATGTCGTGCCGTTGGCCTCGAGCCGCCGCATGCGCGGCGCTGGCTTCAGCGCAGCCAGCCCTTGCGCCGGAAATAGATGAACGGCGCGGCCACCGAGGCGATCATCAGCGCCAGCGCGAAGGGGTAGCCGTAGTTCCACTCCACTTCGGGCATGAAGCGGAAGTTCATGCCGTAGATGCTGGCGATCAGCGTCGGCGGCAGCAGCGCCACCGACGCCACCGAGAAGATCTTGATGATCTTGTTCTGGTTGATGTTGATGAAGCCGACCGTGGCGTTCATCAGGAAGTTGATCTTGTCGAACAGGAAGGTGGTGTGGCTGTCGAGCGAATCGATGTCGCGCAGGATCTGCCGCGCCTGCTCGAACTGCTCGGCGTTGAGCATGCGGCTGCGCATCATGAAGCTGACCGCGCGGCGCGTGTCCATCACGTTGCGCCGGATGCGCCCGTTCAGGTCTTCCTCGCGCGCGATCGCCGACAGCGCCTCGCTGGCTTCCTGGTCGTTCACGCTTTGCTTCAACACGCGGGTGCTGACACGCTCCAGACTGTCGTAGATGCTTTCCAGCGCATCGGCCGAATATTCGGCGTCGCCGTCGTACAGCTTGAGCAGCACGTCCTTCGCATCCTCGATCAGCGCCGGGATGCGCCGCGCGCGCAAGCGCAGCAGCCTGAATACCGGAAGATCCTCGGCGTGCACCGAAAACAGCACGCTGCGGTGCAGGATGAAAGCCACACGCACGTTGCGCGGCGTGACGTCGTCGTCGATCAGGAAGTCCGAGCGGATGTGCAGTTCGCCGTTGTCCTCTTCGTAGAAGCGTGCCGATTCCTCGAGGTCGTCGTCGACGATGTCCTGCGGGATGGTCAGATCGAAGTGGCGCTGGACCCAGGCTTTTTCCCAGGCGGTGGGGGCTTCCATGTCGATCCACACCGGCGCAACACCCGGCGGCGGCTCGGGCCGGTCGAAGTCCTCGTCCTGGAGGATGCGCCCGGCCAGGCGGCCGTTGTCCAGCATGAATACGTTCAGCATCGGCGGCTCCGGCGCTAGGCTCATCGCAGCCTGCTCGCGCCACGGCATTAGCGGAAGGGTCGGCAAGCACCGTCTCACTCCCGCATCGTGGCTGCGCGGCGAGCGCGGAGCAGCCGGAGTGGACGGTCACCGAGGGTGACTTCGGTCCAAGAACGCCTCTGGCAACACTTGGGATGACCGACGATTATCACACTCGGCCCGTGCCGCTGCGGCGCTGGGGCCGCCGCCGTGGTTCACTTGTCAGCACTGCGTTTCGGTAGCACACTGACCCCGCCCATCGGGCCTTCGCGCCGCGCCCCTGTGCCGCACATCCCCCTTTCTTCCACGCCCCCAAAGGAGGCACTGATGAACCTGACGATCAGCGGACACCATCTCGAAGTGACGCCCGCTTTGCGAGAGTACGTGCTGACGAAGCTGGAGCGCGTCACGCGGCATTTCGACCAGGTGGTGGACGTGAACGTCCTGTTGACGGTGGAAAAGCAGAAGGAAAAGGATCGTCGCCAGCGCTGCGAGGTGACCTTGCACGTGAAGGGCCGCGACATCTTCGTCGAGCAGGCCCACGAAGACCTGTATGCGGCCATCGACCAGTTGATGGACAAGCTCGACCGGCAGGTGATGCGCCACAAGGACCGCATGCAGGAGCATCATCACGCCAGCGCCAAGCGCATCGACCTGGGTGCGGCCTGAGCGGCCGACAAGCCGCGCGCTGCCGCCGCGCGCCGCGCTGCCGCACACCCGCGGCTGGGGGGTGCCGGCTTGCAGTGCCTGCATGCGGCGCTGCCTATAATGGTCTGAACGCACGGGTTCGAGGCATGCAGCAGCGGCCATCGCCGTGCATCGTGCCCGCTCCGACATGAACCGTCTCGCTGTCATCTTGCCCCCCAGCAACGTGTTGGTCGACGTCGAGGCCACCAGCAAGAAGCGCGTGTTCGAGCAGGCAGGCCTGCTGTTCGAGAACCAGCACGCCATCGCTCGCGGCACCGTCACCGACAACCTGTTTGCGCGTGAGCGGCTGGGCTCGACCGGCCTGGGCCACGGCGTGGCCATCCCGCATGGGCGCATCAAGGGCCTGAAGAACCCGCTGGCCGCGGTGCTGCGCACCAGTACGCCGATCGGCTTCGACTCACCCGACGACGAGCCGGTGCGGCTGCTGATCTTCCTGCTGGTGCCGGAGGCGGCCACGCAGCGGCACCTGGAAATCCTGTCCGAGATCGCCGAGATGCTGTCCGATCGCGAGTTGCGCGAGCGGCTGCTGGCCGAGCCCGACGCCGCGGCCGTGCACAAGTTGATTGCCGACTGGCAGGCGCAGAACTCCGTGGTCTGAAGCGGCTGTGCTGTTGGCCGGCGGTCGATGAAACCCAGCACGATCAGCGCCGAAGCCCTGTTCGAAGCGCATCGCGAGGCGATGCGCTGGGAGTGGATCGCGGGCCACGCCCACCCCGAGCGCCATTTCGACGACAACGCGGTGCGCGACGCACGCTCGGCGGCCGACCTGGTCGGCTACCTGAACTACGTGCACCCCTACCGCGTGCAGATCGTCGGCCGGCGCGAAGTCGCCTACCTGGACACCTGCCCGCCCGATGTCCAGGAACGGCGCATTTCGCGCATCGTCACGCTCGAGCCGCCGATGATCGTGGTCGCCGATGGCGCGCCCGCGCCGCCGCGGCTGGTGGCGATGTGCGACCGCGCCGAGATCCCGCTGTTCCGCACGGCCGAGTCCGCCGGCCACGTGATCGACGTGGTGCGCGAATATCTGGCGCAGCTGTTTGCCGAACGCACCACGCGGCACGGCGTGTTCATGGACATCCTCGGGCTGGGCGTGCTGATCACCGGCGAGTCGGGCCTGGGCAAGAGCGAGCTCGGGCTCGAACTGATTTCGCGCGGCCACGGCCTGGTGGCCGACGACGCGGTCGACCTGTACCGCGTGTCGCAGACCGCGCTGGACGGCCGCTGCCCCGAGCTGCTGCTGAACCTGCTGGAAGTGCGCGGCATCGGGTTGCTCGACATCAAGGCGATCTTCGGCGAGACCGCGGTGCGCCGCAAGATGCGGCTGAAGCTGATCGTGCACCTGGTGCGCAAGGAGACGATGGAGCGCGAGTTCGAGCGCTTGCCCTACGAACCGCTGTACGACGAGATCCTCGACGTGCCGGTGCGCAAGGTGGTGATCGCGGTCGATGCCGGGCGCAACCTGGCGGTGCTGGTCGAGGCCGCGGTGCGCAACACCGTGCTGCAGCTGCGCGGCATCGACACCTACCAGGAATTCATCCGCCGCCACCAGGCGGCGATGGACGATCCGCAGTAGGCGCCGCACCGGCGCCGCACCCTGGCAGCGGCGTGCCGCCGGCACTCAGCCGCGGCGGTAGATGCGCTCGGCGTATTCACGCACCATGCGCGCCGCCGAAAAGCGCGGGCCCAGCGTCATCAGGCTGCGCTTGACCATCGCCACCCAGCGCTGCGGGATGCCGTCGGCGTCGCGCTCGTGGAACATCGGCACCACCTGGCGTTCGATCAGGTCGAACAGCGCGCTGGCGTCGCGCCAGTCCTGCGCGGCGCGGTCGCCGTCGGCCTTGCCGTCGATGGCCCAGCCGTTGCTGCCGTCGTAGCCTTCGGCCCACCAGCCGTCGAGCACCGACAGCTGCAGCCCGCCGCCCAGCGCCGACTTCATGCCGCTGGTGCCGCTGGCCTCCAGCGGCGGCTGCGGCAGGTTGATCCACACGTCGCAGCCGCCGACGAACTGCGCCGCCGTCGGCAGGTCGTAGTCTTCGAGGAAGGCCGCGCGGCCGGCGACGCGCTTGAGCAGGAACATGCGCTGCACCACCTCCTTGGCGTCCACGTCGGCCGGGTGCGCCTTGCCGGCAAAGACGAACTGGATCGGCCGCTCGCCGCCGAACAGCGCCATCGCCCGCTCGGGCATCAGGCCCAGCAGGTGCAGCCGCTTGTAGGTGGCCAGCCGGCGCGCGAAGCCGAACGTCAGCCGGTCGGGGTGAAAGCCGTCGATCGCGGTGCGCGCGTACGCCATCGGCTCGCCGCGGCGCAGCCGGTCGCTGGTCAGGCGCCGGCCGATCATGGCCACCAGATGGGCGCGCGCCGCATTGCGCGCCGCCCACAGCTCGGCCGCCGGGATGTCGGCCACCGGCGCCCAGCTCGCCGCGTCGTGCGCGCGCTCCATCCAGCCCTGCCCGAGGTGGCGGTCGAGCAACTCGCGCACCGGCCCTTGCAGCCAGCTCGGCACGTGCACGCCATTGGTCACATGGGTGATCGGCACGCCTTCGGGCGCGCGCCCCGGGAACAGCGGCTGCCACATCGCGCGCGCGACCTCGCCGTGGCGCCGGCTGACGGCGTTGGCCTGCCGCGCGCAGCGCAGCGCCAGCGGCGTCAGGCCCGACGGCTGCGCCGCGTCGGCCGGGTCGATGCGGCCGATCGACAGCAGGCCCTCGCGCCCGGCGGCCAGCGGCAGCGTGTCGGCATAGCGGCCGAGCACCGTCAGCAGCTCGTCGCGCAGGTAGGTCTCGTTGCCGGCCGGCACCGGGGTGTGGGTGGTGAAGACCGTGCGGCCGCGCACCTGTTGCCAGGCGGCGGGCTCGTCGAGCTGCGGCTGCGCGCGCCGCGCCGCGGCGAACAGCTCGAACGCCGCCAGCGCCGGGTGGCCTTCGTTCAGGTGCACCAGCGCCGGGTCGATGCCCATCGCGTGCAGCGCACGCACGCCGCCGACGCCGAGCACCGCATATTGCGCCAGGCGGATCGCGCGGTTGCTGTCGTACAGCCGGGCGGTGATCCAGCGGCCGATGGCGCTGTTCTCGGGCCGGTCGGTGTCGAGCAGATACAGCGGCACGCGCCCGACGTCGACGCGCCAGATCTGGACGACGACGTCCTCCTCGTCCACCGGCACCTGCACCGTCAGCGGCCGGCCGTCGGCGCCGCGCACGCGCACGCAAGGCAGCCGCTCGGGATCGCTGTCGATCCAGTACTCGTGCTGCATGCCGCTGGCGTCGATGCGCTGGTGGAAGTAGCCGGTGCGGTACAGCAGGCCGACGCCGACCATCGGCACGCCCAGGTCGCTGGCCTGCTTGAGGATGTCGCCGGCCAGCACGCCCAGGCCGCCGGCGTAGGTCGGCAGCGAGCCGTGCACGCCGAATTCGGCGCAGAAGAAGGCCACCGGCCGCTGCGGCGTGGCCACCCCGCGGTGCCAGGGCCGCAAGCGTTCGGCGGCCAACTGCTGCGCCAGGCGCTCGATGCGCGCGGCCAGCGCGGGGTCGGCGGCTGCGCGCTGCAGCACGCTGCGCCGCGCCTCGGTCAGCGTGCGCAGCGGGTTGGCCTGGCGGCGCGCCCAGCCCTGCGCATCCAGCGCCTCGAACAGCGCGGCACCGTCGGCGGCCCAAGACCAGCGGTAGTCGTAGGCGACGCGGGCCAGCGGCCGCAAGGCCTCGGGCAGGGTCTGGGCCAGCTCGGCCGCCGCCGCATCGATGTCGCTGTCGCCCGCGAACATGGTCGATCTCCAGCCGATGGCACTGGCGACAGACTATCGCGGCACACGCCCGCTGGCCGGTTGACGGTGCTCAAGGCGCGGGCAATCGGCGTGCACCGCGTGCGGTGTCGTGCGGCGGCGTGCGAACGCGCGGCTCAGCGCCGGCGCGCGAGTTTGGGGTCGAGCAGGTCGCGCAGACCGTCGCCCACCAGGTTCAGCCCCAGCACCGCCAGCGCGATCGCCGCGCCGGGCCAGATCGCCAGTTGCGGTGCCTGGAACATCTGTGTTTGCGCCTCGTTGAGCATGCGGCCCCAGCTGGGCGTGGGCGGCTGCGTGCCCAGGCCCAGGTAGCTCAGCGCCGCTTCGGCCAGGATCGCGGTGGCGAACTGCACGGTGCACTGCACGATCAGGATGCTGGCGATGTTGGGCAGCACGTGGTCCAGCGTGATGCGCCACGGCCCGGCGCCGGCCGCGCGCGCCGCCAGCACGAACTCGCGCGACCACACCGCGTTGGCCGAGGCGCGTGCGGTGCGCGCGAACACCGGGATGTTGAAGATGCCGATCGCCACCGTGGCGGTGACGAGGCCGGGGCCGTAGATCGCGCCCAGCATGATCGCCGACAGCAGCGCCGGGAAGGCGAAGGTGAAGTCCGACAGCCGCATCACCGCTTCTTCGACCCAGCCGCGCCGCGCCGCGGCCAGGCAGCCGAGCGCGACGCCGCACAGCAGCCCGATCAGCACCGCGATCACGCCGACCAGGATCGAGGTCTGCGCCCCCACCAGCAGCTGCGAGCCGATGTCGCGGCCCAGGCTGTCGGTGCCCAGCCAGTGCGCGGCGCTGGGCAGCGCCAGCTTGTTCGGGACGTCGATCTCGGCTGCAGGATGCGGCGTCCACAGCAGCGACAGCGCGGCGCCGGCTGCGAACAGCCCGCTCAGCAGCGCGCCGAGCACGAAGCTGGGGTGGCGCCGTGCGCGCGACCAGAACGTCGCGGCGGGTGTGGCGCTGCCGCGCGCGAGGACCGCAGGCTCAGGCATCGGAAGGCTTCAGCCGCGGGTCGATCACCGCGTACAGCACGTCGACCACGAAGTTGACGAAGACCACCATCGCCACCAGCAGCAGCACCACGTCGCGCACCACCACCAGGTCGCGGTTGGCGATGGCCTGGAACACCAGCCGGCCCAGCCCCGGCAGCACGAACACCTGCTCGACGACGATGGTGCCGCTGATGAGAAACGCGAACTGCAGCCCGATGATCGTCAACACCGGGATCATCGCGTTGCGCAGCACGTGGCGCCACAAGGTGGCGCGGCGCGACAGGCCCTTGGCGCGCGCGGTGCGAACGAAGTCCTCGCGCATCACGTCCAGCACCGCCGAGCGTGTCCAGCGCGCCAGCACCGAAGCCTGCACCACCGCCAGCGACACGGCCGGCAGCAGCAGCGCGGCCAGGCCGTCCCACAAGCCGCCGCCGTCTTCTTCGCGCCAACCCGGGAAACCGCCTGCGCCCACCCACTGCAGCTTCACCGCGAACAGCAGGATCAGCAGGATCGCGAACCAGAAGTTCGGGATCGCGATGCCCAGCTGGCTGGCGAACATGACGCCCACGTCGCCCAGCCGGTTGTGGCGTGACGCGGCGTACACGCCGGCGGCCAGCGCCACGACCACGGTGAACAGCATCGCCATTACCGCCAGCGGCAGCGTGACCTGCAGCCGCTCGGCGATCAATGCGCCGGTGGGCATGTCGTAGGAGATGCTGGTGGCGCTGCGGCCTTGCAGCAGCCCGCCGATCCACGTGCCGTAGCGCTGCAGCTGCGGCTGGTCCAGGCCGAGCCGGGCTTCGAGTGCGGCCAGCGACTCGGGCGTGGCGGTGTCGCCGAGGATCACCTGCGCGGCGTTGCCCGGCAGCAGCTCGAGCACCGCGAACACCACCATCGACGCCACGGCCAGCGTGGCGGCGAAGGTCAGCAAGCGCTTGAGCAGGAACACACTCATCGCGTTCTATGATGCCCTACGCCACTAGCGGCGCGGGAAGCCCGGCCATGCCCTCCATCGGTTTCGACAGCAGCGGCGTTTTCATCGGCGGCCAGTGGCGCCCCTGCGCCGGCGGCCAGACGCTGGCGCTGATCGACCCCTCCGACGGCACGCCGTTGGCGCGC
>Ga0116167_1001793_pt1 | contig 19083 bp, 20 predicted proteins | sample AD_JPNMR3_MetaG_FD_89794 | JGI IMG/M metagenome (GOLD analysis project Ga0116167, IMG submission 89794) | Active sludge microbial communities of municipal wastewater-treating anaerobic digesters from Japan - AD_JPNMR3_MetaG | ecosystem: Engineered > Bioreactor > Anaerobic > Digestate | place...
CCCAGATGTCTCAAAACGGCGGTGGCTGGGAGGAGAAGCCCCGAGGGGGCTTTGCCGGAAAGCAGCGCGGAGCTTCGAGCTCCGCGCGTGCGGGCAGCCTTCTCCTTATCTCGGAATCCCAGGTGCAGATGCGCGCCGGGCCTGACAAGTCGGGCGTTCACGTAGCTGGTGGGCATCCTGTTCACCCGATGCGCCGATCCCCAAGGAACCACGCAACCGGGCTGCCAATCTAGGGAGTGGAGGAACTCTATCGATGCCGGATGCTCCCCGCCCCATCCCAAACGCCCCGCGCCCGGCGCGCCGGGTGATCACCGATCCCGCCACCGTCGAGCAGCGAGCGCGTGATGCCGCCCGCGAAAACGTCTCGTTTCGTGCCTGGCTCAAGTTTCGCTGCAAGACACCCGATCCCGAGGTGGATGCCCTTGTACGCGAGACCACCGATCAAGTCTGGCGCCACATCGATTGCATCGCCTGCGCGCAGTGCTGCCGTTGCCTGAGCATCACCCTCGATGACCGCGATATCGCCCGCCTGGCACGCCGGCTCCACCTCTCCATCAAGCAGTTCACCCGCCGCTACGTCGAGGGCACCGGCGATCAGCGTGCCTTCAACCAACGGCCCTGCCCCTTCCTCCAAAGCGGAGCTTGCTCCGTCTATTCCGACCGCCCGCAGGCCTGCCGCGACTTCCCCTACCTGCATGATCCCGGCTTCCGCCATCGCATGCTCGGGCTCCTCGAATTCTCGCTCCTCTGCCCCGTCATCTACAACACCCTCGAACTCCTGAAGCGGCGCCTTCCCTGGCGCTCGCGCGGCGGGCGCTAGCCGAAGCACCCTTTTAGCGCATCTAGGGAGACTGATCCATCGTGTTTCTGAAGGGTGTTACGACCGCCTGTGAGCCTCGGGGATGGGCATTGCCGGCCCGAGAAGCGCTGCTCCGCCGGTAGCGAGCGCCGTCAGGCGGCGTGAGACTGGTCGGCCTCGGGAAGTTCGGTGCGGATAGGAAGACGCATATAGAAACGGGTGCCTTTGCCCAGCTCGCTCTCGACACTGATCCGACCCTGGTGAACATCGACGACGTTCTTGACGATCTTCGTGCCCAGGCCGGTGCCGCCCGGCTTTGTGCTCACGGCGTCCTCCGTGAAGAGGCGCTTGCGCACTTCCTCCGGCATCCCGCGGCCCGTATCCGCCACCTCGATCATCACGTAGCCGCCGTCAGGAAACTCGCCCTCGGGGCCGTCGTAGGTGCGAATCGTCACACTGCCGCCCGCAGGAGTCTCAGGGATCGCGTTGTTCACCAGATTGTAGACCGCGTTGTAGAGCTGTTTCTGATCCACCAGTGTCAGGGCAACCTCGCCACGCTCGTGAGTGAGAGCTACACCAGCCTTCTCCGCCACCAGCGAGAGCGGCTTGATCACCCGGGCGACGACGTCATTGACATCCACCAGCTCGAATCGCGGCTGAGCAATGATCCCCTTCACGCAGTCAGCAATCTCGCGGACGCGCTCCTGAGTCGCAATCGCGCCGTCGTTGAACATCTCGATCGCCTCGGGGTAGAAGGAGCGGAGGAAATCGACCGCCTGCTGCACCTCCTGGATCAGCTCGGGGTGCTCCTTTTCGTGGCGCGCGTAAATCTGATCGAGGTCCATGAACAGCTGCTGGAAGAGAAGCTCCAGCGTCTGCGAGCAGGTGACGACCGGGGTGATCATGTTCTTGATATCGTGGCTGATGTCGCCCATCAGCTTGACCACCTCGGCGAGCCGCGCCTCCTCGTGCAGGCGCGCGTTCTCGATGGCCGTGGCCGCCTGCTGCCCCAGAATCGTCAGCACCTCCAGGTCCTGCTTGCTAAAGACGCCGCTCGCCTTGTTCAGGACCTGCATCACGCCGATGGGCTTCCCCTCGGCCGCCTTGAGGGGTACCGTGATCATGTTCCTGGTCACGTATCCCGACTCTCGGTCGACCTCGCGGTAATGCCGGGCTTCTTTGGCGACGTCATCGGTAATCTTGGGGATGCCACTCTGGAACACTTCGCCGGCAATCCCCTGGGTATCCGGCATTCTGCGGCCAGTCAGGACCGCCGCTACCTCGGGTTCGGCAATGACGTAGGCGAAGACCAGCTCGTGCTTCTCGGGGTCGTGGGTGTAGAGGGAGCCGCTGTTGGCATCGAGCGTCTCAAGTGACACCTGGAGCGTTTCGCGCAGGAGGTCGTCCAGCTTCGTCTTCGTATAGAGGGCCTGCGAAATGCGATGAACGGCATCTATCTGGCGTTGCCGCTCGGCGAGCGCCGCGCGCAATCGCGCAATCTCTTCCTCATACGGCGACCCGTCGTGTTTCGTTACCACGGCCGTCTACTCTCCACTCCGGGCGATCCTGCACGCCCTGGCGCAACCAACGCGACCAGTGCCCTGCCTCGGGGAGCGCCTTACTGCCCCGCAGTATCCGCCTGACGCGTGCCCATGCGTCTGCGGATCCACCGGGAGAACTCGTCCAACACTCTGTGGATGTGAGGTATCCCGGCAGTGACGCCAACGGCTCTTCAATTCAGTTAGCGAGGTAGGAAGGAGAATTGCCGTTCTCCACCCGCGTGCCGGATACCCGACTGGCCTGCATCTCCGCCAGGCAGTAGCACTCAGCCCTCCCCCAAGGGAAGGGCCACGCTCCCAAGCACGCGGGCGAGCCAAACCCACCAGCGATAATAGCACCGCAAGGCCAGCAGAGTCAAGCCTTTTCAGCGCCTGCCACGCGCAGCAGCTCCAGTGCCACCCTGGCAGCCGTCGTCAGATCTGCCAGAGACATGTATTCATCGTTGGCGTGCACGTTATCATAGCCCAGGCCCACCACGACGGTGGCGATCCCGTGCGTGTTGAAGATGTTCGCGTCGCTGCCACCGCCACCGGGTCGGGTAACCACCTCCGCGATTCCTGCACGGCTTCCGGCAGTGACCGCGCGGCGTACCAGGGGATCACTCTCCGAGAATCCGAAGTGGGAGTAGACTCGCTCCACACGCACATCGGCGCGCCCGCCGGCCGCCGCTGCCGCCTGGTTAAAGGCATCGACCATCGCCCGTGTCTGGCGGGCCAGCTTCTCGTCGTTGTGGCTGCGCGCCTCTCCCCGGCACTCCACGCGATCCGGCACGATGTTCGTGGCGTGCCCACCGTGAATAACGCCGATGTTAGCCGTCGTCTCATCATCAATGCGCCCCAGGGGCATTCGGGTGATCGCCTCCGCGGCGATGCGGATCGCGCTCACTCCCTTCTCGGGCGCCGCCCCCGCGTGCGCCGCCACGCCATGCACGACGGCGGTCACGTTATCCTGAGAGGGAGCGGCCACGATGATGCCTCCTACGGGCTTTCCCCCGTCGAACGCATACCCCTGGGTCGCAGTCAGCGAGGAGTAATCGAGGTGCCGTGCCCCGCGCAGGCCCGTCTCCTCGGCGATGGTGAAGGCGATCTCCACCGTGGGCATCGGGAAGCCTTCTGCCACGGCGGCACGCACTCCTTCGAGGATCGCCGTCAGCCCCGCCTTATCATCCGCGCCCAGGATCGTCGTTCCCGAGGAGCGGATCACGCCATCCGGCTCTTCCACGATCTCCAGCGCCTCGGTCGGGGCCACGGTATCCATGTGTGCGTTGAGGAGCAAGGTGGGAGCTTCCGGGGCCGATCCCGGCCGGCGCGCCAGGAGATTGCCCGTCTCGCCCCCGATCGCCTTGCCGGCACCGTCACGCCATGTCTCAAAGCCCAGCGCGCGGAGCTCGGCTTCCAGGAAATCGGCGACCGGGCCTTCCTGGCCCGAAGGAGTGTTCATCCGTAACAGCCGCAGGAACGTCTCTCGCACACGCTTCTGGTCGATCATTGCGCTCCCCCTTCAAATCTGCCTCGGCTGCCCCCGGCGGGCCGAGTCGTACGCGGCAAGGACGAGCTCCAACGCCCGCGTGCCCTCTTCGGCAGCCACTTCCGGCTCCGCTGCCTGCTGGCAGCAGGCCACAAAATGGGCCACGATGCCGGCAGGGCCCTCGGTGGATGGCGCTGCCACCGGCTCCCATCCCGTCCCGGCGCCGCACACGTGCACCGGCTTTCCAGCATCCACGAGCACTCCCCCCGCGGTGCCATGTATCTCCACGCTCCGCGCCGGGACCGCGCCGCACCAGCGCGCCTCAATGCACCCCCTGGCGCCGTCGCCGTGCACCACGCACACCGCCGCATCCTCCACGGGCGCCTCGCCCGCCAGTGTGCCCGTGTCGGCCAGAACGGTAGAGACCGCGCCCATATGGAAGCGGAAGAGGTCCAGGGCATGCAGCCCCAGGTCGATCAGGGCGCCACCGCCCGAGAGCGCCGGGTCGACGCGCCAATCGCTCGCCGCAGGGGATCGGGGGCTCGCAAAGCTAGCGCGGAAGAAGAGCGGGCGCCCAATCTGCCCGGAGGCCACGATCTCGCGCGCCTGCCGGTGCGCAGCGGAGAAGCGCTCGGCCAGGGTCGGCATCAACAGAACGCCGTGCGCCCGCGCCATCTGGATCAACTCGCGGCACTCGCCCAACCCCAGGGCGATAGGAAGCTCGCACAAGACATGCTTCCCCGCTTGGATCGCGGCCAGGGCGTGCTCGGCATGGAGGGCGTTGGGGGTGCAGATGCTGACCGCGTCGATATCGGTTCGTCGGAGTAACTCGCGGTAGTCCTGGTAGACAATCGGCACGCCGTGCTTCTTGGCAAGCACCTCGGCGCGATCCAGGTTGGCGTCGGCCACGGCCAGGATCTCGGCGCCGGGCGCGCGCTCATATCCGGGCGCATGGCGCGCCGCGGCAATCGCCCCTGCGCCGATGATGCCGACGCTCAACGTCCTTCCCATACCTGTCTCCCCGCGAGCCAGCCGGACTGGCGGCTCAGGCGGCGTAGATGGCCGCCACCACTCGTGGCCAGCCCGCCAGATCTCGTAACACCCGGACATCGCGCCACCTGCCGCGCGCACCCAGAGCGGCGGTCAGGCGCGGCGCCTGGTCCGCCTCGGGGCCTATCTCCAGGAAGAGAGTTCCGCCGGCACGCAGATGGCTCTGCACCTGCTCCAGGAAGCGTTCCACCACATGGAGGCCGCCCGGACCGCCCCCCAGAGCGATCGCAGGCTCCCAATCGCGCACTTCCGGCTGCAGCTTCCCCAGGTTCTCCTCTGGGATGTATGGCAGATTGGCGCAGACAACCGCCGCCCGGCGAGCCAGCGGCACCTTAGCGCCGGTCACCTCTTCGAGAGGCTCCAGGAGATCTCCTGCATAGACCGTCACGCGACTGGCCACCCCCAAGCGCGCGGCGTTCAGCCGGGCCACCGCGCACGCCTCCGGCGAGATATCCGTCGCCAGCACGCGCGCCTGGGGCACGAAGTGCGCCAGACTGATCGCGATGCACCCCGAACCGGTGCCGACATCAATCGCCACTGGCGCGCCCAGCTCCGGGTCCTGGGAGCACTCCCCTTCCGCAGCCACCCAACCGCGGAGGGCCTCGATCGCCGCCTCGACCATCACCTCGGTCTCGGGGCGGGGAATAAGGACGTGCTCGTTGACGTGAAAGCGGAGGCCCATGAACTCGCGCTCGCCCGTGAGGTAGGGCAGCGGGTAGCGCGTCGCCCGACGCGCGACAAGGCGATCAAACGCCTCTGCTTCCTGACCGGTGAGCACGCGCTCTGGAGAGGCGACTAGGTCAATCCGGCGCGCTCGCAGCACATGCGCGAGGAGGATCTCCGCTTCCACTCGCGCGCGCTCGATTCCGGCAGCGGCGAGGGCCGCCGTGGCCTCGCGGAGCGCCTGCGCCACCGTGCGCTCCACGACGCCTCGCTGTTCGGCCGGCGCGCTCACGACTCCGACCCATCGGACTCATCGAGGCGCGCGAGCCGCTCCGCCTGGTCCGATTCAATCAGCCGCTCGATCAACCGGTCGATATCGCCATCGAGCACCTGCTCCATGCCATGAATGGTGCCGGCGCTGCCGCCGAGACGGTGGTCGGTGACCCGGTTTTGCGGGAAGTTGTAAGTGCGAATCTTGTCGCCGCGCTCGCCCGAGCCAACCTGACTGCGCCGCGCCTGCCGCTGCTGCGCCTCCTGCTCCTCCTTCATGCGGGTGTAGAGGAGAGAGCGCAGCATGTTCATCGCCTTCTCTTTGTTCTGGTGCTGAGAGCGCTCGTCCTGGCAGCTCGAGACAATCCCCGTTGGCTTGTGGGTGATGCGCACAGCCGTCTCGTTCTTCTGGACGTTCTGACCGCCCGCCGAAGAAGAGCGATACGTTTCGATCTCGAGATCCGCCGGATCGATCTGCACTTCCACTTCCTCCACCTCCGGCATCACCGCCACGGTGGCGGAAGAGGTGTGGATTCGCCCCTGCGACTCGGTAACGGGCACGCGCTGCACACGGTGCCCTCCGCTCTCGAACTTCAAGCGCGAGTAAGCACCCTGGCCTTTGAGCAGAAGGATGACCTCCTTGAACCCCCCGATGCCCGTTGGATTGCTGGAGACCATCTCCACCTTCCAGCCGTGCCGCTCGGCGTAGCGGGTGTACATGCGCGCCAGGTCGGCTGCCCACAGGGCGGCTTCCTCGCCGCCCTCGCCGGCGCGGATCTCCAGGAAGACGTTCTTCTCATCTGCCGGATCGCGCGGGAGGAGGGCGATCCGGATTTGCTGCTCCAGATCGGCGGCCTGAGCGCGGAGCGTCTCCAGCTCGGCCTGCGCCATCTCGCGCATCTCCGGGTCCTCCAGCAAGGCCCGGACTTCCTCGATCTGGCGTGCTACCTCTTCGCTCTGGCGGTGAAGGCCAACGATCTCCGCGAGGGAGGCGTGCTGCTTCGCGATCTCGCGATACTCCTGGGGGTTGCCCAGCAACGCGGGATCGGCCAGGCGCTGTTCCAGCACCTCATAACGCTCCTCAATCTCCTGTAGCCTCCGCAGCACGGTTCAACGACCTTCCTTCCTGCGCCAAAACGCCCTCCAGGGCAGCAATCGCCACTTCCACCTGGTCGGCAGTGGGCTGGCGGGTGGTCAACCGCTGCAGCCACATTCCCGGGGTCACCAGGAAGGTGAGCTTGCCCGCGCCCGCCAGGCGGATCACCTCGTAGGAGATGCCGCCCACCACCGGCAAGAGCACCAGTTTCAGCGCCTGGCGCACATACCAGGTGGACACATCAATAAAACTAAATGCCAGTATGCTGACCACGACCACAACCGCGATGAAGCTCGTGCCACAACGCGGGTGGGCCGTATCGTAAGCCGAAGCCGTCTCCGGCGAGACCGCGTCGCCCTTCTCGAACGCGTGGATCACCTGGTGCTCCGCGCCATGATACTGGAACACCCGCCGGATCGCCTCCATTCGCGAGATGGCGACGATGTAGGCGATGAAGAGCCCCACGCGCAGCAGCCCCTCTGCCAGGTTGATCACGACATTTGACGCAGCCCCCAAAGGCAGGCGCCCCCGCATCAAGTTCGCCACCGCGTCCGGCAGCATGACGAAAAAGAGGATCACAATCCCCAGGCTCGCCATTAGCGTCAGCGCCAGCGACCACCACGGGATCCCCTTGCCGGCGGCCACGTCGCGCACCTCCACCCGGTTCTCTCCGGGGGCCGGTGGCACGCGGGAGTCGTCCTCCGGGCGCTCGCCCTCACCGCCGCCGGCCTGCTGTTGCGCGGCTGCAGCGGCGCGCTCATTCTCCTCCTCCATGGCCACATCGGCGGAGAAAGAGAGGGCGCGCATTCCCGTGATCAGCGCATCCGCCAGCGCGAACGCGCCGCGGATGAACGGCACATTGAGGAGCGGATGCCGCTTCGTCAACGGCACCAGCGACTCCCGTTTCAGAACAATCCGGCCGTCCAAGCGGCGCACGGCGACCGCCAGCGCCTGCGGGGAGCGGATCATCACCCCCTCAAGCACCGCCTGACCGCCATAGCTTGCCTGCGGGCACGCCTCGCCCGGCTTACTCGCCAGAAACGGCAAGAGGGAAAACACGGACAGCCGCCGCGAGCGTCTCGGACGGGGCCGGTCTTCCCTCTTTTCCATACCTGACGATGGGATGCTACGACTGCTTCTTTTCGGCTTGCATTCCATACTTAGCCAGGAACTTCTCCACTCGCCCTTCCGTATCGACGATCTTCTGGGTGCCGGTGAAGAACGGGTGGCACACCGAGCAAATCTCAACGTGAATGTCCGGCTTCGTCGACCGGGTGGTGAACTTGTTCCCACAAGCGCAGCTCACCGTAGCCTCTTGATACTTGGGATGGATCCCCTGCTTCATCTTCTTAGCCCTCGCCAATACTCGCGCCCGATGCCCTCCTGCAACTTTGGGGCCTCTTGGGCGATGCAAACACAATGCGGCGACAGCCGATCCCCGAAGGGGGCACGCGCTGCCGCCGGCGTGTCTAGCCGCCAACGCTTCTTTACGCGATGAGTATTATAGCACACAACGCGACTCCTGGCAAATCCATGCGACGGAGCACTGGGATTCCGACATAAGGAAAAGGCCGCGCGCACGCGCGGAGCTTCGAGCTCCGCGCTGCTTTCCGGCAAAGCCCTTCGGGGCTTCTCCTCCCAGCCACCCCCGTTTTGAGACATCTGGGAGTATCCCCAACCCAGCCCGACAGGGCTTCGCTCGCAAGCAGCGCGGTGATTTATCGCCGCGCGCTGGGTTGCGCGCTGCCTCCGAGGCTTCGGATTCCCCATCTCGGAATCTCAGGACAGATCACTGGGATTCCGGGATAGGGAATCCGAAGCCGGGCGTAGGAACCACCGGCTCGAATGCCGGTGCTGTTCGGCCATAGTTGCCTTCAGTTCTCCGGCGTGATATACATAACAGTTCATCGCAGTTGCCTCCGGTCGGTCACTATGGCCCCAGAACGTAATTGAGCTTAATGGTGTAGGCGGTCTTGGCGCCGCTCGCGGAGGGGAAGGAGGCCCATCCCTCAAAGACCACACGGCGCCCAAAGGAACGCATGAACCCGAGGCTCGCTGTGGAGTCCTCCCGGTCGTTAGTCTGGATCCAGTCCGCGCGAAGCATCAACGACTGAGAGGCGGCGTAATCTGCACCCACGAAGAGTGCCGGATTGTTGGCCTGAAGTATGTGGCCCGCGTGACCGCGCAGGCGGCCCTTGGTGCTGACCACGGCATACCAGGCTGGCTCGCCGTCTCGCGCCGTGTTCGTCGACAGATTGGCAACGCCGAGGGCGAGGTCAGGCAACCCCGGGCGCAGGGGCACCTGGAGCTTGGCCTGGAAGGCAGGGCTGTACCGCTTGCCGACTCCACTGTCAACGCCGATCTCCACGCGGGAGGTCGCGCCGTACTTCACGCCCAGGATGGCATGCGACGAGTTGCCCTCGGCGAGCGTCGTGTAGACCTGCACGACGGGCACGCCGGTGGGGGCCACATCGGCCGTGGGGATGTTGTTCAGGCCCGATGGCGAGGCATGGGCGATGGTGATACCTGTCAGTGTCGTTGGCGCGGCCACCAGGAGAGCCAGCCACGCTCTGGTGAAGGTGCGGGGCAGGTGCATTTCGGTGCCTCCAAGGGAAGAGCAGGCGTGGTGGGTAACCGGGCTCCCACCACGCCTCGGGCTGGCTGCCGGTCAGGAAACGACCCCGGCATAGCGATGCGTCGGCTGCGGTCGGCCAGGCTTGAAGCTGGCAATGCTCGTAATCCGGCCTTCCACCTGCCCATCGCACGCGGCCTGAACGCTGCGCTCCACCACGGCCTGCAACTCATCGGGCTCCATGCGGACGCGCGCGTTGATCACCAGGAGGGCATCCTGAACCGTTCGCTCCGCGCTTCCGTTGAGGCTTGGCTTGCCGCCCGTCGCCGTGAGGTTGACGGTGATCCGGCCGCCGGTGGTGGCCAGGAGCAGCTTCACGTGCGCCACTTCCGCCGAGCGCGCGCGGAACTCGCCCTGCATCTGTTCCATCAGCGACAGGCAGAAGCCATCCCAATCGGGCTGGCCGGCGGCGTGCAACTGCGCCGTCGCATTGAGCCAGCCGAGGACGGCCTCGCCATCGGCATAGGTGTCGTAGTCCACCTCGGTGATGCGAGTGCCGGCGGAGGTCTCGCTCAGCACGCAGTCGAGCCACGCATCCACGCCCTCGCCGGTGAGGGCAGACAGGGTAAGGATGGGAGTGCCAGGCGCATGCTTGGCGACCATCGCCTTGAGCTCGGCGATCTCCGCTTCGGTGAGGAGGTCGATCTTGTTGATGGCGATAAGATCGGCCTCTTCGACCTGCTTGCGGAAGATGTAGGTCACGCTGTCCGGGAAGTTGGACGACACGCCTTCGCTGAAAACTTCGCGCAGGCGATAGGGATCGGTCAGGACGGTAAAGGGCGCCAGGCGGTACTTCTCAGTGAGGAGGTCCTTCATCGGCTGGAGGATGGTGGCGGAGATGTCAGTGCAGCTTCCCACGGGTTCGGCCAGGATGACCTCTGCCTTCGACTCCCGGGCCAGCTTGCCGCACTCGTCTAGAAACTGGTCGAAGCGACAGCAGAAGCAGCCGCCAGCGACCTCCCCAACGTACAGGCCGGCCGAACGCAGGGTGCCGGTATCCACCAGGTTCGCGGCCTGGTCGTTTGCCACCACAGCCACCAGCTTGCCCTGGCTGGCAAGGCGCTGGGCTGCCCGAGTGAGGAGCGTGGTCTTGCCCGCTCCAAGAAACCCACCCACCAGGATCATCCGTGTGTCGCTCATTCTCTTACTCCTTTCAGGATCAGCAGATACGCACAGGAGCAGGAGCCTACGCGTTCGCCTCGGCCGGAGGGAGCGCCGGGCGGACCACCCGCTCGTAGAGAGCACTGCCGACGAGTGCGCCCACGATGGGAGCCAGGATGTAGACGGTGAAGAAGCCTCCCCTGGGGCCGGGGATGGCAATCTCGCCCCAACCCGCGAAGAAGGAGAAGAGGCGCGGCCCGAAGTCACGCGCCGGGTTGAGGCCGGCCTGGGTCAGGGGCGCCACGATAGAGATCACGATAGAGACCGTCAGGCCGATGAAAAGCGCGAAGAGCGTGCCATTGGGCCGGCCGGGGTTGCGGTCATCCACAACGGCAAAGACGAAGAAGGCGAGGAATGCGGTGCCAATCGCCTCGGCCAGCATCGCCTGAAGGTGCGTGACCGATTCCACCGCCATGGCGCCACTGGCGACCAAGGCGGGGTTTGGGAAGTACTCGCCGTAGGTCATGGCGGAAAGCTCGCTGCCAGCAGCACCGCGCACCAGCTGCTTCGCGGCCTCGAAGTGCGCGGTCACATTGTGGAACAGGCCGTAGAGTACGGCAGCGCCGGCGATGGCCCCCACGAGTTGCGACAACACGTAGGGAAGCACCTTGCGCCACGGGAAGCCGCGCCAGGCGGCGAACGCGATGGTCATGGCTGGGTTCATATGGGCGCCGCTCACCGCGCCGGTGGCGTAGATGGCGAGAGAGATAGCCACCCCCCAAACGATCGCGACCTGCCACAGACCGGATTGGGCGCCGGTGAGCACGGCGGCGTGAACCGAACCGACGCCAAAGAAAACGAGGATGAACGTGCCGAGGACTTCGCCCGCACATTCCTGACCGAGACTGCGCTTCATGGGGTGGATCCTCCTGTTTCGTTGATCTCGCGGTGATACCCATTCGTTGCGCCGATGCGACAACAGCTCCAGTCTTGCACGGCTTCCTGCTACTCGTCGGGCTGGCAGCGGTAAAGTGGCATGTCTGGCGTGCCCTCATCTTATAGGTTATTCCATCCCGAGGTCAACGCTCTCCGGGGGGTGAAGGCATTAAGCGTCTGTTAAACCCGCGTTAAGAGGCGCACTCACGGGGCCGTTGTACCAGTGATTCAAAAAGGGTTGAAACGTCGAGCCCATCATGCCGGACCAGCGCACGCCATCAGATGATCGTGCCGCCGGATCGGCTGTGCCAGACCAACACTTCAAAAACTCTTTGATAGTTTTACCCGGGGGAGACGGAGGCAGGAAAAGGCCCGGGAGTCAGGCAATCCGGGTCTGCCCCCTTCCTCCGTGGTATCGATGGCGGCAAGAGCACGTTGACACTTCCCCCCCTCGACCCTATAATGGGACGTGAAAGGCACGGAACTCCAATGCGAGCGGTGTCCCTGAAGGTGGTTGGAGGGGTGGCGGCGGTGATCGTCGTGGGACTGGGCATTTCGCTGGTCATCCGTGACCAGAACGATGCACGCGGGGGGGCTTGTCTCGCCCCGGTCTCGGCCCGCGCGCTCGGAGCAGGCGCTGGTACTCCAGCCTGACCGGGTGCCGGGTCACGTGGCGCGGCTACCGGTGGAGAAAGCTCCACCGCTCACCGAAGTGCGCGCGGATCCACTCGCCGCCGAGCCGCTCACGGCCGGCCATCCAGCTCCTTCCGATCAGTCCACCGCGTCTCCGCTCACCGCGTCGTCTCCAGGCACTCCCAAGAGCTCCTCTTCCGTCGCCGCGCGCCCTCCCGCGCCGGGCGGGCTACGCCTCCCCACCACGGCCGGAATCCCCCCGCCATCCATCACCGGCGCCGCCCCGCGCCGCATCCCTGCCGAGGCTCCGCGCACGCCTCCGGTCACATCCCCCGGCTCGCTCGGATTCCACGAGGAGCCGGCAGGAGAGCGCAACCCGCTGCTTGTGATGATCAACTGTGAGGATGACACGATGGTGGTGATCCTATCCGGGCAGAAGCGCTACCGGCGCGTGCTGATGCCCAAGGCAACCATCCACCTCCAGATAGAACCAGGCGAGTATCAAGTTCGAGTGCACGCGACGAAAAGCTCGCCTAACTCCGGACGCGGCGTCTTTCGCGAATACCATCGCTACACCGCACGCTGGGTGAGCGTACCCACGCATCAGGCTCGCCCGCTTCGCCTTGGTGAACTGAGCCCGGAGTCGCGGGAGGCGGCCAGCGAGGAGACTCCCGTGATCCCGGTGCCCGAAGAGCCCTAGCGCCTGCCCTATAGCGCCTCGCTCCTCAAGTTTGGCCAGTTCCTGCCGATAATTATGGCGGCAGGGTCTCCCTTTGCCGATGCCTGGAAAGAGCCAGACGGTAGGGCACTCTTCTTCATGGCTCCTCTCTTCCAGGAACCAGATGGAACGGAGTCTATCGGGCGTGATGCGCCGGCGGGCACGGCTGCTCACCGCGCATGGCGGAGCGCCTTGCCCGAGATCAGGACCGGATGGAATAAACCCCGAGAGGAGGACGGGAGCTGCAGAAGCCTCTCCCTTGCCGGCGCCGCGCACGAAGCCCGCGGGGCGGACAAGAGGTCTCTGCATCCCGAATCTGCGTGAGACCAATATTGATCATCGCGGTACTGGCGCTGTTGTGGGCCACCGCCACCGAAGCAGGCGAGTTCTCGCCGATGGCCTACTACAGCCTCAATCCGCACGACGATATCGTGATCGGAGGCACCGCCGCGCTGCGGGGCGAGCGCACGTTGGCCATGGCGAGTCTGGGCTACTCGTGGGCACAGGGCGAACCTCGCGGCCGCCTGCGCTACATCCACGACCACGGTCTGGGCAGCCGGCTTGGCTACGGCGTACAGTTCTTCCACGAGGTGCAGGCACGCTCAGATCTCGTGCCCCTCTTTCAGACGGGCTACTACGAGGGCCACACGGGCGTAGGCCTCACCGGGTTCTGGCGGATGGGCAAAGGAAAGCTGGGCACCCTCTCGCTCATCCAGGAGAAGGTATGGGCCCTGGAGGAGCGTGGCACGCTGCTTCCCGTCGGCGAAGACCGGATCCACGCCGTGCGTCTGGGCTTCCAGCAAGACTCGCGTGATGACCGGATGAATCCGCGCTCGGGCGGACGGGTCGAGGCATCGGCAACGCAGGCGATACGCGTCTTTGGCGGCACGCGCAGCTACTTCTCATCCCGGCTCTCCTGGTCGCGATACGAGCCCTTGGGGCCAGAGGGCTCACTTGGATGGCGCCTGCATGGGGCGCTGACTTCAGGCACACTCCCTGTGCAGCGAGCGCTCTGGCTGGCCGGCGAGGGCGTGCGCGGCTACGACTTTCTGAGCGATAGGGGCAATGTCGCCGGCGTCGCGAACCTGGAGATGCGCTGGCCACTCCTTCGTGATGGGGAGAGGAGCGTGGGCTTTCTCGGCGCGATCCGGCAACTTCAGGTCGTGACTTTCGCGGATGTGGGCGCTCTCCAGACCGCCGAATCCGGATGGGTGATGCGCGGAGGAATCGGCATTGGCCTGCGCGCTCCCGTGGTCGCGCTGGGCCGTGTGCCGATGGTCCTCCGCCTGGATGCCGCCCAGGGGCTCACCCGGGACGGCAAGTTGAACAGCTACGTTCTACTGACGGCGCCGGAACTCTTCTGAGCCGGGGCATAACCATGCGTTTGTCAGGCAGTCCTCCGGCCGGTTACGGCATGGTAGATGAAGAGCAGCAGGGCCGCGCCGATGGTGGCGACCAGAATGCTCCACAGGTTGAAGCCAGTGACGCCGCCGATTCCAATCGCGTTGAAGATCCACCCGCCGACGACAGCGCCGAGGATACCCACGAGCAGATCGGCCAGCAGGCCGCCGGGCTCCTCGCCGGGAACCAGGGCGCGCGCGATGAGACCGGCGATCAGTCCCACGATGATCCATGCAAGTATCGACATCGCCGTTACCTCCCGCCCCACTCTTCCCGCGAGGCCAGCGGCCCAAACCGAGTGAGGGCAACGCGCGCGATGGGGGAGCAGCTATGAGAGTTGAGATCTGGGGCGCCCGCGGCTCGATCGCGGCGCCAGGAGAGCTCACCGCCCGCTACGGCGGCAATACCGCCTGCGTTTCCGTTCGCTTCGACAGCGGCGAGGTGCTCATCCTGGATGCCGGCACCGGCATCCGCCGGCTCGGCAACGTGCTCGCGCGCCAGCAGCCTGTCACCGCGCACCTCTTCCTCAGCCACTGTCATTGGGATCACATCCAGGGCTTTCCCTTTTTCAAGCCCGCCTACCTGGCCAGCACCCGCCTGCGAATCTACAGCCATCACATGCCGCGCCAGCAACTCCGCAAGACGCTCACCGATCAGATGGTGGGCGCCTACTTCCCCTTGGAGTTCTCCGGGCTCAGCGCCTCGATTGAGTTCGTCAAGATGGACGAGCACTCGCTCCGCGTTGGCCCGGCGGAGATCACCGCGGTCGAGACCAACCACCCGGGCGGGGGCGTCGGCTTTCGGATCGCCGCCGAGGGCCGGGTCTTTGTCTACCTGACAGATAACGAGCTCGCCGACGGCAACCACGAGCGATTCATCGACTTCTGCCGCGGGGCCGACCTCCTGATCCACGACGCCCAGTACCTGCCGGAGGAGCTGGAATCGCACCAGGGGTGGGGCCATTCCTCCTATCTGGAGGTGCTCGATCTCGCCCGCGCCGCCGGAGTCCGCGAGGTCGTCCTCTTCCATCACGACCCGGACCGCACCGACGCCGAGGTCGACGCGATCGTCCGCGCCTGCCACGAGGAGATGCGCCAGCGGGGCGACCGCTTCGAGTGCTTTGCCGCTTCGGAGGGAATGGTCCTGACCATCCTCACCGCTGGGGAGCCGGATCGCGCATGAGCCGGCCCGTGGAGCGCCAGCCGCCCGCCGCGCCGAGGCGCCCGGATCGCCGCTGGGTCGTTGTCGGATGGGCGCTCCTTCTGGTGGCCGCCGGGTTACAACGGTGGGCGCCTGCGCCCATCGTGGAACGCCTCTATTCGCGGGGCCTCTATCCCTGGATCGCGGCGCTCCTATCGCTCGTGAATGAGTGGGCCGGGTTCTCCCTGGCCGAGGCCGGCGCCATCCTCCTCCCCCCTGCCCTCCTCTTCGCCCTCGTGTGGAGCGCAGTGCGCGCCAGAAGGATGGGGGTGAGGTGGGGGCGGTGGCTCGCGGGCACGACGGGGCGCGGGATCGCCGCGGCTGGCTGGATCCTCTTCGCCTTCTCGCTGCTGTGGGGCCTCAACTATCGCCGGGTGCCGCTCTCGGAGCGGCTGGGAATCCCTAACGGTGGCACTGCCGAGGAGCTGGCGGCCACCGCGCGCTGGCTCGCGGGAGAGCTCGCCCGGCACGCGCCCCCGACGGAACACCGCGACCGCCCTGCGGGCCACCCCTACCCGTGGGAGGAGCTGGCGGCTAAGGTGGAGGACGCCTACGAAGCTCTCCCGGTGGCCGGCGAAGGCTTCCCGCGGCGCCTCGGACCCGCCAAGCCGGTCCGTGCCTCCGGCATCCTCTCGCGCCTGGGCCTCTCGGGAATCTTCATCCCCTTCACGGGCGAGCCAAACGTCAACCGGCTGCTGCCCCACCCCAGTCTCGTCGCGGCCGTGGCCCATGAGAAGGCGCACCAGCGAGGCATCACCCACGAGAGCGAGGCAAGCTTCGCCGGCTTCCTGGCGCTCTATCAGTCTTCAGACCCCTACCTGCGGTATTGCGGCCTCCTGGAAGCCACCGGGAGCGTGCTGGGAGCTTTGGCGCGCACAGACCCCGAGGCGTTCGCCGAGGTGGCCCGCGCGATTCCCGCCACCGCGCGGGCCGATTGGGCACGCAGCCGCGAGTTCTGGGCCCGGTATCGCGGGCCGGCCCAGCGCGTGTCGCGCCGCGTCAACGACCTCTACCTGCGAGTCAACCGCGTGCCAGGCGGAGTGCAGAGTTACGGAGCAGTGGTCGATCTCCTGGTGGGCTACTACCTGGCAAAAGCAAGCCAGGAACCATAGCCCGAAGTATTCGTCAGAATACTTCAAGAGAAGACTCTTGCCTGGTGGCACACCGTTGCCGCCGCAAGCGTCCGGAAGCAGTGCCCACGAATCCGCGCCACGCCTGGCAGAGAGACTTCTTTTCATTATTCTGATGAATAATGTGGTCTAGCTATGGCTCGCGCAGGACGTATCCCGCCAGCATCAGCATGCCGGTGGCGAGGGCGTCGTCGTTGAAGTCGAAGGTGGACGCGTGGAGCGCCGGCCGGCCAGGGCCAACCCCCAGGCGGAAGAGCGCCCCGGGAACCTGCTCCAGGTAGAGGCTGAAATCCTCGCCGCCCATGCTCGGCGTGGCAATCTCCGCGACATTCTCGGCCCCGAGTAGTTCCGTGCCCAAGTCGCGCAGCGTGTCGACGACGCCCGCGTCGTTGATCACCACGGGCAGCTCGCGATGGTAGGCGATCTCGGCGGTCGCCCCGTGGGCCGCGGCCACACCGTTCACGGTGCGCATGAAGACCGACTGCACGTGCCGGCGCGTCTCCTCGCTCAGGGTGCGCACCGTTCCTTCGAAGAAGCACGTGTCCGGGATGACGTTGCGCGTCTTGCCGCCTTCGATATGCCCCACAGTGACCACGGCCGATTCCAGGGGGTCGACTTCGCGGCTGACGATGCTCTGCACCGCGTCGATGATCCGGGCCGAGATCAGGATCGGGTCGATGCACCGGTGGGGGTGAGCCCCATGCCCGCCACGACCCCGGACCGTCACCTGGAAGGTGTCGACGGCGGCGAGCATCGCGCCGGCACGCACGCCGATCTGACCGGCCAGGAGGTCGGGCCACGAGTGCAAAGCGACAATCCGCTCGACGTCGGGATCCTGGAGTACACCGGCCTCGACCATCCGCCGGGCGCCCCCGCCGCCCTCCTCGGCGGGCTGGAAGATCAACTTGACCGTTCCTGGAAGCTCCTGGCGCAGGCGAGAGAGGACCTCGGCAACACCCAGAAGGCAGGCGGTGTGCCCGTCATGCCCGCAGGCGTGCATCTTGCCCGCGTGCTGCGAGGCATATGGCACGCCCGTCTCCTCTGTGACCGGGAGGGCGTCCATATCCGCGCGGAGAGCCACCACGGGCCCCGGGCGCCCCCCCTGAATGAGGCCGAGCGCCCCGGTCTCATCCACGCGCAGCGCCTCAACGCCTAGCTTCTGCAGCCGCGTGAGCACCACCTGCGCCGTTCGCCGCTCTTCGAGCGCCAGCTCTGGATGCCGGTGCAGATCCCGGCGGATCTCGGTTGCCACCGGCAGCGCTCTCTCCACTTCCTGTCGCAGCCGGTTGATCTCCAAAGTAAATGCCATTGGCCATCATCCTCCCTTCCTCACTTTCCCCATTCGCCTGCGTCCTCCTGGCGCTTGTGTCCGGCATCAAGCATGCTAAGCATCCTCTGTGGGATCGCCTATGAGAACGTTGCGATAGGAGGACGCTCATGGCAGTGAAGGTGTATGGCATCAACCACATCGCTCTGGAGGTTACGGACGTCAGCGAGGCAGTGCGCTTCTACCGGGAGGTGTTCGACCTGCCGGAGCCGGACGCGGGAGAGGGACAGGCCTTCTTCCGGATGGGCGAGCACCAGTTCCTCGCTCTTTTCAAGGTGGACCGCAAGCAGCCGGATGATCACCGCCACTTCGGGATCATCGTCACCGACGATGACGAGATCGCGCGCGTGCGCGAGCGCGTTCAGGCACGCGGTCTCGCGCTGACTCCGGGTTTCGCCTGCGACTTTCGCGACCCCTGGGGCAATCGCATTCAGGTCGTCGATCTCTCTGTCTCCTCGCCCTACTGGCGCCTGGGCCGGGTGAAGATGTCGGAAGAGAGCGCGTAGCGTGGCACTGGCACGGCGCCTGCATCATCCGCGCGAGTGAACGCTTTCGATGTCGCAGGGATCACCGGGCTCACAGAACGGGATGCCGCGGAACGGCTCGAGCGCGACGGCCCCAACGAGTTGCCCACGGCGAGGGCGCGCGGGTTGGCAACCGTTGTCTGGGAGGTGGCACAGGAGCCGATGTTCCTGCTCCTGGTGGCGGCAGGCATCGTCTACCTGGCCTTGGGAAGCCTCCCCGAGGCGGGAATGCTCCTCGGCTTCGTCATGGTGGTGATGGGGATCACCATCTACCAGGAGCGAAAGACGGAGCGCGCCCTCTCGGCGCTCCGCGAGCTCTCCAGCCCGCGCGCCCTTGTCATCCGCGATGGCGAGCACCAGCGCATCGCCGGCCGCGATGTCGTCCGCGGCGACGTGATGATTCTCAGCGAGGGGGATCGTGTTCCCGCGGACGCGTTTGTCGAGTGGAGTTCCAACCTCCTGGTGGACGAGTCGCTCCTCACCGGCGAGTCCGTGCCGGTCCGCAAAACCGTCTGGAATGGAGAGGAGGCGCCCGCCCGGCCAGGGGGAGATGATCTTCCCTTCGTCTTCTCCGGC
>Ga0116167_1001804_pt1 | contig 19009 bp, 18 predicted proteins | sample AD_JPNMR3_MetaG_FD_89794 | JGI IMG/M metagenome (GOLD analysis project Ga0116167, IMG submission 89794) | Active sludge microbial communities of municipal wastewater-treating anaerobic digesters from Japan - AD_JPNMR3_MetaG | ecosystem: Engineered > Bioreactor > Anaerobic > Digestate | place...
CGGGAGGGGATATCAAGTCGAGTCCCCTTCAGGGGACGGCTTTGCAGCAGCCCAGGGTTTCAACCCTGGGCAATCCAGCGCCGCATCTCACCGCGCGAACCCATCCGGCGGTTGCTCTCCACCCGCCTCATGGCTTCACGATCTTCAACTCCGCCACCACCGGCAGATGGTCGGACGGAAAGCGCCCGTCATATTGATCGTCCATGACTTTGTGGCTGAGCACTTGCATCTCCTTCCGGACGAAAATGAAGTCGATTTTCGATTCCGGCTCGCGGGTTTGGGTCCAATTCGCGTTGACGAAAGTGGAGGTGGGACCCTGGTGGCCGGACTGCGAGAGGTAGCGGGCATCCTGCAGATCCGATACCGGCGCGGCTTCGGGCGTGGCGCCGGTCAGGACGCGGTAGGCCTCGGATTTTTCGGGAACGTTAAAATCCCCGGTCAGAATCACGGGCCGGCCCGGCGCGAGTTCCTGGATTTTCTTCCAAACCAGCTTGGCGCTTTCCGTCCGGGCCTGCCGGCCGATGTGATCGAAATGCGTGTTGAAATGATAAAACTCGATACCGCTGGCTTTTTCCTTGAATTTCCCCCACGTGACAATCCGCGTGATCGCCGCGTCCCAGGATTTGCTGCCGGGAACCTCGGGCGTTTCGGATAGCCAGAACGTGTTGTGATCCAGCAACTCAAAACGGTCTGTCCGGTAAAAAATGGGAGTAAACTCGCCCGCGTCTTTCCCATCGTCCCGCCCTACGCCGAACCAGGCGTAGCCGGGCAACCGCGCGGCCAAATCGTCGATCTGCTCCCGTAGCGCTTCCTGCAAGCCCGCAAGGTCCGCGTTGGCTTTCTTCCCAATCATCTCCGCCACGTGATCCTTTCGGTTCGGCCAGGCATTGATGCCATCGCCTGGATTGTTGTACCGGATATTGTAGGTCATTACACGCAGGGTGGTTTCATCCTGCTCCGCCGCTCCTGTGAACAGACTGGTGAACAAAGCGACTGCCAAAAACCCAAGCCAAGATTTTCTCATGAGGGGTAAACACTCCTTCCGTGATTTTGAAACATTCTGAGCCCGATTTTACGGTACCTGCCGGGATTCGTCAAAGTGATACAGGAATAAGGGTGCTGGATGCTGAGAAACGGATGATTCAGGACATGCGGGAGGCGATGGTGAGCAAATAACTCTGCGTGATGTAGAGAAGAAAAATCACCGCGATGGGGCTGAAGTCCAATCCACCAGCCGCCAAAAAGGGAAACGAACGCCGCATGGCGTCCAGCAGGGGATCGGTGATTTGGCTGATGAACTGCGCGATCGGATTCCGCGGATTGACCGGCAGCCAGGACATCAGCACCCGCAGAAAAATGATCAACACATATAGTTGTATCAGGTTCGCGGCCAGGATTAAAAGACCAGACATGACACGGCGCCTCAGTTTGGATTTCTCTACATCATGACACAAGGACGCCGGACAGGCAATCCAAAGACAACCCTCTTCTCCCCCCTGCGCCACCAGGTGAGGCATTGCCGGGATTCCCCTGGGGCCCGGTCTTCTAACCAACTCCCCCTGGCTAATCCTTCCGCGATCCACTTGATTCAACAACCCTTGTTCTCAGGGGGAGATGAGGCATACTCGAACCAGGAATGCTTGGGAAAAAAAGAGAAAAAACCGGAAAGGCGGATCATGGCGCAATTCCAGCCCCTCATTCTGTCCACATGGGATTTCGGCCGGGAAGCCAATCAAGCCGGGTGGGACATCCTCGTCCGCGGAGGGACGGCGCTGGACGCTGTCGAGGCGGGAGCCCGCGCGGTCGAAAGCAATCCGGAAATCACCAGCGTCGGGTATGGCGGTTATCCCAACGAGATGGGGGTTGTCCAACTCGATGCCGCCATCATCGACGGGAAAACCGGCCGCATGGGCGCGGTGGCGGCGCTGGAGGGAATCCGGAACCCCATTTCCGTGGCGCGGAAGGTGTTGGAAAAAAACCGCCATATTTTTCTGGTCGGCGCGGGGGCCAAGTCTTTTGCGTTGCGGGAAGGATTTCGCGAAGAAAACTTAAACACCCCGCAAAGCGTCCGCTGGTATGCCGAACAACTCCCGCAAAGCCAACAAAATGCCGGGCACGACACGGTCGGCATCCTGGCCCGTGACGCGCGGGGGGACATGGCGGTGGCCTGTTCCACCAGCGGGTTGGCCCTGAAATGGTGCGGCCGCGTGGGGGATTCGCCGTTAATCGGCGCCGGGCTCTACCTCGACCAGGCTGTGGGAGGCGCGGTGGGAACCGGTGTGGGCGAACGGGCGATCGAGGTTTGCGGGGCATTCGCGATTGTCGAATTTATGCGCTACGGCCTTTCCCCGCAAAAAGCCTGTGAACAACTGCTCCGCCGGGTGGCGGAACGCAACCGGAACCGCCTCAATTTCCAACTCGCCTTTATCGCCTTGAGCCGGGAGGGGGAAACCGGCGCGGCGTCCCTTCAAGAAGGATTCGTGTTCGCGTTGCGGGATTCCACTCGCGATCACACTGCCCCCAGCGCCGTGTTTGGCCGGGATTATCCATGAAAAATCTCATGGCCTCCGTGGCAATTCCACGAAAATGGGATTGGATTCCTGCCAAAAACAGCGTACACTGTGGTGACGCAAGCCTGGTCGATTGGACCATGGCGCCTGGGCAGGGAGGTCTCAATGTTTAAAAAATTTGACTTCTCTTCAACTACGGAACAAGTGGATGGCATCTCCGTCCAAATCGTCAAAATTGAAGGCTATCTTGACTCCAGCACCTTTCGGCAACTGAAAGATCATTTGCAATCGCTGATCGATCAGGAACAATACCGAATAATCGTGGAATTCGGCCGGCTGAATTACATCAGCAGCGCTGGCCTGGGGGTTCTGATGGGGATGCTGCACGAAGTGCGCGATAACGACGGCGATCTCAAACTGGCCAACATGTCCAACAAAGTTCGCAACTTGTTCGACATGCTGGGCTTTTCCCGCCTGATCCGCATCTACGACGATTGCGAGGCCGCCAAGCAGGCCTTTGTGGAGGATCAGGAAAGACTCGCGCATAAAAAAACAGTCCTCCCTGAGGATGACTATTGAAGCGGACGCCCAAAATTGAATCCTGGAAGCGGAATCCAGGAAAATTCGGAGTGGTCAAACCGCGTGGGTCTGCCAAGTATGAGTGGCTCCTCCTTATTCAAACCATGCATTGCCATCGAAATTGCGCCGAATCCGCAATTTCTCTCCCTTCTGCGCCGGTTTGCGGGATGCCTGGCCCGGGATTTGGGATTGACCGAAGAGGAAGCCCTGCAATTGGAGCTGTGCCTGGATGAGGCTTGCGCCAATTCCATTGAAGGCACGTTGATGAGAACTAGGCAATTCGATTCGCCCTGCATCCGGATCGAACTCAGCGTTCAAACGGATGCCTTGGAAATCACGATCCGGGATAGCGGAAACGATTTCACCTCGGCTTTTCAAAAAGCCACCGCCCTCCACGAATTCACCGACCGCACCCGCAAACGCGGCTATGGTCTCCAAATCATCAAGACTTTCATGGACCGGGTTCAATATTCATACGATCCGGTAAAGGGAAACGAATTGCGGTTTATCAAATTTCTTTCGAATCATCCAAGACCGTCTCCGTGATTGCCCCTCATGGATTTATTCCCCGCCTTTCCTCTTACCCCCCCGGCCCGCGCCATTCCCCTGATCGGCGTGGTGGGACCTAGCGCCTCCGGAAAATCCACCCTGGTGCAGGCGTTTCTCGCCAGTCTCGCTTGGCCGGCGTCTCATCTCTCGCTGGATTTCTATTATCGGGATTTGTCTTATCTGCCTCCCCACGAACGGGCGAGGATCAATTTTGATTGCCCCACCGCCCTGGAAATCGATCTGGTTATCAACCATCTGTCCCAACTGGCCGCCGGCCGCCCGGTTCTGGCGCCCGTTTACGATTTCCGCACCCATACCCGCATCGGAACCCAAGTCATCCAACCGAAACAATTGGTCGTGGTGGAAGGCCTGTTGCTCCTGGCCATCGATTCGCTTCGCCCTTTCTTTAATCTGGCGGTTTATCTGGACACTCCCGCCGATCTATGCCTGCTGCGGCGCATTCACCGGGATATGGAAGAGCGGAACCGCACCCTGAACGAGATCACGAATCAGTATGTATCCACCGTCCGGCCAATGATGGAACACTACGTGCTGCCCTCCAAATCCTACGCGGACTTGATCCTCGATGGACGGCGGCCGGTCGCAGGGTTAGTGGAGGAACTGCGCCAGGCGGTAGGGCCTCTCCTCCGCGCCTTTCAAGAAAAACAGGCGGGCGGAGGGGAAAGGGAAGAAAATAAGAACGTTACCCCCCCTCCTTCCGGTAAACCTCCAACACCTTCTCAATGATGTTGGTCGTGGAATGGCCGGTTTTTTCAACCAGGTGGATGCGCCCGCCGTACTCCCGAACGATTGGGGCTTCAATGAGGTTGTACCCGTAACTGGAATCCTTCACATGCACATCCGGCCGCACCTCGCGGACAAAACGCAAACTTTCCGGCTCATCGAAAATCAGGATGAGGTCCACGTACCGGATCGCTTCCAGCATGGCCGCCCGTTCCTCCTGGGGCACGATCGGCCGGTTGACGCTCTTGTATTGTTTTACGGAAATGTCACTGTTCAATCCCAGGACTAACTTGTCCCCCTGGGCCCGGGCCTCCCGCAACAGTTTGACATGGCCCACATGGATGATGTCGAACGTCCCGTTGGTCGTGACGATGGTCTGGCCTTCATTCCGCCATTGCCGTACAACCGGTTCCCATTGCTCTTTGTGGTCCAGGTGAAAAATCATGGCATCCTCATGCGCGTAGGATGGAATGCCCAAGGATACCTCACCCGGGCCGGTTAGTCAGCCTCTCCCAAAAGTAGAATCGGGATGGATTGATCCACCACCCTGGCACCGCATCATGGGCTTCGGGCATGACCCCTCTCTTTTTTTCTCCCTTTCCGCGCAATCCACGCCTCTTTCCTTGGAAAACGCTCTAAAATGAGAGAAAATTTCTCTCGTTGCATGGACGCGATGGACCGTTTCAATCCAAAGAAAGCCAGGATTCTCGAATGATCCCTGAAAAAAAATCCCCTGCCTTCACCCTGATCGAGTTGTTGATCGTTGTGGCCATTATTGGTGTCCTGGCCGCGATCGCGGTGCCGAATTTCCTCAACGCCCAGGTGCGGGCCAAGGTCGCGCGCGTCAAGGGCGACCTCAAAGCCGTCGCCAACGCCCTGGAGATGTACCATCTCGACCGCAATGTCTATCCGCTGGGGCCGGGACCCGATCTCCTCAGCCAATTGACGGAATTGACCACCCCCGTGGCCTACATCTCCACGGTGGCCATGTTCGATCCTTTCGGCGGCGCGGACAAATTCAGCTTCGGCTCTTCCTTTGATCTTCAAAAGACCTACAAATATTTCTGTTTCAAATATTACCCCTCCAAACCGGCCAGCACTTGGGTGGGCCGCGCGGGCCTGGGCGATCTGTCCACCGAAGGTTATCTCCTCTATAGTTTCGGACCGGACCGGGCGCAAACCGCCCTGGAATGGTACGCCGTCGGCGCGGGGCACCGGGGAATGATCTATCACCCCACCAACGGCCTCATCAGCCACGGGGATATCGGCATCGTGGGCGGTGTCACGCCCGCCCACCGCCAAAGTGAGATCAACAACGCCCTGTAAATTTCACAGTGTCAACCACTTGGCAAAACATTCCTTCACGCGGCTTCATTTATCGCATCCATGGTGTACACTGATAGGCTATTCATTTGCCTGGGATGCCCGGCGGAAAGGATTCGTGTCAAATCCTTCCCTCGGAGAATCCTGGATTTGCGATGGCGGAATGGCCGTACATCCCTGAAAAGTTTAAATCATGTAAAAGAATTCTTAGAAGGATATCCTCATGGCTTTTCAGCTCACCCGGAACATCGAAACCCTGCAATCGCACGCGCGCGCCATCCGGATCCACGCCGTCAAGATGTTGACCGCGGCTGGATCCGGCCATCCCGGCGGCTCTCTCTCGGCGGCCGATCTGGTGGCCGCCTTGCTCTTCGGCGTCATGCGGCATGATCCTCACAATCCCCAATGGCCCGAACGCGACCGCTTTATCATGTCGAAGGGACATTGCATCCCCGCCTGGTATGCCGCCTTGGCGCTGGCGGGATACTTCGACGAATCGCATTTGCTGACTCTGCGCCGGCTGGGCTCTCCCTTGCAGGGCCATCCCGACCGCGTGCGGCTTCCGGCCCTCGAAGCCTCCACCGGTTCGCTGGGCCAGGGGCTTTCCATCGCCCTGGGCATGGCCCTCGCCGCCAAACTGGACCAAGCCGCCTGGCGGGTCTATTGCATGATCGGCGACGGGGAATCGCAGGAAGGCCAGATCTGGGAAGCGGCGATGGCGGCGGGCAAGTTCGGCCTCGACAACCTCACGGTGATCCTCGACAACAACAACGGCCAGATCGACGGCTACGTGGAAGACGTGATGCCCATTTCCCCCATCGACGCCAAATGGCGCGCGTTCAACTGGAATGTCGTCTCGATCGATGGGCATGACATGGAGCAAATCCTGCAAGCGCTCGATGAAGCCCGGGCAATGAAGGGACGTCCCACGTTGATTTGGGCTAAGACGGTCAAAGGCAAGGGAGTTTCGTTCATGGAAAACGACGTCAGCTGGCACGGCAAGGCTCCCACCCGCGAACAGATGGATCAAGCCGTGCGCGAACTGGCGGCGGTTTAGAAACGATCCGGATTTCATCATCGGGTGGTTGTCCATTGGGGTGGTTATATATTCTGAAAAACGATCGTGAAATAGAACGGAAGGACATCATGGCAGCGAAAGCAACCCGGCAAGCGTTTGGTGAAGCCCTGGTGGACGTGGGCGCCAAGAATCCTAACGTCGTGGTGTTGGACGCCGACCTCAGCAAATCCACGATGACCTGCCTCTTCGCGGACAAGTATCCCGAACGCTTTTTCGAGTTCGGCATCGCCGAGGCCAACATGATCGGCGCGGGGGCGGGCTTGGCTCTCGCGGGCAAAATTCCCTTCGTATGCAGTTTCGCCTGCTTTATCACCGGACGCTTCGATACGATCCGCATGTCGGTGGGATATTCCCGGGCCAACGTCAAGATTATCGGCACGCACGCGGGGGTGGGCATCGGCGAGGACGGCCACAGCCAGATGGGCTTGGAAGACATCGCCCTCATGCGCACCATCCCCGGCATGACAGTTCTGCAACCCGCCGATGAAATCGAAACCAAGCAGGCCGTGGCCTTCGCCGCCGAACACGAAGGCCCCGTGTATATCCGCCTCACCCGGCAAAAACTGCCGGACGTCAACGGCCCGGATTATGTGTATCAGCCCGGCCGAGGGGTCGAATTGGCTTCCGGCATGGATATGACGATCTTCGCGACCGGCGGCACGGTGCATCCCGCCCTTCAGGCCAAAGATATCCTGGCCGCGAAACAAATCGACGCCCGCGTTGTCAATGTACACACCTTGAAGCCCCTGGATGAGGAATTGATCCTCCGCTGCGCCCGCGAAACGGGCTGCCTGTTCACCGTGGAGGATCATACCGTCATCGGAGGACTCGGCTCTGCCGTCGCCGAAGTGGTGGCCGAACATCATCCCGTGCCCGTCAAGCGCTGGGGGATTCTGGATACCTTCGGCCAATCCGGCGGCGAGAAGGAACTGTACCGGCATTACCAAATCGACGCCGAAGGGATCGCTGCGGCGGCGGCCGCTTTCTACCAAAAAAATATCCAAAACAAAGCCGGTATCGCGTGATCCACGTTGTGCATCCGGCTTGCGCTGCCAGGCAAAGCCGGAGGCGGGGTTCTCCTGGGAAGGGCAAAATCCGCCCGCGGGGGAGATTGCCGCTTCGATCCAGCGCTTCTATACTCATCACGTTTTCTCCGCGCGAGTACAATGAATCCAGGAATACCGACCAGACACCAGGTGCCGTGATGAAAAGCCAGGAAATCCGCGACCAGTATCGAGAATTTTTTGTCCAACGGGGACACGAAGCGTGGCCCAGCGATTCGTTGGTCCCCAAAAACGACCCCACCTTGTTGTTCACCAGCGCCGGTATGGTACAGTTCAAGCCCTATTTCCGGGGTGAAATGGGAGACCGGCTCAAGCGGGCCACGACCTGCCAAAAATGCTTCCGCACCAGCGACATCGAAAACGTGGGGCATACCGAACGCCACCACACCTTTTTTGAAATGTTGGGCAATTTTTCGTTCGGCGACTATTTCAAGCAAGAGGCCATCCGTTGGGCGTGGGAGTTCTCGGTTGATGTCATGAAATTACCCCCGGAGAAGATCTGGGTCAGTATCTATGAAAAAGACGAAGAATCGGCCGGGATCTGGCTGAAAGAAACCGATATCCGGCCGGAACGGATTGTGCGCATGGGCGAGAAGGACAATTTCTGGCCCGCCTCGGGCATTCTCGGCCCATCCGGCCCCTGCTCGGAACTGTATTATGATTTCGGTCCGGAATACGGCTCCGGCCGGGAAAACGCCACCCCCGCCGACGAATCCGAAGATGCCCGCTTTTTGGAATATTGGAACCTGGTGTTCACCCAATACGACCGGCAGGAAGATGGAACCCTGAAACCTCTCGCGCGCAAGAATATCGACACCGGCCTGGGGCTGGAACGCCTGGCGGCCATTATGCAAGGCGTGCATTCCAATTTCGAGACGGACACGCTGTATCCCATCATCCGTTATTTCGAAGAACGGACGGGAATCCAGTTCCGCCAGGATCCCGCGCTGGATGTGTCTTTCCGGGTGCTGGCGGATCACATCCGCGCCACCTTGTTCGTGCTGACTGACCAGGTCACGCCCGCCAACACAGGACGGGGTTACGTCCTGCGGCGGATCATGCGCCGGGCGGTCCGGCACGGCCTTAAACTGGGGATCGAAAGCAACCTGATGGCCCCCGCCATGGAAGTCGTGGCCGAGGTCAACCGCAAAGAATATCCCGAACTGCTGGAGCGGCTGAACTACACGCGCCGTATCGCCATCGCGGAGGAAGAGGCGTTCCGCAGCACCTTCAGCCGCGGCCTGGCCAAACTCGAGGAAATGATGGTTGAATCGCGCGCCCGGGGCGAGACAGTGCTTTCGGGCGAGAAGGCGTTCATCTTGCACGATACCTACGGATTCCCCACCGATTCGACTTTGGAAATACTCCAAGAATGGGGCTTCCAGGGTTTCGACGCAACCGGCTTCGAAGCCTGCATGGCCGAACAGCGCCGCCGGGCGCAAGCCTCGTGGCAAGGCTCAGGCGAAACCAAGGTGGAAGTGGATGTCAACATTCCCCCCTCCACGTTCACGGGATATACCTCGGACACGGAGGATAGCCGCGTGATCGCCCTCTTCCAAAACGGCAAACGGGTGGATGCGGTGGTCGCCGGCCAGGAAGTGGAGATCGTCGCCGGAAAGACGCCCTTCTACGCGGAAGCCGGCGGCCAGGTGGGCGACAAGGGGACGATTGAAGGCTTGGAGGAAGATTGGCTGGTCGAAGTGAAAACCACCCGCAAAACCGCGTCCAACGTGTACGTGCATTTCGGCATGGTGGAGCGCGGGACCGTCCGCGAAGGCAGCCCGGCCCGATTGAGCGTGAGCCTGGAATCCCGCTTCCCGACGCTGAAAAACCACACCGCCACCCATCTGCTGCATGCCGCGTTGCGGTCCGTGCTGGGCCGCCATATCAAGCAATCCGGATCTCTGGTGGAACCGGGTTATCTGCGGTTTGACTTCACTCACTTCGAAGCCGTCAGCCCGGAGGATCTCCGGAAAATCGAAGCCATGGTCAACCGCTGGATCTATGAAAACCACCCGGTCCGCACGGAGATCACCTCGTTGGAAACTGCCCGCCAAAAAGGAGCCATGGCCCTATTCGGCGAGAAATACGGCGGCGAAGTCCGCATGGTGGAAGTGGTGAATGAACGGGATCCCCAACATCCCATCAGCCTGGAACTCTGCGGCGGAACCCATGTGCGGGCGACAGGTGAAATTGGCTCTTTCCGGATTCTATCGGAAAGTTCCATCTCCGCGGGCAACCGGCGCATCGAAGCCCTGACCGGCCCGCGGGCGGTGGAATACACGCAAACCGAACACGACTTGCTGCGCTCGCTGTCGATGGAATTGAAAGTAGCGCCGGAGGAAATTCCCGCCCGGCTCAACCGGATGGCGGAACAGATCCGCCAACTCGAAAAGGAAAACCTGGAACTGCGGCAAAAATTGCTCAAGGGCGAAACCACCAACCTGATGGCCGGGGCCACAGAGATCGGCGGCGTCACCGTCATCACCACGGAACTCGAGAATTCCGGGAAAGACGACCTGCAAACCGCCATGGATTCGATCATTAACGGTGCGAAAAACCGGGTGGCGGTGCTGGCCTCGCGGGATTCCGATAAAGTCACGTTCGTCTGCGGGGTTAGCGACGATCTGACGCACAAACTCGACGCCGGCCGGATCGTCAAGGACATTTCGAAAATTACCGGCGGCAGTGGCGGTGGGCGCAAAAACCGCGCGCAAGCCGGCGGAAAAGATCCCAGCAAACTTCCCGAAGCCCTTCAAAAAGTGAAAGACCTGGTCGCCGCCGCGTTGCAGCCGTGACCGAATCCGCTTACCTCATTGCCACGCTTTCCACGCGTGGGGAGGGGATCGCCCGCGCCGGCGGCAAGGTGACTTTCATTCCCTTCACCCTCCCCGGAGAAACCTGGTCCGCGGATCTCATCGAATCGAAAAAAAACTACGGCCGCGCCCTGCCCCGGAAGATGATCTCCCCCGCCAATCCACCCGCCGGCCGTGTCGAACCGCGTTGTCCCTATTTCGGCTCCTGCGGCGGATGCCATTTGCAACACATCCCCTACACGGATCAACTCCGCTGGAAGCGGCACTGGCTGGAAGAAACCTTCCGCCGCGTCGCCCACCTGGAGGTGCAGTCCGCCGACATAGAGCCCTCGCCAACCTGGGAATACCGCAACAAGATCACCCTGCGTGTGACGAAAATGGGGACCGAAACGGTCCTTGGCTACCACCGGATTTATCAACCCAACCGGATCATCCCCATCACCGATTGCCCTATCGCCCATCCGCTCATCCGGAAATGGATCCCCCTGGTCACGGATGCCTTGAACCGTACGCCGTTGGAAATCATCTCCCCCTCTCCGGCGTCTCCCCAAGGTTCCCGCGTGGTGATGCAGGTAAGAGAATCTTCTCTCACGCTCTCGGTCTGGGACGTACAATTGCTCCCTCATGCCCAAGAACAATTGGCGGAAGCGTGGTTGGCCCCCCCTTCCCCCATCGATGGCGTGATCCTCCGCAATTTCACTGGCGGTGCGCCCCGGATCTGGGCCCGGTCTGGGAAGACTACTAGGGTGAATGACTTCGCCACGGAGACCTTTCTGCAAGTGAACGACACGGTGCGGGAAAAATTGTACGCGCATATCCTGGAACTTCCCTACCGCCGGCGCGGCAGCGTGTTGGATGGCTATTGCGGTGTAGGCCTTCTCACCCGGCGGCTGGCGGAACGGTTCGAAAAAACTGTGGGCGTGGAGTTAAACGGCGAGGCGGTTTGGATGGCAAGAAAACAGGTGGAACAGGGGGGATTGAGTGGCCGGACGCAAATCCAGGCCGGCTCTTTGGAGGCATTTTTATCGAAATGCCGGGATTCCTTCGACGTGTGGATCTTGAATCCGCCCCGCGCGGGCCTTTCTTCCAAGGTCCGGTCCGCGTTGACCCGGCGCCGGCCGCCGGAATGCGCGATCGTTTCTTGTCACCCCGCCGCCCTGGCCCGGGACGTGAAAACTCTGGTGGACGCGGGGTACACGATCGAAAGGGTGCAGCCCTTCGACATGTTCCCCCATACCCACCATCTGGAGACGGTTATTTTTTTACGCCGGAAATGGGATCCATAAAGCCGGAGAATTCCCGGAGGAAACTCTGTTCCATTCTTCATTTTTCTGCGGAGTGGATATAATGAAAACACATGATTCCGGTGTGAAGTGAGAAAGATCAGGTCGCAATGATGAACGGGAAAACCATTCGCGCGAACAAGCCGGATTCCCTGCTCAAATCCGGCACCACCTTTACCGATGAACACGGCACGGAATGGACCATCGTGGTCTCCGCCGGCGACGGAACCGCGGCCGTGGAAAGCGAAGACCAGGCCGGCGAATACGCTAACGGAATGATTTATCTCTGCCAGGACGGGGACACCTACGGGGCGAACTATTTGCCCGAATATATCGTCCGGAACGGCAGTTGGTACAAGAATCAGTTGATGGAAACCAAAAAAGAAGAATTCGTGCTTACCAAAAACGCGGTCTTCCGGAAAAAACGCTCCAAAATCGGCCAGTAAATCCATAAGCCTCCTTCTTGAACCATTCCCCCGCCATATCTCTGCCCCGGCCTTATTCGGCATTTTGGGAGTGTGGTACAATATTCCGCCTTTTAATCCTTTGGAAAACGAGGACCGCCACTATGTCTACGTTGATGAATCGGCGTCATTTTTTGGGAACCGGCGCGGCCGCCGCGTTGGCCTTGAATACCGGATTCCAGACCACGGCCCAAGCCAGGGAAAGTGCCGGGCACAGCCGCATCGGGATGATTCTCTATACCATCCGGGATTTTCTCAAAACCCCGGACGACATCGCCCGCTCGCTCGAGAAGGTCAAGAAAATTGGTTATGACAATATCGAACTGGCTGGGATGGGGCCCATCGACAACACCCGGCTGGCCCGGATTGTCAAGGACAACGCGTTGAACGTGATTTCTGCCCATGCCTCGTGGGACGGCTTGACCCAAGACATCCAAAAAGAAATCGACAAGTACAAAGAACTGGGGTGTGATCACCTGGTGATCAGTGCTTTGCCTGCCGAATACCGGAGCGCGGAAGGCTACACGCAATTCGCCCAAATCGCCAGCGGCATCGGCCAAAAACTGGCGGCCGCGGGCATGACCCTGGCGTATCACAACCATAGCTTCGAGTTCGTGAAATATGGCGGTCGAACCGGACAGGAAATTCTCCGGACCGGCAGCGATCCGCGGCATTTTTATTTTGAAATTGACACCTACTGGGTCCAAGACGGCGGGGCCGATCCGGCGGATTGGATCCGAAAGGTGGCCGGCCGCGTCCGGATGGTCCACATGAAAGACATGGCCATGCTCCCCGTGGAAAAGGAATTTCATCCCAAGCGCGTGTTTGCGGAAGTTGGAGAGGGCAACTTGAACTGGCCCGCGATTCTCGAAGCGTCTGAAGCCGCGAAGGTGCAGTATTACATCGTGGAACAGGACACCTGCCAACGGGATCCGATGGAGAGCATCGCCATCAGCCTGCGGAACATGAAATCCTGGGGCTTGGCCTGATCCGCCGGTTGATCCGTATCGGATTCTTTCAACCGAATAGGATTGTCATCCTGAATAACCCTTCCGGTTGATCAGGGCGTGGGTCAATTCCACGAAATCATGACAGATCACATCCGGCTTGGCTTCTTCAAGTTGCCGGTAGCCGGTGATCCCCATGGCGCCGGAGAGCAGCGCGGCCGACGGACAACCGATTTGCCGGGCGGCCCAGATATCGGCCACCGCGTCGCCCACAATCAGTACCTTGCGGGCGTCCGGGATCGGATGGGCGCAGTATTGGAGCAAAGCTTCCAGCGGTTCATGAGGATATATCGAACGAACGAACGCGAAGGGATGCGGCTTGCCCAGCAGTTCCGGAATCCCCTGCTTTTTTAGTTCCGCCTCGGCGGCTTCCACCTCGTCATGGGTCACGATCCGTTCGTCCTCGAAAAAAGAAAGGAAATCCCACTCTTGCAACGGAGTTAAAATTTCCAGCCGGGGACGGCCGGTGGCGATACCCAGCCGGAATCCCGCTTCCCGCAGCCGCGTCAGGCAAGCCCGGGTTTTCTCGCGGCCGTGCAGAGGTTCCTCCCGGTGGATGAACCCCGGTTTGGGACGGTAAAGAACGGAACGGCCGTATACCGATTCATAGAGGGATTCCCCCAGATACCATTGCTGAAACAGGTCCCGGCAATCCTCCCACAGCGCTGTCCGGCGGCCGAAGAGGGTATAGCGGAGACCGGACTTCGTTTCCACCAGCCGGTTTAATTCGTCCAGCAAGCGCAGTCCCCGGATGTCAGGATGAAAATCGTCCATGACGCGTAACTCAATATTATGGACTGGAGAAATCCGGTGATTTTGCTTCCGGAAATACGCGCCCCACAGGGGCAGGTCCCGCAAGCGAAGAAAACGGTCCCATTCTTCCTTTTTCACCTGCTCTTGAAGCCGCTTGCGAATGGGCGCAAGGCATTCCCCAAGATCCGCGGCGGGAACTCGCGCGGGGTGGGAATCGGAGTCCGGTTCTGCTGTGGCCTCCAGGGAACCATTGGCTTCTCCGGAACCGCCGGAGGGCCCGGTCAATAATTCGCATAGAGAAGAGAATGGGGAAAAGAGAGGGGCAAGGTACAGACCCGCCACCAGGTAGGCCAGGTCCCAGTTGCTGTTGATGCCGCGCGATTTGCACGTGACGATCAGCTCGGGCGGAAGGTACTTGCGCCAGTCCGAGCGCGTGCCGCGGTTCATCCGGTGGTAAAAGAGATCGGCAATCGGCGTGAACTGAGCGGGATCGAGGCCGAGATGCGCCGGGCTTTCGAGCAGATCGCGGATTACCAACCCGGCGGTGTCCCAATAGGCCTGTTCATTGGTCAAGACGCCATCCATGTCCAGGATGAGCCATTCGATATCACGGAAGGAGGCCGGCAGTTCGGTCATGGACGGTTCGTTTCAATCCAGCGGATGACTTGCGGATTGGTCCCGGTACCTAGGCAATCGCCGCGGGCAGGGATTGAGTGCGGTGATACGGCTGGAACAACGTGTCCCGTTCCACCGGTTCCCGTCCCGCCTCCCGAATTAAGCGTTGAATTGTGGAGACGGTCAAGAGTTTCGGCGAGGTGGAACCGGCCATGTGCACGATTTTTTCATCGATAACCGTCCCGTCGAAATCATCCGCGCCGAAGCGCAGCATGACCTGGGCGGTTTTGACTCCCAGCATGGTCCAATACGATTTGATGTGGGGAAAATTATCCAGATAGATTCGTGAAATGGCATGCACGCGCAGGTCTTTCACCCCGGTGCACATCACACCCTCGAGGCGTGTGTTCCGGGACTGGAAGCGCAGGGGGATGAAAGTCAAAAATCCGCCGGTCTCATCTTGCAGAGGCCGCAGATGAGCGAGATGATCGATGATCTCCTCCGGCGTTTCGATGTGGCCGTACAGCATGGTGGCGTTGCTGCGCAAACCCAGGCCGTGCGCCGTGCGGTGCACATCCAGCCATTCATCCACGTACAACTTGCCGGGGCAGATCTTCTCCCGCACCCGCCCGGCAAACATCTCCGCCCCGCCGCCGGGAAGCGAACCGAGTCCGGCGTCGATCAGGTCTTTCAACACCCGCTCGATGGACAAACCCGTCAGACGGGCCAAGTGGGAAATCTCCACCGCCGTGAAGCATTTCAAATGGATATGCGGATGGCGGGCTTTGATCGCCCGGAGGATGTTCAAGTAATAGTCGTAAGGCAAATCGGGATGCAACCCCCCGACTATATGGAGCTCGATCGCCCCTTGCTCCGCGCCCTCGTCCGCCCGCTGCACCATTTCTTCGAGCGAATAGGTAAAGGCCAGCGGCTGGCCGGGTTTTTGGGCAAACGCGCAAAAACGGCAGGAGTCAACGCAGACATTGCTGTAATTGATATGCCGGTTGACAATGTAATAAGCCCGGTTGCCGTTCCACCGCCGCCGGACGATTTCCGACATCCGGCCGAGCGCGTGGATATCCGGGGATTGGAATAAAAACAAGGCTTCTTCCTCGGTGATCCGTTCGCCGGCGCGGATTTTTTCTTCGATCTCGGCCATGGTCATCGGTTTTTTAATTCCCTGCTCTCAACGGAAATCATGCCAAACGGTCTTATTATATCCTTGGATGATAAGGGAGTCAGGGTAAAACCTGTGCCGGTAAGGGATAGGACCGGTGGAAATGAATGAGGTGATTGGGTGACACCCTGGGTTCTTTTTCTCTAGACGGCAGGTGAATAGCAGACTCATGAAAATCATTGGTGTTCAGTTGGATATCGTCTGGGAAAACAAGCAAGCCAATTTTGCGAAAGTCGGGTCCCTTCTCGAGGAGGTTCCAATCGATCCAGACAGTTTGATCGTGCTCCCGGAAATGTTCGCCACCGGCTTCAGCATGAACGTGGCGGCCATGGCCGAGGATGAATCCGGCGGGACATTCGCGTTTCTGAAAGATTTGGCCCGGCGGCGCCAGGCGTTTGTTGGGGGAGGGGTGGTGACCCGGAATCCGGACGGCCGGGGATGCAACGAAGCGGTGATCATCGATTCCCGTGGGTTTCTTTATTCCCGGTATAGCAAAATTCATCCGTTTTCCCTGGCGGGAGAAAACCGGCATTATGCGCCGGGAAACCGGATTGTGACTTTTCCCCTCCACGAATTTACCGTGGCTCCGTTTATTTGCTATGATTTACGTTTCCCTGAAATATTCCGCCTGGCGGTGCGGCGGAACGTGGATTTGTTCATGGTCATCGCTTGCTGGCCGGCTAAACGGGAATCCCACTGGATGGCGCTGCTGGCCGCGCGGGCGATCGAGAACCAAGCGTATGTGATCGGCGTCAACCGCTGTGGCGCCGATCCTGAACATGCCTATTCCGGCCGCAGCCAAATTGTTGATCCAAGCGGCCGGGTGATCGCGGACGCCGGAAACGATGAAGGACTCCTGCGGGCGGAACTGGATCATGCCTGGGTGGAAAACTACCGCCGGGAGTTGCCGTTTCTGACGGATCGGCGCGAAGAATATCATTTGGATTGAATCCCGGAATTTGGGATATATGGAATAGCATTCAAGGATTGGTTCGTACCGTAGGAATTCACTCAAATGTGGATTATTCTCCGTGCTGATTGTGGAGGCAGGGCTGGGAACGCTAAACCATTCCTTCTTCCTCTGGGCGTGGGCCGGGGTGAGGGTGGTCCTGATCGGGTGAAAGAAATCCTTTGAGTGGAATCCATCGTAAAAAGTGATATCGAATCAAACTGCCCCGCCTATTCGATGACCAGGAGGATGAATCATGTCTCAAAACCGGAGGAGTTTTATGAAATCCCTGGCCGCCGCGGGAACTTGGGCGGCCGCGGTAGCGCAACCTCGGTCCGCGTATGCCTTCGAAAAAGACATCCTTACCTTGGGAACCGATGGCATCACCCGCCGCACGCCGGTGCTTCAGAAAAAGACCGGAACGAAACTCCAGCGGATCGAAACCTACACCCAGGGAACCAACGTCAGCTTCGTGCGCGTTCAAACCGATGACGGCGCGGAAGGCTGGGGGCAAATCTCCACCTTCGACGCCGACATCTCGGCCCAGGTGCTCCACCGCAAGATCGCGCGCCTCGCGCTGGGACAGGACCCCGCGGACCTCGAAAAAATCGTGGACCGGTGCGTCGAGGAGAACTACAAGTTCCCCTGGTCGTTCATCTGCCGTGCGGTGGCGGGATTGGACACCGCCGTATGGGACCTGCTAGGCAAGCGCGAACAGTTGAGCGTGTGCGAACTGCTGGGCGGCCGGCCCCGGCCCTTTCCCGTGTACGGTTCGAGCATGAGCCGCACCATCACCCCCGAGGACGAAGGCAAACGCCTCGCCCGCCTGCGCGGCGAGAAAGGCTTCCGGGCTTTCAAAATCCGCGCGGGGAAAGTCAACGGCCATGATGAAGACCAATGGCCCGGCCGCACGGAACAACTCATCCCCGCCGTGCGCAAAGCGGTTGGGGAGGACATCCAATTGCTGATTGACGGCAACAGCGGCTACACGCCGCCTAAGGCCATCGAGGTGGGCCGGATGCTCGAACAATATAACTATTGCCACTTCGAGGAGCCGTGCCCATATTGGGAACTGGAATGGACCGCCGAAGTCGCTCGGGCCGTCTCCGTCCCCGTGGCCGGCGGCGAGCAGGACAACGACTTGGCGCAATGGCGGCGGATGATCGACATGCGCGCGGTGGACGTGGTGCAGCCCGATATCCTTTACATCGGCGGGCTCACCCGGGCTCTGCGTGTCGCCGCCAAGGCTGCGGAGAAGAACCTCCCCTGCGTGCCTCACTCGGCCAACCTGGCCATGGTGACCGTTTTTACTCTGCACTTGATGGGCGCGATTCCGAACGCGGGAGATTATGTGGAATTCAGCATCGAATCGACTCCTTGGACTGACGGCCTGTACCATCCCGCGCTGGAAGTGAAAGACGGCCACGTGGCGATCCCCAGCGGCCCCGGCTGGGGCGTGACCATCAATCCCGCATGGCTGGCCAAGGCCGAACGGCAAGTCAGCGATTTGGGGTGACCATTGGCTATTTTGAAATACTACGGAGGGAAACCACGATGCGCCGCATTTCAAGACGAACGATCGGACTTCTTCACTTGGCATGGCGGATTCTTCTTGTGATCCCATCGGTCCTGACAATTCAATCCGCCCCGGCAGAGGACGCCGGCGCGGAGATCCGCTTGGTTGTCCGCGGCGACGACATGGGTTCCAGCCATACCGCCAACGTGGCCTGCATTCAGGCGTTCAAGGAGGGAATCATGCGCACCGTGGAAGTCATGGTCCCCGCGCCGTGGTTCAACGAGGCGGTCAAGATGCTAAACGAAACGCCCGGCCTGGACGTGGGAGTGCATTTGACCCTCACCAGCGAGTGGGAACTGATGAAATGGGGACCGGTGACCCAAGCCCCCAGCCTGGTGGACCGCCAAGGACATTTTCTCCCCACCACCAGCCAACGGACCGGATTTCCGCCGAACACGGGTTTTTTACAATCTCCTTTCAAATTGGAGGAAGTGGAGGCCGAACTGCGCGCCCAGATCGAATTGGCAAAAGAGTGGATTCCCAACGTCAGTCATTTGTCTTCGCACATGGGAACCCCAACCG
>Ga0116167_1001813_pt1 | contig 18936 bp, 11 predicted proteins | sample AD_JPNMR3_MetaG_FD_89794 | JGI IMG/M metagenome (GOLD analysis project Ga0116167, IMG submission 89794) | Active sludge microbial communities of municipal wastewater-treating anaerobic digesters from Japan - AD_JPNMR3_MetaG | ecosystem: Engineered > Bioreactor > Anaerobic > Digestate | place...
CACGGGCAGCTACGTTCGTGTCGCCCTGCGGCATATGGATGGGTTTAACTGCGCGTTCGCCGATGGACACGTCAAGTGGTTGAGGCAGAGCACGCCGGGCATGTGGACGACTCTCGCCGGCGACTAGTGGCCCGCGTGGCACTCCAGCAGCCTGGGGGAGGCGGCTCTGGCCGCATGGCGCCGGCAAGGCCTCCCCACGGGCGTCTTCTAGTGTGACCATCCGCGGCAGGAGTTAGGAGGAAAGGACCGATGAAACGTTCTGCCGGTTTTACGCTTATCGAGCTGCTCGTGGTCATCGCCATCATAGCCATCCTGGCGGCGATCCTTTTCCCGGTCTTTGCCAGGGCACGCGAGAACGCGCGCAAGTCCACCTGCCAGAGCAACCTGAAGCAGTTGGGCATGGCGGCGATGCAGTACGCGCAGGACTACGACGAGACCTATCCGATGATGTACCGCCGCATGCCGCATCTGTACTGGTGGAGCGACGTGCTGCAGCCCTACGTCAAGAACTACCAGGTGTTGGTCTGCCCGTCCGGCTCCTGGAGCACTGCCACCGAGCGGCCCCCGAGCCTTCCCAACCCGCTCGTCTGCTCCTATGCTTTCCCGTACTTCTCAAAAACCGATGCGGGCGCAGCCATCACGCCCCTCCCCGGTGCGCCGATGGCCTCCGTTCCGGACCCCGCGGGCACGATCATGTTCTGCGACTCCACGACTACCGAGATCTACAGCGGAGGCGTGAACAACTTCACCATCGCGGGTCCGAACGGTGACACCGATCTGGGCACGGGCAACTACGTTCGTGTCGCCAGGCGGCATATGGACGGTTTCAACTGCGCATTCGCCGATGGGCACGTCAAGTGGCTGAGGCGGAGCACGCCCGGCATGTGGACGACTCTCGACAACGACTAGTGGGCCTGCGTGCTCATACTGACAGGCGCTCGGCTGCAAGCCGCGCGGGCGCTGCCGAATGGGAAAGGGCGGGGAGGACGCCGTGGCGATGCTGCCTCCCCCCGCTCCTTGCCCCATGAGAATTGGAATCTATGATGACACCACGCCAGCGCTACTGCGAGACGCTTCTCTTTGGAACCCCGGACCGCATTCCCTTCCAGCCCGGCAGCCCGCGGGTGTCGACTCTCGCCGTGTGGCGCCAGCAAGGCCTCCCCGAGGGTGTTTACTGGTATGACTACCTGCTGGAGTGCCTCGGCATCGCCCCGGATCATGGGCGTGGCGGGGGCGACCCGGGCGTCTCCTTCCGCATGATCCCCACCTTCGAGGAGAAGGTGCTCGAGCATCGCGACGGCCACTACATCGTCCAGGACTGGATGGGGGCGATCACCGAAATCTCCGACCGGTATGACTACACCTACATCCGCTCTGCCAAGGACTTCGTCACGCGCAAGTGGCACCGCTTCCCTGTTCAAACGCGCGATGACTGGGAGCGCATGAAGGAGCGCTACGACCCGCGCGCACCTGGCCGCTTCCCGGCCGACTTCGAGGAGCGGTGCGCGCGCATGAAGGAGCGCACGGGCGTCGCCTGGATCTACTTCAACGGCCCCTTCTGGCAGATGCGCGAGTGGTGTGGGTTGGAGGGCCTGTGCGTGCTGATGGCCGACGACCCGGAGTGGGTGGAAGAGATGGCCACCTTCTGGATGGAGTTCGTCTCGCAGACGATGGCCCCCATCCTGGAGCGCGTGGAGCTCGACCGGGTTTGCATCTCGGAGGATATGGCCTACAAGGCCCACAGCATGATCTCGCCCGCCATGATCCGCCGCTTCCTCATGCCCTGCTACGAGCGATGGATCCCCGAGATCAAGAAGAGCGGCTGCCCGATCATCGACATGGACTCCGACGGCTACATTGGCGAGTTGATTCCTCTCTGGATCGAAGCGGGGATCAACGCCTGCTGCCCCGTCGAAGTGGCCGCGGGGAATGACTTGGTCGAGTACCGCCGCCGCTTTGGCACGCGGATGGCCTACACCGGCGGCATCGACAAGCGCGCTCTGGCCAAAGGCGGCGCCGTGATGGAGGCAGAGCTCAAGCGCGTCATCCCCCCTCTTCTGAAAGAAGGCGGCTACATCCCCGGGTGTGACCACGGCGTGCCCCCGGATATCTCCTGGCCCAACTTCCTTGCCTATGCCCGCCTCCTCGCCCAGTACACCGGCTGGCTCTAGCCCGGCCCGCCCGCCACGGATGAGGGGCCGGGTGGGCACCCAGGATGTGCGCTCCAGCCGGGATGAGATGGCCATCCGGGTGGCTCTCCCCGAGGACCGCTTCGCGGTCCTTCGAGAGCGCCACGCGACCGCGAACAACGTGGGGCCCATGCGAACGTTCGGTAGGGGCGAACCCTTGGTGTTCGCCCTGTTTCCGGATCCGTGTGTGCGTGCGGGCGTTCCTCTCCTTATGTCGGAATCCCAGACCTAACCCGCGGGCGTTTGACGGAAGCCCGGCATGGTGTTACAATGACGGCACGAAACGTGAGAGGAGGCCGTGAGTTGCAGGGGGCTGTGGCCCCGTGCATCTTCGGAAGTGGATGAAGATGGCGAATCCGCCCCAGGTACTGCGCGGCATGCGCGATTTCTTGCCCGACCGGATGATCTTGCGCCACCACGTGATTGGCATCTTTCGCTCTGTCTTCGAGCGCTATGGTTTCGAGCCACTGGATACTCCCGCCATTGAATATGCCGAGACTCTGGAAGGCAAGTACGGCGAGGAAGCCGATAAACTGATTTACAAGTTTGAAGACCGCGGCGGCCGGCAGGTGGGCCTCCGCTACGATCTGACGGTGCCCCTGGCGCGCGTCGTCGCCCTCTATCCGGATCTGCCCAAGCCGTTCAAGCGCTACCAGATCGCGCCTGTCTGGCGCGCGGAGCGCCCTCAGAAAGGCCGGTATCGCGAGTTCTGGCAGTGCGATGTCGATACCGTCGGCTCGTCCAGCATGCTCGCCGATGCCGAGATCCTCGCTGTCCTCCACGACTCGCTCACCGCGCTGGGCTTCACGCAGTTCGTGATCCGGATCAATAACCGGAAACTGCTCAAGGGCCTTTCCACCTTCGCCGGCGTGCCCGAGGGCGAAGAGGCGAATGTCCTGCGCAGCGTCGATAAGCTCGATAAGATCGGCGAGGTGGGGGTACGCACCGAGTTGTTGGAGAAGGGCTTCGATGAGGAGGTGGTCGCGCGCCTCTTCCGCCTCCTGGAGCCCGGGGACGACACGAGCGATCTCATTGCCCGGCTGCGTGTTCAGCTGGCAGAGAGCCCTGACGCCCAGGAAGGCCTGGCCGAGTTGGAGCAGCTCCGCGAGTACCTGGCGAACCTGGGCGTGCGCGAGAGCTGCTACCGGTTCGATCTTTCCATGGTCCGCGGTCTGGACTACTACACCGGTCCGATCTTCGAGACCGTCGTCGAAGAGCCGCGCATCGGGAGCATCACCGGGGGCGGGCGCTACGACCATCTGGTGGGTATCTTCAGCGGGCGCGACATCCCTGCCGTGGGCTCCACGCTCGGCCTGGAGCGGATCGTGGACGTGATGGAGGCCCTCCACCTCTTCCCGGAGACGAAGACGCTTACCCAGGTGCTTGTCGCCGCGTTCGACGCCGAGACGATCCCGGAGGCGCTCCGCCTGGCCACGGAGCTGCGCCGCGCAGGCACGCGCGTCGAAGTGCCCCTGATGGAGAAGGGCGGCTTCAGGAAGTTTCTCTCCTACGCCAACGCGAAGGGCATCCCCACGGTGGTCCTCCTCGGCCCGGACGAGATCGCCCGCGGCGAGGTGACCGTGCGCAACATGGCGGATGGGAGCCAGGAGTCGGTGCCACGCGCCGAGGCCGTCGCTCGCCTCAGCGGCCAGCGCGCCCAATGATTCCCCGCGAGTGGGAGGGGGAGCGAGCAACACGCGCGCCAGTCCCCGGCCCTATCCGGTGCCGGGGACTGGCGCGCGTGTTGGATGGAGGAGGGTGATGGCACGCCGGAAGCAATCTGAACCGGTCGCGACGGATCTCTGCGTGTACCGCGATCGCGGCCTCTACGTGCCGGGGCTCGATTGCTGGCTCGATTCGAGCAAGCCCCGCCGGCGCGGCTTCATCAGCCACGCGCACACGGACCACTATGCCGCGCACGAAACGATCTTCTGCACGCCGGAGACGGCCGACATGCTGGCGCTCGTGAAGCCATTCGAGGAGGAGCTCCCTCCCATCCGCCCGCTGTACCTGGGCCGGACCATCGAGCATGGCGACCTCCAGGTCACCCTCCTGCCCAGCGGGCACATCCTGGGCGCCGCCATGATGCATGTTACGCGCGGGGGCGAATCGCTGCTCTACTCTGGTGATGTGCGCCCGTCCGGATCCGCGACGACGCCACCGGCCCAGGTGGTGCCGGCCGACCATCTGATCGTGGAGGACACCTTCGGCGCTCTAGATGAGGAGTTCGTCGGCGCGGAAGAGGGCGCCGCCCGTGTGGTCGAGTTCTGCCGCAAGTGCCGGGCACGGAACAGAACGCCCATCCTGGTGACCACCAGCAACTGCGGGAAAGCGCAGGAGATGGTCGTTGCCCTTGGGCAGGCGGGGCTCGCCGTGGCGCTGCAGTCAAAGATCTGGCACTTCACGCGGCTCTACGAGCGCCACGGGATCCCGGTTTCCGGCTACACGCGCCTCCGCAAGGATGAGTGGCCAGATGCCGACGCCGTGATCGTCACCCGCGCCTACCTGGAGCATGATGACCTGACGGACCGCGTGCCCCGGCCGACCTACGCCCTCGTCTCCGGGTGGGCCGCGTCCGACGAGGCCGATGACTTCGACGCCGCCATCCCGTGGAGCGACCACGCCTCCCGCGAGGAGCTGCTCGCGTTCATCGAGGCCGTCAACCCCCGCCTGGTATGGACCTTCGCGGGCGAAGGCCACCTGCTCCCTGAGCTCCGTGCCGCCGGACGCGACGCGGTTCACCTGGAGGCGTGCTAAATCCAGGCGGGACTTCGGTCACGGGAGCACGACGAGCGTCTGCTCGGCGCTCTCGCCAACGGGCGCGCCGTTGCGATCCACCAGAGAGACGCGCAGGCGAACCGGGCCGCCGGCCTTCAGGCGCACGCGCTTCTGCGCGCCAGGCTTCGCCGGAATCTCGACGCGGCGTGCGCCGGCCTCGACGCGGATCCGATAGCTCTTCTGCTCGCTGGCAGCGAGGTGTACGGCGACCGGTAGCTCCAGCGTCTCGCCATCCGAGGCCAGGCCACCGGCGCGCGGGAGGATCGCCGGCTCCGGAACGGTGACCGGGAGTGTGACCTCGCTCGCGGGGCGCCCAGACTGGCCCCAGGCGAAGCGTAGCTCGCGCGCGCCGGGCTGGCGCAGGTTGACGGGGAAGCGCGCCGTGCCGGACGCACCCGGAGCCAGCCGGAGGCTTTGCTCCTGATTCTCCAGGGCGAGGCGAGCCTCGGCGGGTGTCTCGCCCCGGTTCTGCAACACCACCTCCACCGATTGCTTGCCCCAGAACCGCGGGAGCGCCAGCGATTGTAGCGCCAGGCTCCCCTCCTGCACGAGCGCCCATCCGAACCGCTCGGGCACGTGGAACCCGTCATAGGTACACGACCACGCTGAAAGCCGGTCCGCTTCCGGGCCAGCGAACCGGCTGCGGCAGAAGTTGACCGCCATCACGGGCGAGCGCCGAACCCCCGCCTTCTCCAGCTCCGACCAGGGCAGGGCGATCTCGACTGAGTAGCCACTGGCCTCCTTGCGCACGCTCACCTCGGCGGAGGAGTTCCACGACGGGTCCTGGTTGCGCTCGTCATACACCGCGCCGTTGGTGTTCACGATGAGATGGGCATAGGGCGCGCGCGGCCCCCCGGCCACGAAGAACTCGACGCCGTCATCCAGCCATATTTCTGGAGTATCATGGCCATGCCGGATGGCCCGGAGCCGGGCCATCGCCGGCTCCGGGCAGCGAAACGAAACGTAGAGGGCGCGCGCGTCATAGAGGATCCGGGCCTCTGTGTCGACCTCCGGCTTGCCGCCATCATGTGCCCGGTAGAAGTTGGTCGCGACGGCGCTCTCGGCCCAGCAGGGGTCGGAAAGGTCGCCATCGATCACCGGCGGCATCGTGGTCGGGAGCACCGGGATTGCCGGTAGGGCTCGCGTGGATGCTCCTTCCGTCGCGCTCACCACGAGCGTGACCTGAGAAGCGTCCTGGCGCCGCTGCGCCACGGGCTTGCCAGTCATAATGGCCCGCAGCCGGAGGATCTGGTCCGCGGCGGCCCGGCGCACCTGCTGCATCCGGCTCGTCTCAAACGCCACGCCCCCCAGTGGGTTGGCCCAGGGCACGGCGTTCACGAGCGCATCGAGCATCTCCTGGGCCTCGCGCGCAGCGGCGCGCACGCGCTCGTCGCGGTGCGCGCGTGCCTCGGCAATCGTCTGCGAGAGCGTGTAGAGGTAGCGGTAGTCATCCACGCCTTCGCGGAGCGCCTCCCAGGCGATGGTCGGGATCGCGCCCTGATAGGTGCTCCAGTCGTCCGGCTTGAGGAGGTGCGGGTAGACGGTACACTGCTCCTTGGGCTCAACGCGGTTCGCGCGCGAGCCATCGAAGTCGTTGAAAACATCCTCGTGCGGCCGGCAGAAGGTCCACGAGACCTGTGCCTTCGCGCCCGTCTTCCAGAAGAGCAGTCCGGCGCCATAGCGGTTGTGGAACATGTAGCCTTCCTGGGGGAAGGGATTGACGTAGCATCCGGTGCCGTACCACCAGAACTCAGCGCCGGTGCGCGCGCACTCCTCGCGCGCCTTCCGAGCCCTCTCCTCGTTGGCCACCAGCCCAGCGACGAAGCAGGGCGCCGTGAGGTACTCGGAGGCCTTCTCCAGGAAACCGATCTGGTAGAAGGTGGCGTAGGTCGTGGCGCCACCCGCGCGCCAGCACTGGTAATCCTGGATGGCGTACGTATCCTCGCCGGACGGCTCGTCTCTCCCGTAGAAGAGCCAGGGCACGGGTGCGTCCTTCGTCGCCTCGACGGCGGCTTTTGCCACGGCGGTGACGCCGGCGCGGATCTCCTCCGGCCAGGTTCCCTTCTCCAGGTCGACTTTCAGACCGAGCGCATCACGGACGCGCTGCGGCCATCCGCCCATGGAGCAGACGTGCGGTCCGGGAATGCCGGCCTCAAGGCACTGGGCCGCGAGCTTCTTGTAGGAGGATGCGTCGAAGACCACCCGGCCCTCCTTCAATCCGGAGAGATCCGCCGTACCGAGGGAGCCCTCCACCAAACCGGTGATCCCGTGGCGAGCGAAATCGCGGAGTTCGGCCATCACCTGGGCATCGGTCATCGCGCGCCAGCGCCCGGCGTCGGCATAGAGCAGCCACGCGCGGTCCTTGGGCCGCTGCAGCTGGAAGGGGAGCACCTCGATGCGCAGCGGGAGCACCAGGGCGGGCTTGCCGGCCGCCTGGATCGAGACGCGCGCGGTGTAAAGGCCAGGCCGGGCATCCGGGCGGGCGCTCAGAGTCAACCAAAACGCCGCCGTCTCTCCCGCGGCGAGGTCGAACGCCCGCTCCTCCAGAACGCCGCGCGTCACCGGCACCGTCTTCCGCCCGTCCCTGCACGGAAGGAGCAGCTCCGGGGTGATGTACCACTGGCGCGAGCGCCATCCGGTGCGCTGCGGCCAGAAGTGCATGTGCCGCACGTCGCACGTCACTGGGGTGTCGGCGAGATCGACACGGACCGCGAGCCCCTTCAGGCTTTCCAGCGCGCGCGTGCCCACCCACACCGGCTCATCCTCGCCGGGCGTGAAGAAAGCGGTGAGCTCGCGCGCGTGCTCCTCGGGGCGTGGCACTCCGTCTGGCCGGTACTGACCCGGGTCCGACGTGATATAGGCGAGGAGTCCGGCGGCGCGCTCGGATGAGGTGGGCTGTGGCGGCTGCCAGTCTGGCTTTGGTGCCGGACGCTCCTGGAACGGCTCGCCTGGGTCCACGCGCTCGTAGCGGACGCCGCCGATGGTGACCGGCCCGCTTTCCTGCGCGAGCGCTGCCACCGGCAGCATGAATAGAACGAAGGCAAAGAAAGTTGCAGTTCTCATCGGTCTCTCCTGATCGCCGGCATAGCCCGCATTATTCACCAGAACAATGAAAAAGCTCACTGCCAGGCGTGGCGCAGGTTCGTGGGCACTGCCCCCGAAAACCCTGCTTCCGGACGCCTGTGGTGGCAACGGCGTGCCACCAGGCAAGAGACTTCTCTTGAAGTATTCTGGTGAATACTTCGGGATAGGGAGCATCGGGCGCGGAGCCTGCGTCTGAGGGCGCGCCCAGCCCGCTCAGGTCGTTGTGACCGGAACGCCACGGGAACCGGAGTGCCCGCGTGCGACAACGGACGGATGGCCGGGCACTTGTGGCCAACATTCGCCCCAAAACCGGCTTCTCCTGCCGCCGGTGTGCCCCTCAGGGAGGCAGGAGAGACCCCGGCGGATCGCGAACGAACGGCGAGAGAGAGTTCGGCCTATCTCCATCCGAGTCCCGCGCGTGGGCCGCCCAACATATCAGCGAAGGTGAGGAGTGCGCGCAGAATGGCAATGACGGAGAGGAAGCCAGACCGGCCCGCGCCGGAGAGGCCGGTGCCCGCAGTCAAGCCCCGCGGGGTCACCTGGCGCGCGGTCGCGATCGCCTTCGTCCTGACGCCGCTCAACTCGCTCTGGATCGTCCACTCGGAGGTGATCCAGTATGCCGGCCATCCCACCACGGTGTCGCTTTTCTTCAACGTGATCTTCTGCCTGGCCGTGCTCGTGGCGATCAACGCTCTGCTGGCCCGGTGGGCGCCGCGCTACCGCTTCTCGCAGGGCGAGCTGCTCACGATCTACATCCTCCTCTCGCTCGCCACGGCAATGGTGGGCCACGACATGTACCAGGTGCTGATCTCCGTGATCGCCCAGCCATTCTGGTACGCCGAGGTGGCCCCGGAGAGGCGGTGGCACGAGCTGTTCACAGCCGATTTGCCGCCGTGGCTCGTCGTGACCGATACCGAGATCCTGCGCGACTACTTCCACGGCACCAACCACTGGAGCGGGTTCTACCGCGCGGCCTACATCATGGGGTGGCTGAGGCCGGTGCTGGTGTGGACCGGCTTCACGATGATCCTCCTCTTTACGATGCTCTGCCTCTCGGTTCTCCTGCGCAAGCAGTGGACCGAGCGCGAGCGACTCACCTTCCCGATCATCGAGCTGCCGCTGCGGATGACGGATGAGAGCTTCAAGCTGTTCAAGAGCCCGGCGTTCTGGATCGCCGTGGCGCTCGCCGGGATGGTGGACCTGATCAACACACTCCACCTAAATATCCCGACGATTCCGGGCCTTCCAACGCGCCAGTACTCGCTCAACCAATTTATCACCGCCTGGCCGTGGCGGGCGATGGGCCCGGCGCCGCTCCAGTTCCTCCCGTTTATCATCGGCATCGGCTTCCTGCTCCCGGTGGATCTCTCTTTCTCGTGCTGGTTCTTCTTCTGGTACTGGAAGGCGCAGCAGATCCTCACCGCCCGGTATGGTTGGAACGATGGCCGGCCGGACTTCCCCTACACCATCGAGCAGTCGTTTGGCGCGTTTATTGGCGTGTGCGTGCTCGTTGTCTGGCTGGCGCGCCCCTATCTGAAGGAAGTGTGGCGGACGGCGTGTGGCCAGGCGTCCGAGGTGAGCGACGACGACGAGCCGATCTCCTACCGCTTTGCGTTGATCGGCCTGGGCGCGGGGTTGCTTGCCTTCGCGGCGTTCGCGTACGCGGGCGGATTGCGCAGCCTCCCGCTTTTGTTCCTCTTCGTGCTGATCTACTTCGCGCTCGCCGTCGCCGTGTCGCGGATGCGCGCGGAGATGGGCACGCCGGCGCACGACCTCCATCACGGCGGCCCGGATCAGATCCTCCCGAGGCTTCTGGGCACGCCGGGGATGGAGAAGAGCACGCTGATCTGGTTCTCGCTCTCTTGGGGCTACAACCGCGCCTACCGCTCGCACCCGATGCCTCACTATCTGGAGGGCTTTCGCCTGGCACACCTGGCGCGGATCGAGCGCCGGCGGCTCTTCTTCGCGATGCTCTTCTTCGGCTTGTGGGGGAGCCTGTGCGCGTTCTGGGCGCTGCTGCACACCTACTACCAGGTGGGCGCATCCACCGGCAAGGTGATGGGCCCCGCCGTCTCTTTCGGCCAGGAGGCATGGAACCAGCTGGCACGCTGGCTCACCGCGCCCAAAGATGTGGAACCGTTGAGCAAGTGGTTTGCCCTGGGCGGGTTGGGTTTCAGCCTCTTCCTGACGGCGATGCGCGCCCGCTATACGTGGTGGGCGTTCCATCCGGTGGGCCTGGCGGTCTCCAGCTCGTGGGCGATGCGCTATATGTGGCTCTCGCTCTTCATCGCCTGGCTGTGCAAAGTGGCGATCCTGCGCGCGGGCGGACTGAACCTCTATCGGAGGGCGCTCCCCTTCTTCCTGGGGCTGATCTTCGGCGAGTTCGTGATCGGCGAGCTCCTGAACCTTATCGGCCTGCTCTTCCGGCTACAGATCTACCGCTTCTGGGGCTAAACGCGCCGGCCCCCGCGGCATGGGGTACGCCCCTTATCCGGGAGTCTTACAGTGGCGCGAAGGGGGCGGTGCAACTGCACCGCCCCCTTCGTAACGAACCGGAGCACCCTTCCCTGGGGTCCGGCACGGGGCCGGGGGCCAGGGAAGGGGCGGGATGCGAGCTTACTTGTCCTTCGGGCCGGTGTAGGCGATGTTCGCCTGGGCCGCCGCAAGGCGGGCCACCGGCACGCGGAACGGCGAGCAGCTCACGTAGTTCAGGCCAACCTTGTGGCAGAACGCGATGCTCTCCGGATCGCCGCCGTGCTCGCCGCAGATACCCAGCTCGATGCTCGGGTTGGCCTCGCGGCCCTTGCGAACCGCGATCTCGACGAGCTGGCCGACACCCGCCTGGTCCAGCGTCTGGAACGGGTTCTCCGGCAGGATCTTCTCCTCAACGTACTTGAGCAGGAACTTGCCCTCGGCGTCGTCACGCGAGTAGCCGAAGGTGGTCTGCGTCAGGTCGTTGGTTCCGAAGGAGAAGAACTGGGCGACCTTGGCGATCTCATCGGCGGTCAGAGCCGCGCGCGGGATCTCGATCATCGTGCCGAAGGAGTAATCGATCGGGCCGCGCTCGGCGACGACCTTCTGCGCCTCGGCTTCGAGGTACTCGCGGGTGCGGGTGAGCTCGTTCACGTGCCCGACGAGCGGGATCATGATCTTCACCTTCACCGGGGTGCCCGCAGCCTTGACGTCGGCCGCGGCCTCGAGGATCGCGCGCACCTGCATGCCGATGATCTCGGGCATCATCAGGCCCAGGCGGCAGCCGCGCAGACCCAGCATCGGGTTCATCTCGCGCTGCGCCTCGACGGCGGCCAGCATCTTCTGCTTCGCTGCCAGCTCCTCGGGCTTGTTGCCCGCGCACTCCAGCTTGGTCACCTCGACGAGGAGATCGTCGTGGGCCGGCAGGAACTCATGAAGCGGCGGGTCGATGAGGCGGATGACCACGGGAAGGCCCTTCATCGCCTCGAAGATGCCCTTGAAGTCCGAGCGCTGATACGGCAGGAGCCGGTCGAGAGCGGCCTTGCGCTGCTCGGTGGTCTCGGCCAGGATCATCTCCTGAACGATCGGGAGGCGCTCCTGCTCCATGAACATGTGCTCGGTGCGGCAGAGGCCGATGCCCTGGGCGCCGAAGCCGATAGCACGCTCGGCGTCGCGCGGGTAGTCGGCGTTCGCCCACACCTCGAGGCGGCGGCGCTCGTCAGCCCACTCCAGCAGCTGCTGCAGCTCCTTGTTCTCGGCGATGTTCGGGTCGATGGTCGCCAGCTTGCCGGCGAAGACCTCACCGGTGGTGCCATCGATGGAGATGTCATCGAACTCCTTGATCGTCGTGCCGTTGACGGTGAAGAAGCGGGCTTCCTCATCCACGCGGATCGCTTCGCAGCCGGCCACACAGGGGAGGCCCAGACCGCGGGCAACGACAGCGGCGTGCGAGGTGGCGCCACCGCGCGACGTCAGGATACCCTTGGCGACGAGCATGCCATGCACGTCGTCCGGACAGGTCTCGGAGCGAACGAGGATGACCGCTTTGCCTTCCTTGCCGAGCTCTTCCGCCTTGTCGGCGTCAAAGATCGCCTGGCCGGCAGCGGCACCGGGCGAGGCATTCAGGCCCTTGGCGAGCAGGCGGCCTTCGCTCTTGGCGCGGTCCTTCTCCTTCGGATCGAAGCGCGGCAGGAGGAGCTGGTAGATCTGGTTGGGCTCCACGCGGGAGATCGCCGTATCCTTGTCGATGAGGCCCTCGTTGACCAGGTCCACGGCAATCTTCACGGCGGCGGCGGCGGTGCGCTTGCCGACGCGGCACTGGAGGATGAAGAGCCGGCCCTTCTCCACCGTGAACTCGATGTCCATGACATCGGTGTAGTGCTTCTCGAGGCTCTTCGCGATCTCGGCGAACTGGTCGTAAACGGCCGGGTTCACCTTCTTCATCTCGTCGATGTGGACCGGGGTGCGCACGCCGGCGACCACGTCCTCGCCCTGCGCGTTCATCAGGAACTCGCCGTAAAGGACCTTCTCGCCGGTGGCCACGTCGCGGGTGAAGGCAACGCCGGTGCCGGAGTCATCGCCCATATTCCCGAAGACCATCGTCTGCACGTTGACGGCGGTGCCCAGGTCATGCGGGATCTTATGGAAGTTGCGGTAGTCGTTGGCGCGCTTGTTGTTCCAGGACTTGAACACGGCCTCGATGGCCATGGTCAGCTGCTCCATCGGATCCTGGGGGAAGTCGCGACCGGTGGTCTTCTTGAAGTATTCCTTGAACTGCCCAACGAGTTTCTTCAGGCCTTCGGCATCAACGTCGGTATCCTGCTTGGCGCCGACTTCCGCCTTCAGCGCGTCGAAGATGTGCTCGAAGTTGTTCTTCTTGAGCGCCGGATACTCCTCCGAGAGGACGATATCCGAGAACATCATGATGAAGCGGCGGTAGGCGTCATAGCCAAACCGGGGGTTGCCGGTGAGCTTGATGATGCCATCCAGGGTGGCATCGTTGAGGCCCAGGTTGAGGACGGTGTCCATCATACCGGGCATCGAGAACTTGGCGCCGGAGCGGACCGAAACGAGAAGCGGGTTCGCCGGATCGCCGAGCTTCTTGCCCATGTTCTGCTCAACATCGCGAAGTGCCTCGACAACTTCGTCCATGAGCCCGGCGGGCATCTTCTCGCCATTGCTAAGGTACTCAATGCACGTCTTGGTGGTAATGGTGAAGCCGGGGGGAACGGGGAGACCCAGGTTGGTCATCTCGGCGAGGTTGGCACCTTTGCCGCCGAGAAGGTCCTTCATGCTGGCGTCGCCTTCGCGGAAAAGCCAAACGCGTTTCTCAGCCATCAACATCTCCTTTTCGCGCCGCATGGCACGCGGCAGTTCCTTACACTACCCCAACCGGATCGCAAGCCCGGCTGGGCAAAGCGGGGTCGGACCCGCCATACAACTCGCGCCCCACTCCATACGACAGCCCTAGGGCCGCGCCGGGAGCGGCAGTCTTGGGGGAAGAGCACCCCGGGCCGGAGGGGCACTGGCCGCCACCCGGGCCACCCAACGAGAGGGGGCCGGACTGCTGCCCAGGGGATCGTTGCTCCACACAGCCCGCCGTGGCAGGCGCCATGCCGACAGTCGTCTCGCCTCCTGCTCCCGGGTTGCGTGTCAAGCACACAGGCAAGAGCTAGAGACACAGCCGATGTATTATAACCCAGGGGGCCCCCCTTGTCAACGCTGTGCCATTGAAGGTCCAGGATTCCATAGGGAATCCAGTCCCAAGGCATGGAAACCACCGGCTTCATCGCTGGCCCCTTCGAGCCCCTCCGCGACAGCCCCGCGCGCGGCATGCCTCGGCCCCGAGGGGGTTCGCACAGTCCGCGGTGCCCGCATTCTCCCATCCGCGTCACTTCCCTTCATCCGTGGCGTCGACACCCGGCCGGCTCTCCGCAAGGAAAACCGGTGGCGGGCGTCTAAAGCCATAGCGCTGCTGGATAGCGGCAGCCAACGCCGGAACCGGCCGGGGGGGCTGCGTCGGATGCCCGCCTTCCTCAAGGCACACGCCGATCTCCCGCGCGTCACGTCTCGTCCGGCCGGTATAGGAGAAGCATGCATATGAATATGTCGATCATGACCTACTGCTATAGCCCTGCGCTGGCATCGGGCGCGCTGGACCTGGCGGGGATGCTCCAGGAGTACGCCCGTCTTGGCGTGCCCGGGGTCGAGTTGGTTCAGGCGCACGCGGCTGGCATGCCCACCGCGGAGCTGCGCGCCCGGGTGGATGACCTGGGCCTGACGGTGCCGCTGCTCCTGGTGGGTGCGCCCGTGATCGACGCGGATCCCGCGAAGCGTGCCGCGGCCGTGGAGGGGATGCGCCCGGCGCTTGATATGGCCCTGGGCCTGGGTGCCAAGCAGATCATGCTCTTGCCGAGCGGGGATGCTGGAAACGCGAGTGACGCTGAGGTGCGCCGCTACATCTGCGACGGGATCGCCCGCGCCTGCGAGATGGTGAAGGGCTCCGGCGTGCAGATCATCGTGGAGAACCACGGCGGGGCGCATCGCCTGCGTGGCCGTGTCGAGCACATGCTGGAGTTTGCGGATGCCCATCCCGACCTGGGCCTCTGCTTCGACGACGGCAACTTCCTGCTCGCCGGAGAAGAAGAGCTGGCGGCGCTCGAGAAGCTGGCAGGCCGCGTCGTCCACTTCCACTGCAAGGACTGGGCCCTCTCCGCAGAGGATGGGAAGGGGATTCTGGCGGCCGATGGCAAGCGGTATGTGGGCGCCGTCATCGGCGAGGGCGTGGTGCCTCGCACTGCCGCGAAGAAGCTGCAGGCGAGTGGCTACACCGGTTTCTTCTCGGTCGAGTACGAGGGCGCGGAGGATCCGGTGATCGCGACCGCGCGCGCCGCGGCCAATCTGAAGGCGATACTCGCGGCATGATAGTAGGGTGTGGAATGCGCCGGCGACCGTGGCGCTCGCGCTGACCGCAGTGATAGGGGGAGATTGGCGTGGCGCATCTCCCCCACGCGGCTTGCGCTACCACGGGCACCAAGGAGATGACCATGGACAAAGCACTTCGCAAGGAGATCCTGCAGACGCGGCGCTTGAGCCGCAACTGGCCGGCCGAGCCATTGTTGGGTGGCTACTATACGGATGAGGAGATCGACGTCGTCGTTAAGACGATTCGCGAATCGATGGACCCCACGGTCGGCTTTGGCTTCATCTGTAAGGAGATCACCGACTTCGAGCAGGCGTTCGCCGCCTACTGCGGTACGGCGGATGCCGTTTCGATCAATGGGGCGGGCACGGGCATCGATATGGCGCTGATGGCGCTGGATCTGCAGCCAGAGGACGAGGTGATCGTCCCCACGCTCAACTTCCGCGCGGCATTGGTGGCGGTCCTGGGGCAGAACGCCCGCCTGGTGGTGTGCGACGTGGACCCGGTAACTCTCCAGGCGGATCCAAACGACGTGGAACGGCGGATCACCCCGCGCACGCGCGCCATCTTCCCAGTGCATATGAATGGCCTCTCGGCACCGATTGATGACTACTTGGAGATCGCGGAGCGCCACCCACACCCGAAGTATGGTCCTCCCAAGGTGATTGGCGATGCGGCGCGCGCGCTGGGAGGCGGCTACAAGGGCACGAAGATCGGCAAGAGGGGGTGGATGACCGTCTTCTCTTTCCACACCCAGAAGAATATGACCACCCTCGGTGAGGGCGGCGCCATCACCACGGACGATCTGGAGGCCGCAAAGCGGCTGCGTGCCCTCCGGCAGTTCGGTGGGAGCGACGGCTGGGGTAGCAACTACAAGATGACGAAGGTGCAGGCTGCGGTTGGCCTGGTGCAGCTCCGCAAGCTCGATAGCTTCATCGCGGCGCGCCGCAAAGTGGCCCAAGAGCGCACCGAGATGCTGAAGGATGTGGAAGGCCTGACGCTTCCGGTGGAGCCGCCTGATTGCTACCATACCTACTACCTCTACACGTGCTTGGTGCCCAAGGAGTGGGCCGGCGAGAAGCGCGACCGCCTGATGGCCATGCTGCGCGAGGAGTACGGGGTGAACACGGTGGTGGCTAACCCGCCCGTCCACCGCGTGGTGCCTTTCGTGGCGAAGCACACCCAGGGCCAGGAGACGCCGGTGGCGGATGAACTGGGCGCCCGGCTCTTCTGCCCGCCGACTCACCCGCTGATGACGCGAGAAGAGAACGAGTACATCTGCGCTGCGATCGCCGATGCCATGGAGAGGCTCCGAGAGGGCGTCTGAGGCGTGCCCGCTCCTATCCGAGGGCTTCGGCCCAACGAAGCGCACGGGTGTTGACACGGTGGCTGGCGATCGTGGGGGCCGGGCGGCACCCGTACTGGCCTCCACGATCGTCTGCTTTACAGCGGTACGCCAGCAGGGGATCCGGGTTCCGGATGCTCCACTGCGTGAGCGTGGCGGTTCTGCTCCTTGATGACGCCGGGCGGGCCCGTGGCGCGTTCGTCCGGCGTGCGGGCTATCGCGCCGGCGGGAGAACGGCGGCATTCCCCGCGTTTTGACTTCGGAACATCGCAGGGAAGGGGAGAGGCATGGGTCGCCTCAACATTCTGTATATTCACTCGCATGACACCGGGCGCTATGTGCAGCCGTACGGCTATGCCGTGGAGACCCCGCGTATCCAGCAGCTCGCGGAAGAGGGAGTTCTCTTCCGCCAGGCATTTTGCGCCAACCCGACCTGTTCCGCCAGTCGCTCGGTTCTGCTCACGGGGCGATATGCTCACTCCAATGGGATGATTGGTCTGGCTCACCGCGGCTCGCGCCTGAACGACTATCGCCAGCATCTGGCGAGCTTCCTGAGCCGGAACGGCTACGAGACGGCGCTGTCCGGGATGCAGCACGAGGCTGCCGACCGGCAGCTCCTTGGCTACGAGCGTTTCCTTGATGACGGCCCCGGGGGGAATACCCAGGAGGGGGTGGCCCGCCGGGCAGCCGCGTTTCTTGCCGAACGGCATGACCGGCCTTTCTTCCTCTCCTGCGGCTTTTCATTGACGCACCGCACGGGCAGAGGCATCCAATGGCACAACGGCGAGGCCTCGCCTCTGGGCGATCCTCGCTACTGTCGGCCGCCCGCGCCGCTCCCGGATCTTCCCGAGATACGTCGCGACTTTGCCGACTTCCGCGCCAGCGTCCGGCGGCTTGACGAGTGCATGGGGATTGTCTTCGATGCCCTCGAGGAGAGCGGTCTTGCCGAAGAGACGCTGGTCGTCTGTACCACCGACCACGGGATCGCTTTCCCCTTCATGAAGTGCAATTTGACTGATCACGGCACCGGCGTCATGCTGATCCTGCGCGGCCCGGGCGGGTTTACCGGGGGTAAGGTGGTGGATGCCCTCGTCAGCCACGTGGACATCTTCCCGACTCTGTGCCAGATGGCTGGGATTCCGCAGCCCGACTGGCTTCAGGGCACGTCTTTGATGCCGCTCGTCACAGGCGATGCCGAGTCGGTGCGGGATGAGGTCTTCGCTGAGGTGAACTACCACGCGGCAAGGGAGCCGATGCGCAGCGTGCGGACGGCACGCTACCGCTACATCCGGCGCTACGAGGTTCATCCGCATCCGGTCCTCCCCAACTGCGATGAGAGTGTGAGTAAGCGAGAGTTGCTCCGTTACGGCTGGCGCGAGCGCCCTCAGCAGGAGGAAGCACTCTACGACCTCATCTTCGACCCAAATGAAGCGTGCAACGTAGCGAAGGACCCACTGTATGCGGACGCGCTGGCAGAGATGCGCGCGCGATTGAACCGCTGGATGCGCGAGACGGAGGATCCCCTGTTGACTGGGCGGATGGAGCCGTGGCCGGGGATGGCGTCGAACCCCGTCGATGGAAACTCGCCGCAGGAAGAGGCGGGCCCAGCAGAACCATGGGTTGCGCGATAATCCGCGGGCGGCCGGCGCGCAGGCTCCGGCAAGGTGGCATGTAGGCAACGGCGACTCCATGGGGTAAGAGACCCTCGTCAGGGGGAACGCCATGGAGGGACTCGGCCAGTGGTTTGAGCAGGTGGACCGGCGGGTCGTGGCCTGGTTTCAGCGCCACAGCGTGCCGGCTCTGCGTGTTGCCCTTGGGATCGTCTTCGTGTGGTTCGGCGGCCTGAAGGTTGCCGGCGTCAGCCCCGTCGCCGATCTGGTGGCAACCACCGTCGCGTGGCTCCCTGCCGGTTGGTTTGTGCCATTCCTCGGCGTGTGGGAGGTCGCGATTGGGGTCGGGCTCCTCTTTCGCCTGTTCCTGCGCTTGACGCTCCTGCTCCTGGCCGCGCAACTGGCCGGCACTTTCTTGGTGCTCCTCGTCCGGCCAGATCTGGCTTTCGCGGGGTCGCCCCTCCTTCTGACGCTCATCGGCGAGTTCGTGGTGAAAAACCTGGTGCTGCTCGCCGCGGGAATGGTACTCGCGAGTACTGTGCGCGATGAGGATGAGACGTGCCTTGCGACGGGCGTAAGGGGGAGCGGGGCGCGCCGTCGATGATCGAATGCCTTTATCAATGGATGGTGGTGGGGAACGCCCACCCGGATCCTCGCGCGGCGTTCCGCGACGATCGAGCAATGGAGCTGGGCGCGACACGGACGTCTTAGCGAAGAGGCTGCCGGCGACTAATGGTAACGTAACGCAAGGTATACGCATTACATGCTCCAGGCTATGAGATCATGTGGGAGCCCACGTCGGCGAGGACGAGCCCGCACAGATGGATGGAGGTACTTTGTAGTGCCTATGGAGAGAGTGAGACGATCTTTATGGCCATAGGCCAAACGGCAATTTGGTGGTTGACACTCGGGATGGGTTCTGGTAAGATATGGGCTGTCACGAGGGAGTGCTTGGGGTTTCGACAGAGACCGGGAAATTCCTCTTGACAAGCGACGTTCTTTTCTGATAAGATGAGGGCGTTGCGAGGATGGGGC
>Ga0116167_1001815_pt1 | contig 18923 bp, 11 predicted proteins | sample AD_JPNMR3_MetaG_FD_89794 | JGI IMG/M metagenome (GOLD analysis project Ga0116167, IMG submission 89794) | Active sludge microbial communities of municipal wastewater-treating anaerobic digesters from Japan - AD_JPNMR3_MetaG | ecosystem: Engineered > Bioreactor > Anaerobic > Digestate | place...
CGTAGACCTGCACCTGGCCGCCGATCAGGTCGGTCATGGCCTGCGGGCTGGACTTGTAGGGCACGCCGACGATGTCGACCTTGGCGATGTGCTTGATGGTCTCCATCGCCACCAGCGAGGTGCTGTTGGGTGTGGCGTAGCTCAGCTTGCCCGGGTTGGCGCGGGCGTAGTCCAGCAGCTCGCCCAGGGTCTTGGCCGGCACCGACGGATGCACCGCGAGCGCGAACGGCAATTCGCCGACACGTGCGATCGGCGTGAAGTCCTTGATCGGGTCGTATTTCAGGTTGAGCACCAGGCTCGGGTTGGCCGAATGCGAGGTGTTGGTGGTCATCAACAGCGTGTAGCCGTCAGGCGCCGCTCTGGCCACGTACTGCGCCGCGATCTGGGCATTCGCGCCGGCCTTGTTGTCGACGATGACCGGCTGCTTCAGCCGCTCCTGCAGCTGGCTGGCCACCGCGCGGGCCACCGCGTCGGTGCCGCTGCCGGCGGCGAACGGCACGACCAGCATGATCGGTTTGGTTGGAAAGGCTTGCGCATGGACCAACGCGGTTGCCGCGAGACCGGCCAGCAACGCCAATACGGACGAGAGTCGCTTCATTGCTTGCCTCCTGCAGGACGAACGATTTCGCGCGGGCCGCCGCCGCGCGGGCCCAGGCCCGCTCAGCGGTGCAGCTCGCCCGCGCGCTCGGGCTGGTAGGTGACCTCCTCGACCCGCACCTTCATCACGCCGCCGCCAGGCTTGGGCCATTCGATGGTGTCGCCTTGCGACAAGCCGAGCAGCGCGCTGCCCACCGGGGCCAGGATCGAGATGGTCCTGCCGCTGGCATCGGTGTCCTTGGGGTACACCAGCGTCAGCTCGAACTCCTCGCCGGACGACTCGGCAGTGAACTTCACCGTGGAATTCATCGTCACCACCGTGGGCGGCACGTCGCGGGGCTCGACGATGTTGGCACGCGCCAGTTCGGCTTCGAGTGCCGCCCGCCCCGGGAAGGCCGAGCGCGGCAGCGACGCCAGCAGCCGGTCCAGCCGGTCGGCATCGATGGTGGAGATGGTGATTTCGGGCTTGGGGCTCATGTGGGGCCTCATTCGTTCAGGTTCAGCGACTCGATGACGAGCTTCTCGGCCGCGTAGTGGCGCCGCGCGAAGTCGGCGTAGGTTCGATGGTCGCGATAGTCGCTGCGGATGCCGTGGGTGTCCATCATGCGCTGCCATTCGGGGTCGGCCAGCACCGCCTTGATCGCACTGTCGAGCCTTTCGACGATGGCCAATGGCAGGCCCTTGGGGCCGGCCAGGCCCAGCGGCGATGGCACCACCACGTCGAAGCCGGCTTCCTTGAAGGTGGGCACGTTGGGGAAGGCCGGCAGGCGCTTGTCCGCGGCCACGGCCAGCAAGCGCACCTTGCCCGAGTCCATGAAGCTGCGGATGCCGTTGGTGGCGACGACGGTCTGCACATGCCCGCCCAGCAAGGCGGTGATGGCTTCGGAATCACCCTTGTACGGCACGTGCGTGAACTTCACGCCGGCCGCCTTGCCCAGCAGCGCCATCGTCACCTGGTTGCCGGTGAACTTGCCGGGGGTGCCGTAGTCCAGGCCCTGTTGGCCGGCCTTGGCGGCGTCGACCACGTCCTTGACGGTCTTGAACGGCGAGTCGGCCGCCACCGCCAGGAAGAAGTCGTAGGCGGTGAACGAGGCGATGTACGTCAGGTCGCGCAGCGGGTCGTAGTTCACCTTCTGCACATAGGGCTGGCGGAACACGCCCACCGGCACCAGCGTCAGCCGGTAGCCGTCGGGCTTGGTGCGCTGCATGTCGACCAGGCCCAGCGTGCCGCCGGCACCGGGTTTGTTCTCCACCACCACCGTGTGCCCGAGCTGGCGGGTCAGGCCGGCGGCCAGCGCGCGGCCCACGATGTCGGTGGTGCCGCCCGGGGCGAAGGGCACGATGATCGTGATGGGCTGGCCGGGCCAGTCGGCCTGCGCCTGCGCCTGCGCCTGCGCCTGCGCGGGCGTGGCGGCCAAGGCGGCCAACGTGGCCAGGGCCGCGCCGCAGGCCACGGCGGCGGTGACGTGTCGGCGTTGCATGGCGGTCTCCGGCAAGGGTGGCAGGGGGTGGCGCGCCGATCCTACTGCGCTGCCCGCGCGGGCACAAAGCACGCTGGCTGCCACTTCGCAGCCGTGCCGGCGTGGTCGGCGCTGCCGGCGCTAACACCGGCTTAACCCGCTGCGCCTAGACTCGCGGCGCCTCATCGCTACCCGACCTCCCCCATGCTGAAGCAACTGCGCCGCCTGGCGTTGTGTCTGGCCCCGTTGTCGCTGCTGGCGCCGTCGTGGGCGCAGCCCGTGGCGACGCTGCCGCAGGGCGTGACCAAGATACGTTCGGTCGAGGGCATCGACGAATACCGGCTGGCCAACGGCTTGCAGATCCTGCTGGTGAGCGACGACTCCAAGCCCACCACCACCGTCAACCTGACCTACCGCGTCGGCTCGCGCCAGGAGAACACCGGCGAGACCGGCATGGCGCACCTGCTCGAGCATCTGCTGTTCAAGGGTTCGCCGAAGCATCCGCAGGTGTGGGCCGAGTTCACCAAACGCGGGCTGGCGGCCAACGGCAGCACCAGCTTCGACCGCACCAACTACACCGCCACCTTCTCGGCCAACGCAGACAACTTGCAGTGGTACCTCGGCTGGCTGGCCGACGCCATGGTCAACAGCTGGATCGCGCGCAAGGACCTGGACACCGAGATGACGGTGGTGCGCAACGAGATGGAAAGCGGCGAGAACAACCCCGGGCGCATCCTGATGCAGCGCACGCTGGCGGCGATGTACGACTGGCACCCCTACGGCCGTTCGGTGATCGGCGCGCGCAGCGATGTCGAGAACGTCGACATCCCGCGGCTGCAGGCCTTCTACAAGCTGTACTACCAGCCCGACAACGCCACGCTGATCGTGTCGGGCAAGTTCGATACGGCGCAGGTGCTGCGCTGGGTGGCGGGCAGCTTCGGCGCCATCCCCAAGCCCACGCGCACGCTGCCGGCGCAATACACGCTGGATGCGGCGCAGGACGGCGAGCGCCAGGTGACGCTGCGGCGCAGCGGCGGCGCGCCGCAACTGCTGGCGGCCTACCACGTGCCGGCGGGGTCGGATGCCGACTTCGCCGCGGTCGAGATGCTGGCGCTGATCCTGGGCGACACGCCGGCCGGGCGGCTGCACAAGAAGCTGGTCGAGCCGGGGCTGGCCTCCAGCACCTATGCCTTCGCCTGGTCGCTGGCCGACCCGGCGGTGCTGATGCTGGGCGCGCAGCTCGCGCCGGGGCAGGACGTGGACAAGGCGCGCGACGCGCTGCTGGGCGTGAGCGAATCCATCGCGAGCCAGCCGATCACCGCCGAAGAACTGCAGCGCGCGCGCACGCAGTGGCTCAACGGTTGGGAGCAGACCTTCACCGACCCCGAGAACATCGGCCATTCCTTGTCCGAAGCCATTGCGCTGGGCGACTGGCGCTTGTTCTTCCTCGGCCGCGACCAGGTGCGCGAGGTCCCGCTGGCGCAGGTGCAGCGTGTGGCCGAGGCCTACCTGCGCCCGTCCAACCGCACCGTCGGCCTGTACCTGCCCACCGAAACCCCGCAGCGTGCGCCGGCGCCGGCCAAGGCCGACGTGGCCAAGGAACTGCAGCAGTTCAAGCCGCAGGCGGCGGCGGCCCAGGTCGAGGCCTTCGATGCCACGCCGGCCAACATCGACGCGCGCACGCAGCGTTTCGAATTCGGCGGCCTGAAGGCCGCGGTGCTGCCCAAGCCCACGCGCGGCGGTGCGGTGCAGGCGGTGCTGAACCTGCGCTTCGGCGACGAGAAGAGCCTGTTCGGCCAGGTGGCGGTGGCCGATGCCGCGGCGCGGCTGCTGGACAAGGGCAGCGCCACGCTCACGCGCCAGCAGGTGCAGGACCGGCTCGATGCGCTGAAGACGCAGATGTCGGTCAGCTCCGCGCCGGGGCTGCTCAGCGTGGCGCTGACTTCGCGGCGCGAGCATCTGGCCGACGCGGTGGCGCTGGTGGCCGAGCTGCTGCGCCGGCCGGCCTTCCCGGCCGAGGCCTTCGACGAATACCAGCGCCAGGCCATCACCCGCCTCGAGGCGGCGCGCAAGGAGCCCAGCGCCGTGGCGGCCAACGCGCTGGCGCGGCTGAACAACCCCTACCCGCGCGGCGACGTGCGCCATGCGCGCAGCTTCGACGAGCAGCTGCAGGACCTGCAGGGCCTGACGCTGCAGCAGGTGCGCGACTTCCACGCGCGCTTCGCCGGCGCACGCTTCGCGCAGTTCGGCGCGGCCGGCGACATCGACCTGCCGGCGCTGCAGCAGGCGCTGCGCGAGGGCTTCGGCGACTGGAACGCCGGCGAGCCCTTCACGCGGGTGCCGCAGCCGCTGCTGCCCGGCAGCGGCCAGACCCTGAAGCTGGCTACGCCCGACAAGCAGAACGCCGACCTGCGCGCGCGCCAGCCGATGGCGGTGCAGGAGACCGACGCCGACTACCCGGCGCTGATGATGGCCAACCACCTGCTGGGCGGCGGCGGCTCGTCGAGGCTGTGGAAGCGCATCCGCGAGCACGACGGGCTGTCGTACAGCGTGTACAGCGGCATTTCGTGGAACCCCTTCGAGCCCAACTCCAACTGGTTCGCCGGCGCCATCTTCGCGCCGCAGAACCGCGCCAAGGTCGAGGCCGGGCTGCGCGAGGAACTGGCGCGCGCCCTGAAGGAAGGCTTCGGCGCCAAGGAACTCGACGAAGGCCGCAGCGGGCTGCTGGCGTTTCGCCGGCTGTCGCGCGCGCAGGACGACGTGCTGGCCGGCGCACTGGTCAACAACCTGTACCTGGGCCGCACTTTCGAGGTCTCGGCGCGCGTCGACGCGGCGCTGGCCGCGCTGACGCTGCCTCAGGTGAACGACGCGTTGCGCAAGTACCTGAAGCCGGACACGATCGACATGGTGTTCGCCGGCGACTTCAAGCCCTGACGCGGCGTTCGGGCGGGCCCGGTGCACTGCCGCCGGCCCAGGCCCGATCCCGCACTCGAGACAATCGGCGGCCGCTGCCCACCCCTTGCTGCCACCGTGCGCCTTTCGCCCGAAGACCAAGCCCGCACACACATCGACGCCCTGCTTGCCGCCGCAGGCTGGGCGGTGCAGGACATGGCCGGCTTCAACCGCCACGCCGCCGAAGGCGTGGCGGTGCGCGAATTCCCGCTGCCCAGCGGCCCCTGCGACTACCTGCTGTTCGTGGCCGGCAAGGCCTGCGGCGTGGTCGAGGCCAAGAAGGCCGGCGTCACCTTGAGCGGCGTGGCCGAGCAGTCGGCCCGATATAGGGCGGGCCTGCCCGCGCACCTGGCGCGCTGGGCCGACGCGCTGGTGTTCGATTACGAATCGACCGGCGACGAAACCTGCTTGCGCGACACGCGCGACCCCAAGCCGCGCTCGCGCCGCGTCTTCGCCTTCCACCGGCCGGCCACATTGCACGCCTGGCTGAGCGAACCCGACACACTGCGCCAGCGCCTGCGCCAAATGCCGGCGCTGGACAAGGCCGGCCTGCGCGCTTGCCAGATCGACGCCATCACCGGCCTGGAGAAGTCGCTCGCCGAAGACCGCCCGCGCGCGCTGATCCAGATGGCTACTGGCGCGGGCAAGACCTTCACCGCCTGCAACTTCAGTTGGCGGCTGCTGAAGCACGCGCGGGCGCGGCGCATCCTGTTCCTGGTGGATCGCAACAACCTGGGCGACCAGACGCTGCGCGAGTACCAGAACTTCGCCCCGCCCGGCGCTGCGCACAAGTTCGACAAGACCTACATCGTCCAGCACCTGCACGGCAACCGCATCGACGCCGACGCCAAGGTGGTGATCACCACCATCCAGCGGCTGTACGCGATGCTGCGCGGCGAGGCGCTGGACGAAGCCGCCGAAGAACCTTCGGCCTTCGAGACCTGGGGCCACGCCGACGACGAAGGCGAGCTGCGCCCGGTGGCCTACAACCCGCAGATCCCGATCGAGCACTTCGACTTCATCGTCACCGACGAATGCCACCGCTCGATCTACGGCCTGTGGCGCCAGGTGCTGGAGTACTTCGACGCGCACCTGATCGGCCTGACGGCCACGCCCTCGGCGCAGACGCTGGGCTTCTTCCAGCGCAACCTGGTGGCCGAGTACCCGTACGAGCGCAGCGTGGTCGATGGCGTCAACGTCGGCTTCGAGGTCTACCGCATCCGCACTCAGGTCACCGAACACGGCGGCACCGTGGACGCGCGCTACCACGTGCCGGTGCGCGACCGCCGCACGCGCGCGCTGCGCTGGAAGCAGCTCGACGCCGACTTGGCCTACGCGCGGCAGGAGCTGGACGCGTCGGTCACCGTGCCCGACCAGATCCGCCTGGTGCTGCAAACGTACAAGGACAAGCTGTTCACCGACCTCTTCCCCGGCCGCAGCGGCCAGTGGGTGCCGAAGACCCTGATCTTCGCCAAGGACGACCACCACGCCGAAGAGATCGTCAAGGCCTGCTGGGAAGTCTTCGGCCAGGGCAACGACTTCGCCAAGAAGATCACCTGCCAGACCAGCGAAAAACCGAAGGAGCTGATCAAGGCCTTTCGCGTCGACCCGTACCCGCGCATCGCCGTCACCGTGGACATGATCGCCACCGGCACCGACATCAAGCCGGTGGAATGCCTGATCTTCATGCGCGACGTGAAGAGCGAAAGCTACTTCGAGCAGATGAAGGGCCGCGGCGTGCGCACGCTGCACGACACCAGCCTGCAGCAGGTGACGCCCGACGCGCAGACCAAGACGCGCTTCGTGCTGATCGACGCGGTGGGCGTGACCGAAGGGCGCAAGAGCCTGTCGCAGCCGATGGAGCGCCAGCGCACGCTGCCCTTCGACAAGCTGCTGGACCAGATCGCGCAGGGCCGGCGCGACGAGAACGCGCTGTCGTCGCTGGCCGGCAGGCTGGCGGCGCTGGATCGGCAACTCGACAGCGAAGACCGCCAGCGCATCGAGGCCGCGTCCGGCGGCACCGGCGTGAAGGCGCTGGCCCGCGCGCTGCTGGACGCCATCACGCCCGAGCTGATCGACGCGGCCGTCGCGCAGCGCCACGGCAGCACCGAGCGCGCCACGGCGGCGCAAGTGAAAGCCGTCGAAGCCGAGCTGCGCGACCGCGCCTGCGCGCCGCTGGACGACGCGGCGCTGCGCAACCTGCTGAAGGCCGTCAAGCGCAAGACCGACATCGTCATCGACGAAGGCACGGCCGACGTGCTGCGCGTGGCCGAGTACGACACCGGGCAGGCCGAGAAGCGCACGACCAGCTTCAAGGCCTTCATCGACGCCAACAAGGACGCGCTGCTGGCGCTGCAGATCCTGTACGGCCAGCCGTACCCGAAGCGCCGCCTCACCTACGCCAGCATCCGCGAACTGGCGGCCAAGCTGGCCGACCCGCCGCAGCACCTGACCACGGCGGATGTGTGGCAGGCCTACAAGCGGCTGAACGCCAGCCTGGTGCGCGGCGCGCCCAGCGACAAGCTGCTGACCGACCTGATCAGCCTGGTGCGCTTCGCCACCGGGCAGATGGAGTTGCTGGAGCCGCACGCGGCGCGCGTAGAGCAGCGCTTCAACCTGTGGATCGGCCGGCAGATCAAGGCCGGCCGCGCCTTCAGCGACGAGCAGATGGCTTGGCTGCGCGCCATCAAGGACTACCTGGCGGCCAACGTCGAGATCGCGCCGGCCGACCTGACGCGCGACCAGCTCTTTGCCGACTGGGGCGGCGTGGTCGCGGCGCGGCGCTTGTTCGGCGCGGAGTTGAACGGGATGCTGGATGAGTTGAGTGAGGTGTTGGTGGCATGAGGATGCTTGACGTCTCGCTGGATCGGCTTGTCGATGTTGTTCGCGGCATCTCCTTTCCAACGGCTGCGAAGCGAAAGGGTGCTGCGCCAGGGTTGATGGCGTGCCTTCGCACAACCAATGTCCAGGAAAACGTGGAGTGGGACGACCTTCTCTACGTTGACGAGAGTTATGTCCGTTCGCCAGAACAGCGCTTGCGTGTCGGCGACATCCTGGTCTCCATGTCGAATAGTCTCGATCTCGTCGGGAAGTGCGCGCTCGTCACTCAACTGCCCGAAAGCGCGACGTTCGGGACGTTCATTGCGGTTGTGCGGCCGAAGGAGGGTGTGAATCCGCGGTACGTGTTCCACGCGATGCGGACACCGGCCTTCAGGGCTCACATCAGGCGTGCTGCTTCGACGACAACCAACATTTCCAACATCAACGCATCGAAGCTCAACGCGTCTACGGTGCCGCTGTTCGGCGCAGGCGCATGCGACTCCATCGCGTCGAAAGTTGACGAACTCTTCAGCGAAATCGACGAAGGCGAGCGAGCGCTGCAGCGCGTGGGCCGGCTGGTGCAGCGTTACCGCCAGTCCGTCCTCAAGGCCGCGGTCACGGGGGAGTTGACGCGGGAGTGGCGCGAGCGACAGCCTGCGAGTGGTGATGACGCAGCCTCGCTCCTGGAGCGCATCGGCACATCGAGGCGTTCAGCCGCGTTGCGGCTCAGTCAGCGATACGTGGAACCTCTTGCTGCCGATGCATCTGAGCTGGCGACACTTTCTCCGGGCTGGCGCTGGGTGACGGTCGAGCAACTGTGCTTCGTGGAGACCGGTGCGACGCCCAAGCGGGGTGAAGCGAAGTACTACGACTGCGGCACGGTGTCGTGGGTGACCAGCGGTGCGGTCAACTCGGCGCGCATCACGGAGGCAACCGAGCTGATCACTGAGCTGGCGGTCGCCGAGACCAATGCAAAGGTGTTTCCACCGGGCACGCTCGTCGTCGCGATGTACGGCGAGGGCAAGACGCGCGGCAAGGTGTCGGAACGCGGTATCGCGGCCGCGACGAACCAAGCCTGCGCCGCACTCGTCTGCGGCCACCTTGCCGACGAGGTAAGGCAGTACGTGCGGCTGTTCTTCGAGAAGCACTACGAGGAGTTGCGCGACAAGGCCGCCGGCGGCGTGCAACCCAATCTCAACCTCTCGATCATCAAGCAGACCGCCCTGCCTCTGCCGCCCCTGGCAGAGATTCGGGTGATCTGTGATCGAGTCGCGACGCGGCTGTCCGACGCCCTTGCTCTGGCTTCGGAGGTGTCCCGTCGCGTGCTGACGGTGAGTGCTCTTCGACAATCCGTCCTCAAAGCCGCCTTCTGCGGCCAGCTCGTCCCCCAAGACCCGAGAGACGAACCCGCTTCCGCCCTGCTGGCCCGCCCGGCCGCGCAGGACGCAGAGACCCCGGCTGCTCCCAAACGCCGGGGCCGCCCCTCCCGCCAGCCCGCCACTGCCTGATGCGCACCGCCGAAGACCTGCTGCAAGAGCTGTCCGCGGTCGACGAGTCGCACCGCATCGAGGCCAAGCGCGCCTCGCAGATCGACCGCTCGATCATGGAAACCGTGGTCGCGTTTTCCAACGAGCCTGGCCTGGGTGGTGGCTACCTGCTGCTGGGCGTGGAGCGCGATCCGGCCGACCTGTTCGGCGGCGCCTACCGCGTCGAGGGCGTGGCCGAACCCGACAAGCTGCAGTCCGACCTGGCCAGCCAGTGCGCGAGCATGCTCAACCGGCCGGTGCGCCCGCGCATCGCGGTGGAGACGCTGCGCGGCAAGACGGTGCTGGTGGTCTTCGCGCCCGAAGCGGCCGCGGCCGAGAAGCCGATCTATGCGACAAGGCTGGGCCTGCCGCGCGGCGCTTTCCGCCGCGTCGGCTCCACCGACCAAGAAGGCACCGAGGACGATCTGGTGGCGCTTTACGCCGGCCAGCAGGTGGAGACTTTCGACGGTGCGGTGCTGCCCGACACCGACATGTCCGACATCGACCCCGGTGCGGTGCAGGAGTACCGCCGCCTGCGCGAGCGCGCGAACCCCAGCGCAGAAGAGCTGACCTGGGACGACGAAGCGCTGCTGCGCGCACTGGGTGCCGCTGTGCGGCAAGGTGGGGGCCCCCGGCCGACCGTCGCCGGGCTGCTGCTGTTCGGCACGACGCAGGCGCTGCGGCGCTGTTTCCCGATGATGCGCATCGACTACATCCGCGTGCCGGGCCGGCAATGGGTCGAGAACCCGGAACACCGTTTCGACACGCTGGAGATCCGCGCGCCGCTGCTGACGGCCATCCGCCGCGCCGAGAGCGCCGTGCGCGACGAGCTGATGCAGTCGTTCTCGCTGCCCGAAGGCGCGCTGGCGCGCGAGGACGAGCCGGCGCTGCCGCTGCGCGTGATCCGCGAGGCCGTCGTCAATGCGGTGATGCACCGCAGCTACCGCATCCACGGCGCGATCCAGATCATCCGCTACGCCAATCGGCTGGAAGTGCGCAACCCGGGTCATTCGATCAAGGCCGAGGAGCAGTTGGGCGAGCCAGGCAGCGAGACGCGCAACCCGCGCATCGCGGCCGTGCTGCACGAGGTCAACATCGCCGAGACCAAAGGCAGCGGCATCCGCGCGATGCGCGAGTTGATGCAGCAGCACGACTTGCTGCCGCCGACCTTCGAGTCGTCGCGCCGTCCCGACCAGTTCGTGGCCACCTTCCTGTTCCACCATTTCCTGGGGCCGGACGATCTGGCCTGGCTGCGCACCTTGACAGCGGAAGCGCTGTCCGACGAGGAGGCGCGTGCGCTGGTGGTCGTGCGCGAGCTGGGCGCCATCGACAACGCGGCCTACCGCAACATCAACCGCACCGACACGCTCAACGCCTCGGCCCATCTGCGCCGGCTGCGGGATCTTGGCCTGCTGGCCATGAAGGGCAGCGGCAGCCGCACCTACTACGTCCCGGGCTTCAGTTCCCGCCCAGTACCGCAGGAGCGGGATACCCCCCAGGCCGGCCGACAAACCCCCCAGGCAGCCCCACAAACCCCCCAGGCAGCCCCACAAACCCCCCAGGCAACCCTGCAAACCCCCCAGGCAGACGCGCCGATGCCGGCCGAGCTTGCGCGGCGGCTACCTAAGCCGGGCAGCCGGCCCCGGCAGTCCCTGCTGCAGCAACTGGTGCTGGACTTGTGCGCGTGGAAGCCCCTCAGCGCCCGCGAGCTTGCCCACGTGCTGGGACGCCGGGACCACAAGCACTTGGTCAAGGAACTGCTGAGTCCGATGGTGGCCCAGGGCCTGTTGGCCTTCACGATCCCGAGCATGGAGAAGCACCCGGAGCAGCGCTACAGGGCTCGCGCGCCCCTGCTACCGCCGCCCTGACCCGCTTGTTTTCAACCGAGCGAGAAAACAAACCGAGGAAGCCGGAAAACCCCATAAAAATCACCCACTTACACCAAGCGTTGTTTTCTTCTTGTCCATGAACTCCGACCACAGCGCCCTCGTCTCCAAAGTCTGGAACTACGCCCACGTGCTGCGCGACCAGGGCATCGGCTACGGCGACTATGTCGAGCAGATCACCTTCTTGCTGTTCCTGAAGATGGACCAGGAGCGCGCCGATCTGCTGGGCGAGCCGAGCACCATCCCCGCCCCCTGGCGCTGGGACCAGCTGGCGCCGCTGGCCGGCGACGAGCTGGAGATCCAGTACCGCCATGCGCTGGAGGCGCTGGCCAGGCAGCCGGGGCTGATCGGCACCATCTTCCGCGGCGCGCAGAACAAGCTCACCGACCCGGCCAAGCTGAAGCGCGTGGTGTCGCTGATCGACGCCGAAACGTGGATCGGCATCGGCGTGGACGTGAAGGGCGCCATCTACGAAGGCCTGCTCGAGCGCAACGCGGCCGAGGTGAAGAGCGGCGCGGGCCAGTACTTCACGCCGCGCCCGCTGATCCAGGCGATGGTGACGGTGCTGGCCCCGCGCATCGGCCAGACGGTGCACGACCCGGCCTGCGGCACCGGCGGCTTCCTGCTGTCGGCCTACGACTACATGAAGCGGCAGCCGGGCGCGCAGGACCGCGCGCAGCAGCGCGCCTTGCGCGAGCGCACCTTCAGCGGCAACGACATCGTCGACGAGGTGGTGCGGCTGTGCGCGACGAACCTGTACCTGCACGCGATCGGCGGCGAGGGCCACGGCGACAGCCCGATCCGCAGCACCGACGCGCTGGCTGCCGACCCCGGCGAGCGCTACGACGTGATCCTGACCAACCCGCCGTTCGGCAAGAAGAGCAGCTACCGCGTGGTCGGCGAAGACGGCGAGATGGACACCGAGCGCGAGGACTACGAGCGCGAGGACTTCAAGTTCACCACCGGCAACAAGCAGCTGAACTACATGCAGCACATCATGACGGTGATGGCCGCCAACGGCCGCGCCGGCGTGGTGCTGCCCGACAACGTGCTGTTCGAGGCCGGCAGTGCCGGTGAAGGCATCCGGCGGCGGCTGCTGCAGCAGTTCGACTTCCACACCCTGCTGCGCCTGCCCACGGGCATCTTCTACAAGCCGGGCGTGAAGGCCAACGAGCTGTTCTTCGACAAGCGCGCGCCGCGCGCCGACGGCAGGCCGAACACCCGGGCGCTGTGGATCTACGACTTGCGCACCAACCAGCACTTCACGCTGAAGAAGAACCCGCTCGCAGCGGCCGACCTGCAGGACTTCGTGGCCTGCTGGCAGGTGGGACAGGTGAGCCAGCGCCGCGAGACCGAGCGCTTCCGGAAGTTCGACGTCGACGAACTGCTGAAGCGCGACAAGCTCAACCTCGACATCTTGTGGCTCGAGGACGACAGCCTCGACGACGTGGACAGCCTGCCGGCGCCGGACGTGATTGCGGCCGAGATCGTCGAGAACCTGCAGGCCGCGCTGGACGCGTTCCAGACGGTGGCCGACGAACTGGCGGCTGCGCCACGTCCTTCATGAGCCGGCGCAACGCGGCGGGCAGCGGCGCGCCTCGCGCGCCTCGCGCATCTCGCCGGCCACGCTTTGCCGCTGCGCCGCGCGGCCTACGGCGCGGTGACGAAGCGCCAGCGGTAGGGCTCGGCCATGCGGTTGCCGGCGAGGTCGCTGGCGCGCACCGCGGCGTCATAGCCGGCAGCGGCGCGCAGCGCGCCGGTGGGCGTCATGCTCACCGTGTTCGTGGCGTAGTCGATGGCCACTTCGAGCAGCACGCCGTCGATCGAGCCGTAGACGAAGGGGTAGATCGCTTCGTCGAAGCTGACCGACAGCGCGCCGTTGCGCGGCACGTTCGATGCACCGTTCGCCGGTGACACGCTGAGCACCTGCGGCGGCGTGACGTCGTCTTCGGCCGCGGTGGCGAAGGCCCAGGCCTCGGGCTGCAGCGCGTTGCCTGCCAGGTCGGTGGCAGCGGCGCTCAGGCTGGCGGCGCAGCCGGCGCCCGGTGCCAGCGCGGCGTCGGGCCTGAACGCGGCCGCCTGCCCCACGTAGTCCATGCGCCCGGCGACGACGGCGCCGTTGCAGCGCAGCGGGAACGCGCGGCCGACCGAAGCGGCATCCATCGGCTCGCTGAAGGCCATGGCCACGGCGCTGCGCGTCGGCACGCGGGTGGCGCCCGCGGCCGGCGCGTACGACGTGACCCGTGGCGCCACGGTATCGGCGGCCGCCGCGGTGCCGAAGCGCCAGGTGTAGGCGCTGGCCAGCGCCTTGCCTGCCAGGTCCTTGGCCGCGGTCGAGACCTCGGCGCGGTAGCTGCCGCCCGCGGCCAGCGCGCTCTGCGGCGTGAGCGTGGCGATGTGGTTCGCCGCGTCGTAGTCCACACGCTGTGCGACCGCGGCGCCGCTGGCCTCGTCGACCAGGCTCAGCGCCGACGCCACCGAGCCCGGATTCATCGGCTCGCTGAAGCTCACCGTCAGCCGCGCATTGGTGCCGACCCCGGCCGCGCCGTTGGACGGCGTCACGTAGGTCACGGTGGGCAGGTCGCGGTCGAGGGCGCTCGCATCCGGGCCCGCGCCGCCCCCCTGCCCGCTGTCACCACCGCCGCCGCCGCAGCCGGCGGCGAGCAGCGTCGCCCACAGCAGTGCACCCCAGGCTCGAAGCATGCCGCTCACTCCTTTGTTTGGATGCGCCGCTGCGTTGGCCGCCGGCGGTTGCGGCGGCTGCACCGCGGCGCTCGTTGTGGATGCAGGCATCATCCCCCGCGGCACCGCCGCCGGCCCGCGCGCTGCCGCGCGCCATCGCGCCGCAGAGCCAATAGCTCACACAAATCCCGTTTTTGCGGGTCGCCTGCGTGCCGCGTGCGGCACCGGGAACGGTCTCAACCCTGCGCGAACTGCACGATCTGCCCCGCCGGCCGCGCGCCGGCGACACGCGCCACCTCGCGGCCGTGGTCCAGCTTGACCAGCGTGGGGATGCTGCGGATGCCGAAGCGCGACGCGGTGAGCGGGTTGTCGTCGCTGTTCACCTTGACCAGCAGCGCGCGGCCCTTCAAGGTGCGCGCCGCCTGCTCGAACTGCGGCGCCATCTGCTGGCACGGGCCGCACCACGGCGCCCAGAAGTCCACCACCACCGGCAGGCCGCTGGCCGCGGCGACGCGATCGAAGTCGGCGTCGCCCAATTCCACAGGGCGCCCGTCCAGCAGCGGCCGGCCGCAGCGGCCGCACACCGGGTCGTCGCCGAGCCTGCCACTCGGGACGCGGTTGGTGGCATGGCAGTGCGGGCAGGCGATGTGGGTGCTCGTGGCGGGGTTCATGGCCTGCACATGGGTGCGCCGCGGTCGATCACAAGCGCCGCGCCATCGCCTTCGCCAAGGACTGGGCCTGCGCCCGGGCCGGCGCCGCCGGCGAACGTGCACAGGCGCAGCCGTTCTGGATCGGCTTGTTCGCCGTCTTCGGCGTGAGCGCGAAGCGGCTCGCCAGCTTCGAGCACGCGGTGAAGCAGCACGGCGGCGCGCAGGGCGGCGTCGACAGCGGCATCTTCCAGCCGGCGCAGGCCTTTCGCGCGTGGGTCGAGGAGCGCAGCGCCGCCGACGGCAGCGACCTGGGGCCGCAGCTGGCTGCGCTGTTCCGGGTGCTGAACACGCCGCAAGACGAGCGCTCGAGCGCACTGGACGCGCAGCTCGCCGCCTTCCCCTGCGTCGACGCTGCCCTCTTCGCCCAGGCTCTGCCGCCGGCGGCCTTCGACGCCGCGATGCGCGAGCAGCTGCTGCAAGCCTGCGCGATCGACTGGAGCGCGATCAGCCCGGGGATCTTCGGCGCACTGTTGCAGAACATCATGGACGCCAAGGCGCGGCGCAACCTGGGCGCGCACTGCACCAGCGAGCACAACATCCTCGAGCTGATCGGCCCGCTGTTCCTGGACGCGCTGTGGGCCGAGTTCCACCAGGTCCAGGCCCACCGCCACCGGCTGTTCGAGTTCCACCAGAAGCTGCGCGCGCTGAAGCTGCTGGACCCGGCCTGCGGCTGTGGCAACTTCCTGGTCGTCGCTTACCGCGAACTGCGGGCGCTGGAGCTGGAAGTGCTGCGCGCCGCCTGCGCCGGCGGGCAGCCCATGCTCGAGGTGCACCAGCCGCTCGCGCTGGACCTGGGCCAGCTGTACGGCATCGAGATCGAGGCGTTCCCGGCACAGATCGCGCAGGTGGCGCTGCGGCTGATCGACCAGCAGATGAACCGGCGCGCGAGCGCGGAGTTCGGCCCGTGCTTCGCGCGTCTGGCGCCGCAGGCCACGCCGCACATCGTGCACGGCAATGCCTTGCGGCTCGACTGGGCCGAAGTGTTGCCGCCGCAGCGCTGTGCCTACGTGCTGGGCAATCCGCCGTTCGTCGGCAAGCACTGCCAGTCGCCCGCCCAGAAGGCGGAGCTGCTGCAGGTGTTCGAGCACATGAAGGCGGCCTCGGATCTCGACTACGCATCGGCGTGGTACCTGAAAGCGGCGCGCTGCCTGCAGGGCACCACGGTGCGCTGTGCGCTGGTGGCGGCGGAACCGATCACTCAGTTCGAGCAGGTGCCGCTGCTGTGGCCGTTGCTGTTGCGCCGCTGCGGCATCAAGCTGCACTTCGCGCACCGCACGTTCCCGTGGAGCAACGAGGCCCGCGGGGTCATCGAGAAGCGGCAGCGCCCGTGGGCCGCCGCACCGGTGATGACGTGCGGCAGCAAGCCCAGTGACGGCGGCCACCTGATCCTCGACCGCGCCGAGCGCGACGCGCTGTTGGCGCAGTCGCCGCTCGCAGCGGCCTGTGTGCGCCGGTACGTGGGATCGCAGGAACTGCCGAACGGCGGTGATCGCTGGTGCCTTTGGCTGGAGGGCGTCGCCCCGGATGCGTTGCGCAGCTTGCGCGCGATGCCCGAAGTGATGAAGCGGCTCGACGCGGTGCGTGCCTTCCGTGCCGCGAGCAGCGCGCAGCCGACACGCCGCGCGGCGGCCACGCCGGGCCGCTTCTTCTTCGCAGCACAACCCGGCACCGAGTACATCGCGATCCCGGAGGTGTCCTCCGAGCGGCGGCGCTATGTGCCGGTCGGCCTGCTGCCGCCGCCAACGATCGACAGCAACAAGCTCTACCTGCTGGCGACGGGCAGCCGCTGTCTGCTGGGCCTGCTGCAGTCGGCCATGCACATGGCTTGGGTGCGAACCGTCGCGGGGCGGCTGCAAAGCCGGATCCAGTATTCGGCCACGATGGTCTACAACACCTTCCCCTGGCCCGAGGCGCCGGGCGACGCGCAGCGCAAGGCCGTCGCAGCCGCCGCCCAAGCCGTGCTCGACGCGAGCGCGCAGTTCCCCGGCGCGACGCTGGCCGACCTGTACGACCCGCTGACCATGCCCGCCCTTGCTGCTGAAGGCGCACCACGAGCTCGACGCCGCGGTCGATGCCGCCTATGGCAAGAAGGCCGGCGCGCTCGAGTCCGACGCCGCGCGCGTGGCCTTCTTGTTCGAGCGTTACCAGGCGCTGGCGTCTGTGCTGCCGGCTCGGCGGGCCAGGTGCGCGCCTGGCACGTCGCGCGGCGCCGGATAATCGCGCGCATGCAAGTTTGTGCGCAGCAGCAAGGCACGATGGGCGCGCTGTGCCGCCGCCATCGCGTGCGCACGCGGCGCGACGGGGCCTAAGCCTTTGCAGCGCCTGGCCGCGTGGCACCGCCTGGCGGTGGTGCTGATCCTGGGTTTCGCCTCGGGCCTGCCGCTGGCGCTGACCGGCCAGGCGATGCAGGCCTGGCTCAGCATGGAAGGGCTGGACATCGCGACCATCGGTTTCTTGAGCCTGGTCGGGCTGCCCTATACCTTCAAGTTCCTGTGGGCGCCGCTGATGGACCGCTTCGACCTGCCCTGGCTGGGCCGGCGCCGCGGCTGGCTGGTGCTGACGCAATGCCTGCTCGGGCTGGCGCTGCTGCTGCTGGCCGGCACCTCGCCCAGCGGCGCGACCCGCGCCTTCGCGCTGCTGGCGGTGGCGGTGGCCTTCATGTCGGCGTCGCAGGACGTGGTGATCGACGCCTACCGCACCGACCTGCTGCCCGCGCGCGAACGCGGCCTGGGCTCGTCGCTGAACGTGATGGGCTACCGGCTGGCGATGATCCTGTCGGGCGGCATCGCGCTGATCTGGACCGACCCGGCGCAAGGCGGCGGCTGGAACTGGCCGCAGGTCTACCGCTTCATGGCCGCGCTGATGTTCGGCGCCGCGCTGTTGTCGGCGCTGGCGCTGCCGAAGGTGGCGATGCCGCAGCAAAGGCCGACGGCGGCGCGCCACGACGTGCTCGGCTTCGTCGCGGTGCTGGCGGCGGTGGCGCTGGGTTACGTGCTCAGCGACCGTTTCGCGCCGCCGCTGGCGCATGCGCTGCTCGGCCCGTTGCTGGCCGGCTCGGCGCTGGATGCGACGCTGAAACTGCGCTGGGAAAACCTGCTGGCGCTGCTGCTGGGCATCGCCTTGACCTTGCCGCTGGCCGCCTGGGCGGCGCGGCGCGCGCGCTTCGAGACGCTGCTCGGCGGCTTGCGCAGCTACTTCGCCCAGCCCGGGGCGGCGGCCTTCCTGGCCTTCATCGTGCTGTACAAGCTGGGCGACGCCTTCGCCGGCTCGCTGATGACGCCTTTCCTGCTGAAGAGCATGGCCTACAGCCCGGCCGAGGTGGGTGTGGTCAACAAGGTCATCGGCCTGTGGCTGACCATCGGCGGCGCGCTGCTGGGCGGGCTGCTGATGCTGCGGCTGGGGCTGTGGCGCTCGCTGATGTTCTTCGGCATGCTGCAGATGGCCAGCAACCTGGGCTTCTGGTGGCTGGCGGTGGCGGGCAAGGGCTTGCTGCCCGGGCTGGTGCTGCCGGCCTTCGACTGGGGCTTCGTGCAGCTGGCCCACCCGACGCCGGTGGACGGCGGGCTGCTGATGGTGATCGCCTTCGAGAACCTGTCCGGCGGCATGGGCACCGCGGCCTTCGTCGCCTTCCTGATGAGCCTGTGCAACCAGCGCTTCACCGCCACGCAGTACGCGCTGCTCAGCGCCTTCGCCTCGGTGGGCCGGGTGTGGGTGGGGCCGTTGGCCGGGGTGCTGGCCGAATCCATCGGCTGGCCCAGCTTCTTCATCGTCAGCACCGTGGCCGCGCTGCCGGCGCTGTGGATGCTGTGGTGGATGCGCGGCAGCGTGCGCTCACTCGAAGTCGACGCATCGATGGCCGGGGCGGCCGATGACTGAAGGCCGCCAACCGCAGCCCTCGGCGCGTCGGCGCGGCTGAGCCACCGACAGCGCCGCGGAACCGACCGGGCCCGAGCCGCATCGCAGCACCGCATGGATCCATCTGCATTCGCCACCGACACCGCAGTGCCGCCCGCGCTGCACGCGCCCGGCTGCGGCTGCGCCTTGCACCGCCGCCGCCGCCTGTCGCTGGGGCTGTTGGCCGGCAGCAGCCTGGGGGCGCTCGGTGCGTGCGCCGCACCCGGCAGCGCCACCGCGCGCGCGCCTGCCGAGGGCATCGACGTCGGCAAGCGCTCGAGCTTCGTCAAGCTGGTGCCGGCCGAGCAGGTCGAGCAGGCGGCGGCGCAGCAGTTCGTGCAGATGCAAAACCAGGCGCGGCAAAAACGCGCGCTGGCGCCCGACGACCATCCGCAG
>Ga0116167_1001837_pt1 | contig 18823 bp, 17 predicted proteins | sample AD_JPNMR3_MetaG_FD_89794 | JGI IMG/M metagenome (GOLD analysis project Ga0116167, IMG submission 89794) | Active sludge microbial communities of municipal wastewater-treating anaerobic digesters from Japan - AD_JPNMR3_MetaG | ecosystem: Engineered > Bioreactor > Anaerobic > Digestate | place...
CGCGAGAATAGCAATAATCGCAATGACGACGAGTAGCTCAATCAAAGTGAAGCCCTTGCGAGTCATGAACAGTTCCTTTCTCCCACATGCGGGAGCCATCAGGCCTGCGGCAAGTGCCCTCGTCACACTGCCTGGCGTGTGGCCTCAGTATAGCAAACCCCTTGGCAGGGTGTCAATGCGATTCACGAGCTTGCGTGCGCGGCCTTTCGCTATCCGAAGATGGACACGAATAACCCGGACTTATCTTCAAGGAGGGGTTATCTGGCCCACGCCTTCCCATCGGTCCCCTTCATTCCGGGTATCGACGGCATCGCGGCTGTACCCTGCCGCGGCGTGGGCTGCGCCGTCCGGTTGGCGCGTTCCACGAGCGGGTATGGAGAAGGAAGGAGATGGGGGGAAGATGCGAATCTTGGCAGCGGTAGATGGCTCCCGAGCAGCGATGCAGGCCGCACGCTATGCGGCGGAGCTGGCGCGGGCGACCGGCGGCTCGGTGGTCCTTGCGCGCGCGGTGTCGGAAGCGGTGGCACGTTCCAGAGCCTACCCGGCTCGCCCGCCCGAGGATCCGGTGCTGCACGAGGCGCGTGACGAGCTCCGTTCCGTGGGTGTTCCAATCGAAGCCCGACAGATCGTCGCCCGCCCGGGCGAGGCGATCACCAACGAACTGAAAGCAGAGGCTTACGACCTGGCCACGCTCGGCAGCCGTGGCAAGGGCGAGAGCGGGAGCGCCAGTCTTTTCCTGGGAAGCACCGCCCTGGAGGTGATCCGTAAGGCGCGGGTGCCGATCCTCGTCGTTCGCGCCACGGAGATGGGTGATCCCGCCGGCGGCGAGAAGCCGCCACGCATCTCTACGCTTCTCGTGCCGACCGATGGCTCGCTGGCCTCCCTGAGCGCCGCCGACCTCGGTGCCTCGCTAGCTGGCGTCTTGGGCGCGCAGGCAACGCTCCTGCACGTGCATCCCCCCAGGACGCCCCGGAAGGCCGGCCAGGCCGAGGCGGAGATCCTGCGGACAACCGCCGAGGCCTTCACACGCCGGGGCGTCGGAGTCCAGACCATGGCAGCCGCCGGAGACCCGTCGTCCGCTATCCTGCGGGTGGCGCGCGAAGGCCCCTTCGACCTTATCCTGATGGGCACCTACGGCGCGGGGGAGGCGTGGCAATACCGCATGCGCATGGGGAGTGTCGCCGAGACGGTGCTCACCGGCGCCCCCTGCCCGGTGATCCTGGTGAAGCATGAGGTCACGATGGAGCTGGATGGGGGCGTCAGGCGCCACGAGTGATCTCGGGCGGCGACGGCGCGGTTGCCCTGGTAGCATCCCCCCAACCTTCTAGATTTGCGCCGCTACGTTGCCTCATTCCCAGGCGCCTGCTATAATGGGGCCTGGAGGAAGTGATGGCTGATCAGAAAGAAGTCCGCGTGCGCGTGGCGCCCAGCCCGACGGGCGATCCCCACGTTGGCACCGCCTATATCGCTCTGTTTAACTACGTCTTTGCCCGCCATTCGGGCGGGAAATTCATCTTGCGGATTGAGGATACCGACCGCACGCGCTCGACTCGCGAGAGCGAGGAGGCGATCCTGCGCGCGCTGCGCTGGATCGGCCTGGAGTGGGACGAGGGGCCGGACGTCGGTGGGCCCTACGGCCCCTACCGGCAGTCGGAGCGCGTCGAGATCTACAAGGAATATGCCTGGGAGCTCGTGCGCAAGGGCCGTGCCTACCCCTGCTTCTGCACCGCGGAGCGCCTGGCCGAGCTGCGCGCCGCGCAGAAGCAGGCGAAGCAGGACCTGGGCTACGACTCGCTTTGCCGCTCCATCCCCCCCGCCGAGGCCGAGGCGCGCGTGAAGGCCGGCGAGTGCCACGTCATCCGGCTCGCCGTGCCCGACGAGGGCGAGACGATTGTGCCAGACCGGCTCCGCGGCGAGCTGCGCTTCCAGAACGCACTGATTGACGACCAGATCCTCCTCAAAAGCGACGGCTTTCCCACCTACCACTTGGCGAACGTGGTCGACGATCACCTCATGAAGATCACCCACGTCATCCGCGCCGAGGAGTGGATCTCCTCTACGCCGAAGCACGTGCTCCTCTACGACGCCTTCGGGTGGGAGATGCCCGAGTGGATCCACATGCCCCTCCTGCGCAACCCGGATGGGAGTAAGATCTCTAAGCGGAAGCAGCCCGTCTCCATCGACTACTATCGCGATATCGGCATCCTGCCCGAGGTGCTCCTCAACTTCCTGGCGCTGATGGGCTGGTCGATGGGCGGCGACCGCGAGCGCTTCACCCTGGACGAGATGATCGCGGAGTTCTCGTTCGACAAGGTGACGCTGGGAGGACCGGTTTTCGATCTGGAGAAGCTCTCGTGGCTGAACGGAGCGGCTATCCGCGAGCTCTCCCCGCGCGAGCTCCTGGAACGCCTGAAAGCCTGGCGGCTGAACGATGACTTCCTGCTGGAGGTGATCCCCCTCGTCCACGAGCGGGTCCGCCGGCTGGATGAGTTCATCCCGGCAACGACGTTCTACTTCGCGGGGGATCTCGACTACGCCAACGTGCCGGAGCTCGTTCCGAAGAACCGCGACGCCCGAGAGACGGCGAAGCTGCTGGAGGCGGCGCTCGAGATCGTCGACGCGAATCCCAACCTGGACAAGGAGATTCTGGAGACACGCTTCCGCGATCTGGCCGCTGCGCACGATTGGAAGCCGCGCGAGTTGTTCATGACGCTGCGAGTGGCCGTGACCGGGCGCACGGTGTCGCCGCCCCTTCTCGAGAGCATGCAGGTGATTGGCCGCGAGATCACCCGCCGCCGGCTGCGCCAGGCGGCCGCCTTCCTCAAGGGCGCGTAGGAGATGCGCGCGAACCACCGATGAGCGGCGAGTGGACCGGCCCTGTCGGTCAGGAAGGGGTATGCCACCCACGCCACCGGCGAAGGGCCGGCCCGCCTCCACACGCCTTCGGTGGCTTGCATCCTTGCGGTCTGCTGAAACTTTCGGCGTTCTGCCGAGTCCAAGAAGCGGCAACGACCGTGAGGGGTGAACGCCCATGAACTGCCGTTACGCGAGGAAAAGGCTTTCGGAATATATCGACGGGGAGCTATCGGCGGTTGAGCACGCGCGAATAAGAGCGCACCTGGGGGAGTGCACCGAGTGTCGTGCTGAGGAGGCGGCGCTGCGGCGCACTGCGTCACTGGCCCAGATGTGGGGCGTCTACCAGCCGGGCCCCGAACTCCGGTGGCGTCTGGATTCGGAGTACCTTGCGGCGCGTGCCCGAAGCCTCGAGCGATTGCCGTGGAGCGCGCGCCTCCAGACGTTTGCCCCGCCAGCGGCGGTTGCCATGGCGCTGCTGCTCGCGGTAGGCTTGGGCCATCCCTTCCATTCCAGACGCTCGGCAAGCGAGAGTAGTGCTCCGGCTCGCCGCGTGGCCCTCGCGCCGCCCCGTCCCGCACCGGTCGTCGAGGCGCCAGCCATTGAGGCGCCCAAGCCGGCGCTACCCGCCGAGGCGCAAGCTCTCCCGGATGAGAAGCGAGTGCGAGAGACGCGGGCCGTGCCGGCCAAAGAGCCTGTACAGGCACGCCCGGAGCGGCCGGCGCCAGCGCGACGCGCCAGCCGGCCGGCACAGATCCGGAGCAGGAGTGCCTCCCAGCCGTCGCGCATTGTGGCGCGCGTACAGCGCCGGCCCTCCACGGCTAGCACGGCGCAGGCCCCGGCACAGGCAGCCGGTAAGGCTCCTGCGAAGCCGGAGGCCGGACGGGTGGTCACCGCTCGCCTGGAGCGGGTGAAGCTGCCCGAACCCCTGATGAGGGCGGAGGACCTGTATGCCAGCGGGCGTTACCTGGAGGCCGCAGGGGTTTTGAACGCCGCCATCGAGCGTTCTTCCTCTCAGATGCCGGAACGGGTCCGCTCGGTTTACGTGGAGCGGAACGCCCTGGCTGATGCCACAATCGCGGAGTGCTCGATGGCGCTGCTGCACGACCCGGGAAATGCCAACGCGCGCAAGTTCCTGGACGAGGCATACGAATCAAAAGTGGAGCTCCTTCGCTCGCTCGCCGGCTGATAAGCAGCGCGGGAGAACGGCGCGGGGCGATCAAGACCTGGCGGCGTGATGCCGCGGTGTGGCGTGCATGAGGGCTTTTTCTACCTGGAAGATCGTGTGGTGGTGCGTGGGCGTTGGCCTGTGGATGCGGTTTCCCTCGCAGGGGGTGGCCCAGCCGGTGCTCGAGCATCAAGAGGTGACGGAGCATCACGCGCCCTGGGAGCCACGGAAGCGGGTGGTGATCCGTCATTCCTATGGGGCGATACGCCTGCGCGCCGTGGAAGAGGGCACCACTGTCAGCGTGCGCGCGCATCACCAGCTGGCTGGCATGACCCGCCAGGCGATACAGGCCTACCTGCACGCCTTCCGGATCAACGTGCAGGCGTTTGATGACCGCGTCGAGGTGGTCACGATCCGCCCGACCGGGGAGCATAAGCTCCTCAACCAGACGACGGTGGATCTCGATGTCGTCGTGCCGGCGGAAGTCCTGGTGGATCTCTCCACGCGCTTCGGCGATCTGGATGTGCAGGGCGTGGGCGAGCTGAAGGCGACCGCTCCCTTCGGGGCGATCTCGGTGCGCAGCGTCGCCGGGAACGTCACGCTGGAGGGGAAGCACGGCAAGGTTCAGATCCACGACGTGCGCGGCGACGTGCGCGTGACGCACTCCCTCGGCGACGTGGAGGTGACGCGCGTCGAGGGTAGCCTGGTGGCGCGCAACCAATTCGCCCAGATTCGGGCGCAGGGGATTCGCGGGCGAGCGGTGGTGGAGAACCGCAGCGGTCCGATTACCCTGGTGAACCTGAGCGGCGGCGCCGAGGTGACCTGCCAGCACGCCCAGGTGGCGGTGAGCCGCGTGACTGGCGACCTGCAGGTGACCAACCGCGATGAGAGCGTCGCGGTGGCCGACGTGCAGGGCACGGTGGTCGTGGTCAACGCGAATGGTCCGGTGAAGGCGCGCGACATCAACGGCGATCTGAAAGTGGACAGCCGGTTTGGCACCGTGGAGGTGTCGCAGGTGCGCGGGAAGCTGACGGTGGAGCACAGCAACGGCGAGTTGAGCGTGCGAAACGTCAAAGGGCCCGCTGTGCTCACGAATAGCCACGGGCTGGTCCAGGTGGATGGCGTGGAAGGCGACTGCCGGATCCGCAATGAGTTCGGGGCGGTGACGGTGCGCATGGTGCTAGGCCGGCTGGATGTACTGAACGCCTGGGGGCTGGTGCAGGCGGATCTCCCGCCGGGTGGAGTGCGGCCGGCGGGGAGTGCGAAGCCTGCGGCTCTGGCCGCGCCCAAGAACGGGGAGACCGAGGCCACGCCGGAGGATGCCCCGGCGTGGTACCTGGAGACCAACCACAACAACGTCATCCTCGGAGTGCCGTCGGGCACGGGGTGTACGCTGAGCGTGGAAGCTAACTCGGGGTTGATCGACGCGCAGTTCCCGCTCATGAAGCAGCGCGTGGGGAGCAAAGAAGCGGCGCATGGGGATGTGCAAGGCGGCGGGATGAAGGTGGATGTCAAGGTGGATTTGGGGATGGCGCAGATCCAGAAGCGACCGGCCGGATCGACCGGCAGGCAAAGGAAATAGGGCTCCCACCGGCGAAGGATCCCACAGGCGGGTCCTGATCGGACCGATGAACGGCGCGGACAGGCTCTAATGGAGGCGCCTCATGGAGTTGAACCTGGCCTTGGAAAAAACAACGCTCGCGGCAGGGGCCGCGGCGAAGTCGGCCGGGCAAGCGACGCCCGCGATTGTTGATGAGGATCGCGGGCTCAGCTTCGGGGAGATCACCGAGAAATACTACCGCCGCATTTATAACTTGATTTGCTACCAGGTGGGTGATCTGGACGAAGCGGCCGATCTGACCCAGGAGACGTTCGTCAAGGCGTTTCGTGCCTACCACGCTTTCAAGGGCGAGTCGCGGGTCTCGACCTGGCTCTGGCGCATCGCGCTCAACATGTGCAAGAGCAGCTACCGAAAGCGTGCCCGCCGTGAGCGGCTCATCCCCCTCTCCATCGATGCCGACGTGGTCACGGACGAAGGCGAGATGAGCCGTGAGGTGCCCGATTGGTCCGTTTGTCCAGAGAACGTGGTAGAGACGCGCGAGCTGCGCGCGGAGGTGCGCCGGGCGATCCAATCGCTGGCCGAGCCGTATCGCGTGGCGATCATCCTGTGCGATATTGAGGGGTGCTCGTATCAGGAGATTGCCGACATCACCCAGATCAGTGTCCAGGCAGTGAAGTCACGAATTCATCGCGGGCGGCGCATGCTCCGCAAGAAGCTCGAACGCTACGTGCAGGGATAGGCGGCCGGGCGGCCTGAGCGGCGCGATGGAGACGGGTGGCTTCACCCGCGCGGGTTCCCTGATGGAGCGCGCCCTGTTGGGAGAAGAGGAAACAGCCGGCTCCTGCCGGCTGTATGCGTCTGTAGGTTCCGGTTCCATCCACTGCTGGGTGGGGCGGTGGAGCTTTCGGGAGACGCTGGAAAGGATGCCGGAGAGTGGTCCGGATCACCTTGGAGAAACTCTACCCTGATATGAAGGAGGCGACCGTCGGCCGCTGGCTGAAGAGCGAGGGCGAGCCGGTGGCCGAGGGCGAGCCGCTTGTTGAGCTGATCACCGATAAGATTACCTTCGAACTGGAGTCGACCGGCTCCGGGATCCTCCGGCAGATCTACTTCCGCGAGAAGAGCGTGGTCCCTGTGGGATGCACGCTCGCCGCGCTGGGCGATTCGACGGAGGCGCTTCCGGATATCGAGGCGGAGAACCGCGAGCGGATTGCCGCCTGGGAGGCAGAGATGGCCGCGGAGCGCGAGGCTGCCGCGCCCGCGGGCCCGCGCCTGGTGGCTGGCGGCCCGCGCCTGAAGCGCGCGGAAGGGGTGCGCGCCACCCCCTCGGCCCGGCGGCTGGCGCGCGAGCACGGCATCGACCTGGCGGACGTTCCTCCCCCCGCGGAAGGTCCGATCACCGAGAAAGACGTTCAGGCCTACCTGGAGAAGAGTGAGCGTGGAAAGCGGTAGCACTTCGGAAACAAGAAGCGCGGCAGAGAGGGTGGCTCCAGCCCAGGATGGCGAGCGCCGGCGGGTCGTCATCACCGGGTTGGGCGCAGTAAGCTCCCTGGGGCCGACGGTCGAGGCGCTGTGGGAGGGCCTTTGCGCCGGGCGCTCCGGGATCTCGCCGATCGAGCGTTTCGATGCGTCCGGCCTGCGCAACGCCACGGGCGGCGAGGTGAAGGAGTTGGCGGCGCTGCGGCTGCCGCCGGGAGTGGACCCAGCCGACCTAGCCACGCGCTTCGCGCTCGCCGCGGCGCGCGAGGCTGTGGAAGACGCTGGGCTTACCGATCGTGCCGGAGCAGAGCGCCGGGGGATCGCGTTCGCGACCAACTTCGGCGGCGCGTCGCTCTGGGAACGCTTCTCCACTTCCCTCATGACGGCGCCCGAAGAGGCAGACCCCGCCGATCTGGCGGGCTACGCCTTCCTGAGCGCGGCTGCGCTCGCCGCAGAGTGTTTCGGGTTTGCTGGCCCGCGCGCCACGCTCTCGCTCTCCTGCTCCTCGGGCGGCGCGGCGATCGCGTGGGGGCTCGATACGATCCGGCTCGGCCGGGCGGACGTAGTCCTCGCGGGCGGGTATGATATGCTCAGCCTCTCCGCGCTTGCCGGGCTCAGCGTCTTGCGGACGATCACCGCGGAGAAGCTGCGCCCCTTCGACAAGAAGCGGAGCGGCACGATCTTCGGCGAGGGCGCCGGGATGCTCGTCCTGGAAGAGCGCGAGCACGCCCTTGCCCGGGGCGCCCGGATCTACGGTGAAGTGTGCGGCGCCGCCACGAACAACAACGCCTACCACGTCACCGCGCCCGACAAGCGCGGGGAGGGCCTCACCCAGGTCGTGCGTGCCGCGCTCGCGGACGCGGCGGTCGCTCCCGAGGCCATCGATTACGTCAACGCCCATGCCACGGGCACGAAGTATCATGACGTGGTAGAGACGCTGGCGATCAAGGAGAACTTGGGCGAGCGCGCCTATCAGGTGCCCGTCAGCTCGATCAAGGCAGCCACGGCGCACGCGATGGCCGCCGCGGGCAGCCTGGAAGCGATTGCCTGTCTGCTGGCAATCCGCGATGGCGTTGTGCCCCCAACGCTCAACTACGAGGAGCCGGACCCCGAGTGCGACCTGGATTGCGTGCCCAACGAGGCGCGCGAGGCGCGCGTGACGTGCGCGCTTTCCATCTCGGCGGGGATTGGCGGGAACAACGCGGCCCTGATACTGCGGAGGGATGAGCCGTGAACGTGGTCGTGACGGGGATAGGCGCGGTATCGGCGATTGGGAGCGGCGAGGCGTTTTTTGAGGCGCTCCGGCAGGGCGCGTCCGGCATCACCGAGGTGACGATTCTCGACCCGGGCGAGAGTGCGTCCACCCTTGCGGCGGAGATCGCAGAGTTCGCGGTAGAGGAGTACCTGGAGAGCGCCAAGACCTACCTCGACCGGACCTCGGCGTTTACCCTGGCCGCGGGCGCGCTGGCGCTGCGCGACTCCGGGTACTCGGTGGCGGCCGGCGAGGGGCTCCGCGCCGGTGTTACGATGGGCACGGCCTACGGCTGCCTCGGCACGATGGGCGCTTTCTGGGAGGGCGTCCTGGAGAAAGGCCCGCGGCTTTCCAGCTCGCTGCTCTTCACGCACTCCTACATCAACACGCCTGTCAGCCTGGCGTCGATCGAGTTCAACCTGGCCGGCCCGCATGGGTGCTTCTGCGAGGGCGCCGCTTCCGCCGGGCACGCCCTGGCGGAGGCCGCGACGCAGCTCGCGCTCGGGCGCGCGGACGCGATGCTCGCGGGCGGCGGCGAGTCGCTCTCAACCTATCTCTATCGCGGCTACGCGGGGATGGGCTGGCTCTCTCCAGGCGAGGGGGGCAGCGAGGGCATGCGGCCCTTCGCGGCCTCGCGCAACGGGTGCGTCCTGGGCGAAGGCGCCGGGTTTCTGCTTCTGGAGCGCGAGGAGGCGGCGCGGCAGAGGGGAGCCCGCCCGCGGGCGCGGCTGCTGGGAGTCGGTCTCGGCGGCGGGCTCGCCGGGGGCGGCGCTGCCGCCGCGATGCGCGCGGCCCTCGCGGAAGCGGGCGTAACACCTGCGGAGGTGGACGCGCTCTTCGCCTCGGCGGCAGGGATGCGAGAGGCCGATGCCGCGGAAGCGGCCGGCATCGAAGAGGTGTTCGGCGGCCGGTGCGTGCCTGTCGTCACCTTGAAGGCGGCTCTGGGCGAGACGCTGGGCGCCTCGGGGGCGCTCGCGGCGCTCGCGGCGGTCCATGCCCTGGAGACCGGCCTCCTGCCCGGCGCGCCCAACGTTGGCGAGTCCGAGTTCTCGCTTGACCTGGTGCGCGAGCCACGAACCGCCACCTGCCACTACATCCTGGTGAACGCCTTCGACCCCCGTGGGGGCTGCGTCTCCCTCCTCTTTGGCCGCGCCTAGCCGAACCGCGTCGCGAGAATCGCCCGGCCGTCTCCGCCGCGCCTCCGGCTGGCGGTAGAGAGAGCCCTGGGTATGCGCCCGGGTTCCCCGGGCGCGTCCAGCGTGGGGTCGCTCCCCTTCCTTGGGACCGGCGCGGGGCCGGGGACTAGGGCGCCCGGGGCGAGGCGCGCGATCCGGCGAACCGCGTCCGATCGCGCTTCCCACGACCGGCCTTCGCCCTGGCGATCCTGTCCATTCTTACTCAGCCGGCGTGCCGTCCGAGCAGTGGCCAGGCTGCTTCGGCTCGCCTAGCCCGCATTATTCATCAGAATAATGAAAAGAAGTCTCTCTACCAGGCGTGGCGCGGGTTCGTGGGCACTGCCCTCGAAAACACTCTGCCACCGGGCACTTGTGGCAGCAACGGCGCGCCACCAGGTAAAAGTCTTTTCTTGAAGTATTCTGGTGAATACTTCGGGCTAGAGGGCCACGGCGGTGTCTCGGTCGGGGGGGACGCTTCAGGGCTACTTCCTCACACCGCAGGGCCAGTTTGGCCCGCGCACCTTCACCCTCGTCGAGCGCCCGGGGAAGGCCCGGGAGTCCGTGCATCCGGTGCCTTCCGCGTACTACCTCTCTATCGTTGCCAAGTCGACAACCGCTCCCATCGCCAGAGCCGAGGTACTCACGCTCCGGAATCGCCACCCGCTTCTCTCCGTGCGGATGGATGCTCCCGCCGCGGAGGTGCGCCTGCCCCAGGGGGAAGCCGCGTGGCTGGGAGTGCGCCCAGAAGAGGGCCTGGCTTTCCGGGTGGTCCTGCATCTCGTCGACGGCCAGAGAGTGGATGCTCGCATCCAGCCCGACGGCATCCGCTTGCTGCGCGTGCCTCCCTTGCGTGTGAACTGGCTGGACTTCGTGCGCATCGAGGAGACGCGGCGCATGCTGCGCGCGGTCGGCGACGACGTCTTGCCCGGTTTCCGGGCCGATGACGTGCCGTTCGCGCTCCTGGGCGAAGAAGGGCAATGCGTGCTGGTCGACCATCCCCGCCCTCCGCGCGGGTTCCGGCGCTATCGGGGCCCCTGCCCTGTGGCAGGGCGCGTCTATGTCGGCCAGATGCGACGAGAGAATCCCACCCCTCACTCATCGGAGATCGAGGGGATCTGCACCGCCCTGCTCCCCTACGACCCTTCGTGGTTTGCCTTGCCGATGGCGCCCGGCGTAAAGCGGAACGAGCGTGAAGCCGCCTGGTGCTTTGAGGCCATCCTCCACGAGGCCTGCACGTGGTCTGGATGCGGCGGGTGAAGGATGACTCATCACCCGAGATAGAAATCTCCCCCCGTGCGGCTGCTATCGAGGAAGCCGAGCTCGATGTCACCTGTGAGGCAATCGAGCATTTGGATGGCGACCGCGAAAAGCTGCTGGCGCTCGTGCGCGATTACGTGGCGCTCCGCGAATGCCGCCGCGGCATCGAGCTACCCTTGCCGACCACCGAACTCCGCGAAGCCATCGAGGGGCTGGCTTACTTCGCGGCCTGGCGCGCTGCCGAGGTGGCACGCGGGAGGTACGATCCCATCCTGTTGCGCCAGGCGGATCCCTTCCTGAAGGAGCTGGAAGTCGAAGATCCCATCATCCGCCTGGAGCCGGAGGTGCGCGGCATCGACCTGCCCGAGCTGCATCTCTCCAACTACCTCTTCTATCAGGGTGCCTGCCAGGCACGACTGCTCCATGCCCTCGATCCCCAGGCGCTGGCGGCGGCGTGGCGGAATGGCGCTCTCCTGTGGCGAGCGCTCAGCCGCGTCTCGGGCTATGAGATGCTGCCTGCCGGCGAGCGGGAACGGCTGAAACAGGAAGCGATGGCGCGCTGGGACTGCGCCGATCAGGATGCGACGCTGCGTGAGATCCAGCGGCAGGGCGAAGCAGAGCAGTGGCGGGCCGCGCTGGCGGCCCGGCAAGGCGAGGGCGTGGTCCTGCGATTCCGGGTGCAGTTTCTGCCGGGCAGCTCGGGATGTTCGGAGGCCATCTCATCGTGGCGCTTCTCTCCGGTCTACGCCCTCTCCGCAGGTGACTTCGCGATAGCGTGCAACCAGCCTTGCCTCGTGCGCTCGCTCCTGGCCGGGGAGGAAGCCTGGATGGAGCTGCAAACGGTGTTGCCCAGAGAGGGCTTCCTGACTCTCCGCAGAGACGGTCGGTTCACCCGGCTTCAGGCGGGAGAGGTGGTGATTCAGGCAGATCAGGTGCGCGTCGTGGGGCCACCCTCCTCACCTGTGATCCAGATAGACTGCCTTCGCGAGAGCGATAGGACGCGCGTGATCCATGGGAGGGAGGGCGCGAAGGGGTCAACAAGGTCTGCCGTGATGCCGTTCCCCCCGGAGTCATGCGCCGCCTCCGGGAAAGCGCCGCTCGCGTGGCCGGAGGTGACCGCCACTATCAGCGGGCTCTTCCTGAACGTGGCCACCGGGCAGCAGCGGATCCGGGCGTTGGACCTCCTGGTCGAAAGGCGGATGATGAGAGGGCCGGCAGCTACCGGGTCGCGAGGGCGCGCGAGACGGCGGCTTCCAGCGCCTGGATCTCGGGATCCGGCTCGCGCGCCGCGGTTCCCTCGGGGGTAAGGCCCGCGATCCCCTGCAACGACTCCCGGTATCGGACCAGAATCTCGCGCGCCTTCTCATACTCCGCGCGCGCGGCCACGGCATCGCCGGAGTGGCGCAGGTGCTCGGCCATCCAGTAGTGGCCGAAGGCGTAGTTCACATCGACGTGCTCGCCGAGGGGGCGAATCCGGCCATATGGGCTCTGCTCGATCTCCAGGAGGCGCCGCGCGGCGCGCAGCGTCTCTTCCGGGCGCGTCCGCTCGAAGAGCGATCCGAGCTGCCGCCAGGCGGGCGGGCTGTTTGGGTCCCACTCCAGGGCGCGCCGGAAGGCGGCCACCGCGCGCTCCGTCTCCCCCGCGCGCATCGCCAGAAGGCCCAGGTGGTAGGCGTTGAGCGCCATCGTCGGCGCAAGCTGCACCGCGCGATCCAGGTGGTGTAGCCCCGCGGCGATCTGCTCCCGGTCGCCTGAAACGATCCCGAGGACTCCCAGCAGCCGGCCCAGCTCGCGGTGCGTCTCGGGCGAGTAGGGGGCGACCCGGAGCGCGCCGGTGAACGCTTCCACCGCGGCGAGCGGCGCGCTGCTCTTCAGGAGCATCGCCTGCTGGTGGCGCCAGCTTGCGAGAGTCAGCGCGCCCGCGGGCAGGAGCAGCACCACAAGGAGCCCCAGAGCCACCCGCTCGACCTGGGTTCGCACGCGCGCCGGGCGCGCCGCGCCCGCGGCGGCCATGCCGGCGCCCATCACCGCCCACAGGACCCATCCGGTCGCCGCAATCGACCAGCCGAAATCGACTGCCGCGTAAGCCGTCGACGCGGCCACGCCACCGAGCGCCGCAGCGAGGAGCGCGGCACGAAGCGCCTCTCTGGCGCCCTCCTCTTCCGCGATGCCCTCCGGCTTGCGGGCTCGTATCCCCCGGAGTGCCATGATAAACCATAGAACGAGCAGGAGCAACAGCCCGGCAATACCCAGGATGCCCGTCTCCGCGGCGGTCTGGGCGAAGTGGTTGTGTGCCGTCTGGGCCCAGCTCGTCTCCGAGTAGCGCGTCATGATCGCCGGGAAGGTGCCGGCGCCGCTGCCAGCGAGCGGGTGCGCGAGAAAGCACCGCCATGCCGCGGCCCACGTCGTGAGCCGGAACTGCATCGAGAACGCCTCGGAGCCCGTGAACGCGGCGATGGCCCGATAGCGGAGCGTCGGCACCGCGAGAACCGTGAGCGCGCCAGCCAGAACGAACCCGGCGGCAATCAGCCCGGCCTGAACGGGCGTCACCGAGCGCCGGATGGCGAGGAAGGCGAGCAGGAAGACGAGGAAGCCCAGGCCAACGGCGAGGAAGCCGAGGCGCGAGCCGGTGAATGCACTGGCCGCCAGCGCCATGCCGAGCGCCACCACCGGGATCGGCCAGGTGGCGCGCAGCGAGTCCTGTCGCGACCGCAGCGCCAGCGCCGCGCCGGCCATCAGCGGCATCGTCAGCGCCAGGTGGGCAATCAACGTGCTCGGGTGCGAGAACCCGCCGAAGACGCGCCAGGCGGCCTGGCCATCGCGCAGCGCCGCGAGATACTCCTGGACGCCGCGCCCGCCTGCCCATGCTGCGCCCGCGATCAACGCGGCCCACAGCGCGATGAGCGGAGCATCGAGGCGCGTCACCTGCCAGCCCTCAGCGGGGGCTGCCGCCGGCTTTTCCCGGCGTTGCTGGCGCCCGCGCCGCTTCTGCTCGCGCCCCACCTGCGCTGTGCTCGCGCCCTCCGGGGCGGATTCCGCGGCGTGGAGCGCCTCGTGTACCATCTCCAAAGCGAGGACGAAGGCGACGATGCACGTGAGGACGCGCAACGCTTCCAGGACGCTGGCGTGGCGGTTGACGGAAGGAAACACGGAGAAGAACGTCGCCGCGAGAAGGAGGAGAATCGGGGCGTCGACGGGCGTGGCGAGGCGCTCCGGCTCGCCGGCCAGGCGCCGCGCTAGCAGGCGCAACGCGCCCGCGGCGAGCAGCGAGCACGCTAGCAGCCCCGCCGCAGGAGTCCAGGCGCCCCAGTGCGGGTCGAGCGCTCCGGCCACCACCGGCGCGCCTGCGAGCGCGGCAAGGAAGAGGAGCCGGGATGCCCGTGTGAGGAGCGCGGGCAGGGCGGACGGCCTGCTCATCGCCCGAGCCTCCCACGGGCGCGGTCGAGCAGGTTCTTGGCGAGCAGCAGGCCCGCGCGCGCGACGATGCCGGCCGGCGCCAGCAGGCGCATCGGCCAGGACGACCGCGGGGCATAGTGCTTCCGCCAAAAGCGGTACATGCTCCGGTGGAACTGCACGAGCATGCGGATTTGTGCCTGGTCGCTGCTGTGCGCGCGCGCGTGCGTGATGCACGCCCCGGGGAAGAAGGTGACGCGCCAGCCGGCCTCACCGGCCCGATAGCAGTAATCGACATCCTCGCTATACATGAAGAACTGCTCGTCGAGGAGGCCGATCTGGTCGATCACCTCGCGCCGGATCATCATCGCCGCTCCCGAGAGCCAGTCGACATCGCGCTCCGAGCGGTGGTCCCAATCGCTCAGCAGGTAGTCGCGCGTGTAGCGGTTGTTTGGGAAGAGCCGGCCCAGAAAGGTGTTGCGGAAGGCGCCCGCCAGGGGCGTCGGGAAGCGGCGTGCCGAGTACTGCACGCTGCCGTCGGGATTAAGCACGAGCGGGCCGCAGATCCCCACGTCGGGGTGGGCATCCATGAACTGCGTGAGCTCGCGCAGGGCGCCCGGATGCACCTGCGTATCCGGGTTCAGGAGGAAGACGTAGCGGCTGTGCGAGGCTTTGAGCACCTGATTGTTGGCAGCGGCAAAGCCCCGGTTCTCGCGATTGCGCACCACCACCGCCTGCGGGAACTGCTCCGCAACCATGTCGGCGCTGCCATCCGCGGAGGCGTTATCGACCACCACGGGGAGAAACGTGGGCGGTGGGGTGTTCCCCTCGTAGATTGAGCGCAGGCAGAGCGCCAGGTCATCGCGCGTATTCCAGTTGATGATCGCGATGACCACATCCACGCGTGTATCGGGCGGTTCTGGCGTTCGGTGTGCGCTCAAGGACTGGCCCTCTCCTTCTTTCTTTCCACCGCTTCGCGGGCAGGCGGCGCCGCGGGCGACTTGCCGAGCGCCGCGCGCGCGTCAAAGACGAGGATGCGCGCTGCCGTGCCGGCGTGAATCGCCGCGAGCGCGAGCAGATATCCCAGGACGCCCGCGCGGCCCCGATAGTGCTTGCGATAGAAGTGCGTCAGGCCCCGCTCTGTCTCGCGGAACATCGCCCGACGCACCTGCGACGTGCTCGCCCCGCCATGATGCACGATCTCTGCGCGCGGCGTGAAGTAGATCGACCAGCCGGCGGCCCAGGCCCGGTAGCACCAATCGGCATCGTTGCCGAAGATCGGGAACTCCTCGTCCATCGGCCCCACGGCTTCCAGGGCTTCGCGCCGGATCAGAAGGCAGGAGGCCATCGGTTGATCGACCCTGCGCTCGTCATCGTGGTTCCAATAGCGCATCCGGTAGGCGCCCAGGCAGCGGCAACGCGGGAAGAGCCGGGCCAAACCGGAGAGCTCCGCGAGAAGCGCCCACGGGGCAGGGAAGCCGCGCACCGAGCGCTGCACCGTGCCATCCGGATCGACCAGGCGGGGGGCGACCGCAGCCGCGTCGGGATGAGCCGCCAGCGTCTCCATCAGCACGCGAAGCGCTCCAGGGGGCACCTCGGTATCCGGGTTCAACAGGAGGATGCTCTCGCCTCGGGCGGCTGCGAAACCCTGGTTGGTCGCCGCCGCGTAACCGAGGTTGCTCTCGTTCGCGATCAGGGTGACCCGGGGGAACTCCTGACGGGTCATCTCCGCGCTGCCGTCCGCCGAGGCGTTGTCGATCACGAGGATCTCGTGCTCAATCCCTGCCAGATCGCCCGCCGCTTCCAGCGAGCGGAGGCAGGCGCGCAGCAGCGAGCGCGTATTCCAGTTCACAATCACGATGGAGAGGTTCACAGTCCCCCTAGAACGAAGGAGAGCAGACTGCGCAGATCCTTGACGACCAGATCCGGGTTCTCGGAGGCAAAGTAGTCATCCGGACGGCCCGGGGTCAGCACGCCGATGGTGCGCATGCCAGCGGCACGGCCCGCTTGGATATCCATCAGGTGGTCGCCCACCATCACGGCGACCTCCGGGGTGGCGCCCAGGCATTCCAGGGCGGCCAGCAGGTGGGCCGGATCCGGTTTGTAGCGGACCACGTCGTCGCGCGTCAGGATGACCGGGCAGGCGAGACCCGTCCGCGCGAGGACGGCTTCGGTGGCGCGCCGGCAGTTTCGGGTGACGATGGCCACGCCCACGCCCTTCGCGCTCAGCGTCTCCAGTACCTCCGCGGCGAACGGCGCCGCCCCCGCCCCTTCGAGACCGAGCATCTCCGCCTCGACCATCGCGTCTTCGGCGCGCGCGATAAGCTCCTGCGAGGCGGCTTCCCCATCGCGCGCGCGCACGAACTCGGCCGCCCGCGTTGCCATGGTGAGGATATCCAGGCCCTTCACCACTTCGGCGGGAACGCCGGCCGCGGCGATCACCTCTTGAACCGCGGCACGCATGGCGACGAAATCGATATGGGTGAGCACCAGGGTGCCATCCAGATCGAACAGAACCGCGCTGACGCGGCCGCTGGGGCGAGCTGTTGCTTCCGTGTTCACAGCCCTATTATAAGGAACGGGGGAGGGAACGTCAACTTAGCCGCTCAGATTCCGAGCATGGCGGCGGCTTCACGCCAGGTGCGCTCCAGGGTGCTTTGGGGATACCAGCCTGCGCTAGAATGACGCGACTCGATAAAGAGCAAGAAGGAAAGGCGCTTCACCGGGTCGATGGCGGTCCGTGCCACGATGCGGTCCCAATCCACCTGGTCGTGCCAGCGATCCAGGATCATCTCCGCGTCCCACCAATCCGCTCGGTTCTCATGCTGCGCCAGGATCTTCTGGCCGATCAGCTCCTCGGGAGCGGCGACGAGAAACGTCTCCGTGCCGATGGCAATCGGCCGGGCGTGATCCAGCCACTCCTGAGTGATTGGGACGATCCCACGGTGCGTGGTGCTGCCGAAGATCAGATCGACCATGATGCCATCGCACTGCGCCTGATAGAGCCAGCGTGGATCGGATCGACGGATGAAGAAGCGTGCGGTTTCCAGCGCCGTGATCGCACGTTCGGCATCCGCGGGCAGGATCAAGAAATCGATATCCTTTGTCGGCCGGCGGTGCGCATAGCAGGCCACGCCGTATCCGCCTGCGACCATATAGGGAATCCCGGCGTGCTCGATGGCGTTTCGTGCACAGACGTAAACCTCCATCTCCTTCGCTGCTACCTCGAACGCCGGCATGGCGCAGCTCCTCTCGGCGAGGGCCGTTGCAGTGCCCCTCAGGCCCTGGTAGAGGGAGTCTGCCCCATGCCGAACGAGGCCAAACGTGATCACAAGGCAATTGGCGCATGCTGTCGAATGGAGTGGATGAGGGAGAAGATGGCGGTTATTGAGCAGGTGATTTGTGTTGAGGCGCCAGTCGAAAAGGTCTTCGACTACATTGGCCGGCCGGAGAACAACAAGGAGTGGATCCCGGATGTTGTGGAGAGCGAAAAGCTGACGGAGGGTCCGAACCGGCCTGGCTCTCGCTTCCGTTTCGTGACGCGCGCGCCGTTTGGCCTGCGCGTTTCGGCGGAGGCGGAGATCACGGCGATGGATCCCCCCCGGATGCTGGAGTTCCAAAGCACCTCCGGCGTGGAGCACCGGGGACGCTGGGAGCTGGAGAGCGAGGGTCAGATAACTCGCGTGCGTTTCCGACTCGAGTATCGGCTCAGCGGCCTGGGTTCCGTGGTCATGCGGGCCGCGGGGCTGAATCAGTTCCTCTCACAGCATGTGCAGGGGAGCATCGATGGCCTGCGGCGCGCCCTGGAGAATGGCAAAGTCCGGCCGTAACCCGGGTCAGTAGGGAGAGGGCGCTTCGCAGATGCAGTTGCGCCCGCTCGCCTTCGCGTCGTACAGCGCGCGGTCTGCGCGTTCCACCCACCGGGTGGTGGTGTCGCCCGATTGCACCTCGGCGATCCCGATGGACGCGGTGATGGCGATGGTGTGCGCTTCATAGGCGACGCGCAGGCCGCGGATCGAATCGAGAATGCGCTCTGCCGAGACGACGCCCCGTTTGAGCGACGTGTTCCAGAGGATGACGGCGAACTCTTCGCCACCAAAGCGAGCGACGAAGTCGTTCTTGACGCGGCACGTCCGAGTCAGGCAATCGGCGACGCTCCGCAGCACCTCATCCCCGGCCACGTGGCCATAAGTGTCGTTCACCTGCTTGAAGTGATCCAGGTCGATCATCAGCAGGCAGGCGGATTGGCCGAAGACGCGATGCATGGTGAGCGCCTGCGCCAAGCGGTCGTCGAACGCCCGGCGGTTGTAGAGGCCCGTGAGAGGATCGAGGGCGCTTTCCTGGCGAGCCACTTCCAGCTGCTCGCCCAGCTCTCTCAGGCGAGAGTGAAGGCCCTGCATCTGTTCACGCTGCTGTAGCCTGCGCTCGAGAGCGATCCGCCCGATGGCGGAGACCGCGGAGATCACGGCGCGCCGGATGCTCTCTGCTGAATCGCTTTCGGCCGCTCTCTTCAGTTGCTCCAACTCCGCCTGCACGAGTTGGTCGGCCTCCTCATCCTGAGCGACGGTGGCATCGAGCACCTGGATGAGAGTCCATAGCGACTGCCGCAGATCCACGGAGGAGCGGTTGATGTAGCGGCACTCCTCGCGGCGATGGGCGACGAAGAACTGACATACTCCGCGCCA
>Ga0116167_1001839_pt1 | contig 18815 bp, 10 predicted proteins | sample AD_JPNMR3_MetaG_FD_89794 | JGI IMG/M metagenome (GOLD analysis project Ga0116167, IMG submission 89794) | Active sludge microbial communities of municipal wastewater-treating anaerobic digesters from Japan - AD_JPNMR3_MetaG | ecosystem: Engineered > Bioreactor > Anaerobic > Digestate | place...
ACACCGTGAGTTATAAGCTCTCGGATGCGGAGGCCGCGCTCTACAAGAGTGTCACGGACTACGTGCGCGAGGAGTTCAATCGCGCCGATGCGCTTGAAAACGAGGGCCGCAAAGGCACCGTCGGATTCGCGCTGACCATTCTTCAGCGCCGCCTTGCTTCATCTCCCGAAGCCATCTACCAGTCCCTTCGCCGGCGCCGGGAACGGTTGGAGCGCCGCCTGCGGGAGCAGCAGATCCTGAAGCGCGGCGCCGCCCTTCACGACGAAGTTTTCCAGAATGTCCCCAGCCTCACCGCGGAAGATCTCGACGAACTCGACGACGCCCCGGATTCCGAAATCGAACAGACCGAGGAAACGGTGGTCGATCAGGCGACGGCCGCGCGAACCATCGCCGAACTCGAAGCCGAAATCGCCATTCTGCGCAATCTGGAGAACCTGGCGCTGAAAGTGCGGCGCAGCGGGACGGACAAGAAGTGGGAAGAGCTATCGGCTCTGTTGCAGAACCAGGCGGAAATGTTCGACGCGCACGGCCACCGGCGCAAGCTGGTGCTGTTCACCGAACATCGGGACACGCTCAACTACCTCGCCGAAAAGCTGCGCGCATTGCTGGGTAAGCCCGAGTCGGTGGTTACGATCCATGGAGGAATGGGACGCGAGGAGCGGGCCAAGGCGCAGGTAGCTTTCACGCAGGACAAGGATGTTCTCATCCTGCTCGCCACCGACGCCGCCGGCGAAGGTATCAACCTCCAGCGCGCTCACCTGATGGTGAACTACGATCTCCCCTGGAACCCCAACCGGCTGGAGCAACGCTTCGGCCGCATTCACCGCATCGGCCAGACCGAGGTCTGCCACCTTTGGAATCTCTTGGCAGAAGAGACGCGCGAAGGCGATGTCTACAAGCGGCTCCTGGAAAAGATCGAGCAGGAGCGGAAAGCGCTCGGTGGCGGCGTCTTCGACATCCTGGGCCAGCTCTTCCGCGAACAACGCCTTCGCGATCTCCTCATCGAAGCGATCCGCTACGGCGACCGTCCCGAGGTGAGAGCCAGGCTCCACCAGATCGTTGACAACCTGACGGACCGGCAACGCTGCCAGGAACTTCTCGAAGAACGCGCGCTCGCAAAAGACAGCATGGATGCCTCCCAGGTGCAGAAGATCCGGGAGGATATGGAGCGCGCCGAGGCGCGCCGGCTTCAGCCGCACTTTATTGAATCGTTCTTCCTGGAGGCTTTCCGCACCCTAGGCGGATCGATCCGAGAGCGCGAACCGCGCCGCTACGAGATTCTGCACGTGCCGGCCCTGATTCGCCAGCGCGACCGGCTCATCGGAACCGGAGAGCCCGTGCTCGCCAAGTATGAGCGCATCACGTTCGAAAAATCCCTGCGTGCGGTTCCCGGCCTGCCGCTGGCGGCCTTCGTTTGCCCCGGCCACCCCCTGCTCGAGGCCACCATCGACCTGATCCTGGAGCGCAACCGGGACCTGCTCAAGCGGGGCACGGTGCTGGTGGACCCTACCGATGCGGGCGAGTCCATACGCGCCCTGTTCTATCTAGAGCACACCATACAGGATGGCCGGGTAGACAAAGCAGGGAACCGGCGTGTGATTTCGCGCCAGCTTCAGTTCGTGGAAACAGATTCGTCGGGCGCCACCAGGAACGCGGGCTACGCCCCCTACCTCGACTATCGCCCGGCAACACCCGAGGAACTGAGTCTTCTCGCTTCAACACTCGAGTCGGAAACCTGGCTCAAAGGTGACCTCGAATCCGCCGCTGTCGGCCACGCGATCGCGGCGCTGGTTCCAAAACATGTGGAGGAGGTTCGGGCGCGGCGCGAAGATTTGGTTACCCGCACCATGGCGGCCGTCAAGGACCGGCTCACAAAAGAGATCAATTACTGGGATCATCGGGCCAATCAACTTAAGGAGCAGGAACTCGCCGGCAAGGTCAACGCCCGGATCAACTCGGGGAAGGCCCGCCAGCGCGCCGACGAGCTTCAGGCCCGCCTCCAAAAGCGCATGGCGGAGCTGGAACAGGAGCGGCAAATCTCGCCGCTGCCGCCGGTTGCTATTGGCGGCGCGTTAGTGGTTCCAGCCGGCTTGTTGCTGAAATTGCAGCCTGCGCTGCCGCTATCCGTCGATGGGCAGGACGCGGAGAATCGCCGGAAGATCGAACTCATGGCCATACAGATGGTCATGGAAACGGAGAAGCGGTTGGGCTTCGAGCCGCGTGATGTCAGCCTCGACAAGTGCGGCTACGATATCGAGTCCCGCATTCCCGGTTCTGGGCGCTTGCGTTTTATCGAGGTAAAAGGCCGGGCCGCCGGCGCCGACACAGTCACGGTCACACGAAACGAGATTCTGACGGGCCTGAACAAGCCGGACGATTTCATCCTTGCTGTGGCGCAGATCGATGGTGATAAGAAGGACCTCCTCTACATTCGGCGGCCCTTCCAGCGGGATCCGGACTTTGGCGTGGAGAGTGTGAACTACAATCTGGCGGACCTCCTGAGCCGCGGGGAGGCGCCCGCATGAGCGCCACCGTCGAGGAACTCGAAACCTGGCTTTCGGAACCCGAGGCGGAACGCCTGGAGTTCAAGGAGGCCAAGAACAACTTTCACTTCGAAACGCTCGCCAAGTATTGCGCGGCGCTCGCCAATGAGGGCGGCGGCAAGATCATCTTTGGCGTGACTGACAGGCGTCCAAGGCGCGTTGTCGGTTCTACAGCGTTCGAGGAGCCCGGCCGGACCGTAGCCAGCCTGGTAAGCCGGCTTGCCATCCAGGTCACGTTCGAGGAGATCCAGCACCCCGGCGGCCGAGTGTTGGTGTTCCACGTCCCACCCAGGCCTGTTGGCGTTCCCATACAGTACGACGGCGTGTTCTGGTCACGAGCCGGCGACGAACTCCGACCGCTTTCTCAGGACCGGCTGCGCAGGATTTTCCAGGAGGCCGGGCCGGATTTCTCGGCGGAACTGCATCCCGAAGCAACTATTGACGATTTGGACCCCGCGCTCATCAAACGCTTCCGCGAGATGTGGATGCGCAAGTCGGGCAACGGGGCGTTGGCTGGCATCACTTCCCGGCAACTCTTGGAGGACGCAGAACTCCTGGTTGGTGACAAGGTGACCCATGCCGCGCTGGTGCTGCTCGGAACCAAGCCCGCCCTGGGAAAGCGCCTGGCGCAGGCAGAACTGGTCTTCGAGTACCGGAGCAGCGAGGCTTCGATTCCGTACCAGCAGCGAATCGAATACCGTTCTGGTTTCCTGGGCTACCTGGACGAACTGTGGAACACCATCAATCTCCGCAACGAGGTGCTTCAGTATCGCGAAGGATTCTTCGTCGGTGACATCCCGGCGTTTAATGAGGCTGTGGTGCGCGAAGGCGTTCTCAATGCACTGGCGCACCGCGACTACCGGCTGCCTGGTTCCATCTTCGTCCGGCAGTTTCCCAGGCGACTGGAGATCGTCAGCCCCGGTGGCTTCCCACCCGGCATCACTGCCGCCAACATGCTCTGGCGGCAGTCGCCGCGGAACCGGCGCATCGCCGACGCGTGCGCGAAGTGCGGCCTTGTCGAGCGGTCCGGCCAGGGCGCCAACCGCATGTTCGAGGAGTCGATCAAAGAGGGCAAACCGAAGCCGGACTTCACAGGAACGGATGACTACCAGGTGGAGTTGACCCTTCGTGGCGAGATTCAGAACCCCGCCTTCCTCGGCTTCCTTCAGAAAATCGGCGCGGAGCGTTTGGCCACCTTTGGCACCAAGGACATCCTCGTTCTGGATGCAATCCAGAGGGAAGAGCCATTACCGGACGACCTCAAGGAGCGTGTCCCGCACCTCCTGGATGAGGGCATCATCGAGCGGATCGGCCGCGGGCGCGGTGTGCGATTCATCCTTTCGCGCAAGTTCCACTCCTTCCTCGGCCAGCACGGCGCCTATACGCGGCGCAAGGGCCTGGACAGGGAGACGAACAAGGCCTTGCTCTGCAAACACATTGAGGAAAATCGGGAGAAAGGAAGCCCGTTTCGCGAACTGGAACAAGTGTTGCCGGCACTGTCACGGAATCAGGTCCAAAAGCTCCTCCAGGAGTTGAAGGCGGAGGGTCGGATCCAGGTAACCGGAACGAGGAAAGCGGGTCGCTGGTTCCCGGGTGGGAAAACTTATGCGCCAAATTGACCTGCTCCGGCGCATAACGGGCATAAAGGAAGCTCGGCGCCTTTTGTTATCAATAAGTTATATGCGCCGGAATTATCTTCTATCCTTTGCACCGGGCGCAAAAGGGCATGAGTGAGAATTGATGAAGAAGAAGCTGATTGAAGTCGCGTTGCCGCTGGAGGCGATCAACAAGGAGGCGGCGCGAGAGAAGTCGATCCGGCACGGGCACCCGTCCACCCTGCACCTGTGGTGGGCGCGACGGCCGCTGGCAGCCTGCCGGGCCGTGCTGTTTGCGTCACTGGTTGACGATCCATCGAGCCACCCTGAGGAATTCCCGACCGAGGCGGACCAGGACCGCGAACGACAGCGGTTGTTCCGACTGCTGGAAGAACTGGTCAAGTGGGAGAACTCAAATAACCGCTCCGTCCTGGATGCGGCGCGCCAGGAAATCCTGAAATCCACCGGAGGCAACCCGCCGCCCATCTATGACCCGTTCTGCGGTGGCGGTTCGATTCCCCTCGAAGCGCAGCGCCTCGGCCTCGAAGCGCACGCGAGCGATTTGAATCCGGTGGCGGTCCTGATTACGAAAGCCCTCATTGAGATCCCGCCGAAGTTCGCCGGCGAGCCTCCGGTGAATCCAGAGGCCAGGAAGAAGTTGAGCGCCCCGGGAATGTGGACTGGCGCTCGCGGGCTGGCGGAGGATGTGCGGTACTACGGCCGATGGATGCGTGATCGCGCCTGGGAGCGCATCGGGCATCTGTATCCCAAGGTGAAACTGCCGAAGGAGCAGGGCGGCGGCGAAGCGACCGTGATCGCGTGGCTGTGGGCGCGGACTGTGAAGTGCCCGAATCCGGCGTGCGGCGCGCGGATGCCGCTGGTGCGCTCGTTCGTACTTTCCAGCAAGCCAGGGAAAAAGGCGTGGGTCGAACCGATCGTGGACCACCGAGCGAAATCCGTGCGGTTCGAGGTGCGGAACGGGGACGGAGCACCGGAAGGGACAGTCAATCGCAAGGGTGCGCGTTGCCTCGCGTGCGGGACGGCGGCCCCATTCGATCACGTTCGTGCCGAGGGACGTGCCGGGCGCATGTCGGCCCAGATGATGGCAATCGTCGCGGAGGGCGAAAGGGGGAGAGTCTATCTCACGCCCGACGCAAGCCACGAAATGGTAGCGGCAGACGCCGCGCCCGTGGGTGTGCCTGAAACACCCTTGCCTGAGAAGGCGTTAGGTTTCCGTGTTCAGGTTTACGGCATGACCCGTCACTGCGACCTCTTCACGCCGCGGCAACTGGTGGCGCTGACCACCTTCAGCGATTTGGTGGGGAAGGCGCGCCAGCGCGCCCTCGCCGACGGCGCCAGCCCCGACCGCGCCGACGCGATCGCAACATATCTAGCGTTTGCCCTCGATAAGTGCGTTGACTACTGGAACACAATTGCGACATGGGCGGAGTCGGGCGGCTTCATCAGCCACTGCTTCACGCGGCAGGCGATTCCGATGACCTGGGATTTCGCCGAATGTAATCCTTTTAGCGGCTCTACCGCGAACTGGAATGGCCCAATTGAGTGGGTCGCAAAGGTGGTAGCTGACGTCCCTGTCGGCGAGCAGGGCAGGGCCCTGCAGCTAGACGCCACTGCCGTCGAAGCAGAAGGAGTCTTCTCCACTGATCCTCCCTACTACGACAACATCGGCTACGCCGATCTCTCGGACTTCTTCTATGTCTGGCTGCGCAGGTGCCTCGGCGGGATCTATCCGGATCTCTTCAGCACCTTGCTCGTACCCAAGAAGCAGGAACTCGTGGCAACTCCCTACCGGTTTGGAGGCAGCCGCGAGCGGGCGCAGCAGTTCTTCGAAGAAGGATTTCACAAGGCATTCGCGCAGATGCGGCGCGGGCAGTGTCCGGATTACCCGCTGACTGTTTACTATGCCTTCAAGCAGTCGGAGTCGGAGGAAGAGGATGGCGATGGCTCCGTGACAGTTGCTTCCACCGGCTGGGAAACCATGCTCGAAGGGCTCCTGCGATCCGATTTTCAGGTCACTGGCACGTGGCCGATGCGCAGCGAGAGGCCAGGCAGAAGCATCTCGATCGGAACCAATGCTCTTGCGTCTTCGATGGCACTGGCCTGCCGACCGCGTCCGGATTCCGCACCGATCACAACACGCAAGGACTTTCTCGCCTCGCTGAAGCGCGAACTTCCGCAGGCTCTCCGCGATCTTCAGAAGGGCAACATCGCACCAGTCGACCTTGCTCAGGCCGCGATCGGCCCGGGCATGGCAGTGTTTTCGCGCTACAAGAAGGTGCTGGAAAGCGATGGCACGCCGATGCGAGTGCGCACCGCGCTGGCTCTGATCAACCAGACCCTTGACGAGGTCCTTTCCGAACAAGAAAGCGACTTCGACCCTGACACTCGCTGGGCGCTCGCCTGGTTCGAACAATTCCAGTTCTCCGAGGGTCCGTACGGGCAAGCGGAAGTACTGGCCACGGCGAAGGCGGTCGCCATTTCCGGCCTTGTGGAAGCCGGAATCGTCCACTCGCGCGCCGGCAAGGTGCGACTGCTCAAACGCAATGAGCTGTCCGCAGACTGGGATCCGGCCGCAGACGGGCGCTTGACGGTCTGGGAGGTGACGCAGCACCTGATCCACTGCCTCGAGACGAGGGGCGAAACGGAGACGGCAGCCCTCAAGGCCAAAATCGGCGGCCTTGCCGAGACCGCGCGCGAGCTGGCCTACCGCCTCTACACGCTCTGCGAGCGCAAAGGCTGGGCCGAGGAAGCGGGCTTCTACAACAGCCTTGTGGTCGCCTGGCCAGCTATTTCCCAGGTGCCGGAGCTGTTTCAGCAGCAATAGGAATTCACGATGGCGATTACGAATCACGAACGAGTCGGCAAAGCACTGGAACAGTTGAATGCCGGGTTACAGCCCTTCGTCGAGCGCGAACTGAAGTCCACCTACAAAGATAAGTGGGTAGACGCCGCCAGGCCGAGCTTCCCGAACTGGCAGCAGACGGGCAAGCCGGCGTCTCTCAACTGGGACACCCAGGCGCTGCTGTCGGTCATGTGGGACCTTTGGAACGATTGCTTCAAAAAGATCCTCGGCCCTTCGGAGCGGAGCCTGGTCAGCGAGCTGCGCGATGTGCGCAACCGCTGGGCCCACCAGAAGGCGTTCTCGACCGATGACGCCTACCGCGCCATCGACAGCGTATCGCGGTTGATGTCCGCGGTCAGCGCCGACGTGGAAACCATCGAGCAGATGAAGGCCGAGATCCTGCGTGTAAAGTTCGAGGAGCAGGTCCGCAGCCAGAGGCGCAAGGAGGCCGACGCCGCCGTAAAGGGGCAGCCGGTCGCCGGCCTGAAGCCGTGGCGGGAGATCGTCACGCCGCATCCGGACGTCGCCTCCGGGCGGTATCAGCAAGCCGAATTCGCAGCCGATCTGTGGCAGGTCTTTCTCAACGAAGGCCCGGATGAGTACCGCGAGCCCGTCGAATTCTTCCGCCGCACCTTCATCACGGAGGGTCTTCAAAAGCTGTTGTCGAACGCGCTGGTTCGCCTGGCGGGACAAGGCGGCGATCCGGTGGTGGAGCTGCAAACCAACTTCGGGGGCGGAAAGACGCACTCCATGCTGGCCCTCTATCACCTGTTCTCGGGTCTGCCGGCGGGCCAGCTCCCTGGACTCGAGGCGGTTACCCAAATGGCCGGCGTGTCCCAGCCGCCGCGCGTGCGGCGCGCCGTCCTCGTGGGGAACCGCATCTCGCCCGCGGACGTTCACCGGAAGCCGGACGGAACCGTGGTCCGTACGCTGTGGGGAGAACTCGCCTGGCAGCTCGGCGGCAAGGAGGGCTACGAGATGGTTCGCACGGCGGACGAGAAGGGGGTCAGTCCGGGCGATACGCTGCGGCAGCTCTTCAAGAAGTATGAGCCGTGCCTGATCCTGATCGATGAATGGGTCGCCTATGCGCGCCAGCTTTACAACAAGAGCGACCTGCCGGCGGGCGATTTCGACGCCCACTTCACGTTCGCGCAGACGTTGAGCGAATCGGCGAAGCTGGCGAGCAAGACGCTGCTGGTGGTCAGCATTCCGGCCTCACAGAACGAGATTGGCGGCGAAGGCGGCCAAGCGGCGCTGGAGCGGTTGAAGAACGTCATCGAGCGCGTCGAGACATCCTGGCGGCCGGCGAGCGCGGAAGAAGGATTCGAAATCGTGCGGCGCCGGTTGTTTCAGCCGATCACGGACCCGGACCTCTTTGTGGCGCGGGACACGGTCGTTCGGGCGTTCATTGACGAGTACCGGAAGAACCTTCAGGAGTTCCCCTCGGAAGCCAGCAAGGGCGACTATGAGCGCCGCATGAAGGCCGCTTACCCGATCCATCCGGAATTGTTCGACCGGCTTTACAACGACTGGTCCACTCTCGACAAGTTCCAGCGCACGCGCGGTGTGCTGCGTCTGATGGCGGCCGTGATTCACACATTATGGGAGCGAGAGGATCGCGGACTGCTGATTCTGCCGGCGAGTGTGCCAGTGGATGCGCCTGCCGTGCAGAGCGAATTGACTCGGTACCTGCCGCCCACCTGGGCGCCAATCATCGAGAAAGATATCGATGGCCCCCACTCCTTGCCGCTTCAGATCGATCGGGAGAACCCGATGTTGGGTCGGTACTCGGCGTGCCGGCGCGTGGCGCGAACCCTCTATCTGGGATCGGCCCCAACCCAGGACGCGGCGAAGAAAGGGCTTGAAGACCGGCAGATCAAGCTGGGGTGCGTCCAGCCGGGCGAAGTCTCAGGAACGTTCGGCGATGCGCTACGAAAGCTCGCAGATCAGGCGACCTACCTGTACGTCGACGGCAGCCGCTACTGGTACTCCACTCAACCCAGCGTGAACCGGCTTGCGGATGAGCGCGCGGAGCGGTACCACCCGGAAGACGTCGTGGAGCATATCCGGCAGCGGCTTCAGGGTGAGGCCAAGTCGCGGGGCGATTTCGCGAAGGTCCATCCGTGCCCGGCGAGCTTCAGCGAGGTGGTGGACGAACCGGAAGCGAAGCTGGTGATTCTCGGTCCAGATTATCCGCACAGCGCGAAATCTCCGGACAGCCCGGCCCGGCAGGCGGCCGCACAGATCCTCGACCGCGGAGGCGCCGGGCGCAACTGCGGAAACATGCTGGTGTTCCTGGCTGCGGACAAGGCTCGTTTCGCGGATCTCGATAAGGCGGTGCGGCTGTACCTGGCGTGGAAGTCGATCGATGAGCAAAAAGAGGATCTGGATTTGGGCCGCTTCCAACGCAGCCAGGTTGAGCAGAGGCTCAAGTCTGCCGACCAGGCGGTGCGCGCGCGGATTCCGGAGACCTACTGCTGGCTGTTGACGCCCGGCCAGAAGCGGCCGGAGCCAGGCCAGGCGTTCCCGCCCATCGAGTGGACTGAGGATCGGCTGAAGGGAGAAGGCACCCTGGCCGAGCGGGCGTCGAAGAAACTCAAGGATTCCGAGTTGCTCATCACGAGCATGGCTGGAACGAGGTTGAGGTTGGAAATCGACCAGGTTCCTCTGTGGCGCGCGAACCACGTCGGCGTGAAGCAGTTGGTCGACGATTTCGCGAAGTACCTGTATCTCCCGCGCGTGAAGAACGCGCAGGTAATCCTGGACGCTATCCAGGACGGTGTTAACCGCACCACCTGGAGCCTGGATACTTTCGGTTACGCGGACTACTACGACGCGTCGGCCGACCGGTATCGCGGCCTGCAGGCCGGCCGGAGGGTTACGGTAGAATTGAACGGCTACAGCGTGATTGTGAAGCCGGAAGCGGCGATCGCGCAGCAGGAGAAGGAAGCGGCCGCGGCTTCGGCTGGGACCGGCGGCGCAACGGTCACGAGCACCACGACGGGGGCGACCGGCAAGGGCACGGAAGGCGGATCGGTGGTATCACCCTCCGGTGGTGCGGGGGAACCGAGGAAGGTCGTACTACGGCGCTTCCACGGGACAGCCAAGATCGACGCCACACGCCTCTCGCGTGACGTAGACCAGATTGCCAGCGCCGTGGTGCAACACCTGAGCGGCTTGCTCGGCGCAAAAGTGACCGTGACCGTGGACATCGAAGCCGAAATCCCGTCCGGTGCGCCAGACAACGTGGTCCGCACGGTAACAGAGAATTGCCGGACGTTGAAATTCGAGAACTCGGGATTTGAGGAGAGCTGAAAGGGCTAGGGGGACGATTGAATCCATGTCGCGCTTTCTGAAACGCCATGCTTGGCTGGTCAAAGCCGCCCGCCTCAGTTGGCTCAGCGTCATCTTTGCGGCGTCCCTCTACCTATGTAACCACTACTGGCCGGCTGCCGACGCCGCGAAATCCTGGTGGTGGTCTTTGACGCTTCCAAACGCCATGATCGCTGCTCTCGCCTGGTTCTTTGGTAGAGGCGAGAAGGCGGACCACGATATTGTCATGGGTGCCGTCGACGCCAGACTTCGCGAGGGGAGGCTAACACCGCGAGAAAGAAAGCTTGCCTTGCGCTTCTATCATGAGGTCCGTCATGAATTGCACGATGCTGTTGCGCACGGAGGATCGTTCAGGCCTGGAGAAGCGCTCCACCTGGTGCTTTGCTCCGACCCCAATGAACTGCTGGCTGTTTTGCCGAAATTGCGTGTCGCTCCGTCCGATGTACCGGCGCTGACTCGTGATCAAGAGACAACCCTGGCGCGCATCGCCGCCGACCACGGGCAATGCGCCGAGGTTATAGTGCAGTGGCTGTTCTTGAGCGGCGGTGAAGCCGCGATCGAGAAGTTACAGCAAGATGGCGTCTTCAACTGCAGTGAAGGAGAAATCTCCGGATACATCCTCAAATTGCTTCCCAGCCTGCCGGACCTCAAGTACTCAGAGGCAGTCGAGTACCTGAGGTGGCGAAAGCACCATCTCAAAGGCCGATCGAGCGTCCTACATGAATTGCAGGAACGACTGCTCACCTGCGAGGGCCAGACTTTTGAGGATACGGTCGCGGTGATCGGCGGCATCAATGGAGAACAGGGTCAGGCCGCGCTAATTGCTTGTGAGCGCGAGCTACCTAGGAGAGAGAAAGACCGAAGAGCCGCCCTCGATCACGAAATTGTCAAGCTGAAGGAACGGCTGAGGCTCGCCGCTCAGCCAAATCCCGCGTGAGGGCATCGATGGACCTGAATTTGACACCCCTGACTCCGATCTGGACTGGCGATGCCGACGGCATCAGCGGGTCCCTGCGCATCACGGGTCTGATGGGATCGCTGCGCTGGTGGTTTGAAGGGATTGTGCGGGCGCTCGGCCGCTATGCCTGTGACCCAACGGAAGAGGCTTGCCAGTACGATCCCAACCCGAAGAAGAACCCTCTCCACGGCCTCTGCCCGGCCTGTTGGCTCTTCGGGGCGACCGGCTGGGCCCGTCGGTTCCGCTTGACTGGCTCCGGGCTGCACGCGAGCGAATGGTGCATAGTCGCGGCTCCCGAGGTCGCCCGGCTTCATGAGAACTGGCTGCGCCGTGTGTACAAGCTGCCTGGCAGCAAGGTCCTGTGGGGAGATGCGCTGACACTGCAATTCACGCGTCACCTTCTCGGAGCCGAAGCGCCGGGGGGCGTGGAGCTTGGAAGCGTTTTCTGCGGTCTCCTCAATGCGGTCGCCCGCTTTGGGGCGCTGGCGGCCAAACCGCAAAACGGCTGGGGAGTGATCGATTGGCGCGGAATGCCGCAGTTTGACCGAAAGGCGCTAAGCCGGTTCATCAGTGCGTTCCCCGAAGACGGCCGCGAAACGGATGGAATGTTCAACGTCAGCGAAACGGCGTTCCTCAGCTTCGAGATAAGCAATGTCGGTGCTTACGCCAGGGCGGCGAGGATACCTTCATCGGCCAGCCCCGATTATCTCAGCCGCGTTATGCCGATTGCCTACGACATTCGCTACAAGAGCAGCACCAGGAATTTTCGCACCGGGGCCGGTAGAGATCGGGGCATCCGCCCAGCGCTGAAGAACCTGTTGGGCCAACGGGCTGAGGAGATCGTCGGTACCAGCGCTCGAAGCAGTCAACGTTCCGCCAGCCGCGTGTTTGTCAGTCATCTATACCGGCGCATGCCGCAAGAACCGTGTCGCTTGAGGTGCTGGGTTCATGTCCCACCGGGCCTGGAGCGCCAGCGCCTGGCGATCACCAGCGCGATTCAGAACGTCGTCAACGAGATGTTTCCTGGGAGCGATGGCAAGCTCTGTGGGTGGAGCGATTTCCAGAAGGAGGTCCTGTGAGCGACTACTTTGCGGCATTTCCGCTCTATACGCGCGAGCAGGTGCTGGCGTTGAAGAGCGAGTCGATCGACCCCGTTGCGCTCATCGACCTGCTAGCGCAGACGACCGCGAGCGAGGATACGAAAATCCGCGGCCAGGACACCTACGCCGGGCTTCTGAAAACGACGGCGTACCGGCAGCGCCTCGAACGCGGCGCCGCGCTGATCGAGGGACTCGGAATTGGGACGCCGGCCCGGATCGACCTGGGCAGTCTGCCGCCTTTGTCTTTCTTCCTCCGGGTGGACTTTGCGTTGGAAACGCCCTATCTGAGCCGCGACGACCGCGCGTTCTCCGTTACCGAAAACCCTGTGCGCAAGGACTGGGTTTTCGGCTTGCCGCTGATTGCCGCCACGACATGGAAGGGCGTCCTGCGCAACGCGTGTCTGCTCGAGGCTCGCGAGGCCGTGGACAGGATCTTCGGGCCGGAGCCACCGAAGAATTCTCAGGGCGAGGAGCCGGCGGCCGCGCTGCATGAGGGCAGGCTTTGCACGTTCACTTCATTCTTTACCCAGATCGCAACGGAGATCGTCAACCCGCATGATCGGGTCCGTCGGATCGGCAAGAACCCGATTCGCATCGAGTGCGTGCCCAGGGGTGCACGGAGCCGGCTCGCGCTCTTGTACTTGGCGCTCCCACGCGACGAGCGGTCCCGGAGCCTCAACACGGCCGATTTCCGGAAGCAGGTTGCGGGCGACCTGATTGCGGTTGCCCGCTGTGTTCGAGGTGCGATGCGAGACTACGGGGTTTCCGCCAAGAAGAGCAGCGGCTATGGGGCGGCTGCGGATGCGCTGGTGGGCGAGCGCGGAATCATCGAGGTCGCGGGGCTGGATGGAGGCCCCGCCAGTTTCGCCAAGTTCTCGGAACTCATCGAAAGGGCCGAAGCTTTGGCCGCCCGAATTCAGGGGAGCGCGTAACGATGCCGGGCTATGATCTCGAAATCCTCCGGCAAAACCGCCAGGAGATCCTGAAGGCGGAACTGGGAGCGTTCCTCCACAACATCGGGAAGTTCGGGCAGGAGTTTCTGTTCGTGCAACTTGCAAATGCGGGCAATACCGATCCGATCATCACTCGGTACCGAGGCCGCTTCGAGTTCCAAAACGTTGTTGGAATCAAGTACAGAGACCAGGCAGACCGGTATCAGGCAAAGCCGGAAACAACCGGTTTCCTCACCGAGACGGCGCGCAATTGGCTCGCAGGCACACCCATTGTGCTGCCTGCGCCTTTTGATGACCGAGCCGATTACTGCGTGGGCGATTTTATTGAGTACCAAAACTATGATTTCTACCGCCCTCCGACCGACCCAAAACGGCGGCCAGGCAGATGGGTCGCGACTTCACGGCTTACGGAGTTGCTGTGGGCTTCGCACGAGGCCTCCGCAATCGACAAGGAAGGGGCCGGTGACGAGGGGAGACAGTCAACGCCTCCGGTTCATGTTGCCACAGTGTTCGGTCACGAGCATGGGATTGATGCCGCCGCGCTGAGGCCTGCGCGGGAAAGCCTCCTGGACTCCATTCAACAAGGTAAGCGAAATGAGTACCTGCGGGATGCCCGTAGACTCATGACTTTGGCGCTCGCCGAAACTCGAAGACCGCTGAACGATATCACGCTATGGGACGTCTCCTCAGCCGTCGCCGCATTCTTCAAGGCAGCGCTCGCCAAGATGCTCCTGGAAGGCAAGTGGACCGAGAAGAAGGACCTCAAGTGGCGAACCCTACGGATCGCGCTGGACGGCCCTGCGTTCTACGAGCACGTTTCCAGGCTTCCCGACCTTTTCGCGCGGAAGCAAATCATCACACACAGCCTCGACGCGGTGAAAGATCTGCTCGAAGAGAAATACCCTCTCGGGAATGAGGTCTATCGGGACGAATTTGGTTCCGCGTTTGTCGTTCCGGATCTGGAGGGGGAGGATGAGCGAGGCAGCATGCTCCTCAGCTTGATCGAGGCCCACGTCCGAAGCGCATTCATCACCCCGATCGAAGCCGGAGATGGCGACGAGCGCCAACGTGAGCGATCGAGGGCTTCCGAGGCGGTAAAGCTCGAAATCACGCCAAAGCTTTCCGTTAGCGCGGCGCATGCGCAAGGCCTTGGACTCGCCGGCGAGCTGGCCAAGTCGGTTCCGCTCGTTACAGCAAGACCGGGGACCGTGCGCCAGTGGTGGCAAGTAGGGGAGCGCACTGACGTTTGCACGGTTTGCGGCGTGAGACCACAGGGCCAGCCGCCGGGTCGAACATCACGGAAGGCCAAAGAGCGTCGCGTATGCGTGCCTTGTGAGGCTCTGCGCGAAGACCGCTGCGAACAGTGGCTCGACAAACTGGAAACGACCATCTGGCTGGATGAGGTTGCGGACGTTAACGGCCGCGTCGCCCTGATCGTCGGGCGCTTCGGTATTAAGACGTGGTTGGAGCCCGGCGGGTACATCGAAAGCTCGCTGATCGTGAATCCGGTGCCATCTCTCAGGTTCAAGGAATTGACTTTTGCCCGGATGCGGCGGATCTGGGATACTACAGCCCGCTTTTGGGAGGAGATCGAAGCCGAAATCTTCCAACGCGTAATTCCAGCTTGCGGCACGCGCTGGCGGCTGACATTGCAGCCTGGTCCCGGACGCAATGGCCCGCCCGTGCGAACGCATGCGTATCAGCTCGAAATCCCTGATATCGGACGGCTCGCAGTCGCTTGCACGGATGAGAGTGGATGGAAGTTCATCACGGCGGAGAACCTGGCGCGGCTCGCGAAACGCCAGGAGACCTCGCCAGACGAGCTGAGAGAGCAGATTCGGGGAAAGCAATGCACTGTCCTGGAGGATAAGTACAACGATGAGGCGGGCTACACCAGGCTCACCAGCATAGCCACTGGAACGGTCCTAGGAGCCGATCCGGACTCCGTCCAGTACCGCCCAGCTATTTCGATTCTCACCGATCCGCGGAGCTTCATGATGCTGGTTCCCGCGGACCGCGCCGCGGACGTAGTCAATACGATCAAGAACAAGTACGAAACCGAGATGGCGCGCGTGCGAAATCGGCTCCCAATAGCGGTTGGCATGGTGTTCGGTCAGGCGCACACTCCTCTCTCGACGATGCTGGACGCCGGCCGCCGGATGATGGATCTGCCGGTGAACGAGGAGCTGTGGACCGTCTCCAAAGTATCCGTGAACACCAGTGGCGTCTGTGGCCTGGAATTCTCGAACGGCGTTGCCTGGGAAATCCCAAAGTCTATGGGCGATGGGACTACGGAAGATAAGTGGTACGCGCATTTTCTTCCAGCCAATTCTGGTGGCGCCCTCCACGTCGCCGATTTGCGATCCCCGAGCCAAATCAACGTGACACCAAGCCGCTTCGATTTTCAGTTTCTGGATTGCGCCGCGACCCGCTTTGAACTGGAATACAGCGACGCCGGAAGGAAGCGGAGATTTCCCCGGCCATACCTGCTGGAGAAATGGAATGATCTCGCGCACGTTTGGGAACTGCTTCGTAAGGGTCTGGCAACCTCGCAAATCAAGGCGGTCCAGGCCGACATCGGCGCAAAGCGCCGGCAGTGGGCAGAGATCGCCGATAGAACTCTCGAGGCATTCGTGCGCGATACGCTCGCGACGGCCGACTGGAAGCAGTCGCTCAGCCCAAACGACCTTGATTTCCTCACGAAGGCCGGCACCGGCGGGCTGCTGGAAGATGCGATCGAGCTGTATGTGGGACTCCTGAAGCGCAAGACGGAAGTGGGAGGTGACGATGAGTGAAGCACAAACTGCGCCGATTTACGAACAACGCCGGTTTGTTTTTTTGACATTGGACCCGATTCATGTTGGCACAGGAGGCTTCCGGCTCGGGCGCGTGGACATGCCGGTTGTGCGGGAACCCGGAACGAACTTGCCGAAGATTCCGGGGACCACGCTCGCCGGTGCGGCCCGGAGCTACGCCGCGATGCAGTATGGAAAGCTCGAAGCCGCCGGGCAGCACAAAAAGCTCAATGAAGAAGGCAAGAGAGGCTGCCCGATCGTTTACACGTTCGGCACGACCCGCGGCTCTGGCGGCCAAGCTGGGCGCGTGAGCATCTTCGATGCGAGGCTTTTGCTCTTTCCTGTGCGGTCGATGGCTGGGCCAGTATGGGCAAGCACGGCCGAACTGCTGGAGGAAGCTGGCTTCTCGGTCTCCCATCGCCCACCCGGAGATGAACAGCCTGCCGCCACATTCGTCTGGGATCGTAAGATCAATCTTTCGTGGTTGCTGTTTGAGAAGCCTGCGCTAACAACGATTTCAGATGGGAACCTCACCGTGCAGCCGTCTTTTGCCGCCGTCAAGGATCGGATTGTCGTCACCACTCCCCGAATGTTCGAGCAGGTTGTCAACAGCAACCTGGAGGTCCGCACATCAGTGAGCATTGATCCCGAAACAGGCGCTGCCGAGGACAAGGCGTTATTCACGTATGAAGCCATTCCGCGTGGGGCGTGGCTCTGGTGTGACGTGATTGAAGACGATTACAACCCCGACTTCCCGGTGACACGTGACAAACATAATGGCGGCGGCCCAATGGGCACCACTTGGAGGCGGCCTCTCGACGTGGTCTCCTCCGGTCTGCGGTTGATTGAGTACATGGGCGTGGGCGGCATGGGCACGCGTGGGTTCGGGAGGCTGCGTGTGGTCCATGACTGGACGCAGGGAGGCGTAGCATGATTGCGCTCGATCTTGATCTGGAGGCGGCAAAGACCGCTCAGGCGATTATCAAGGACGTGGACCCCACGAAGCAGGCCGCCAAGGCTGCCGAAGATCTGATCACGAAGACGCTAGGCGTGATCCAGGAGAATGGCCCCTACGCCGCCATAGTCTTCTTGTGCTCGAACATCAACGGCGAAAAGGATTCGACCTCCATTGTGGCCTCTTCCGTGCGGACCAACCTGCTCGATCTGGCCGAGACGCTCGGCGCCGTGGGCCTGACGAAATCCGGCGATTTCCGCAAGATTCTCGACTCCGTCATAAAGGACGTTGGTTCGGACCTGCACCTGCTCCTGCTTGTGAAGCAGACTTGGGAGCAGGCGTTGATCTACGCAAGGCATTCGGCAAAGAGCTTGAAGGCGCAGGCTGGGGCGTAGGCAGATGTGGAAAACACATCAGATCGTCCTCGAGCTTTTGTCGCCGCTCCAGGTTGGGCACAGGCGGATAGGGAATCTGACCTCAACCCGCCGCTACGTCCCTGGCCGGGCAATTTGGGGTGCGCTCACGGCCCGCATTACGCGCGACGCCGGCGGCCAGAACTACGCGGAGGTTGGAAGACGGGTCCACGAAGAACTGGCATGGACCTACTTCTTCGTCTCAGCCACTCCGGGCGATGTGCCTCTCTGGCCGTGGGACGGGAACGGGCACGAATTCGAGTGGCTCCACCTCAGCAGTTTTGCGAGCACCGCGCTTGAGGATGGCCACAGCGCGGAGGAGGGCGCTTTGCACGAAGTCGAGCACATTGCGCCCCGCACCCGGTCCGGCGATCAGGTGTATCTCACGGGATACCTTTTTGAGCGGGAGGGATCGACACTCAACTGGCGCGGCGCCCTGAATCGTTTACAGATTGGCGGCGAGCGGTCGTACGGGTGGGGACGAGTGAGGCCTTTTGCCATTACGCCGTTCGAGGGGCCATGTTTCGGCATCTATCCAGCGCACACGAATTCTGACAGGCCAGTGATCGAGGCGCCTGGCGGCTTGGCGCTTGCCGCTCACACGCTGGCGTCTGATTCCGATAATTACGAAGGCACAATTGAACCACTGGTCGGCCGCGAGACAGACACGGCGAATTCAGCATTCGGAGTGCTTCCTTCTTCGGCGATCGTTTGCTGGACGCCGGGAACACGAACGCCTGAAACCCGCAAGTACCAGATCGCTGAGCATGGCATTTGGAATCCTGAGTAAATTGACGCTTGACTATCTATCCAGCATCCTCGCCGACGAAAGCATGCCACGGACTCACCCTGGCTCGACCGTGCCTCCCACGGGCGACTCCTCACGTGCCGGCGAACGCCCCGCCCCGCGGAAATGTGCATATATGGGGAGCTGGATTTTTCTTCTCCTGATTCACGAACGGACTTCACAATAGCGTCGGCGTAGGACCGCGCGCGTGCGCGCGAAAGCACGTGGCATTCCAAACGAGTCGATGACGTGGCGGAGACCGGAGAATCGTCGCCATCGTCCAGGTCCGGGGCAGGTCCAAACGGCACTTGGGTCCAAGTTTAGGTCCAAATCGCAGGCCCATAACTCTTTTGTTTTCAGTAGGCGATGCCTGTAAGTGATTGATAAAATTTGCTTGGGGTGCAAGAGGTCCCGGGTTTAAATCCCGGCGGCCCGACCATTAATCCTTTCTTTGCAATTTCGACATCCCTTCCCCGCACCGCTGAAAAGCCTTCACCGTGCGAAAAATGATCGTTGGCAG
>Ga0116167_1001845_pt1 | contig 18778 bp, 15 predicted proteins | sample AD_JPNMR3_MetaG_FD_89794 | JGI IMG/M metagenome (GOLD analysis project Ga0116167, IMG submission 89794) | Active sludge microbial communities of municipal wastewater-treating anaerobic digesters from Japan - AD_JPNMR3_MetaG | ecosystem: Engineered > Bioreactor > Anaerobic > Digestate | place...
ATCAAAAATAATGAAGGATTATTAAATTTAATTAAAGATGAATTAAATGTTAAAGAAGTAATTTTTGATTCTAAAATCAATGGAAAAGTAGAGTTAGATACTAAGATTACACCAGAGTTGAAAAAGGAGGGAATGTTGCGAGAAATTTTACATCAAATTCAAGCGATGAGGAGAGAGGCTAAACTGAAACCAAAAGACAAAATAAAAATTATCTTTGATTCTTCTTCTGAAGAAATTGTTAATCTTGTTAAAGAAAATAAAGAATTTATTCAAAAAGCTACCCTTGCCAGAGAAATTAGCCAAATAAAAAAACCTCCTTACTTAACAGAAAAGGAGGTAGAAATAGACGAAAAGAAACTTTGGCTAGCGTTTAAGAGGTAATATTTTCTTTTTCCCACCATTCTCTAATAAAAGCAATAATAATTCCTATTAGAAGTCCTATTATTAAAGCGATAATAATATTGAAAATAATATTTGTGCTTTCAGATTTTATTAAAGAAGGAGATTTGGATATTTTAGTTGGCTGAAGATCATTTAACTGATCTCTTAAATTAGAAATATTTATTTGTAAATCAGCAATGCCTTCTGAATATTTTTTTTGGGTTTCAAGCAAATTTAACTCTTCTTGGGTATCTTTAATGTTTTCTTCAATCTCTGCTCTTTTTTTATCTAGTTTTTCTTGATGCTCTGCTAAAATAACTTTATTTAATTCTTCTAAGATTTTATTTGCCTCATCAGAATTTGAAGAATTCATAGAAATTATTACCAAATTTGTATTTTGGGGATTTTCAGCTTTAATTGAGGGAAGGTTTTCTATATTTAAATTTTTTTCTATTAATTTGTTATAGTTTCCATTTTGAATTTTTTCCACTAACTGAGGAGGAATTTCTATTGGATCTGTTCCTATTTTTCCTATTTCTAAAATTGTATCTGCTTCATAGCTTTTTGGAATTAAAAAACTTAAAATTGCAGCTAAAATTGCTGCTCCGATGGTAATTCCCACAATCAACCATTTTCTTTTTATAATAACTTTAATATAATCTTTTAAATTGATTTCATCATTATTTTCTGGCATATAGTAAATTATATTTATGGAAAAGAATATTGTCAAATTAATTTATCAAAATTCTTTCTGGCTGGGTATTACTGAAGTTATTTCAAAATTAGTTGGTTTTTTAATTTTGATTTGGTTAGCTCGCTATTTTGGGCCAGAACTTTATGGGAAATGGTCATTTGCCCTTGCTTTTGTTACTATTTTTTCAGTTGTTGCCGATTTTGGTCTTTCTACTTTAACAGTCAGAGAGATTGCTCGTGATAAGTCCAAAACAGAAGATTATATTTTAAATATTACTTTTTTGAAAATTATCTTAGGGATTTTAAGCTTAGTTTTAATGGCTTTGGCAATTAATTTCATTAAGAGCAATGATCCGGAGACAATAAAATTAGTTTATTTTCTTGGAATTTATATTATTTTGAATACTTTTGCTGCCTTTTTTGAGTCAATTTTTAGGGCAAATGAAAAAATGCAATATGAAGCAATTTGCCGAATTTCTCAAAGCGTTTTGCTTTTAATTTTAATATCTTTTTTTATTTTTAAAAAGTCGCCTATTTTGAATATTAGCTTTGCTTATATAAGCGGAGCTTTATTTGGAACAATTTTATCTTTTGTCTTCCTCTTGAAATATTTTTTTTCAAGAACCAAAAAGCCAAAAATTAATTTTCAACTTTGCAAAAAACTTCTTTTGGAATCGTGGCCATTTGGACTTAGCACTGTAGCTATTTTTTTATATAATTACTTTGATCAAACAATGCTTGGGATTATGAAAACTAACAGAGAGGTTGGACTCTACAGCGCAGCTTTTCGAATAATTTTTACTTTTCAAGTTTTTGGTGATATTCTTTCAATTGCTTTTTTCCCTCAGCTTTCGAAAAAATACAAAGAAAAGCTTGCTGACTTAAAAGAAATTTTTTCCCATTTTCAAAAAACAATTTTAATTTGTGTTTTACCTTTAAGTTTATTACTTTTTTTCTTTGCACAACCAATTTTATTTTTTCTTTATGGGAAAGAATACATTGAAGCTACTACTGTTTTTCAAATATTGACTGTAGCAATGGCAATTTTACTTTTTTCTTTTCCATTTTCAGAAGTATTAAAAGCAACTGATAGACAAAAAACGTATCTCTTTGGTATTGGTAGTGGCGCTACTCTAAATGTGATTTTAAATTTTTTGTTTATTCCTTCTTTTGGAATGACCGGTGCGGCTATTGCCACTTTAATTTCCGAAATTTATGTTTTAATTTTTATGTGGTTAAAGGTAAAAAATTTATGGAAAATTTCCTTAAAAAATCAATAGAAGTTTGTATTTTATTATTAACTTTTTTACTCCCGACAAGCTGTTTGAGCCTTTATTTTAATATTCATCCAGCTGTTTTGATTATTTTTTTGCTTTTAATTTTGGAAATTTTGGCAATTTTTGCAAATTATAAATCTTTAAATTTTAAAAAATTTTGCAAAGAAAATAAAAAAATAATTCCTTTATTTCTACTTTTTCTTTTACTTTTCTTGCAAAGTATTTTTTCTTTGATTTTTGCTCCAGAAATGCCAGACTCAGCTTATGAGTTCCACATAAATGGCTTTGAATCACCAGATCTTATTCGTTATTATGGTCTTTTTACTCTTTTAAAATCTTTAATCTTGGGAAGCTTATTGATGATCCTTATAAAAGAAAAAGATTTTTTTTTAAAAATTATAAAAATGCATATTTTAACTTCAGTAATTTTTTCTTTATTTGGGATAATAAATTTTTTAACTTACTCTGTTTTTCAAATTTCTTCTTTTGATTTTGGAGTAATGGAAAATAGAATAAGGTCAGTTAGTGTTGAACCCCAAGCTTTTGCTAGCTATCTTTTAACGGTTATTCCATTTTTACTTTTAGGGCTTTTATCAAAAAGGGAAGTATTTTTTCAAAAGAAATTTTTGACAACTTTTTTTATTATCGACATTTCTGCTTTTATTTTAACCTTTTCTACAGGAGGGATGATCGCTTTTTTAACAATGATTGCAGTTTTTTATCTCTCTCTTTGTTTTAAAAACCAAAGAAAACAATTTTCTTCCAAAGCTCTTAAAATATTTAGCATTTGTTTTATTATTTTAGCTATTTTTATTTTCTTTTTAGAAAAAGAAGAAATCGTTTCAATGTTTCAAAAATTTAATATAAATAAATTCTCATCACTAAGCGAACGGTTAAAAAGTTGGCAAGCTGGAATTGAAATGATAAAAGCAAACCCCTTATTTGGAGTTGGACCAGAAAGCTATGGTTATTTTTTTAAAGAATATAGTAATCTTCCCTTGCCAGTTCCAACCATTGGAGGACCAGGTGCGCCAGCAGTAATTTTGCCTCTTCCTCAAAACTTGCTAATTGGAATGGCTGCTAATATTGGAATTTTGGGAGGAATTTTTTTCTTTTTGATTTTTCTTTATCTTGGTATAAAATTACTTAAAAAAATGCAGATAAGCGCAGAAAAAAATATAGATATAGAAAAATTTATTCTTTCTTTTTCTCTTTTTTTGGTGCTTCTCTGTTTATTTATTCAAAATATGGCTTTTTGGGCACCTTATGCTTTCTTTTTGTGGTTTTTTATTGGTTTGGGAGGAGCATTTATTAACAATTATGGAGAAACAAAAACTTCTAATTTTGCACGGATGGGGATCAAATAGCGAGCGTTGGCAAAAGGTAAAAGAAATTATAGAAAAAGAAGGGATTGATATTTTAATACCAAATCTCCCCGGTTTTGGTTTTACGCCGCCACCAGAAAAACCTTGGGGAGTTGATGATTATTTAAATTGGGTTTTAAATTTTTTAAAAGAAAACAATTGGCAAAAATTTAACCTTCTTGGCCATTCTTTTGGAGGAGGCATTTCTGTAAGGCTTGCCCAAACTCATCCTGAAATGATTGAAAAATTAATTTTATGTGCCCCCGCGGTAATTAGGAATGAAAAGCCAAAAAGAATTTTATTCTTTTCTTCCCTGGGAAGCGTTGGAAAGAAAATTTTATCCTTGCCGGGATTTAAAAAACTTTATCCGGTTTCTCAAAAATTAATCTCTAAAATTTATGGTTCAAAAGATTACTATGCAGCAGAGGGGGTGATGAAAGACACCTTTAAAAAAGTCATTAGTGAAGATTTAAAATTCGCCTTAGAGGAAATAAAAGCACCAACTTTGATTTTGTGGGGAGATAAAGATGAAATGCTTCCAGTGGAACACGCTTATATTCTTCACCAAAAGATAAAAAATTCAAAATTAATAATTTTTCCTGGCGGAAAACACTCTCTTAATATTCAAATGCCAGAAAAAATTGCAGAATCAATTCTTAAATTTTTAAAAAGTTAAGTTCATTGGGGATAAAGATTTTGATTTTTGACAAAAAAGAGAAAAATTATTATAATAAAAAAGTTCTTTAGCGGTTCTTTAAAAAATAATAAGAAGGGAGGGGAGAAAAATGATTCAAAGCATGAAAAGAATCATCAAAAAAATAGGAGAAATAGATTTAATAAGATCTCTAAGCGTTCTTAATAAAGAAGATATTAAAGTAATCTTTTCTGCGATTTTGCCAATGATGCCAAAAGAATGTTATTGGATAGATGGAGAAAAAATCAGCCTTCCTTTAATGGAAATGATAGGAGAATTACTTATAGAAGGAAAATTTGAAGAGATAATAGAATCACCTTCAAAAATTTGCGAAAGGTGCAAATGTCAGTGCCAAAATTTGACTGCAGTCGATGCTAATAAAAAATAATTTATCCAATTCCCAAATAAGGCGTGAAGTTTTTTCTTCACGCCTCTTTCTTGTATTAAACTATCCTCTTAAAATTTTTGGTGGAGTAACTGTTAGGTCAATAATAAGAGATGCCTTATTTTGAGGGAGGCTATTAGCGTTAATAATTAAATCTGGTTGAATTTTTTTATTTTTAAACTGTTTCAGAATTTCTTTTAAGTTTCCGGAAGCAGGTTTTTCAGAAATATTAGCAGACGTTTGAGCTAAAGGGAAATTTATTTTTTTTAATAAATAATTTAAAGGTTTATAATTGGGAATGCGGATAGCAATAGTATCTTTTTTAACTCCATAAATTTCTTCTTTAGTTTTTTTCTTTTTAAGAACTGCAGTTATTTTACCAGGCCAAGTAAATTTTAAAAATTTTTCTTGTTTTCGATCAATATCTGCAAATTTTTTTGCCATTTTGATATTTTTTACGAAAAGAGAAATAGGTTTTGTCTTTGGTCTCTTCTTAATTTTGAAAATTTTTTCCACTGCTTCTTTGTTGGTGGCATCGGCTAAAAGACCATAAACTGTATCAGTAGGAAAAAGAACAACTTTTCCTTGCTTTAAAAAGTTTATTACAATAGCTAACTTTTTTTTCTCAATTTTTTGTGGGTCTAATTTTATAATTTGTGTTCTCATATTTTTATAAATTATAACACCAAATACTTTAATTATTGCAAATTTTGACAAAATAGGTATAATAATTAGTATTCAAATAGCGTGATCGCCTTTCGATAAGTTCAGGTCTTACTTATTCTAATTCTAAAACGTTCATTCGAATGATATTTGAATTAAATGGTGTAAGCCATATATTTGTGGAATTTGAATATTATTCGTAGATTGGAATTATATTTATGCAGAAAGAAAAAAATTATTTTCAAGATTATAAAGAATTTTTAAAAGCCCCCAAGGTAGGAGATATTATAAAGGGAAAAGTCATTCAAAAAGGAAAAGGAGGTATTTTTTTAGATTTGGGAAATTTTAAAACTGGAATAGTTAAAAAAGATGATTTAGCTATGACAAAACAGGATTTATCAAAAATTCAAATCGGAGATGAAATAGCAGCAAAGATTATCAATATTGAAAATGAAGAAGGTTTTGTTGAGCTTTCATTAAAAGAAGCAAGTGAAGATATTGCCTGGAAAAAACTAGAAGAATTAAAAGAAAAACAAGAAAAAATTTCTTTAAAACCAGTTAGTGCAAATAAAGGTGGTTTAATTTTTAATATTTCAGGTATTCAAGGATTTTTACCTGCATCTCAACTTTCAGCAAAGCATTATCCAAAATTAGAAGATCCCACCCCTGATAAAATTTTTGAAGAATTAAAAAAATTAATAGGCGAAGAACTCGAAGTAACAATTATCAACATTGATTCAAAAAATGGAAGATTAATCCTGTCTGAAAAATAATTCTCTTTAAAGTTAACTACACACATTTTTTCCTGTAATATTTTTTATTTTAAAAGTTATACATCTTTAAAATTAGACATCGATTTTCCTCTTATTATGAGCAATTTTTGGAAAAATATTTTATCTATTTTTTTAATTTTCCTATTTTTAGGAGCAGTCTTTTCACTTTTTAATCCGTCTCAGCCGGTAGAAGAAGTTACTTTAAGCAAGCTTGCTGAACAAATTGAAAATGGCAATGTAAAAAATATTGAAGTACAAGGTAGTCAAATAACAGTTGAGCTTCAAGATGGAACAAAAGAAGTTATCACTAAAGAAGTAGGAACACCACTTGAAGAAATTTTAGTAACTGCTTATGGGGTAAGTCCTCAAGCCCTAAGAGAGGTTAGTATAAATTCTCGTCCGGAAAGTGGAGATATATGGTTATTAGTTTTACTCTCAATTCTTCCCTTCTTTCTTTTTGGCATTTTTATGTGGTGGATTTTAAGACAAAGCAAGCAAGGAGCAACTCAGGCTTTTACTTTTAACAAAGCTCAGCCAAAAGTTTATGGAGGCGGAAAAATAAAAGAAAAAGTTACTTTTGACGACGTTGCAGACCTTCAAGAAGCGAAAGAGGAATTAAAAGAAGTTGTTGATTTTTTAAAAAATCCTCAAAAATTTCTTGATATGGGAGCGAGAATTCCAAGAGGAGTTTTATTAGTTGGTGCTCCTGGTACAGGAAAAACACTTCTCGCAAGGGCTGTTGCTTCCGAAGCTGGCGTGCCTTTCTTTTCAATTTCGGGGTCAGAATTTGTAGAAATGTTTGTGGGGGTTGGCGCGGCAAGAGTAAGATCTTTATTTGATGAAGCAAAGAAACATGCTCCAGCAATTTTATTTATTGATGAGTTAGATGCCGTGGGGAGATCTCGAGGAGCAGGAATTGGAGGAGGTAATGATGAGAGAGAACAAACCTTAAATCAAATTTTAGTAGAAATGGATGGCTTTGAAAGAGATACCAATGTTATTGTGATGGCAGCAAGCGTAACTGGTGATACCCCTGTTTTGGTAAAACAAGATGGGGAAATTAAACTTTCCCCAATCTCTAAAGTGATCGATGCTTGTTATAAAGAGGATGAAGAAGGCGTTGAAAAATTAACGCCAAACCTTGAGGTGTTAGGATTTGAGAAAAAACCTGCTAAAGGAGGTTTTAAGAATAATTTGTACTTTTCAAATAGTGCTTTTAAAAAAGTAAAAAGTGTTTTTAGACATAAAGTAAACGAAATCTATAAGATTGAGTTTAGAGGTGGAGAGATTAAAGCAACTGGTAACCATTCTGTTTTTGTGCGAACATCGGAAGGATTAAAAACAAAAGCAGTTGCTGATTTAAAACCAGGCGATATTTTAGTAAGCCTTCCTTATAAAGTTAACCGGACAAATTTAAAAAAAGAAATCAGAGCTCATAAATTTAACCCGGAATTCAACCTTGAACTTCCGCTTTGGCAACCTTTATTTGAAAAATTTGAATCGGTTAATTTTGCTTATCAATACGCCCTATCAAATGCCGGAGAAATTTCCCAAACTCAATTAGGTAAAACATTCGGTTTTTCTCAAAGAACAATTGGTAAATGGCAGCAAGGAATATGCGGACCAAGGGCATTATCAAGAAATTATTATAAATATAAAGACATTTTACCAGAAAAGGTGAAAGTAACACCTGATTTGATGCGACTTTTTGGGTATTATACGGCCGAAGGTTATGCTAGAAAAGAGATTGATTTTTGTTTTAACAAGAAAGAAAAAGATAAGGTTGAGGATGTAAAAAAATTAATGAAAAAAATCTTTAATTTAGAACCCGATAGAGTAAGATTTATTACTCCTGGCGCTGTTAATATTACTTATTACTCTAAACCTGTTGCCAACTTCTTTTCCTTTCATTGTGGCAAGGGAGCTAAAAATAAACATTTACCTTCCTTTATTTTTGAGGCACCTTTTGAATATTTTAGAGAATTTTTAAGAGGGTATTTAGCCGGAGATGGCTATATAGATAAAAGAGGAAAAGGAGAGATTACTTCTGTAAGCAAACAATTAATTTTAGAATTAAATTGGCTTTTCAGAATGCATGGATTCAAGAGCTATATTCGTTCGTTTAAAACTAAAGAAGGAAGGCGAATTAACAATGGTAAACCCGTAAAAGAAAGTACCGCGTGGAAATTAGGATTTGGGAAAAATCAAAACCCCTTAAACTCACCTGATTCAAGAATGAGTGGTTCTGCTTGGCGTTCGGTAGTTAAAAAAATAAATAAAATTCCTTATGAAGGATATGTTTATGATTTTTGTGGTTGCGAAAATGAGGCTTTTTTTGGAGGAGAAAGTCCTATACTTTTGCACAATACCAATCGCCCGGATATCTTGGATCCTGCCTTATTGCGGCCTGGAAGATTTGATAGAAGAATAGTTTTAGATTTACCAGATTTAAGGGGAAGGGAAGAAATTTTAAGAATTCATGCAAGAGGGAAACCATTAGCAGAAGATACCAATTTAAGAGAAATTGCTGAAAGGACACCGGGTTTTTCTGGTGCAGATTTGGCGAATTTAATGAATGAAGCAGCAATCTTAGCAGCCAGGCGTAACAAAAAAGAGATCACCCAAGATGAGCTTCGAGAATCAATTGAAAAGGTTCTTTTAGGGCCTGAAAGGAAAAGTCATATTTTATCAGAAAAAGAAAAGAAAGTTGCCGCATACCATGAAGCAGGGCATGCTTTAGTAGCTTCTTTTATGCCAAATTCTGAACCAGTTCAGAAAATTTCAATTGTCTCTCGGGGTTTAGCTGCTGGATATACTTTAAAATTGCCAAACGAAGAAATTCATCTAAAAACAAAGGGACAGTTTCTAGCTGATTTGGCAACTTTAATGGGTGGTTTCGTTGCTGAAAAATTAATTTTTAAAGATGTTACCACAGGTGCCTCAAATGACCTTAAAGAAGCTACTGAGCTTGCACGTAAATTAGTTATGGAGTATGGAATGTCGCGTTTGGGACCACGAACTTTTGGCAAAAGAGAAGATTTGGTGTTTTTGGGAAGAGAGATTACTGAACAAAGAGACTTTTCAGAAGAAGTAGCTGAAAAGATTGACAAAGAAGTAGAAAGATTTATAAAAGAAGCGGAGAAAAACGCTGAAAAAATATTAAAAGAGAAAAGAGATTTATTAGAAAAACTTGCTAAAGCTCTTATGGAAAAAGAAACTATTGAAAGAAAAGAATTTGAGGAAATAATAACTAATAACTAATAGCCGAAAATTTGTTTCAGTTTTCAGCTTTTCTTCGCGCACGTAGCTCAGCGGTAGTAGCACCACTCTTATAAAGTGGGGGTCGCAGGTTCGAGCCCTGCCGTGCGCAATCCATATATGACTGAAGAAAAAACACCAAAAATTTCAAAAAGTTTCTGGCAGGGAATAGTTGGCGGTTTTGTGGGGGTAGGTATCTTTTTTTTGCTTTTATTTGGAATTTTTGCCCTGATGGATAAGCTTTCCCAAAGTCAAATAGAATGCGTTTTAGGGAAAGAAAGTCAAAAAGGAAATATTAAATGCCAAATTTTAGAGATTAAAGATAGGGGAGATGTTTTAAAAACCTCTGAGATGTTATATCCGCCAAAAGACAAAGAGGAACTTCAAAAAATTCAAGACAAAACAACGACAGGAAAATTTCTTGAAGTAAAATTTGAGATAGAAAATATTGGCAAGGAAGTACAGAGCATAGGCGAAATAGTTCTTATTGACGATCAAAATCGTGAATATAGCAATTTGGAGAATATAGAATTTGATTATTGGTTACCACAAGAATCTCAAGATTTTCTTCAAAATATTAATCCGGGCATTAAAAAAGAATTAACTCAAATTTTTGAGGTTCCAAAAGATGCTCAAAGTTTTAAATTAAAACTGAGATTATGGAAGGGTGGAATGGATTAAAATTTTGGGCGCGTAGCTCAGTTGGTTAGAGTGCGTCGTTGACATCGACGAGGTCAGCCGTTCGAGTCGGCTCGCGCCCACCATAGACATTATTTTAAAAATAAGGTATACTTTTTGTATGCTTTTTTTAAAAATATGGATTATCAAAGCGATCAACTTAAAAAAGATTTGCCCGACATGAGACCTGGCGATACGATTAGGGTTCATGAGAAAATTTTTGGCGAAGCAAAGAAAAAGTCTCAAATATTCGAGGGAATTTTAATTTCTCAAAAGCATGGGAAAGGAATGAGTGCTACTTTTACAGTAAGAGCGATTCTAGATGGAGTTGGGGTTGAAAAAACATATCCATTGCATAGTCCTTTGATTGAAAAAATAGAAGTAATTAAAAAAGGAAAAGCAAGAAGGGCAAAGCTTTATTTCCTAAGAAAAGAAAGTGAGAGTAAAATTAGAAAAAAATTAAAATCTGAAACAGTAAAATAAAATAAGTCTGGAATCAAAACCGTATGAGGCATTTATGCCGAATGTTTTGGTTCCAGAAAGATAGGAACGCAGCGACGTAAGAAAACAGTTTAGCTGTTGTCTTACAGGAAGTCTGGAACCAAAACTGTGCCCAGGTGGCGGAATTGGCATACGCAACGGTTTGAGGGGCCGTGCCAGCAATGGCGTGAGGGTTCAAATCCCTCCCTGGGCATATAAAAAGTGGACGCGTAGCTCAGTTGGTTAGAACGCCCTTCACTAAATAAGGACGGTTAGCTCAATGGTTAGAGCGCATGGTTTACATCCATGAGGTTATAGGTTCGAATCCTATACCGTCCATAAATTTTAGTGAGGGGAGGTCTCCTGTTCGAGTCAGGATGCGCCCACATAAAGAGCAGGAGGACAATCCTGTTTTTTTATTTTATGAAAATTGCTATTGATGCACGTGTTATTGAAAGAAGGATGAGCGGTATTGGAAGGTACCTTTTGGGATTTTTAGAATGGCTTACAAAACTTGATAAACAAAATCAATATTTCTTATTTTCTTATGAAGGTTTGCCAAAATTTCAGCAAGCTGGTTATAAAGTTATCGCCACTGGAAAAAATTCAATTTTCCGAGGTAAAATTTACAATTTTTATTGGCAAGAATTTATTCTCCCTCAGCTTTTAAAAAAATATAAAATTGATATTTTTTTTAATCCAAACCATTATTTACCATTAAGGAAAACTTCTTCAAAAAATATTATTACCATTCACGATCTTTCACATAAAATCGAGAAGGAATACAAAAGCTTTATTTATCGTTTTTTATATCTTGATATAATTTTACCCAAATCAGCAAAAAAATCCGATTTAATTTTAACTGTTTCAGAAAATTCAAAAAAAGATATTTTAAAATACTATTTTACTCAACAAAAATTAATAAACTCAGCTAATAAAATTAAAGTAATCTATCTAGCAGCTGATGAAAAATTTAAACCAAGAAGTTTAGCAAACGATGTTTTAATTGCAAATATTCGCCAGAAATATTCCTTGCCAGAAGAATTTATTTTATATGTAGGACGAATTGAAAAAAGAAAAAATATAAAGGGAATTATAGAAATTGCAAAGTTGCTTCCTCAAATGAAATTTGTTTTGGTGGGAGAAAGCGGTTATAGTGGAGCAGAAGAATTAATAAGAGAAATTCAAAAGCAAAAAAATATTTATCATCTCGAATTTGTAGAAGAAGAAGATTTACCTTTTATTTATAATTTAGGAAAAATATTTTTATTTCCATCTTTTTATGAAGGATTTGGTTTGCCGGTATTGGAAGCAATGCAGTCAGGTTTACCAGTTTTAACTTCCAATACTTCTTCTTTGCCAGAAGTGGTAGGGGATGGAGGGATTATGCACAGTCCCGATGATTATTCTAGTTTTTCTAACGACATTGAAAAATTATTTAAAGATAATAATTTTTATCAAGAAATGCAAAAAAGAGCGCTTATCCAGGCAAAAAAATTTAGTTGGGAAAAATCAACAAAAGAATTTATTTCACTAATTAACTTACTATGCCAAAAAAACTTTTAATGATTTCTTATCGTTTTCCCTGGCCAGAAGAAAAAGGAGGGTATAATCTTCGAATATTAAATTTTGCAAAACTATTAAAAAAAGAATACGATCTTTCTCTTTTGACTTTGGTCGAGAACAAAAAAGAAGAAATAAATGTTAAAAACTTAAAAGAAGAAAAAATTTTCAAAGAAATCATTTATTTTCATCATTCAAAAGCAAAAGAATATAAAAATGCTTTTTTAGGGCTTTTTTCAAAATTTCCTTTACAAGTTCATTATTATTACTCCAAAGATCTAATGAGTTGGTTGCAAAAAAATTATCAAAATTACAATTTTTTGTATTTTTCTACCTTAAGGACAGCTATCTATAACTATCAGTTAAAAACTAAAAATCAGTTTCCAGCGGTGATTGATTTAATTGATTCAATTTCTCTGAATTATTCTGAAGCCAAAAAGTGGTCAAAAAATCTTTTTTGGCAGTTAATTTACAAGATAGAAATTCCACGATTAAAAAATTTTGAAAAGAAAATTATAGAAAGTAATAAATTTAAAAAAATTTTAATTTCATCTGAATTTGACAAAAATTACCTATTATCAAATATAAATCAATCAGTATTTAATGTTGCAGTTATACCAAATGGAGTAAAAGAAGAATTAATTCAATATTCGCATTCAAATCTCGAAGAGGATATTATTTCTTTTTTTGGAAAAATGGATACTCAACCAAATCAAGACGCAGCGATTTTTTTTGCTAAAGAAATCTTTCCTGCAATTTGCAAAAATTTTCAATTTCGCAATTTAAAGTTTTATATAATAGGGGCAGATCCAACAAAAAAAATAAAAAATCTTGAAAAAGAAAATGAAAATATTAAAGTAACTGGTTATCTTAAAAACCCTTATGATATTTTAGAAAAATCAAAAATAATTGTTTCTCCCTTACGTTTTGGCGCCGGAATTCAAAATAAAGTTCTCGAAGCGATGGCCCTAGGAAAGACAGTTGTAAGCTCGAAAGTTTCAATAAGGGGAGTTTCTGGTGCTGAGCCTGGAAAACATTTTGAGTTGATTGATTCTTTTTCTCCTCGACTTTGGAAAGAAAAAATCATAGAATTAATGCTTGATCAAAAAAAGAGAGAAAAAATAGGGAAAGAAGCAAAGAAATTTATTGAAGAAAATTATAGATGGGAAAAAATAGGCGGGAAACTGTTAAATGAAATATCTTTATGAAAATTGAAACTAAAAATAGAATTTTGCTTTTCATTGGCGATGTTTTTTTCCTATACATTTCTCTTTTTTTTACTCTTCTTATTAGATATCAAGGATTGCCTCCTGGTTTTCCTATTTCTCCTTCACTCAGAGAATTCTTTTTTTATTTTTCCTGGCTTTTTTTAATTTGGTTGTTTTTTTTATGGATGCTTGATTTTTATTCTTTAAAATTAAAAGTAGGAAGTGTCGATTTTTTCCGCTTTTTTTCAATTTTTATTTTTCTTTCACTCCTTTCGGGAGCACTATATTTTTATCTCCAGCCTAATTTGCCAGTTTCTCCAAAAGCTATCTTTATTTTAGAGATAGTAATTTTTAGCTTATTATTTTTTGGATGGAGAAGATTGTTTGACTTTTTATTGAAAGATCAAAAAGGAAAAGAAAAAATTCTAATCTTGGGCAGTCATCCAGAACTTCAAAATTTAATCTTTACTCTTCAAAAAACTTCTTTTCCTTATCAATTAATTTGCATTCAAAACTTTAATAGCACTTCAGAAATTTTAAAAATTATAGAAAAAGAAAAAATTCAGAAAGTGGTTTTTGCCGATAAGGTAGAAAATTTTAAGGAGGCTTCTTTATTTCAAAAGATCGAAATCGAAAGTTTTACTAATTTTTACGAAAGAACTACTCAAAAAGTGCCTTTATCTGCCTTAAACGATGTTAGATATCTTGAAGATTTTTCCAAGGAAGAAAATAAATCATATGTTGTTTTAAAAAGAATTTTTGATATCATCTTTTCAGTTTTAGGCCTCTTAATTTTAGCAATTTTTTATCCTTTTATTGCAATAGCAATTAAAATTGATTCGCCCGGCCCGGTTTTTTTTATTCAAGAAAGAGTAGGGAAGAATAGAAAGTTTTTTCGTTCTTATAAATTTCGTTCAATGTATTCCTCGAAAAGAGAAGAAACCGATTTATGGAGAGAGAAAAATAAAAAAGAAATTACAAGAGTTGGCAAATTTCTCCGTGCTACTCATCTTGATGAACTTCCTCAACTTTTGAATATTTTAAAAGGAGATCTTAGCTTTGTTGGACCTCGGCCAGAATGGAAAAAATTAGCTGAAAAGTTTGAAAAAGAAATCCCTTTTTATTTTCTAAGATATAAAGCCAAACCAGGACTTACTGGCTGGGCCCAACTTAATCTTCCTCCATCAACCTCAACCGAAGAAGCAAAAGAAAAATTTCAATATGACCTTTATTATATTAAACACCAATCATTTATTTTTGATCTTGTAATTTTTTTGAAGAGTTTAAGAAAAATATTTGGATAGTTCAGTTTTGGTTTCGAGCTCGAATTCACTTTGTGAATTCGGCGAAAAGAAAGCTTTGCTTTCTTTGAGCATCCCTTAAAGACACGGGCAAGCCGTTTCTTTAGATCTTCCGAAACCAAAACATGAAAAGGATTCCATACTTTCAATCAGTTTTGGTTTCGAGCTCGAATTCACTTTGTGAATTCGGCGGTTCGTTGAAGTTTGCCTCCTACGGAGTTTCCCTTCATCTGCCACGTTTCGTCCCGTCAAAACGGGACTTCACGTAAAATAATACGCAGTATTCTTGGAGCTCGAAATTAAAAACTACGAGAAATTTTCTCGTAGTTTTTATTTTATTTTGAAAATTCTTTGGACCGAAGGAGGCTCGAACTCCTGACCTCCCGCGTGCAAGGCGGGTGCTCTACCAGCTGAGCTATCGGCCCCAAATAAAAAGCGGACCCAAGGGGATTTGAACCCCTGATCTTCCCCGTGACAGGGGGATGTGTTAAGCCGGGCTACACCATGGGTCCAAAGACAAATAAATTCATTGTCGGGGGTGGGAATCGAACCCACGTTGATCGCTTATGAGACGACCTTAGACGCCAATCTACTCCCCGACAATAAGAAAAAACTTTCGCGGGGCCTGGATTTGCACCAGGGTCTTGGGCTTATGGGACCCACGAGATACTCCTTCTCTACCCCGCTCTATTTAAGAAAACTCTAAACTCTAAATTCTAAACTTAAAAGGTTTTTAACTTTGAACTTTGAGTTCTTTTAAGATTTTGAGTTTTTATAAATTTTGATATTTTAAAAATTGGGATTTATTTAGAAATTAGAGCTTAATAATATTCCTCTTGTATATTTTTTACCAATCTTTTATACTATATTATATTCAAAGCAGAAATTCAAGTAAAGGTCGAATTTTAAACGTTTAAAAATTAAAAATCAATGAGGTTTTACCTCATTTCACGCCGCCCCACTTCGTGGGATTCGGCAATTAAAAATTTAAAATTTTAAACTATGCCAATTGATGTTAATACTTTTTGGCAGGGAATTGAACAATTCAGTCCCCTTATTAGATTTTTAATCGCTATTTTAGTGGCTTTAGTCGGCTGGTTAGTTTCCGATGGAATAGGACAGCTTGTAAAAACTCTTTTAAATAAGATAAAGCTTAACCAGGCTTTAAAACGAATGGGTTGGGAAGAAGCTTTTGCTAAGGCAGAAATTCATCTTGATGCTTCAAAGTTTTTTGGAGAGGTTATTAAATGGTGCTTTATAATTATCTTTTTAATGATTGCTTTTGAAATAGTAGGGTTGCCTCAATTTAGTGAATTTTTGGGAAGAGTAGTAGAATATTTGCCTAACATTATTATCGCTGGTTTAATATTTATAGCAGCAGTTTTTGTTGCTGATTTTTCTTACCGTATTGTTCTTGTTTCAGCTGAAAAGGCTAAATTAAGTTATTCAAAGTTTTTAGGAGTTGGAATTCGTTGGACAATTTGGATTGTGGCAATTTTAGCCATTCTCTTGCAATTAGGAATTACTCCTGATATTATAAGAGCTCTAATTTATGGATTAATTGGAATGATTGCCTTAGCAGGAGGATTGGCTTTTGGTCTTGGTGGAAAAGATTTAGCTGCAGAAATTTTAAAAGAGTTTAAAGAAAAAATTAAATAAAACCTATCTCAAATTTAATTTTTTTACCATATAGGTATTTTGACATCGATAGCCTAATTTTCGCCAGTAATCTCGCACTCCAACTCCGGAGATTACGGCGATTTTTTTTAGGCCAAATTCTTTTTCAGCACTTCGATTAAACTCAGTGTAGACAATTTTTTCCGCTTCCCTAACTAATTTTTTTCCTAATCCTTGATGTTGGGGAGCTAAAAGTTTTTTAGAAATAGGCACAAGAAGTCCGTAAGTATGGATTTCTCTTATAACTGCAGAATCTTTAAGACAGGGAATAAAGTGTTTTTCTTTTGAAAAAACTTCAGATGGAATGCGCAATCTTAAAAAAGCAAAAAGCTTTGTTCGCTCTTTATTTTCAAAACTTAAAAAGATTTCTTTTCCTTGAGAAGCTTCATAATCTTCTCTCTTTAAGTAAATTTTCTCTTTTGGATCATAATTTTCTTTAACTTCCCGACAACGAATACATTTACATCTTTGTCCTTCTTCTTTTAATCGTTCCAATACAACCTCTCTTAAGTTTGAAATTTTTGATCCTCCTTGGATTTCCGGACTTGGAATGTCACGAAAGAGGCGAGCAATTCTTACCCAATAAGGTACCATTTTTTTAATTTCGCAAAGAAGTTCTATTAATTCTTCATCAGAATAAGATTTATATTTTCCTTCTTTCCATAACTTATAAAGAGGTGCTTCTTTTAAAACAAGGCAAGGATAAATTTTGAGCCAATCAGGTTTAAAATCGGGATTTTCAAAGATTTCTTTAAACGCAGCTAAATCTCTTTCTGGCGTTGCACCTGGCAAATTTGGCATCATTTGATAGAGAACCTTAAAACCAGCATCTTTTAAAAGTTTTGTTGCCTTAATAGTTTCTTGAACTCCATGACCTCTTTGACAAATTTTTAAAATATCATCAAATATTGTTTGAACTCCAAGTTCAACTAAAGTTATACCAAGCTTTCTTAATTGTTGAATCTCTGATGTATCTATTAAATCAGGCCTTGTTTCAATAGAAGCGCCAACAATACGATGTTTAGCAGTTTCATTTTTCTTTTGGGCCTTTTTAAGGTCATTGCGAGCGGAGCGAAGCGATCTCGTGGTATTATTTTGGGATTTGGGATTTTTATTAAATTCGTTTGCCGCTCTGAAACACTCTTCTAAAAACCATTCTTTGTAATCTCTTGGGTAGCTAGAAAAACTTCCTCCAATAATTCGAAGTTCGATTTTATCGGTATTGTGTCCTTCATTTTCAAGCATTTCTAATCTTTTTTGAACTTGAAGATAAGGATCGAAATTTAATCTTTTTGCTCTTTCTGCGGCCGGTTCGCCTGGCAAATAGCTTTTTGGAAAACCTTTTACTTGAGGGCAATAAATACAATGGCCAGGGCAGGGATAGGGTTTTGTTAATACTGAAACAGCCACTATTCCTGAAAGCGAACGAATTTTTCTTTTTACAAGGAGTTTTTCAACAACTTCATTCTTTTCTATTTTTCCTTTTTTAACTAAATTATGATAAGCTTGTAGAAGCTCAATATTAGAGATTGAAGACACTTTGTATTCTTTTGATATTTTTCTTTTTAAACGAGCAAGTTCATCAGGAGTTTTTACTTTACTTTTTATTAATTCTTGAATTAAAATTTCTTCTGGTGTTATGGACATAGATTTTGCTAATTATTTAATAAAAAAGGTAAGAGATGATTATAACGAAGGCGCAGAGCAATTTTCAAGAGCTCGTCAATTTACTTGGAAAGAAATGAATTTTTTGTTTGATAATTATCTTCAACCTGGAGATAAGGTTTTGGATTTGGGATGTGGCAATGGAAGATTTTATGAAGTTTTTAAAGGAAAAAAAGTAGAGTACTTTGGCATAGATAATTGTGAAGCATTAATTAATATTGCAAAAGAAAAATATCCTGAGGGAAATTTTAAATTAGCTGATGCTATTTCTCTGCCGTTTCCAAATGAATTTTTTGATAAAGTTTATGCAATTGCTCTTTTACACCACATTCCATCAAATGAGCTCCGTTTAAAAGTTTTAACAGAAGCAAGAAGAGTTTTAAAAAAAGGAGGAATTTTAATTATAACAGTTTGGAACCTTTGGCAAAAAAGCAAAACGAGGAGGCTTATTTTTGAATATAGCGCATCAAAGTTATTTGGCAAAGATTTGAGAAAAACCTTCCCAGTCGCTCCCGGAAAGCTAGAATTAGATTTTAAGGATATTTTAATGGAATGGCAGGGTGTTGAAAATTGCTATTTCCATTGTTTTACAAAAAGAGAATTAAAAAAATTGATTAGAAAAGCAAGTTTTAATATAATAAAAGATGGAGAAATTTTAGTTGGAAGCAAAAAGAAAAAATCAAACATTCCCAACTCAAATTTTTTTGTCGTGGCAGAA
>Ga0116167_1001855_pt1 | contig 18704 bp, 43 predicted proteins | sample AD_JPNMR3_MetaG_FD_89794 | JGI IMG/M metagenome (GOLD analysis project Ga0116167, IMG submission 89794) | Active sludge microbial communities of municipal wastewater-treating anaerobic digesters from Japan - AD_JPNMR3_MetaG | ecosystem: Engineered > Bioreactor > Anaerobic > Digestate | place...
GCCGACGTGCTCATCCGCATCTTCGACTTCGCCGGGAAGCACGGCGTCGACCTCGAGGCCGCCGTCGAGAAGAAGATGGCCTACAACGCCACCCGCCCGCACCGCCATGGTGGCAAAAAACTGTGAGTCGGACTTCTGGCAGCGGGTGATGAAAAGCGCCACCGGCTGTTGGACGTGGTCCGGGTGCACGGACAAGGACGGCTACGGGTTCTTGCGCTTTCGCAGCCGTCGAGTGAAAGCGCACCGACTCGCGTGGGAGCTGATTCATGGCTCCATCCCTCAAGGGCTGTTCGTGCTCCATCGCTGCGACAATCCGCCTTGCGTACGGCCCGATCATCTCTTTCTCGGCACCAACGACGACAACATGGCCGACATGGTCAAGAAGGGTCGAGCGGTCAGCGGATCCAAGAGGCATCCAGAACGGATGCCTCGTGGCGAGGCTCATCCACGAGCTAAGTTGACCGAGGAGGAAGTTCGACGCCTGCGTGAGAAGTACGGCGCTGGAGGAGCTTCTCAGCAGCGGCTGGCGGAGGAGTTCGGAGTTAGTCAGTTCATGGTCAGCGCCATCATCCGTAGGAAGCGCTGGGCGCATGTTCGCTAGTAGTTCTTGTGCAAGGCGTCGCTTTACGTGTTACAACACAACGCATGGAGGCCATCCCGCCCTTACGCCAGGAGAAAAGCCATGTCCCTCTTCAAGATCGAGAGTTTCCACCCCGCCGTGAAGTCTGTCTCCAAGTCGGGCATCTTGCCCGAGACGGAGGCGTACATCTTCGCCGAGAGCTGGAACAAGGCGCGTGCTTGTGCGGCGAAGCTGTTCGGCGTTCCGCAGGAGGATGTGCTGGTCTCGTCTTACCCGGGGCCGGCTCCTGTGGACGCGATGGTCATCGACGCCGCCGAAGCTGCATGAACAAGCCGGAGTGGGCCGGACGTCTCTTCGATGGAGACGTCCGGCGCCTGTTTCCCGACCCGCTGCTCCCACGGTTCATCGTGGGGGCAGATGAGGTCGGTGCCGGGGCATGGGCCGGACCGTTCACGGTCTGCGCCGTGCTCGCGCCCCTGGAGTGGAACTTCGAGGGGCTCAAGGACAGCAAGAAGCTTGGGCCGAAGCGCTGCGTGAAGGTGGCGCAGGCGATGCTCAAGACCGGTTCATTCCGGTACGCCGTGCGCCACACGTCCAGCGTGGTCATCAACGCTGTCGGGCCGCGGCTCGCGCTCCAGCACACCTTCGAGGATGCGGTTGGGGCGGTCTTGCTTCAGGTCGGGCCGGAGGTGCTCTCGACCGTACGGGTCGTGCTCGACGGCGAGGCCACGATCGCCCGTACGGACGTCTCGAGCGTGAGCCTGGCCAAGGCCGACTCGAAGGTTCCGCACGTCATGGCGGCCAGCGTGATCGCGAAGTCCCAGCGGGACACCGTCATGGCCGAGCTGGACGAGCTCGTGCCGGGGTACGGGTTCTCAAGTCACTCAGGGTATGGTACAAAGAAACACCGTGAAGCCCTTGAGCGCCTTGGCCCCTCCGATGTCCACCGCTTCAACTACGAACCCATCCGAAGGCTGTTGCGTACTGGGAAGTGCTGAAGCGGCGTACTTGGCCGGGCTCTTCGATGGGGAAGGATGCCTGACGCTGCTGTTCCGCCCTAGGTCACGAAAGCACGACGGGATGGGCTACTCGCTGGGCCTCGCGTTCGTGATCGCGAACAACCATCGAGGCGTACTGGAATGGGCCCAGGCGCAGACGAAGTGCGGGCTGCTGGTCTCGACTCGGCAGGGGAGGCACCACCGCTACGTGGTTACGGGTAGCCTGCACCTACTTCCGCTGCTTCAGCAGTTGGAGCCGTACCTGATCGTGAAGAAGGAACGAGCGCAGTGTGCCATCAAGTTCTTTCTTCTTCGGCGCCACCGCCCGAAGGGCGCTCACTTCTCTGATGAAGAGTTGTCCTTGCTGTTTCGTGTGAGGTCCATGAACTCTCCGAATGGGGCGTTTCGGCGCGGCGGTCGAGAGCTGTCGTTGGATGAGTTCATTGCTCTTGTACGCGCCACGCGTAGCGGGCGCCGGGTAATCGAGTGGACGCCGGAGATGGATGCAAAGCTGGGTACGGCCTACGACAGGTCGGTCGCCAGGCTTCTTGGGTTGAAGCTGCATCAGGTGCAGGCAAGAAGGACTACGCTGGGTATTCCTGTATGGAAGAAAGGAAGATGATCATGAGCAACGACACGCACGCGGCCGTCATGGCCGAAGCCAAGAAGATCCTCGAGGAGCTGAAGGAGTGCCTCAAGGAGACGATCTGGACGCGGGCGCCGGCGCCCCAGGGGGCCGAGGAGGGCTGGGAGTTCTGGCAGGGCCAGGTCCCCAACCGGATGGCCTTCACGGTCGTCGGGAACCCCACGACCCGCCAGTACGAGGGCTCGGTCGTGAAGGGCTCCACGGTCGTCCGGATGACCGCCGAGGTGGCTGAGGCCGTCTTCGCCACGAGGCCCGACAAGTGACCCTCCACCGCCTTCCGCTCGCGCACAGGGCCGTGGCCGTCGACCGGATGGCCGGCCAGCTCCTGAAGCGCAGCCAGGGTCTCCTGAAGGCCCTCCAGCAGGAGAGGAAGCGGACCCGTGCCTCGGCCCGCGGCTCGAAGAAGTAGCCCCTGGGCCTGGTTGATCCTCAGCCTCGTGAGCGCTGGGGTCGCCTACCAGGTGTACGCGACGCGGGTGCCCGAACAGGCACCCGTTGTCGTTTCAGCCCAACCTGCTCCTGTGCCCTCGGCCTTGCCACCGGTCCCGTCGGAGTGGCCCCCGGTTCGTCTGCTCGAGCTCGTGCAGGGCACGTGGGATGGGGACGGGGTCACGATGACCCTCGACCGCAAGCCCAAGACCCGGGGCAAGGAGTGGACGGCGGTCATCCGGAAGAACGGAGACGCCGGGCAGCCCTTGCAGGTCACCTGCGCGTTCTCACCGGAGTTCAGCCACGGCGGCTTCGGGGGCACGTGCGACAACAACGAAGAGATCTACATGCGCCTGCGCATGGGCCTCGAGAAGAAGCTCCACGTGGAGTGCTTCTTGTTCGAGGCGGTCATGAAGAGGAGAGAGCCATGAAGGACTTGGACCCGGCCCTGCTCGCGCAGGCCATCATCGAAGCCAGGAAGCGGCGGGCCGCCACGGCCCTGCTGAGCCTGGGCAACAAGACCGAGGACGAGATCCACGATCTCTTCCGGCAGCAGCTCCAGGCGAGCCAGACGGCGCTCGAGCAGGAGCTGCACCAGGGCGCCGTGAACATCGACACGCTCGCGGACGTCCTGAACCACACCAGCCTCCTCCTGCTCGCCGAGGAGGTCGTGACGCCTGACCTGGTCCTCACGCTTCCCCGGGAGGTGACCGAGTTCCCGCTCGTGACCTCCAGCGTGAAGGGCACGGGTCGGATGCGAGAAGGCGAGCGGCTCGTGGCGCCCGTCGAGCTCGGGGAGTACGGCACCCTGCACTTCGACGTCTCGAGCGGCTACCCGGAGCTGCCCATCCGGTACGGCGGCATCGCGTCCTCCCAGGAGGGCGGGATGGAGTTCCTGTTCGACTACGTCATCGACGCCAAGGGACGGCCCTGGCTCGACAGCCTGGGACGCCAGAAGGAGACGCCGAACAGCACCTGCCTGGTCCCCGTGTCGGAGTTTCAGCTCCTACACGCCCTCAAAGGGACGCCAGAGCAGGCTGTAGTGCGCTCGTTCTTGCACCCTCCCGAGGGGGAGGTACAGGGGCTTGTTCCACCCGTTTCAGGGAGCCAGAAGCCGTGAGCGACGATCCCATCTACGGTCCCACGAAGGCGTACCTGGAGGCTCTCCAGAGCACCGTCGGCAAGACCGCCTCTCTCGATCTTCTTCCCAAGCGCCTGCTTGCGGTCGCGGGGCTGGAGATCTTCCGTCGTGTGCCGGAGGTCATCCGGACGCACATCTACACCACCCTGACGTTCGTGGTGGCGCAGCATCCGGAGATCGCTCCGGAAGAAGCCGCGCCCATCATGAGCCTTCTTCGCGGGCTCCTGCTGCCCGAGAAGACGGACGGGTGGGCCACGGCCCTTCAGGGCGACACGCTCGTGCAGGCTGCCCTGAAGGCCGGCGAGCGCAACTACATGCGGACCGTTCACTCCTTCGAGATGAACGCCAAGAAGAAGGAGCAGGAGAAGAAGGAGTAGGACCCGGGGGCGCGTGAGCGCCCCCGGTCGTTTCCACATCTCGCGTGGCATGTCTTAGCCCCGGTCGGGGATAAGAACTCTAGGAGGTCTACTACATGCGAGACTTTTTCAAGTACCCGCGCCGGGCATTCGAGGCGCACACGGCCGCCATGGCCCTGTGCCTCAAGGCGTGGGAAGAGAACATCTTCAGCAGCAGCGGCTTGTTCTTGCTGGTGCTCTTGGACCCGCGCCTGACCGTGTGGGTCTACCTTCTCGTGGGCTACGGCGTCCCCATGGAGAAGATCGTCATCTTGACGCCTGACGCGGAGCTCGGAGCGGAGCTCTTCACGGGTCGAGGGTCCTTCCCGGGTCTTCGGGTCATCATCGGAGACCCGCTCGAGTCCCTCATGGAGTTCCGTCAGAAGGCTCGGTTCGTGTTGTTCGGCAGCACCCTCGACGGGTTCGTGCCGGACCTCGCGAAGATCCGGCGCTTCTCCGAGATCACCTTGATGGACAACGGGATGCTGTTCCTCGACTACCCGTCGACGTTCATGTACGTCACGCCGGCCTTCAAGGACGACGTCCCGGACGTGACCGTGGACCCGTACGAGCGCTTCACGCAGATCGCGCGGGAGTACGACATCGCGAAGCCCGATGGTCCCGACAACGCGTACAACACGCTCATGACGGCGTCGGGCCAAGACCATCTGGGCTTGCTCTACGATCATCTGGACCAGGGGTTGCCTCGGGTGGGTTTCGTGGCCACCACGGTCCTGATGAGCCTCGACGTGCGGCCGGATGGCTTGTTCGTACCCATCGCCCTCACGGTCCTGAACGTGCGGAGGATCTCGATGAGCAAGTCGGTCAAGGCACTTCGCCAAGACCGAGATCGCATCCGCCGAGAGGACTCTCCGGTCCGAGTGACGCGCATGAGGCCGGACGACCTGCCCGTGCAGCAAGAACCCGCAACGCCCGAGGACCTCTGGATCCTCCGAATGCAGATCGGTCTTCACCCCGACGAACGGGGGATGGACCACATGATCCCTCCCAGGGATCGGAGAAAGGACACATGAACGTCATCGTCTACACGAACTTCCCCGACAAGATGTTCGAGAAGGAGTTCCTCCCGAAGCTCCAACGTCTCGACCTCAACATCCTCAAGACCGTCAAGACGGACCGCGGCACGAGCGCCAGCGTCGATGGAGCAGACCTCCTGATCGCGCTCGTGGCCACGATGTCCCACTCCCAGTTCGAGAGCCTCCAGCGTCTCTCGAAGAACACCGGGGTGCCTCTCGTGCCTCTCGCTCGGCAGTCGTCCGAGTGGGCAGGGATCCTCGAGAGGTACCGCAAAGGCAAGAAGACCCAGGACCAGACGAACAACGACCCCAAGACCGAGAAGACCGAGGAGACCGACATGAACATCCCGAGCGTGCCGTGGGACATGGTGCCCCAGATGGCTGACACCTTCAGGCGCCTCGTGGACCAGGGCGCGGGAGAAGACACGCTCCTGGCCGGTCTTCGTCCTTTCTGGCGCGGGAGGCCGCTCCAGAACATCCATCAGCTCGACGGGTACATCCGTCGGTTGAGGGTCAACGGCCGTTGCCCGGCACCGCTCAAGGATTGGCTCGAGGCGCGAGAGAAGGAGAGCTTCAAGAACCGTGACGAAGCTCCGCCGGTCACGGTCTCCCGTCCTTCGGAACCGCCGGAGGACTCGGGGGCGCTCCTGGAACAGAAGACCGAGGAGATCGCGAGCCTGCACGTGCTCCTCGAGGAGGCGGCCAAGAAGGAGAGAGCACAGGCCGACGCGCTGGAGAAGCAGCACGCCGAGATCACGACGCTTCGGCAACAGCTCCATGCAACCGAAGTCCGGTACGCGGATGACCTCAAGAGAGCGAACGAGTCAATCGGCCGCCTTCGCGATCTTGCGGCTGCGGCCGAGAAGCGCGTCGAGGAGCTCGAGCGCCAGCTCGCCGGCAAGGTCAACGGTCACGTGAACGGCCACGACAACACCAAGAAGGCCCTGGTCAGTCTCGTGGGCCTGATGGACATGGGCCTCATGACCTCCGAGGAGGCCATCGCGAAGCTGCGCACGCTCGTGCCCAGTTGAGGAACAAGAACCCCAGAGGGGCCTGCACGCCATCTCGGCGTGCAGGCCCCCAAGGAGGTCACATGAGCCACATTGTTCTTTCGCCCCAACACGGGGTGAATCCGTCTCTCGAGCTCTGCTTCTGGTGCCAGAAGGAGCGCGGTCTCGTGCTCTTCGGTCGGCTGAAGGGCGATGTCGAAGCGCCCAGGAGGGTCACGATCAACAAGGAGCCCTGCGACGAGTGCAAGGGCCACATGGAGAAGGGCATCGTGCTCATCAGCACCCGTGACCCGGCTCCGTCGCGCTCGCACAAGTGCCTGTCCTGCCAGCACGGTTGGCGGGCCCGGGTCGAGAAGTCCGAGCACACCCAGAACGTCTCCGGGGAGGCCACGCCCTTCTGCCCGAAGTGCAACAGCCGGAGCATCTCGAGCTCGCCGGTCGAGGAGGACGACCCCCAGAACCCGTACCGCACGGGAGGCTGGGTGGTGGTCACGGAGGACGCGCTGCGCCGCTGGGTCCGCACGCCCGAGACCCTGAAGCACATCCTCCAGACCCGCGTGGCCTTCATGCCCGACGAGGTCTGGGACGCGATCGGCCTCCCAAGGACCAAGGGCGCATGATGGTCGGTCTTCCCGACTTCTTGCTCGACGAAGACACGAGGAAGAGGCTCGAGGAGATGCGACAGCGGGGCATCGAGGACCGGTGCCGGACCGCCGTCCCGTGGGACCCCGAGATGCCCTGGAAGAAGCACCTGACCATCCAGGCGTCGACGTACCGACCCCTGTCACTCTTCCCGAAGCTGCCGGTCACGGAGTGCATCGATCCGAACCGGATCTCAGAGGAGCAGCGGGTCGTCTCGGAGGATCGTCGGTGGCTCTACTGCACCAAGAGGCTGCCTCGGGGTGCGTCCCTCATGACCACGTACGGACGTCAGAGAGGGACGGTCATGTTCGATGGCCCCGTCGAGATCCCCGTCCTGCACTACTCCCACGAGGACGAGGGCCGGTGGGTGCGGGCGCCCTTCATGAGCCTCGCGCCCATGGAGTACTTCAGCCTGCGCATCGGGACGCGTCTCGCTCGAGGTCACACGATCGTGGCCGGTCTCGGGTTGGGACACCAGCTCATCGAGGTCTCAAGGCGCAAGCAGGTGAAGAGCATCACGCTCGTGGAGAAGAGCCAGGCGCTCGTGGACTTCATCTTGCCTCGAGTGCGCCCCCACCTGCGTCCCGACGTGCCGCTCTCGGTCATCGTGCAAGACGTCGAGCAGGTGATCAGCAAGCTCACGGGAGATGTGGCGCTGATCGACATCTACCCCGTGTACAACGGCCACCGGTCCCAGAAGGAGCGCATCTCGTCCTTTGCGTTCGGGATCAAGAAGGTCTGGCACTGGGGTACGATGGGGTGGTGAAGAAGCACGCCCCTCGCGTTCCCCTTGATGGCAGCCCTTCCTGGCTCGCCCTCTCGGCGCCGTTGCTTCGTTTCCTCGAAGAAGGCCCGAAGACCTGGCCCGCCCTCAAGGTGTGGGCCAGGTCGGTCAAGATGACGGGCGACCGGCTGCGGCACGCGCTTGCCTGGGCAGAGGGGCGCAACCTCATCCGCTACGAGGACGGCCGGTGGGCAAGGACGCGGGCTCCGGAGGGATAAGGGTCATGGAGGACCAACATGGCCACCGAAGAAGCGAAGAAGTGCATCACCCTCCAGGACCTCAGGAAGCTCATGAAGGGGCATCCCAGCAAGGCGAAGGTTCAGCTCCGCGTCACGGACAGCGATGACGGAGTCACGACCATCTTCGCCCAGCACGCCTTCGTGACCTGGGACGCGGAGGAAGGCGAGTACGTCCTCCAGCTCGAGGCGGACGCGTCCCATGCGTTACCTCGTGGCGTGCGAGGAAGAAGGTCTGTCTCCCGAGGTCGTGGAGGCAGATGACTTCGAGGAGGCCGCAGAAGCGGCCATGGAGCAGTGGGAAGAGGGCGGGTCCTTCGCGGGCGACCCGATGCCCGGCTCCCTCGTGCTCGTGGTTGTCCGGGACGAGGACAACGAGACCAAGAAGGTGAAGGTCGATGTCGACTGGGAACCTGTGTACTACGCCCACGAACTGGAGACCTGATGGCAAACAACTACCAGCAGTGGTCGCAGACGATCGCGCTCAACAAGAAGAAGGAACGCGCCTGGTGGGAGAAAGCACTCAGGGGCGCGGACGGTGACGCCGAGTCCCGGCTTCGGTCACTGGGCATTGAGGACGAGGCCCCCACGGAGGTCGAGGAGGCGTGGGAGAGCTGGCCCCCGCTCGAGTGGGCCATCCTCGATGATGGGACGGCTCTGTGGGTCCACTCGTCGGAGTCGGGTGACCTCGCGGTCTTGGCGTTCTTGGTGCAGCAGTTCTTCCGGCAGTTTAGGAAGAACGGGGTCTTCCGGCTCACCTGGGCGGATACCTGCGACAAGCCGCGCGTCGGCGAGTTCAGCGGGGGCGCTCTGCACGTCGACGCCAAGAAGACCCTCTGGCACACGCCCGAGCACTTCTTCGACCAGATCGACAACGGCATCATCACGTAGGAGACCTGATGGGAAAGAAAGATGGAACGTACGAGCTGACCTGCACGGCGGTGTTGAAGAACACCGGCAAGGCGCTCCTGTGCGTCACGAAGGAACACGGCGACATCTGGGTGCCGCAGGCCCAGATCCACGAAGACTCGGAGGTCTTCGACGTCGACCAAGACGGCAAACTGATCGTGACCGAGTGGTTCGCGATCCAGAAGAACTGGGTGTAACCATGGGCGAACACACGTACAACACAGACCACGGCGTCTTCCGGATCAAGAAGGAGAACGTCCCGGCCTGCATCGCGGCAGTCATGCAGCACGTCACGGAGCCGGACCCTGCTGACGAGTACATGAGCCCCCTGTCCGACAGGGAGAAGGAGCAGGCGCGTTTGGACCCGCCCGACATCACGGACGCGCTCGGGTTCGTGGGACTCGGCTGTGGGGAGTCCGAGGAGGGCGACGTGATCGACATCTTCCTGGAAGAAGGCAGCTTCCCGGGGGTCGAGTACACGCTCACGAAGGTCATCGCGCCCTTCGTGGAGCCGGGCAGCTTCCTGGTCTTCGCGTACGGCGGAGCGAATGGATGCTGGTCCGTCGAGTACACCCAGGACCCTGCTACCGGCAAGACGTTCGGGAACGTCGGGGACGTGGTGGTCGTGCGGCACGACGACCTGCTGCTCATCCTCCGGACGCTCAAGAACGCCGGCCTCTCGCTCATCTACGAGGAGATGCGTAAGAAGTACGGGGTCTCCGATGCGGCAGAGTAGGCTCAACCTCCTGGTCGCGCTGTTCCACACGCCCAGGAAGTACCGGGACGTGCCGGGGCAGCCCATGGACGAGGTCGGTCTCGACGCCGCGGAGGTCGAGGCCAAGATGAACGCCGAGCGGGTCACGGAGGCCCAGAGGACTCGGGAGCGCATCGAGCAGGCCACCAAGAAGGGAAGGACCTGATGCCCTTCCACATCTGCTCCGAAGAGGTCGCGGCGCTCTTGGCCATCGTGCCGGGGGCGGCCGTGGTCTGGCGGTGCATAGCGGTGCCGACGTTCCAGTGGGTGCGAGGTAAGCTGTGGGGATGAAGAAGACCTCCAAGACCTCCGTTCCCGCCTGGACGGTCGAGTACACCGTTGACCGCCCCGAGCAGCAAGCGGTGGTGATCGTAGTGGTCGCGAGTGACTGGTGGGAGGCGAGGAGGCTCGCGGTGCACCGCCTCGCCCTCGCGTCTGAAACGGTCTTCTCGCCGGCGCTCCTGGTCAGCAGGAAGCCGTGAGCTCGAGGCCGCCCGCAGAGCTGACCGCGTACGGCCTGAACGTTCTCGATGCTTGGGAGGACGTTCAGGATGCGCACTTCATGGCGCAGTTCGATGGCGGACTCGGTGAAGCCGTGGCCTACCGAGGCTCCAAGCAATCAGCTCTTCATCGCCTAGCCGGGGCCATGAAGGAGATGGACGACGAAGCCAAGTTCCGAGGCACGTACGAGGATCCTCCTCTCCCGGCTTGGCTGCTCAACAGCAGTACCACCCTCAACAAGAACAGGTAGACCATGAGCAAGGGCAAGAAGCACGAAGGACGGCCGAACCACAACAACCAGGGCGGCGGCCAGGAGTGGGTCCGGGAGTGGGCGGAGGACAAGGTCTTCCGGACCGATGACGGGAAGATGGGGCTCGTGCTCCAGAAGAGCAACGACCGCTTCCCGCTGTTCCGGTGGGAGCTGGCGGAGTTCAGCCCGGACGGCAAGAAGTACAGCCGCATGAAGGTCGTGTGTGCGGGTCGCCGCACGGGCACGATCTCGGTCCCGAACATCGCGGGGGACGTGGCCAAGCTGTTCTAGGCCGCGGGAGAGTACGTGCAGGGCGTGCTCCAGGTGGCAGAGGACCAGTTCATCGAGCGCGACCAGCAGCGCGGTCAGCGCCAGGAGAAGGCCCCGACGGGCATCAAGTCCTGGGGCAAGCGTGACCGTGAGCGTCGAGAGCGGCACAGCGAGAGCTGAGCCGTTGAAGAACGCGTCCCTCGTGGGCGCGTTCTTCTAGCCCTTCTTCGGGTACAAGAACTATGGAGGTAGTTCATGCCTATGAAGAAGACCAAGAAGATCTGTGAGGCGTGTGGCAACAGGTACACGCCGGGACAGGAGAAGCTCGAGGAGCATCGGCCCAACTGCGAGATCCGCCTCGAGGCCGAGGACGACATCAAGGCCATGAACGAGGGCCGCCCGACCAAGGGCTCCCTCGAGACCATGAAGCAGCGCGGTGGTCGGTGGGCCGCGTACCAGAACAAGGCGCTCGACAGTCACAACGCGGGCCACATGCAGTTCCTGAAGGTCGGGGAGGACTGCACGTACAAGGAGCCACCGGCCCGGTACCCGATCGACAACAGCCACGGGATGGGCTGGCGGTACTTGTTCGTCGGCATGGTGGACCTCAAGACGGGGCTGGTGACGTCGTGAAGGACGCGTTCAAGCCGGGCGTTCGCGTGAAGGCCAAGGCCCCGCTCGAGAAGGCCCCGTGGGCCGAGCGCGTGTACATCAAGCGCTACAACCGGGAGGGCTTCTACGTGGTCGAGCGTCCGGGCAAGTCGGACTTCATCGTCCATGAGGACGACATCGAGCTCGCCGAAGAGGATGTGGACCTCACGGGGGTCATCGACCTCGCGACCTTCAAGCTGCTCCTCGAGGCCATGCAGAAGGGCGAAGCGTTCGAGCGGTACGAGCTCAACGGTGCACAGGTCGAGACCCGTGTGACCCGAGATGGCGGAGAGCTGAAGATCGACAGGACCATCACGCTCCAGAAGCCCGTCGAGTACATCCGCCTCCGCACCATCGTGTAGCGATGCACATCCTCGGTGCTCGCGCCCGTGAGCTGTACGAGCGAGCAGTCGGGAAGCGCCACGCGGCCGTGTACGTGCGCGTGGTCGCGCGGGACACGCTTCAGCTCGACTGCCCCGAGAACCAGAAGTTCCCGATCGTCGTCCTCAAGGCCGACGCGCTCATCGTTCCCTTGCCGGAGAAGATCCGTGTCCTCGACCCGGACGGCAAGATCCTCAAGCCCTCTCGGCGGTTCTACATCACGACCGAGAGTTTCGACCCCTGGCACCTACTGACCGACATGGAGTGACCGCATGACCAAAGAGAAGACCCTCGTGTTCGACGCCACCGTGCGTGACGTCTTCAACCTGACCCTGAAGCAGATCCCCAACCTCCGCCCGCTGCTCGACGAGATGGGCAAGCTCACGCCGGCGAACAGGCGCTCCTACAAGGCGCTTCTGCACGTCGTCGCGACCGAGCACAACCTCCGGACCGCCGGCAAGCCCGGGGAGCAGCAGAAGCTCGCTCTACCCGAGCCCGAGAAGCCGCAGGTCCGCACGCCCTCCAAGGCCGAGAACTGGGCCACGTTCACCCGTGAGTTCTCGGAGGAGATCCTGAGGGCTGACAAGATGAATCAGGAGCCGTGGTTCGTCCCGACGGTCATCTGGCGGAACGGCCTCTTGGGCCTCACGGTCGGCGTCCAGACCCGAGACGGCGAGGTGAACACCTTCGGGTCTCAGGTGGCCTGCAAGACGCAGTTGCTCTACCTGACCCAGCACGGCAAAAGCTGGGTCGAGGCGAAGGCCGCATTCCCGTTGACCAGGACCAAGTTCTGGGACGAGGAGCTCCTGCCCCTGTACGGCGGCGGGCCCGTGAACCAGCCCGATCGTCCTCGCGACGAGTACGAGGACAACCAGTGGATCCTGCTGCGCCCTGAGCAGGTCGCGCACCCGATGTACTTCCGCACGGTCGTGCACGCGACCAAGCTCGACCAGGACCTCCTGGAGCTCTCGCGGTACTGGCGGATCGATCGCCTGACCCTCACGAGCATCCAGGCTCACGAGTACCTGGTCGAGTGCGCCCACTACATGGAAACGGATGCGCTCCGTGACCTCGCGAACAAGCTGAAGTTGGAGATGCCCAAGAAGGAGACCGCCCGATGAACATCCAAGACATGAAGCCGTCCATGATCCACCTATCGGTCCCGCCGCTCACGGCGACGTTCGGAAAGTCCGAGAAGGAGAACGCCGCTGCCCTGATGATCTGGATCCTGGCCAACAACGGCGACACGTGGCGCCCCGTCGAGTCGAAGGAGATCGAGAGCATCACGGTCCACCCGGAGGAGAAGGGCTGGCTGCGGGACATGCTCTCGAACCCGTTCATCAAGTTCAACTTCTCGGACCTCGTCCAGGACGGGTACATCACCCGCGAGAAGGCGTTCACGGAGAAGGGCCTGGAGGTGCTGTTCCGGAGCAAGTGGCTCAAGGGGAAGGCGTGCACGCACCACTGGACGGTCACGAGCGAGTGCCCGAAGTGCCTCCGGGAAGAGCTGGACGAGATCGAGCGCGTGTTCGAGATGCAGCGGGAGGCCGAGCGGCGGGCGGTCAAGCTGTGGCGCGAGGGCCACCCCGAGCGTGAGCTCGTGCTGCCCGACCGCGCGAACCTGGTGCTCTTCCTCCTCCAGCACATCGACGATCTGAAGGCGACGCGGTGGCCCAAGGAGGCGGGATGACCACCAACAAGCTCTGGGACCCCAAGAAGCCCATGGGAGACATCCGGCTCCTGGACGTCGAGCCCACGTTCGACATCCGACCTATCGCTCCTCCGATCCCGCGGGCGTGTCCCATGTGCGTGATCGATGAAGAGCTGAAGTTGCGGGCCCTCGAGGTCAGCCGCTGGGCCGACGACGGAGGAGCCCCGTGACCACTGAGGAGTTCGAGCAGTTGTTCGGGCAGCGTCCCGTCCAGGACGACCTCGAGCGGGTGAACTGCCTCATCGTGGGTGGGCTCGGCCACTTCCAGTGTGGTGTGTGCCCCGCCCACGAGAAGCCGCGGTTCATGTGCGGCTGCCTGGCCACTTCACCGACCCAACCGAGCCCGGTGCCGGTGAAGTGCCAGGAGTGCGAGAACAAGACCACCACGGGCATCTGCGCGGAGTGCGCGGCCAAGAAGGAGAAGCGATGATCATCAACCAGCTCGTGCTCTGCGAGGAGTGCAGGGGCGGGACCTGTCGCCGCTGCCGCAACTTCAAGCGGCGGCAGCGGCGCAAGAGGAAGAAGGGGTCGTTATGGGCATCATCGGAATGAGCGTGGCCGACTACGTCGGCTGGGGAGATGTCACGATGCTCGAGCTGCTCTCTCGGTTCATCCGGGAGAAGGGGCTCGAGGACGAGTGCATCGCGTTCCTCCACGAAGTGGCCGACAAGGAGAAGGACGAAGATGACGGATGACGTTCTTCGGAAGTTCCGCGAACTCCGCCAGAAGGGCTGGATGTTCGGGGCGGCCCTCGGGGCGGCCAAGACCTCCGTCAAGGCAGCCCCGTACATCCAGCGGGGGCTGATCAGGATCCGCCTCGAGCCCGAGCACGAGTCCTACTGGGACGTGTACGGGGAAGAGGGGATGACCAAGAAGGACATCCGACTGACCAACCAGCTCATCGAACGCGAGGGGCTCTGGTGGGCGTGCTCGGAAGCCAGGGCCAGCAAGAAGGACCCCTGGGTCCAGGCGGACTCGATCGGGATGCTGATCGGCCAGGACCCTGACCTGGATGGCTACGCGTTCGGGCTCCTGGAGGCCGCGCTCGAGAAGCTCGACGGTCTCTTCCAGGAAGACGCGGACGAGATGTCCCAGATGGCCACGTACGCAGCAGGAGATGCGGAGTGATCCGTTCTCAGAAGTTGATAGAGGCTCGCAAGATCGTCGTTGGAGACGCGTTCACGAGGGCCGTTGCCGACGTTCGCTTGGCGGACTTCAAAAGCAAGCACGACAAGGCGGACCGGTGGTACCCCGCGTACGACCCCACGGGGTGCATGGAGAAACTTCGAGCGCCTTCTGCGGCCTTTCCGCATTCCTACTTGGATCACTGGTACACCGACAAGCACGCGTATGAGGTTGTAACGCACGTGCTTCACCACGGGACGGCCGGGCATGACCCGGCCGTTGTGGAGATCCTGGCCCCCCTGCTGGAGTTCCTGCACTTCGTAGAAGGATTGTCCACTCGACCGTTGAACACCTTTCTGGGGTTGAACCTGGAAGCCGCGGACCTGTACGAGTGGGCCCGGAACGGGCAGATGCCGGAAGGTCGGTACAGCGAGCGCGAACGGGCGCTGTTGGTCGAGTGGGCGGCGCGTCGCGGTCATCGGAGTACGGCGACGTGAACAAGCCGTACTGCTGTGAGGTCTGCTTCCGGAACCCGACCTGCGGCAACGACTGCGGGTCGTGTTCCGGAGAGGCCATGAGCCCAGAAGAGCTACTTGAACAAGGAGAACAACGCATGAGTGACCAGAAGAAAGAACACCGCCTTCCCAACGGACTCATCCAGGGAAGTCCGGAAGACCGGGCGACGTGGTGGACCTGCACGGTGTGCCAGTTCACGGGCCCCTACGTGGGCACGACCGCTGATGGCAAGAAGGCGTGCCTCGGCGTGATCTGTGGCGGCGTGAAGCCCAACGACGCCTGCACGTTCAGCAACAAGCTGAAGGAGAACAACGCATGACCGACGACAAGTGGGAAGACCAACCGATCCCGGAGGACGAGGCCATCAAGGCCGCGCACCCCACGCGCTCGGGCCAGCACGAGACCTACCAGGAGGCCATGCGGCTCGTGGGTGCGAAGAGGAGCAAGGGTGCGCTGGTCGAGCTCGTGAACTGGCTCCTGGTGGAGGCGAGGGAGGGCTGGAAGACGGCCAATGCCCTCTCGGTGGCTGGCGGCTACCGCGCCTCCGAGAGGGCATCTCGCGAGGCCCTGGCTCGGCTCGGAGAGAAGCCGTGACCCGAGAAGAAGCAATCCAGCTCTACCGAGAGCACATCCTGCCCGAGGTGCCGAAGCGGTACGAGCAGGAGGGCCGCATCGACAAGCCCGCCAGGGCGGAGGCGTGGAACAACTTCACGGACGCGCTTTGCAAGGACGGGCAGATCACCCTGAAGCAGTACGAGACCTGGGAGCATCCGTGATGAACGAAGAGACGCGCTACGACTGCTTCAAGCGGGGCTGGCTCCTTGGAGCTTCGGGACGTGTCGAGGCAGCGGCCCTCGGCACGCCCGCGCCTCAGTACCCCGAAGACTATCAGGAGGGCTACCGGCAGGGCCTGGAGGCGTTCAACAACGCCATGATGGCCGCGTTCAAGAGGCTGGGCGGCGGATGAACCAGGGCATCACCCTCGCGCTTCTCTCGATGGGCTACAGGCGTCGCACCATCAAGGGCCAGGAGAAGGGCATGTGGCTCAAGCCCATCGCGCACCAGTGCTTCGTCTTCAACGAGACCGAGATGCGCTGGTACAACATGTTCGTCGACATCCGGGGCAAGCTGAGCTGCTGGAACAGCCACGAGTTCAAGATGTACGAGCACGCCGGCTCGTACGTGCAGCAGCTCAAGGGCTTCGAGTGGGACACACGCGCGAACCTCTCGTGCCAGTACGACAACCCCGAGGCCAAGAGCGAGTTCGAGTTCATCGACCTCATGGACGCTGTCGAGAACTTGCCCGACCTCCAAGAAGGAGGCTAGGGCGGGAACAAGAACCCTAGGAGAGCGCGTGTACCCACACGCGTTCTTCTACTCCTGACCAAGAGGTGACCCATGACGACCCACAAGCTTCCCACCGACCAGCAGCTCGCTCGGGTTCATCGTGAACTCGACGAGCTGCTCTTCCAGTCCTTCAAGCGGGCCGCGTACGAGACGACCGTCCGCTCGTGGGGCATCCGGGCGCTCCACCAGCACACGGGCCTCGGGGACACGAAGCCCTTCATGTTCCCGACCATGAAGGGCTGGAAGGTGGCCGAGAAGGAATGACCTTCAGTCCTGACCGGCCCCGAGCCCGGAGCGCGACCGACTACGAGCGACTCCTCCTGACCGAACTCGGGTTCCAGATCGACCATGCGGAGTGGAATGGGCACAGGGTGCCGGAACAGTGCGAGGTGTACCTGCGCTTCTTCGACTTCGTTCGGATGCTCTTCAAGAACGCCATGGAGGCCAGGCACTTCAAGACCACGGTCGAGAGCGCTCTCGTGGGCGGGCCCATGATGCCTCGAGAGTGGTGGGCCTGGCTGGAGACGAAGAGCCTTGAGGACCTTGTGGTGGCCTTCCACGCACACCAGCGCGGGCTTCCGGTGAAGAAGAAGAACTACCAGGGACTCTTCGCGCTCTTCGCCGAGCAGGAGATCACCGGCCGCATCCCGAGGGCCTCGTGACCTTCATGCCCACGTCCCCCTGGAGGCCGCCTGACCACGAGGAGGTCGAGAGTCGGGATCTGGCCAAGCAGTACGAGCGTGCCGGCATCGTGCTGTTCCATAGCTCGTCCGGTCGCTACTTCGTGCCCGAGAAGTACGCGATGTTCCGTCGCCTCGTCCTGGTGCTTCAGCGGCGCATCAGGACCCGGGAGTACATCCCGCCCTTCTACCGCCAGCAGTACTTCGGGCAGTGGAAGCGCTGGTTCGAGCGGCGGGACATGGAGGAGATGCTCCGGCACTTTCATCGCTTCCAGGAGGGCAAGGCCGTGACGGACGATTACCGGGACCTCTTCGGCTACTTCGTGGAGTACTGCCTCAACGACGAGACCATCCCGATTCCCCCGGCTCCAACCCTCAGTCCGGACGACCCCGTCTTCAAGTAGGAGGAACAACATGCAAGTACAGGTCGATGATAAGGACATCTTGCCGGTCTTGAACCACGTCAAGATTCGTGTCGATGAGTACCAGTGGCTCACGGTCACGCATGAAGGCGTAATCGTAGACGTGATTCAAGACGGAGAGGTCTTGGACACGATGAGCATCACGCACCAAGAACTCTTGGAGGAGGAGGAGCGCTGCACGCGGCTACGCGGCTACCCCCACATCGTGCTGCACGAGGGCGAGCCTGCGATCGAAGGTACGTCGATCACGGTCGCGCACCTGTGGAGCGTCAAGTGTTCGCGCATGTTCGGTCGTAGCGGTGCTTCGGTCGAGAAGATCAGGGCCATGTACCCGGATGTGCCCCCGGCTCGAATCCTCTCGGCCCTCGCGTTCGCGTTCGACAACCAGGACTTCTTCGACACCGTTCAGCGCGACAAGCATCAGACGGTGTACCAGTTCAACTCTCGGTGTCTCGATGAAGTGCAAGTGGAGAAAGGAAAAGAGTCGAGATGAAGAAGAAGCTCGTAGACAAGGCTCCTGCTCTGCCTCCTGAGGTCAAGCAGGTCCTGAAGTACCGGGAGGCGTACGTGTTCCTGGGTGCCCTGGTCCCGACGGTCCTGGAGGCCGCGACTTGTGGGAAGGCGCTCGAGAAGAAGTACGCGCTCAAGCTCCTCCGCCGGGCGCTCGAGAAGCACCAGGAGAACGAGGAGCGGGCGAAGTTCCAGCGCTTCATCGAGGAGCTCTGACCACAACGGAGAACAACATGGCTACGAAGAGAAAGAACCCGCCGGACCCTGCGCTCTTCCAGGCGCGTCGGGCGTTCGGGCAGCACATCCAGGATCGCCTCGACTGGGCGAAGATGTCCCGCAAGACGCTGGCGGTCCTGCTGGGATACGGGCACCCCGCATCTGCCAAGGGATTCGTTTGAATCCGCGAAGTTAACAGACGGAGAATTTAACGAGCCATGAAACTCTGTATCCACAACACTGGCGACGACGGTACGCCTCCTGTCGATCTCGGGCGCTGCGCCGCGCCTGGCGGATTCGAGTGCCGAGCCGTAGGCCAGGCGGTCGCCGGATATCGACGCGAGAACGAGGTTCTGCGCTCAAATAGCGATCATCTAAGCTCCGAGAACGCCTCGCTGTCCAGCCAGGTCGAGTCGATGGCGATGCGCATCGAGAGTCTTGCCGAGGAGCTGGCCAAGCCCGAGGACGCGAGGCTGCGCGAGGTGCTCGACGCGCTGGAAGGTCGCGCTGTCATCTTCGACGGCCTGGGTGCGCGCGTTGGGCACGTGCTCGACGAGATGGAC
>Ga0116167_1001870_pt1 | contig 18615 bp, 23 predicted proteins | sample AD_JPNMR3_MetaG_FD_89794 | JGI IMG/M metagenome (GOLD analysis project Ga0116167, IMG submission 89794) | Active sludge microbial communities of municipal wastewater-treating anaerobic digesters from Japan - AD_JPNMR3_MetaG | ecosystem: Engineered > Bioreactor > Anaerobic > Digestate | place...
GGGTGACTTTATAATGCTCTCGCCAATCGATTCGCCTGAGATGCCCTCAACAGGCCCGTCCTGCCGACCACCTATCCGTTCCTCAACCGAATCACGCGCACCGGGTGACTTTATAATGCTCTCGCCAATCGATTCGCCTGAGATGCCCTCAACAGGCCCGTCCTGCCGACCACCTATCCGTTCCTCAACCTTCCGGATGCGGTCTTCTAGTTTCCGCATCTCGTCACGAAGGCCAGAAATATTTCCAACAAGATCGGCGACGTCCTGAAGAAGAGACTCAAGAGTAGCTAAATCTTTGAGAACGCTGTCGTCTTTCTTTGGCCCTTCTGACGTCCTGTAGAGATAGACGTCGCCGGTCCTGTTCTCCAGTTGGCGCTGCAAAAACTCTTCAATCTGCTGTAATGTATCGCGCTCATCCATCACGTAGCCGTTGGCCAGAACTGTGCATTACCAGGTGTCTTGATAACCTTGCTCGATGCGGGCACATGCACAAACACAAGCCGATACATCGGCAAATTGTTTCGGTTGCCAGCGTCACCTAAATCGACGCCATAGTTTCGTACCTCAGACAGAATAAAATTCTCCAGTTTCCATGCAGGCGGCGTCTCACTAGTACCAACCTCAATCGTAATATCGTGATACGTGTTCTTCGCTGGCAACGCATCGTCCGAAAGCCAGCAATCAATCGTCACCGTCGCCGTCTTCGCCCCAGCTACGGCTTGACGCGCACCACTCGAACCAGACGACACATACGTCAAAATCTCACGCTCAAGCCGCACCGACCACATCCGCACATTGTCAATCGCATTCGCGCCAATCTTCACGGCCTTGCCCGCAGGACACACAAGCGTCGGCAACGAACTATCGCTGGCACTCGCGCTTCCAAATGTCAACAGCCCGTTTCCGACAATCTCATAGTTAATCGTGTACCAGCGATTCTCAGCATAGTTTCCAATCGCCTCAATCGCCCGCACAATCGCTGAACCGCTACACCCAACACTACCATCAATCGACCCCGCAAACGTAAACGAGGCACCAGGAAGGTGAACGGGCTCATACCCGATCTGGACAATCTCACCCTCCCATATCTCCACCGGACAACCACGAGTCACAGCCAGATCGGTGCCAGCAGTTGCTGCTGTCGGAAAATTCTCTGCAAAATCAACGCGCCATGCTGTCGCCGATGGAAACTCAGACGACGCCATCTTCAGGCCACTAACTACCGCCATCCTGCAACCTCCTATAATTCTCTGATTGCACTAGTCTGCATCGCAAACCCGACTGCAAAAGAAAACATTGATATGCTACCAATTCGACCTTCATCAAGCGGCTTAATGTTGTTTTCCACCGGCCTCACATCAAACACATAACCATCTGACTGCAGCGATAGACGCGCCGTTACAATCGATTCCGAGATCGCCCACAACACCTTCAACAAATCGCTACTATTGTGACCGGTGAATATCACACGCACTTGAAAGACAACCCACACAATCGACGTGTTCGAGGCTATGTCCGGAGCAATGTCAATCCCGCTGATCATGATCTCAACAAACGGGCTGTCACTCTCCGCGATCTCATAATCAACGTTTCGATAAAAACCGACACGCCTTACACGACAGCGATCCGGAACAACCTGTTGAAAGTTGTCGTTGGACTCAAACACGTCCCACACACGGTCGTATATATCCTCAATAGGACACTTCATGCTCCACCATATATCCTTCTGCGACCAGAACGAAGCTCATCGAGCACCTTCATTGCCCAAACACGCTTGAAGATGTACGGGTGAACAGGCTGCCCATCCTGCGTGGTAATCCCCTGCACCCCACGCGCTTCATACAAATGCAAACCAGCAAGTGTTGCACACACTTCCTGTATTAACAACGGAACCTCACCACCAACAGAAAGCGGCTGCGCCATCGGCGAACCGGATAACACTGAATCAACTTCCGCACTGGCCACACTGATCGCATTCGCAATCCGTGCATCAATGTCATTACGGATACCGCTATTGTCCAGGTCGGCCCAACGGTCAACATTCTGGGAACCAAAGATCAACCGTACTCTCTCTGCTGTGCAGTAGTTCATTAGCCTAGCTCACAATCCGTCCACTAAACAATACACGTGAAGTCTGTCCAATCTCCGTAACACCCGCCTGGAAGTTGTCCGCCGCCTTCGCCTCCTTCATCTTGATCTCAGTATCAAGCGGTATGTCATAGCCGCCCATCCTGGCAACCCGCTCTACAGCCAAGCATACCAGCAACTGATACTGATAGTCATCAACATCCAGCAAATCACTTATACAATACGTTGCGCCAACATAGGAATTCGTAAACGGCTCGGAAACTGTCAAACTCGTCTCCGAATTAACCACACTGATTAACCGCTCCTCAAAGTACGGATTCAACCCCTCATAGTCGGTCGGAACACTGCTCCCGTCACCAATCCGAATAACACGGCCAACCATGTCCGGTCGAAAAGATGTCCCCGTCCCGGTAACATTCTTCCCGCTTGCATTAATCGTCCCCTGTGTGTTCACACTGTCTCGACCAGTGTGAATCAAATCCGGAACGGTACGGCTATAGAACACATCCAACACACGCGCCGACGACGGAGGCGGATACAACCGCAAAATATTCCGGCTTCCACCCTGGACGTGATAGTACTGCGGAACTCCGCCAGACGTCACATGACCGAACTTCGCATAAAACTGTGTCTCACTCTGCAACGGCTGCAACACATATCTTGGCACCACGCCAATGACACTGATGATGTTCAAATAGTCACCTGGTAGCTCATGTGCGTCATTGTAAACCATACACGCAATATTGTTGCTGCTACCGATTCCAGGCGGTGACTGCAACACAACGGTTGTGTCGTCAACACGCTCTGCAATCCGACACAATACGTTCATGATCCGTACGGAACAATCACGCACCCACACTGGCCACGTGCCGCTTGCCAACGTCAGCGTCAAATTACTCGCGTTGTAATTAACAACTACCGGAACAGCGGTCTGCAGGTTGATCCTGTGAATGGCGCGATACCGTCGCCATTGGTGAATCGTCGGCAGCGACTTGTATGCAGCCACAACCGCCGACCGAATCTGGTCCCGTGACGCCGACACGCCCTTGTTCGCGCCATACGCATAAACAATTCTTGCTGCAGCATCGAGCACATCTGCATACGTGTGCATTAGTTGTCCTCGGCATAATTACCACTAATCTTCCTCTTCACCGTGTCACGTATCTCTTGGCGCACGTCATCATCGACTTTTCCGTCATGATCGCGCTCAATGATCTCCTGCGTGTATCTCTCAACAATGTCCGGAGCGGGTTCGTACTTGAATTTCCGCTTTCCAAATTCCGGCGGCTCGTATTCAACGAAACCCTCCACCTTCCACCCTCGTCTCTTTGCGAGATTGATGATCTCCGAACGACTGGATACGTACGCCTCCGGGTCGCCCGGATAACGCGCAAGTTCCGGATAATACCGTGTGTTGCTGTCAACGGACAACCGTTTGAGTGTGTCAGCAATGATGCCACAGCAGTATCTCTCGTTCCGCAACTCCGAAATGTCACGCCTCATGACTTTCCTTCCTTCTTAGACGCCAGTTTGCGTAACGTGAAATACAGATTGCAACGACGCTGCGTTGTGGGATCGTCATGCTTCTTGCTGCAAAACTGCTCGACCGTTTCGCCCGCCCTCTTTGCCTGCTCGGTCAGGGACCCCGGTTTCTGAATTGCCTTCTGAATCCATCGCTTGGCCATAACTCGGTACTCCTTCAACTCTGAATAAACCTGCATCTAAATCTAATGCATTAGACAATCTCTCTACAATCCGATTATACATTTCAAAATTGCCGGTTTTTGCCGCCATCTCCATGGCAATCGGCAACAATGTCTGGGCAATCATTTGGGCGGCCTGCGCCTGCTGCTGCTTGTCCTTGCGTACACCAGAACCAGTCTCAATGCTAAACCAGTAATCCGAAGCCGCCTGCACCGGATCGTCTGTCGAAATGTAGCCTGCCCACAACGCCGTTAACGGCGCTTCACGCCACATCTCTGGGCCAAGCGCCACCGCCTGCTCGTTCTCGTTAAAGAACCGGAACATCTCATTCCACGGCTTGTACAACCGCGTCACAAGACCATCCTTAGACGACACATCAGATAACCACTTCTCAACCTCGTCCGCAAAGTGCTGGGCACGACTCGATGCCGTCTGGAACCGTAAATTGGCTTCTGCAGCCGATCGTATCTGCCGATCCGGTTGTGCGCCATAAAGCATCGGGTCAAGCCCAACCGCACGATCAAACGCGCGTTCCGCAAGCTGCACAAGTTGCCATACTTCAGGATTGATCTCCGGTAGCCTGATGACGTGATACAACTCTTTTGCCAGATCATCCACTTGCTGGCGATTAATCATGACAACATCATAGTCACTGTCCTGCTCCGCCAACGACTGAACAAACGACTGGTCAACGTAGTCCGGAACCACTACGATCGTCTTCATCGATCGCTTCGCTTGCGAAAAGATGTACCCGTACAAATGATCAAGAAATACCTGCATCGGCAACCCAGGACTCAATGGACTCCGCGCCCATGGATTTGTAGTCTCCGGAAAGAAATCAAGGAACGACGCTGGCCACGGATTCATCGTGTCGCCGTAGCTTGCAATCGGCCAATCAAGGGCAACAGCCGCACGTGACGGGTCGCCTTCAATAATCTCCGGGTCCAAATTCAACGGATAATCACACGACTCGGAAATCACCAAATACACATACTGACCTACTGATTCGAAAACATCACGCAGCTTTCCAAGATCGGAATCCGGACCAGCAAACTGTGCACCAATACCAATGCGAGAATAGACTTCGTAAAACTCAACAATTCTCGCATCTTCCGGCTGCTCTTCAATTTCACTTGGCTTCGCAATCGCAATCAATTTGGCTTCAGGGATGCCAAGCATATCCGCGGCACGCCAAGATGACATACGCCGCTTGCGGATGATGTAACCGGCATCACGCAACGTAACGGCCTCATCATCAATAAAGAGATTGTCAACGCTTTCGTAGAACGACACCGGCATTAAACCATCCGGCGTTTCCTGGTAACCATGCCACAACAAACCACGGCCTTTGACAAGCGCCTCCGTAACCGCCAACCTTGCTTCCTTAATAATCCGGTATTCGGATGAACAGTAGTTGATCCACCACTCCAGCAAGATTGCGGCTGTCTCTTGCATCGACCGTACCGACTTGTCGTGGCCGCTGTAAGGAATCCCCTGCATCATGACAACACGCATGATTTCTTCAGGGAACTGTGGCCTCCGCAATGCAACGCGGCGGTACGGATTCCTTGCCAGTACGTATGGCATGTAAAGATCAACAAACTCCAGGCATTTGTTGATTCTCGGCTTGTAATACGGACCAGACATCTGAATCACCGATACAGACTGGCCATCACCAGCAACCGCAAAGTACAAGTCCGCATAGCTGGCCGTTAAGAAACGCCACGCCTTCTCAGCCACTTCACCAAAGACTCGCTGTTTGTGGTCCTTACAGCGCTCAATTCGTCGTTTCCAATGAAATGCAATATCCCTCAGAAACTCTTCGCCAATCATTCTGGGTCTCCGTCGCCACAGCGTTGCTCAAGCTTCCGTAAACGCTCCTCAATATCACGCAACCGATCGTCAATCTGAAGCGGCGTGTACGGTGACCGCAACGGCTTAAATATCCCACGATTGTAGGCCAGCCCGTTGCTGTTCTTAACCCGCTCATCGTTCATGTGCCACAGACCAGAAACACGCATGTACGCAACAGCCTTGTCACGCGGCGGAAAAATAACAGCGTCAATCGAATCATCCCCAGCAGCAATCACAATCCCAAAGATGTCCGGCTCCCGATGCGCCCAAAAACCGACAAGAACAAAATCACCAACACGAACCGACCCGTAAAGGTCTTCATCCAAATGCGATTGTTCCATAATCTCGCCCATAGCGATACTTCCTCTTCCTTCTGAGGAACGCTTCATAGACCGACGGTGTACTGCTCTCTCCGACATAAGGCCTCTCCACGTGTTTAGGTTGAAATGCCACCAAATACTCAAATGCATCAAGGACGTCAAATTCGCCCTTTATTCTCTTTTCGCGATTGTTCTTGTCAAACTGTGCAATCTTCAGTTGCCTTACAAGCTCACGACACCTCCCTGCAAATATCTTAATTCCAGTACGAGGAGAATTGTCAATATCAGTTTCAGATAAACACATCTTGACAATCTGCTGCCGTGATGATGGGTTGTCGTTGCCTGGAACAAACCCATACAACGAACCCATGACACGCGGCCTAATCCCGGTCTCCTGTGCACATTCCATATAATGCGCCGCAACAGCAATGTCACTACCAATGTTCCTCGCACGGCCAGCACGCCTATCCATGATCCACCACTCAAACTTGCCACCGTCTGCACGTTCCGCTATCGCCTGAGCCCACGTCTTCGCACTGCCATTCCTGATGATCATCTCATCATAAACATACAAATTCTTATTGCTGTCATCTACGGCACCAAAGACCGTAGCACATACAGAAGTTCCAGGATCAATGGCCAGCACACGTGTCCAGTTGTCCGGTATCGGAAACGGTTCGCACATGTGACGACCAACCGGATCGAATTCCGGATAGATGCGCCACGCCTCCAGCGCAAACATGCCGTCTATCCGCACAGCACGCTCATGCTCCGGAAGATCGTCTAGATACCGCTGCAAATCGTCCTGGCTAACATACGGATTCCCACTCGGCAACAACTGCCAGACACGCACCTGGTCAGAAACAAGCGCCCGTTGACACTGTTCCCACAAAATTGGATTCTGCTTCTGCCCTGTCGCTGACCAGATACCGTAAGCACGCCACTGTTGATCTATGTCAACAATGGCACGAGAAGCTTCATAAAAAACGTCTGGATTGGCAATCTGCTCATCAATCCAAACGATATCGTAATGTTCACCCTGCTTGACACTACCCTTACTTGATACAAAAAGAATCCGCCACCCATTGTGCAACACAACGTGCGACGGAATCATATCAACTTTGCTGTGCCAACCAATGCCCTTAATCGCATCCGGCGGTATCAATGGCGGCGCATCTTCCCATTCCGCAATCCGCTCTAAATCCATGGCACAAATAGAACCGGTCGGCAGCAGCCTAATCGACCGCCACCCACCGGCTTCGCCATCCTTGACGATCTTAAAAGCACCAGGAATCGATAGCTTGCGCCATAGCATTGAAATGTGCGTGTAGTCCAACCCGACAATCGCACATAAGCCGTTCCTGGGCCGATACTTGCCGTAAGGATCGCGCCCCAAAACGGCACGCGCAACCTCCACGGCAGCCGCTAACGTCTTCCCAGAGCGGTTTCCACCGACAAGAAGCCTCCACTTCGCACGGCTCTCATGGAAACCATGCGACTGCGAAAGCTCCTGGTACAGATCAACCGCAAAGACATGCACTACGCATCCCCGAATCCCGGGTTGACATAAATTTGAACAGAATCAACTGCCGCCGCACTATCGGCAATAGCACGCCCAGCAACCGCACCGCTCGACGTACTGCCATTCGCCTTGGCATTCGCGTCAGAACGAACAACAGCGCCAGCACTAATAGCCGTTCCAGTTCCGGTCGTCTTCTGGACCGTCACAATGCCCTCGTCAACGACGTAGAACAGATCGTTTGCCGGACACGACTTGCCGTTGTAAGCCGCATCAACTGGCTTTGTCGGATCACCAGCCGTCGACACATACCCACTAACGTTGCACCCAAGTTTGCTAAATGCCACAAACTTGTTTGACAACGTTAAAGCTGACCCAGAGCTGTTCCGAACAACACGCAATCTCAAAACGCTGTCCGTGGCCGCATCATATACGCTCCAAACGGAACCAACAAGATGCGCCCCGTGGTCGCTGTCAAGCGAGCTACTTGGAGCAAACTTCCCCACAACCTGAGCGACGCCTTGACTATACGTCGTCCCACGCGGAAACGGCAACTGAGGATACGGGTTTGTATTCATACACCAACCTCCTTTATTTCCTTATCAGCTAATGCCAACCAGCTTGCAGAAGAACGCAGGCGAATCGGCCCGCATGTTCCCAAAGAAGTCAAGCAACAACAAATCCGTATTGTACGGATCGGTCGTCTCGTGCAGCTCAATCAACTGAGACTGCATGCACATCAACTCGATCTTGTCCATCGGCAACATATACGCCACAGCACTCGGACAGAACGGATCGGTCACAATCTCGATGCCCTCAAACTGCATCGTCTTGATGCCGAGATCGACCATCTTGCTTTGGGCAGTTGCCTCAAGCCGCGTGTAGGGGTCGGTTGCGTCCTTGGCTTGCCGCTCAAGGTCCGGATGCATCACAATGATGTCCGGATCAACACCCTGAAGGGCTGACAAAAAGGCACGACCATACCGAATCGCACGCCGCCACGTAACCGGCCACGTCGCCGACGATCCTTCACCAGCTTGGAGGAACCCAGAGTTCTTGTAATCCACAATCAACGGCGACCATGCCCGGTACTCTGGATCGGAAACACCTTCCGGAAACACACCACTAATCGTGCCGCCCAGCGCGCCAAGATTGGTCGCAATGCCAGCATAGTTGTCGTTGGGGTTACCAACTTTCCCACTGCTGACAAGACCTGTGTAACCAAAGAACGACTCAAGACCATGAAGGTCGTTCGTTCCCGACTCACCGTCTGCATAAAGAACCCGCTGGAAGTAGTATTGGAAGTCATCCCGCATGTTCTTCAAGGTGACCTCCAATAACCGCGGAAACGCCGTATCGTCACGCCGCCCAATCAGCTTCTCAATCTTAGGAATCGCTTCACCAAGTTGGTATTGACGCCACGGCAACACTGCTGTCGTGTACCGATTCGGCATGTTGAAACTTACATCGATCGGATACCCGACACCAACCGACGGCGTCGCTCGCGAGTACCGAACACGCCACCGGATGTCGGCAGCATCGTGGTTGTAAGAAATACGCCCATAAGCCTTAAGGGCACCCAAAAAACGAGCACGAACCATGATCGGCTCTGCAATCTTCTTGATATACTTGTTGATTGCAACAGCCGAAATACGCGGTGTACCAGCAATCACCGTCATATCTACAAACCCTCAGTCAGATGTACAACACTCTCCGGGTACTCACTATGAGCAGTCTAGCCACGCCTCCCCACGGGCCTTCAATAGAAGGGTGTCCGCGGTTCGCGCGCGCCCGATACTAGACCTTTGTATTTATTCTATTATACACAAAATTGTCGTTAAGATAACTCTTTTAGTTTACGATAAGCATCAGCAAGACCAAAACCCTGATCAATAAGGTCCTCTAATGTTACAGGTTTAGTCTCCCTGGTCTTATTCCTTGCAGAGCTATGGAACCCCTGCGGAGTCGGCGGACGCGTCCTGTTCGGCCTGACCGCACGCTTCTCCTGCGCCCAATTAAACGCCAGCTCAATGGCGCGTGCCTCACTTGTGATGCCCTCTTTCATCAATTGCGACGCCTTGTCCAGAACCTCTTCGCCAAACTCCGTCAGATCAGCCGTCGGATCGCCACCTACGAACAGCATCTCTTTGTGCTTTTGGGCGAATTCCTGGAACTTGAGTTGCTCGGCTGTCTGTCCGATCGCTTCGCTGAGATGGCTACGGACCGCCGCAATAGCCTCTGCAATGATCTCGCGTCCAATTGCTTCCCTGATAAACCGTCGTGGGTTTTTGACGAACTCATTGATACGCCCTTCTCTCGTTCTAGCAAAGTTTAAAATCTTATCAACAATGTCCTTTGGGGCACCAGGCGCGGGAATAAGATTCCCATCCTCGTCCCTGGTAACCATCGTCAACCACTTTTCGTCAAACTCGGCCTCCGAATACAACGGATGTTCATCTTCAACCTTAACCTGCTCCTTCGCCGCCTGCTGAGCCTGCTGCATATGCTGCTGCGCCTGACCAATCGGAATCTGACCGCTAATCAAGGCATTCACAAACTCGTCACCGTACATGTCGCGAAGCATCTTCGCAACTCTGGCGTCGTCATCCTTGCGGCCAACAGCCTTCTTCGCATTCAATAATCCGCGAAGAAGCTCATAATCATCCTTGTACTGGCTCAGGTCTTCACCAAATTCCTGACGAATAAAATCAATCAACTGCGTAGAATGCCCGCACTCTTCGCATTCACCCCCTCCATCAACACCAGACGATACTTCGTCAGATTCTTCTTCCTCATTGCCTTCTGGGACATCATCAGCATCATCCAGCGAAGTCTCAATGTCCTCGCCAAGATCAGCCAAGGCATTGATGATCTCTTCACCATCAACCAGCTGCTGCGTCTCAATCAATTCGCTTTTCACTTCGGAGCTCATTAATCACCTCCATCGCAACTTCTCGCCACTCTGGTAGGTCACTTAACCTACACCTAACCGCATAGTCGTACACAATCGACTGCGGAATCCTGTTAAAGTCCCGCTTGCTCACAATACGCGCTATCTTTCGACCAACACGACCCGTTATCATCCCCTTACAATCGGCATGAACACCAACCCACCCCTTGTAAAACCGACCAAAAAACGTATTCAACGCCGGAATGCAACGCATCGTCGTGATGCCCGGAACAGTCGCCGCACCACGCAACACAAGGTCACGCAATAAAAGCCGACCGTACTCGTCAAATATCGCTTCAACCGTCTTTGGCGATACACCAATCCGACCCGAAAGCTCCTCAACACGTCTCCGGTGATCAGCACGCAACTCATCCAACCTTGAATCCGTCACAGATGGTATGTCTAAAACCAGTCCCTTCCGTTGACGCGGTCGATCGTCGAATACGCAAACTCTGACAACCATCTCACACAGGACGCCAATCCGGTGGACCAATCTCACCCGAAAAATCTACCAGTGTATAACACTCACAATCGTAGCTCTTGAACTCGCGCTCAATGTCCTCAAGCAGATTCCACGCCCCACCAGGCGTCTCGTTTCTAAACGGCTTCCCGTGGGCACTCGCGCCCCAACTATTCAAACGATACAACGCCTTGATGTCGTCGTTGTACTCAATCCAACACATCTGGTGCGCCCACGTCCCCGACGGAACAAACACGTGGTAGCCCTTGTACTCAACTGGCGTCATTCGAAATCCACGCAACGAGGCAATCGTCAATGGCCTCCTGTAATCCCGAACCATCTTGACCGCCTCGTCAACACTCTTCACTTCGACACAAACACAAGGATTATCTTTGGCAACATCAAAAAACTTCTGATACTCTGGACTGGACACATTACTCCGCGATCCCCACTTACGCGCCAGCGACCCACTGTAAGACGGCACGCCCTGGTCATCCTCAAACAAAACGCCATACTCCTGAACCGCTTTGGCTGCCCAGATGCCAAGCGAACCATCGCCCGTAATCCGCCCCTTCCCGATCTGATTGCGACTCACCGCATAAATCCACGGCGCAAACCATTTCCTAAACTTTTCCTCTTGCCCCATCGCAATCTCAATCACTTGCCGACGCTCACCGGCTTGCTTCATCCCCCAGGAAACGCAATCACCTACCTCTTGGGCGCCAGCAGGAATGTCACTTCCCAGAATCTCCCTGCACAGGTCCCAGATCGGCTTCATCGCCCCTGGGTTTGTCAACTTTGGGTTTGATAACAACCCCCTCTTTTCGGCATCATCAAACGATACCAGAAAACTGGATTGACGCGCGTCATCGCGGGCCTTGTCCAAATCCTCTCGATATTCGGCACCAGCCCAGCCGAAGAAATATTTATCAACCATGCTAATCCCTCACGTCTTCCAGACCAGAAGCAACGCTCATCATGACAGACGCATAATCATCCACTGTCTTTATCTCGCCAGAACGCTCCTCGATGACCTTAGCAACCTCATTCGACCACTGAAGCCACCGCGTGTAGTTCGCTCCAAGCGCTTTGCGCGTAGCATCTCGAACAAGCTCACGCGCTGACCTAAGATCGGCTGGCCTCGCCTCTTTGAGAAAAACACCACGAATAGCCCCTGCTAAAGAGCGCGCCTGCTCCTCACGCGGCCTCGAAACATACATCTCCGCCAGGCACTTGGATAAATCACGCCAATCATCAGGAGGCGTTGGAGGAGCAGGCGGCTCCGGACCAGGGGGTGTGGGAGGGTGGGGTGCCGTCCCTTCTAACATAACAAGCTTCGTGATCATGGCTAAATTGTCACCATCAGCAACTGCACAAACGAACACATACTTCCCAGCACGCGCCGACGCAAAGACACACACACGACCACCTTCCAGTGCCAACCACCGTCCCTCTACCGGGTTGTCCGATATCAGCGTCCACGCAATCTTCGATGACGGACTGGCATCGACTGTAAGAACAACAAGATCGCCAGCAGTAACCCGATCGGGACCATTGATCGTCACCCCGTAATCCGCAAATACCGCCACATACAAGAGGCACCACAATAGAACACCAGGCAACACTCTCATGTCGAGCTCCCGCCTATCAGCAACAGATATTGCAAAACTCCAGATACAACTGTAATACTAATGTTCCGTGACGACGTCCCAATTGTCGGCGCATTCGTGCCAAAGTAACCAAATACAATCCCGTCTGGCGGTACCACAATCGATGGCCCACCCGGAAAAAACTGATACCCGTCCGACCCGCCCGGCGCAACCGTCACGTTCCCCGACCCTGTATTCTTAAACGCGCACGCATACACCTTCTTCCCGCTGTAATTCAGTGTTCCCAGAAACGTGTCGTTGACATTCGTCAGATCAATCGTCACACTCGACGACGCCTGACCAACAACACGCCCGTCCGCCTCGGCATTAGCGTCGTTGCCATGAATGCCAAACGTCAGTAGCGACGTATCCATGTACGGTATGTTGTCCTTGACATTGTCCGTACATACCGCCGATACGGAATACATCCACGAATGTTGCGCCATATCACGTGTTCCTTAACAGCTTAATGATGTGGATCACTAGCTCAACAACAAGGAAAATCACAGACGGCTCAATTCCCTTCGCACTCCACTGTTCATAGACATCCGCACTCGCCTTCACAGCAGGCTTAACATTCAAGATGTCAATCACAAGCGAATGAATGATCCGCATCACGCCTTCATCATCAATTCGGTCGGTCAATATCTCAACAACACGATCGTCAACACTGGTCTTTGTCGTTCTCGCCAGAACACTCAGCAGCCGACCAAGCGACCGACACCACCTGTAGAAATCATTGAAATCCTCAATTTTGGGCAGACTGGCAACGTCAGGCGCAACCCTGATGATCTCAAGAATCGTCTTCAAATCAATAACACCAGCCGCAACAACAGCATCAACATTAGACATAATTCACCTCCAGATTTCACTCCAAAAACAAACTACCGACACACCCCACTATTCAAAACCTCAATGTCATGCGGTAACACAACCATCCCCGCTACAGCTTGCCTGAAACTGCCATCCTCCGTGCTGACCACCATCACTGAATACTTAGTCAATTCGTTCTTTCCTTCACACGGCCTTAAGTAAACGTCCAGCATCTCCGATTCGCTACAGACAGTTTTAATAACATTAAGCGAATCCAACACTCCCCTTAATAAATTATAACCCAATTTCATTATCGCTTCACTGTTTAAATTCTCGTTCTTAATCCTGACCCGACCATTGACACTCTTCAACTGGTCCGTGGCCGTCAATTCGGACAAGTAACCGCCACAGAACAACTCCTCACCACGAAACCGGAACGCCACAACGTCACAGACGGCCAGTCTACGAACCAAATCGACTAAAACGCCAAGTTCAATCTTATACGACGGACACCCTTCGCGATTAAATACCCTCGTGTAGTCAAACGGCCTGCGGGTCGATTGCAAAAATGCCCCCGTAACTTCATATCCGCCATCCGTCGAAACCTTGACAACAAGCCTCTTTCCATCGCTGCCAAGTGTGCAACTGCACGACTCAAGCACAAAACTATCACGAATAACCCTCAATACACGGCTAACATCTGTGATACCCTCCATCGTCACGCCGTCAACCGCCGAACTGTTTAACCTGACGCAGTCGCATGACGCCTCCTTGGTAATTACGCCATCGATACCGGCAAAAACACACTTGTCACCAGAAATCTTTATCATCAAATTGATGCCCGTCAGCAAACTCGGTGACGTTATCTCCGATGCGCTGATTGCACGTAACACGTCCTCGAAATCGCATTCGCAACCAGGCGACCACTCGGAAATGTTCGTGTCTGGTTTTTCGTCAACAATGTTGATATCGCTACTAAAACCGTTCGCTTTAACACGCATCACGCCATCGGACTCGATAACCGAATAGTTCTCAACGGGCATGTCGCGAAAGACAGAAATCGCAGCACCCAACGCTTCGCCAAGCACCGTAACCTGCTTCTGGCACTTAACGTCCGGATGCTCGATAGAAAGCATATTCCCGCCACCCCACACGCAAACACGCTTATCCGATACCGTCACGCGCATTGGGTTGTTCAGAGACTTGAAGGCATTGCCAGCAAGCTTTGGAACAGCACGCAAAATACCAGCGTCAGATATGACCATCCTCACAACTCCTGATACGGCCTATTGCAAGCAACAATCTCTAAAACCAAACTCAAGAATCCACAATAGACACACTCGAACCTTGATTCGATGATCACTAGCCACCACCCCGCCTCAGACAACGCCATCTGAAACACAGGACTCCCGCTACACCTCACAAACGCAGGAACCCGAAGCCGCATCAACCTTCTAATTAATCGCCATGGCTTAGCCCCTTTCTCGCGCAACCACACAGTCGGGTCATACCAAATAACAACGTTACAACCGGGAACAACCTTGTGCATAGAAAGAGGATCGACATCAACAATATCCGCCGTCTCAAGCACAAACTTGACCGACATGTCAACCGACTTACTCCCAGGCCCATTACGCCCCATCCTCATCGCAGCAGCTAGCCGCGCCGACATCAGGTCCTGGGAAACAGACTCATACGTGCCATATAAACCGTCGGGACATTTTGCTGGTTCAGACAATCGCAGCTTCTGACACGAACACACACCGTTCATGACAGGAACGGACGACACCTCGTCCATCCTGCTCACAAGCCGCCTAATCCGTCCCGATCGATCATTCACAATACGCAAAGGAGCAGAAGTCGCACAAATGTAATCCGGAACATCACCAAAAGCATCAACGAATATCGCACCATCAGGAATCATTCGATCAATAGCACGACCAAGCGCAATTCGCGACCGGAATAGACTCTCTGGAGTAGCAATAATTTGCGGGCTATCGTCTGTCATCATCTGCAATGCCTTATCCGCGCCACTCGATATTACGACACGGCACGTCCATCATGTCGTCCCACTTTGGAATGTCTCGCAAATGCTCGCAACCGATGCGCATGTCATTGACCATCATCGCCATAATGTTCCACGCCGCATGCGCAAGATGCGGCTCTGATGCGTCGCCAGCTTGGTAGAGGACAAGATGCCGCATAGCATGATTGAACAGGTTCGAGTTCGGTATCCCTTTTAGCCAATTCCCTTCACCATACTTGGCAGCACCCTCAGCAAATGTCGCCGCTAACGCCGCCAGAAAATGAGGCGGGATGAGATCAAACCGTACACCAGCACCAGAGCCGCTCCTTTTCGCACCAGTAGAAAATATGGTTTCGTCGCTCATGCCACCATTCTCCGGGTTCGCCTTCCAGTCTCGAAGTGACACAATGTCATTGAATACCTTCCAGGCAAGCTGGAAAATGTCACAACCAGCAGCAGTGGATAACACATAAAACAAACGGGCTAGACAAACCCGCACATGCTTCCTGAAATGCTCGTCGTTGTCGAATAGCCTAATGCCCTGAATCCGCTTTAGAAAAGCATGTGCCAGTCCAGACACCGGCCTAAATATATAAGAAGGATGTGGCTTCATCACTTCACTAAGACTAGTGGACTGAACCTCAGATACAAGAGTCTCAATCGCCTGCCTGTTGCCGCCGCATATCCTGTAGATCAAATCCAGGGCATAAATTGCAGCATCAGCAGCCGCATCCCGTAATTCGTCGTCCTGGACGCCTTCCGCCTCGCCTAGCTCCTCCACAATCCCTAGCAAAGGCAAAATGACATGCAAATCGGGGTTGCCACTGGTGTCAAAATTCTTCTCAGCCCACTGACCAATGCGTATAGCCAGATCAACAATCTCGTCACGCGTCATTTCCACCAAATCCTTTGGCTGGAACAATAGTTAAATACAACCTACCACCAGTAACAGGATTGCTTTTAACCACAAATTGCTGAATAATCAAACTATCGTCTTTAATAACCCCACAGTGTTTCAGACTATCGTAAACAGCCTTTTCAATGTTGTCAATGTCACGTTTCCGCCTGTCCGGTGGATGCATGACCATCAGAACAATTACCGGACAGTCAAACCGCACAACGTCCTGGTACTGCGTCTCAATCGCGTTAACAACGTCCCGGCGATAATCACGACCGGATTGCGATATCACCATCTTTCCACGCCACTTCCGCCAGTAATGATTGACACTCGGCGGATACGGCAACGCAAACTGAAACGTCTCCACGGCCTACCGCTTCCTGAATGAAGCCGTTCGAACAGCCTTCACGCAGACACGATGCTTGTCATAGACAAAGGCGCGCTCACGCCAATAAAAAAGCCAGCCGCGCTCATAGCAACTGGCACACATCGGCTGCTTCAACTTGACCCAACTACCAGGTTCGTTCCAGTAAACATCCCGCGTAACAGTCCCGCAGGATATGCAGACATGCCCATCACCATCCATAACACCCCGTCCCCCAAAAAACTACCTGACAGATACAGCACGCCGACAAGCATCGCGGGCTAATTGATCACACGCCTCGTTCTCAATGTGACCAGAATGCCCATTCACATGCTCAACAGATATCTCATGACGCTCCAAAAGATCATAAAGATCACGCCATAAGTCACCATTCGCGTTCGGTGGAAAAACCACTTCGCCCCTGGACCGCAAATCAACCCATTTGGCAATCCCATTCACAACATACCGACTGTCACTGACAATGTGCACCCGACTCGGCTCCTTGATCGCCTCCAATCCCCGTATCACCGCCAATAGCTCCATCGCATTGGCAGTCCCCCACCACTCACACCCAGACTTCACAACCATCTTGCCATCCTCCGATACCAACACATAAGCCCAACCACCAGGCCCTGGATTCCCAGCAGATGCCCCATCCGTGAACAACTCATACCTTGGACACCATTCCCAATCCACCCTACGTATCTGCTTCATCACGATTAACCTTTAGTTCTATCTTAGTACTATTTAGTTCTATTCGTTTCTATTCGTGATATGAGACAATAGCCCCTTCCGTTGATGATGATGGTACAGCAAGCCTGCAGGCGTTGGCCTCAAGGCCAATTAGCCTTTGGCTGGGAGCAGGATGCTCCCTTGACATGCGACCACGTCAAACATGTTCGTTCGACTAGGAAACTCAGTGTCGTTCTTCTGGTCGAACCGTGACGTGGTAGCGTATCTGGTCGAGACGCTGTTGAAAGAGCCAGATACTTGCGTTTCCGGTCGTTTTGCCTGAGACACAGCTAGTCGGCTGTCTGCCTTTGGCGATTCATGTCTCCCAGCTACTCTGACCGTGCATGTCAATGCCACATGACCATCACATCTTGCGGATGGGCTTATCATTGGGTGTCCCGCTCGCCTTGTTTGGCTTTCTAGGCCCGCTGATGCCTTATACACGGGATTTTTTGGGGGATTTTCATCACGAACCACCGGGACGTAGGGGCGACCCATGCCAAGCCGTTCTGTACCTTGCGCGGCCCATCCAGACCTGACCCCCGTCAGGTCCTTTTTGTGCATGTCGTCCATCCGTGGACTGAACGCAAGGACGAACTGGCGTACATGGGGCCGGATCGGAGTACCGGCCCGTTGCCCGGAAAACTGCCTGTTTCGGCAGAACCCCGCTTTCGGCCTTTGACCCCGCAGGGAGCGAGCCATGACCTTGGCCCTAGGCAGCCGTCGGTTGTTCTGGGTTGGCGTGGTGATCAGCATCACGGGACGCGCCGTGAAGCCGATACCGCGGAAGTATCCTGCCTTTCCGCGGGTTGCGGATAGCATCGCATGCCAGCCGAACGTATCGGTTTTGCCTAGCACACTTGTTACCCTACCACGCCTGGTGTCTCGACTGATCCACTCTGTCCCCAGCCGACTAACGGTGTTACTGTGTCGAGCGGCTTGCGGCGAAGAACACCGAAAGACCCGCTTTTTACGACACCCAATGTAGTCATGGGGCCAAACTACACTTATATGATACTAGATTGTGCAATTTTTGTCAAGCGATCACAGCGATTTCTCAAAGTCGAAATTTCTGTGGTAGCATTAACTGCTCAAGATGATCGTGACGCCAGCTTCGGTTTTATGTCTCGTTGATGTACAACATTGGCCATCAGAACGTCTCCACCATATTTTTAATATAACTCAGGGGGTCTGCCAGGTGGCTATAAAGAGAATTCCAATCCTGCGGAAACAGAACC
>Ga0116167_1001900_pt1 | contig 18400 bp, 25 predicted proteins | sample AD_JPNMR3_MetaG_FD_89794 | JGI IMG/M metagenome (GOLD analysis project Ga0116167, IMG submission 89794) | Active sludge microbial communities of municipal wastewater-treating anaerobic digesters from Japan - AD_JPNMR3_MetaG | ecosystem: Engineered > Bioreactor > Anaerobic > Digestate | place...
GCGACTCCGGCGTCTTCCCAACCGGAGATATACCAATCGTAAGCGACTCCGGCGTCTTCCCAACCGGCATCAGACCAGGCTTGTTCGTCAAAATCATCCTCGGCAGTACGTAACAAACCTTCAGCTATTCTCAATAAATCCTCGGCAATTTTAGTTCTGTTCATGCAGAACCTCCTTCAAAAATTTCCAAGGCTTCAATAGGATTATCAAAGCCCCTTCTCTTCCAGGCAAGTGCGGCTTCCGGGTCGCGCCAGCCAGAGGCATAACATTCAAACGCTTCGTAAGGGTTTTCCCAACCGGCATTATACCATTCAAGCGCATCCTCAGGAATTTCCCAACCGGCATCGTGCCAGTAAATCGCTTCATCCGGGTCATCCCAACCCTTCCGCCTCCATCCAAGTGCGTCTTCCGGGTCCTCCCAACCGGCATTATACCAGGCAACCGCTTCTTTCGGTTTTTCCCAGCCGGCCATATACCAGTCATACGCAAGTTCCCGGTATTCCCAGTCGGCATCGTACCATTCAAACGCAAGTTCAGGGTCTATCCAACCGAGTTCGAACCAAGCATAGGCCTCTTCAATATCATCCCATCCGGCATAGGACCATTCTTCAGCGTCAAAGTCATCATAGCTAACCCACAACATATCTGCAATCACCCTTAATAAGTCCTCGACTGCTTGAATATTGTTCATATATTATACCTCCAAGCTATACGTAATAAATCCTCAACTTACGTTCAATAAGTCCTCGTCAATTCCAGCTCCGTTCATATAGAACCTCTTTTAAAACTTTTCAAGGCTTCAACAGGATTACCAAATCCCTTTCTCTTCCAGTCAAGCGCATCTCCGGGGTCCTCCCAACCGGCATCATACCAGGAAAGCGCGACTTCAGGGTCATTCCAACCAGCATCGTACCAAAGAAACGCAACTTTCGGAGTGTCCCAACCGGCACTATACCAGTCATACGCAAGCTGCGCATTACCTAACCCAAAAGCATCACACCATCTACCAGCCTCATCAACATCAACCCAACCAGCATTGCACCAATTCAAGGCATCCACGGCAGAAAACCAAGCCTCAAACCATTCAAGCGCTTGAGTCGGGGAATTCCATCCCTCTTCGTACCAAACCAACGCAAGTTCCGGGTCCTCCCAACCGGCATTATACCAGTCAAGAGCAAAAACGGGATGTCTCCATCCCACACTATACCATTCCAGAGCATCCTGTGCAAAAAACCAACCAGAATCATACCACTCATAGGCAACCCGAGGATTCCTCCATCCCGCACTATACCATTCCAGAGCTTCGTACAGCTCATCAGCCCATAACTCTTTCCAAAGAGCAACATCGTCCAATAAATCTTCAGCCAACTTTACTAAATCAGTTCCAATGCTGTACTTCATACTATTCTCTCTTTAGTTATGTCTCTTAACATACTCATACTCTACTAAATACAACATTATATATACCTATACCCCATACAAAATACGGAAACCCTGGAGTAATAAACTGCGTAAAAACATAATTCATCGCTCTCTCCGGATTAAACATAACTACCGCCTTCGGACGACTACCCATCATCCACTTTATCTTCTTTACATTATCCAAAATTCGAGCCGCAACATTACCATACTCTTGCTGCAACCTCGAAAAATGGTCAATCGAGATACTAATACCTTGGTCACTATACGAAGGCAAATCCGTGTCAATAGCATAAATACTTTGCGCTTCAAGGGCACAAAGCTGCGCCAACTCGACAATTACATCGTACAAGAACTGAGGCAAATTACCAATACTATATCCAGTCAACGGCGGAATCGTATTAAAAATACCAATAGCATTTACCAAATACATAAACAAGTCAGAGTCACTATACCCCCAAGTATTAGACGTACTCTTAAAAGACTTGTCCAACACACTACGTAAACGCGCCATCAACCAAAAAACTGGAACATCTACTACTACAAAAAACTGGAACCCCTTATCCCCATTATCCGCAGACCATCTCAACAACTTCGTACCTACATTGTCTGAAACAACAGAAGGCATAGAGATTTTCCACTTCTCTATGCCTTCATCGTACTGCGCACTCAACTGAGACGCCAAGCTATTTCCATGCGCATCATAAATACTACAAGTAACAGATTCTACATAAGCTTGACTCCCTTCATCATCAAGTACATCTATCCACGCACTTGCAGGCTCGTCCTTTAACCCTAACACCATACCAACAAGCGCTCGGGAGGACTCAGAACCTTGCAATTCAAACTTAATCCTACCTACATCAATCACTGCTCAGTTACCTTACTCTTCTTACGTGACCTATCCTTTTCCATATCAGAACCAATACCCTTCAACTGAATACGAGCCCATTCCGCCAACTCCCCTCTACCTGAGGCTAAAATATACGCTAAATCATCCTGAGTCAAATCAAGACTTTCCAATTCCTGAATCATAGCAGCAAGCTCGGGCTTTACACCACCTAAATCACTCTCAGGAACTGAGTACAAATTCACAATTTGCATAACTCTGGGATTTATGGCGGACTCCGCGGACTCTCCCGCCACTGCACCAACTACGTTAGCAGAATGGTCTCTCGGCCCTTCTATAATACGACTAACAGCCAACTCATCTTCCGGCGTCACTAACTTCTTATACTGTTCTTCCGTCAACAACTCAATAGCACCACGCTGGACGAGGCCACGAAATCCCGTAGACTTAACTATCTGCTCCTTCGGAACATACTGCGTCAAACAAATCGGAATCATAGTCTTCGGCACCAAAAACGTCGTCTCTCCTTTGTCCACTGACAAAGGTATACTAACCATACCTAACGGGTTCGTCCTGTTCCGTACAATAACTTCCTTCTCCTTCTCAAAATACTCCTGAATCGTCATACCTTTTCCTCCTTCATACTATTTTCATTCTTGGCAACTCACACATATACCTAAACCAAGACACTCAATACGAGGAGGCAAGCCAGTAGAAAACTGGCTCGCCTCCAACAAGAACTACACCCTCTTGCCCATTGCAACAGCACGAGGATTGACCAAACCCTGAGTAATTACCTCAAGGAACATCCATCCACGCTTAGTCTCCTGCATCACCGCCTTAGTGTAAGGCTCGCTCATTAGCTCAATGCGAACACCCATTTCACCAAGGAAAGCACCTTCAGTTAGCGCAAACACCGTTCCCGGAGGCACTACCTCCTGTACACCGGTACCGGCACTCGTAATAATCTGAGCACCAAAAATCGTACCAATATACCCCATCAGCAGCAGCTCCCTCTCAGTGACCATATCAACATAACCGTGCATATTCTTCAGAATAGAAGACAGCTCGAAACGGTTGATAACAAACTTATCAACTAAGAGACGATGCCGCTCCACCTGATAACGAATATCCTCAAACGTCCCTACATTAAATCCACTAAAGTACACTACATCGTTCATCACCTGAGCATAGCTCTGAAGAGCCGTCACCAGTGCCCGGTCTTCCTTTAGCATAATCATCTGTTTCGCAAGGTCCTGCTGTCGAGCCAGAACATCAAAGTTCATTCGCTGAATATCAACAATGTCAACCTCAGGAAACGCCGTTACCTTAAACTCAGCAGGGAAGGCGAACTGCCCATAAGCCTGCGAAACAACTGACTGCCCATCCTGCCCAACCACAAAAGCAACAACCCAGACATCCTTGGGGATGCGATGTATCTCGCCCTGCCCAATCGGACGAACCTTCAAGATTTTTCGTGCCCAGCCTTCATAATCGAGCAAGTTCTTAACAGGCGCAAGCAACTCTTCACCAACTTTCCGAATACCGTATCCGGTCGGGTCAGTCAAAGCGGCAAGCAACACTCTCCTGGCTTCCTCAGGCGGCAACTGCGGGTCTGTACGGTAAGAGGCTCTCTTGGCATGCCCCAACCCCTCGTCGTTCAGCAAACGAGCAATCATTGAAATAGCATCTTTCTTATCGTAAGCATTCAATTTGTCGTCTTTATTGAAATACCGCTCAGACTTAGATGCTATACGGGGATTCAATCTACCTGATTCATCGAAATACTTACCACGAGGGTCAACTTTCTCCTGAACCTGTCTACTAACTCTGAATTTCTTTGCCTGCTGGTCTGTCTTCACATAAGGATTCGTTTTCATAGTTACCTACCTCCCTATTCTCCAATTATCACACCAAGAAACGGGTCGTCAGGTGTCGGAGCCTTTAAAACTTTACCATACTTAACCCCTGAGGAGGTATCAGTCGTAAACAGCCCCGCTTTATCCCCTCCAGCCACATACAACGAGGCACCAGGAGCATACGCTACCGACGTATCAAACTGGTCAGTATATACCACAGCATAATTCTGAATCACTGTAATATAACCACTGCCCATTGTATCATCCGCAGAATTCACATAGTTCATACCACGAACGGTCTGAAGCTCCAACGTAGACAACTGATAAGTATACGACACCTTCACAACCTGCCCATCCGTGATACCACCATGTGGACCACTAAATCCTGAATAACCGCTGGCACCTTGTGCACCTTCATCTACAATAGCAATCTGCCCATTCGTATAGTTTATCGTGTAATCTGTATTCTTAACATACGTGGTGGTACCCGCCAAATTAGTAACCCGCTCGGACCCCTCAACTACCAAGGGCTTAGAAAGATTAGAAGGCGCCTCGTCAGACATCGTTACTTCTTCATCCACAATCACCCCTGTAAAAGCATTCGTCTTGTTCCATTTAGCAATACCAAACGGAACCATCGTCGCAGGGTTACACTTTACAACTTCACCATCACTGTTCAACGCAACAATCGCCCCAGCTTGGAATTCAGCACCAATAGCAGCTTTCCAAATTCCAAGATTCACTGTTATAGCACTTCTTGTCAGGTCAATCATATTAACACCTCCTGTTCACATCTTACTCCGGAACTTTATATCCCGGCAACGCTTGTTTTATCACATCACCACTCCTCTTATCACCCTTTGCAGAAGCTACACGAGGAATACGAAAACTACCTTTTTCCAACCGTTCCTCAATATCCTGTGCCACTTCCTCAACCTCTCCAGACCCTTCCACTTCCCACTCACCATCAACAGTACCTTCCGGCAGAAGCGTTAAGTCAAAGCTCACATTAACCGCTTCCTCCAAATTCTCAAGCTCCTTCGGCTCCATTTCCGAAAATTCCTCAGCCTTGTCCACTACCTGTTCAATAAAATCATCAGAAGACTCCTCAAAAGCGGCTTCAATTGCCCTAACAGCCGACCGAGGCTTAATACCTAAATCAACCATTTTTTCATAAAGCGCCGCCTTAAGAGGATTACCTTCCTTCTCAAGATTACGGGCGTATCGCTTCCACGCAACCACCAAAGCCTTCTTAAAAGCTTTACGAACATCCTCAGCCCTCAACGAAGGATTAGCCTTCGAAAGCTGCTGCTGCTTCAAAGCCTCAAGAGCAGCACCATCAGCATAACCACCAGACACCCTACCCGAAGGCCCCACTGCGTAATCCTTCTTCGAAGTCTCAAGATTTCTGTCAACAATCGCATCATCTACAACCCGCTCCGCAGACTGCTTACGTATCAACTGCCTCAAAGCAGATATACGACTCTTAATCCGTGCTATCTTTTCTACACTATCATCCGACGTGGGACGTACACGTCCACTACCCCTCACAGGCATCCTACGAGCAGGCCTATCATCCGACGTGGGACGTACACGTCCACTACCCCTCACAGGTATCCTACGAGCAGGCTTATCCCTTAAAACCTTAGAGCTCCCAGCACTTTCTTCCTTCTTGGACCTCGCTTCACGAACTCTCCGGGCAATCTGCCTAATTCTCTCTTTAACATCGTCCTTCATAAATACACCTCCACTCAATAAAATAAAGTCTCTCACACAGGACTGTATCCCTGCTTACCATAGTCCACTATACCTTGCTCCTTGGACTCAACTTTCCGTTCATCCTTCTTCTTCCCTGTCGCCTTATCCCAAACCGTTACCATACCCGTATCATCTATCTCTACATAGTCAGTATCACCGACCATAATTACCTTACTATCAGCTACTCTATAACAAACACGCTCACTATACCCGTGCTGCCCAAAGTCAGCCGCCACTGTATCCAAAATATCCATAATCTCTTCATCATTAAAACCATACTTAGACAAAGCATACGCGGCTTTCTCAACTAAAGCAAAGGCATCAGAATCTTCTATAACTTCATCAGCAATTCGTACTCGGTCTTTCTCCATTCTAATCACTGGAACATAACTAACTGACATCACAGAACTCTTCCTTACCAGTTCACTTAAATCCGCATGCAAATACTTTACAGCAATTTTATCTTCCTTCTTCCCCACCACCTTCGCTAATGCACCACGTACATAAACAATACTACCAACAACAGGCTCAGGCTCTACTATCAAACTCTGTGCCTTATTCACAAGCTCCTGTATCTTTGAATCATTCTGCTGAACAAAGCCTAACCAATCCGCAACACTCCTCACAAAACCAATAAGCTTTTCCTTTAACTTAGCCCAAAAACCTCCTTCATCGGCTTGCTTCGCCAAATGCTGAGTATCAACTTCACGAGGCTTCCATATATACATCGTTCGTATTTCACCTACTACCTTTCGCCCCTCCTCTATTACCTTATTCGTTTTCTCAATTTCACTCATAACAATATCCACAACTTCATCAGTAATCAACCCCAACTCCTTTGCTTTCTGAACAAAATCAGCCGTTTTATGTGGGTCAAGCATCTTCGTCGGAGGCTCCTCCTTCAATACCTCTCTGGAAAGAGAGACCAAAAAGTCACCTAAACGGCCCTTATACTGATAAGCAACATTATACACGCTATTGATATCTTCGGTCCGCTTCGCCAACCACTCGTACACCTGACGAACCGAATTAACAACACCAGGAATCTTAGACGCTTCCTGGCGAGCCAGGTCATACTGCTTCTCCAGCTCGCTCACCTTCCTACGCGCCTCAAGCAGCGCATCGTGAATCCTCCATAACTTATCAAAAACTTCATCATCCAGTATCGTTATCGCCCTCTTCGCATAATCTGTCAACTGAGGAAATAACTCTTTCTTAGTCGGTTTCTTAACCTTTGGCGGAGCAATCTCTCGCGGCGACAACTGATACTTGACCTGCTCCTCTTGCGATACCCTGTTCATTTACTTAACCTCCATAAATTTCTTCACAACAAAATCATTGTCAGACTTAGGAAAACAAACCACATGGCTTACAGCCCGCCTGTCTGCAGGGTCTCTTACAATACTCAACTCTCTAAACGTAACACCTTCACACCACTCAAACGCATTATCCATCATAAACTTATTCGCCATATGACAACAATAATCCGAAACATCACTGGCCACATGCCCACAAACACTACATCTGGTGCGTTCACAAATACATCCCATACTAAATGTACCTACTCTGTCACGAAGTAAAGCCTCCACAAAACCCCGCTTCTTTACACCATCAACAGCAACCAAAGTCAAAACCTTTTCGTCCGTTGGTATCCGGTCATCATAATAAGAGTCAAGAATCACTCCACCAGATACCTCTAACACATGGTCATAATCATGTTCCTCAAGCAAAGGCGCAAACCTAAAAGTCTCATACGTAAAAATACCTGAATCCTTTACATCCAACAACTCTCTCTTATGAAAAGCATCGCGGTTCTCGTTCGGAACATTAGCAGTTACCGCCCGCGCCACTACAATAACGTAGTCCGACGGGTCCGAGGAGATTTGATACTCCTTAGCTGCTTCCCGCAAGACATCAGATAAATTAAGTTCTCTAAACTTAAAATACCCCGATGTCTTAATACCATCCGACCTTTTGTCAAACTTCCATACATTTTCAACTGTTACACTTGCTACCTTGTAAAACATATCCAACCCTCGTCTGTGTCATAAGCAATCAAAAAACAAATCACTAAGTTCGTTCTAAAAATTTCACCTCTCCTCCGTAAACTCCGCACCACTGGCCTTCCACTCCGACACCAAAATTCCAATTATTTTCTTCGCTTCAACAAAACAGGCTTCAAACTGAACCCCATCTATACAAGCAATCCGAAACACCTTCCACAACTCCCTCTCCAAATCTCGCATCAAGAGCGAAAAATCATTACCCTCCTGCAACTGCTTCGAAAACTTACGCATAATAGAACCAATCTGATTACGATATACAAAATTCTTTTCCTGCGAAAACGCCAGATTACCTAAATCAAATAACTTGAACATTACACCATCCGGACGAGCAAACAACAAATTAGCAATCTTATTAACCAAATCCTTGTCTAACTCCTTTTCCTGCTTATACGGATTTCTTTCTACCATTTCCCTCCTCCTTCTTATTATTCCTACTAAACTCAGCCAGTACCTCGGCGGCTCTGTCAGGACTCAACAAGTTCCTTGACAAAGCCTCGGACAACTTGTTAACATCAGCTTGCCTATAATCATACACAGACTTGCGCCGATACGGAGTCACCACCAATAATCCATCTCCTCTTCGAGACGCTGCATGCATCTCAAGGTCCTCCGCACCTCCCATATCAACTTCCGGGGACGGAGCAATCTCCTCCAACGGCGGAGCCATATCCCTATGTCTATCTATATTTTCACCCATGTGACGGAGTCTCATCATATCTGAACCTTCCAGCTCACTTTCCAACCGCTGCTTTATACCCCGTTCCTCAAGTACTTTACGATACTCAGTCGCCCAATCTAATCCCACTATATCAAACAACGTACGCTCACTAAACTTAACATCAAAAGCATTCTTCAACTCTCTAAAAGCCTCTAACAAATCTGACTCTACACGCGGCTTTAAACTCTTGTCCCAACGTATTATCGGCTGAACAAAAGCTCTATCACGACCCTCTGTCCACTTATTCACCATGATAATCGGTTTCAATAACTTAGGATAAATAAACACTTCTTCCAAGTAAGTACGCAAACTCAATAACCTACTAAGAAACACTTGCAAACTGGCTTGTGCAGAGGCAAATGTCGACGAACCTAAAATGAAATCCTTACTCACCCCTAACGCCTCTAACTTAGCTCCTTCTATTACAGCATATTCATTTCTAATACTTATAGCACGCTCAGTCGTACCCCAAGGCTGAAACTGAGTACCTGGCGGTACAAATACCCAAGCCTGGGGGTCCGTCTCCGCTTGAGCAAGAGCAGATAACAACGCATCCACTTGCTCCTGAGTCGGAATATAACCAGAAGACAAATCACCCATCGTTACAGTCTTAACCGGACTGGCATGCCTTTTAGCAGTATGCAAAGTCGCATTAAACACAGCGTCTTCGTACATAAAAAATCTCCAAAGACGCGTCAATATAGAAGTACCCCTGCTATCATACGGATGCAACAAACGAGGAATATAGGACACGTTCAGGTTCTCCAAAACAGCCTCACCACTCTTCAAAATCTGGTCCATCATAGACGACTCAGGAAATTCCATCCCTGCTTGCTGATATATTCGCTGAACCTTACGCAAAGTGGTCAAAACATCACCAGGCAACTTGAGAATCAAAACAGGCTCAATATCCAAAAACGAAACGTCCAATACACTAACATACTCCGGCTGATAGAAACTATACGAACGCCATTGCCCTAACGAACTATCAAAGAACAAATGAGGAATCGCTTCACCACAAACAAGATACTCCACCACTATCTGCTTCATCAACGAAACCAAATTTATCCTGTCGAGCATTTCCTCCAACTGACGTTTAATAGAAACATCAACTCGGTCTATTACATAATCACTCCACAACATTTCAGAATAAATCTCAATAACCGCACCCACCACCGGGTCCAGTCGATAAAACATTCGCCAGTAGCGAAGCTGACGCTCAGCATCCGTAGGCAATAACCATCTATCTGGAGAAGCCCACTCAGGAAAGTACTCTAACGGACGCGTAAAAATAGCGGAACCACCAATGGCAGTACCTAATCCAGTTCCTGTCATAGGCGACACCATCTGCTGAGCCTCTTTCGTTATTCCTTGCGCTTCCTTATACTCCTTATCCAACTGATTTATCCGGTCCCGCGAAGCCGCCTTCGCTACCGGATGCAACCGACTCCATCTATCCTTCAAATCAGCCATAATCCCACCTCCTGAACCTGGCTACTTTCGGCACAAACGCATTAAAGTTTTCTACGTTCTGAGTTCTATTAACAGGTACGCTACTAAATTCTAACCTCTGCTGTATACCTACAACTGCACCAGCCAATGCTACCAAAACATCAGTATGAGACAATTTACCATCAGATTTACGCTCAACTGTAAACATCTCATTACGCAGAAAATCAATACCTTTACCATAATTAACTATCTTCAACTTGTCCATCAACAATAAACTCTTTACAAGTAAGATGGATTCATCACCAATACTCCTACGAATAGTGCTAATCTTCAATCGTTGCAACCGCTGTAAAGCACTTAAACTCTGCCACTGGTCATAAGATACTCCTTCTATGTGCACTCTACCCATCAAATCAACTATGATATCGTATGGCGTATCAACATACACAGACAAATCCTTCCGCGGTTCCAAAACCAAAATACCGTCTATCCAAATAGTATCACTTTCATCCTTCCGAGCAAAAACCATCGATAACAAATCTTTCACATGACCTAAATCCACATGAACTACGTAAGACTTACCCCACAATTCACCTATCAAACTACAACTCGCTGACAAGTATCTTACATTCTTACCTATCTCAATTACAGTCTCGCTAAAATCAAACAAGACAGGAGATTCAGAAGGCGCCACCAGCGCCCTATCTAAAATCTCCATGTCCTCAAATAAACGAAGACGGCTATAAGTCGGGTCAGCACCAAAATCCCTCATAGCCGTCCAGTAATCACGTCTGAAGTCCTCATCAAAACTCTGCCGCGTAAACTTCTTATTAAAATCCCACGTAGGCATATGTACACACAATCTTTTACCATCGCTCCATTGCTGCCCTAATCTAAACTCCTTCGGATTGTAATCTTCACCATACAAAGCTACCAAAGTCGGGTCATCTTTGACATAAAAGGGCGAACTTGAAATCACAAGCAATCCAAACATATCCTTCAAATACGAATTCGAATACTCCCGTACAGTCTTCAACGACGCAAGCAAAGCAGAATACACTTCCGTGGCACTCCTAAATGAACTACCTAATACAAAACGCGATAACTCGTCCAAACAAACCAAAATCCCCGTACCACCTGCTAATGAACCTGAATTACTGTGCAAACACATAAAATCAACATTACCTATCTCCCACTCTTTACCTGTTTTCCTCAACTCCGAGTCTCGTACCCTTGTACTTTCTAAATACCTCCGCACGTCTTCATCAACAGCATTCTTTATCAAGGCCTCAAACGTACCCCAAATCGTCTTAGACGCCTGTAACTGAGCAGTCGCTACCATTGAAACCCTTAATCTCTGACCGGGCAATAACCCAAATAATTTGTCTAACTTCGGAACACCTAACACCAAATAATATATCCACGAAGCAATCATTGCTGCAGTAGCCGTCTTTCCACTCCTCATTCCACAACATAGCACTAAAGTGTCATAATCCATTCGCTCTTTTACATAACCACATCGCGGACAAAGCAACTTCTCGGACTTTATATCCAGTTCCATTAACGTATCATTTATTTCATCAGAACAATTCGGACAACGCAAACTAAATAAATCCCGTAGTACCTCATACTGTTTTCTATATTCTTTTCTAATCGTACGCAAACCTAAGCCATTCTCCACCCATTGCACTATATTCCGATACTTTAACTCTTTATTACCTAACAAAGCAAATTGACTCCATACCTGACGAAGCCTTTCCTCTAAATCAATATCTGAAATATAAATATCTATGTCCCTTTCAATCATTGAAGCCCTAAAATACTCCTCACACCCTCATACCTGGTCCTGTCCAGCCCAATATCAGTTCTATACCACCCATAAGTAGAACGTAACCTACGCGCCATCCTCAACGCTCTACCTATCGCCTTGTCATAATTAGATGCAACACCAACCGGTAGCACCACTCTCTTATACCAATCACCTTTATTCCCCGACACTGCAACAAAACAGTTAAATTCAGCACTCCATGCTACATCATCCAACCCAACATAACGCAATACAAGCTCCCTTACGTCTTCGTCCCCGTCCCAAAAAACAGGCAAGTCACCTACATCAGTTCTTACAAAATACCCTATTACACAACCATACGCCGCAGACCTATCAATGCACTCCACTTGCTCACCTGAAGCAATACTCCTAATATATTCTGCAACATCCTCCACACCCCCATATAACAACTGACGAACAATACACTGCATTATCGGAAACCCCATACGAGGCGTAAACTCTAACCCATAAATCCTTCCATCCTCCGTCACAATCGTATTCATATCAAAAATACCTCGATACCCACTTGAACGTAACCAAGAAAACAAACCCCGAAAACGCTCACGTATAAAATCTGCATCAATAGCTACAACCATCGTACCCGCTTCTCCACAAAAAGGACCCATATCACCTGTAAACATACGCTTATGCTCAAAGTTCATCCAGGCATCACCTACTACATCATCCCCATTCCACCAAAAACTCCAAGCCACCTCTATGCCATCCAATAAGCATTGCAAAATCACTTTGGCATCATCACACTCTTTCTTAAAAGCATCCACAAACCATAACAACTCTTCCTCGGTCTTAGGTACAACAGTCTTTCCCTTTACCAAACCCTCCGAACCACTGCCTTTCAAAACCCACAATCCACCACGTTCCTTCAAAAATGCCTCAGCAGCAGAATAACTATCAAAGCTAACCGTCTCTGGAACCTCTATACCACTCTGACGCATAATCTCTATGCCTACAAAACGATTATTCTCCCAAACATCCGTATCCACCGAACCCCCAAAGACCAAAACCCCATTCTTCCGCAAAAGGTTCGAATCTTTACCCATGTAAACATCATCACTGATGACCAAATCATAATCACCTTGCAAAGCCCTCTGTACAAACTGACTATAGTCAATACTTTTGTTTACACCAAATCCATTACCTATATCTTTTGAAAGCGGATTAAAAATCGCTACGTCTACATCATGACCCTGATATTTAACAATCACAGCAAGGTCTATTCCACAAAGACTATGAGTCAAAAAAAGTACACGCATACCTTAATCTCTATCTCTATACATAAGAGATATAAACAAAAAGTCGCGAAATCCAAAAATCCAAACAAAACCTCTTACAGACTAATGCAACAAAACAAACAACCCCACAACACCCACAACTATACCCGCAACAATTCCCGTCACACCTATCCCTAACTTATCAATCCACGACTTCCTCTTTTCTTTGGCTAATTCGTCTTTAAGTGAAGCTATCTCTACTTTCTGCAATTCTATCTGCTCCTTCAACAACCTATTCTGCTCCTCAAGCAATTTGTTCTGCTCAACAAGGTAGTTATTTAACTGGTATAATGCAGCGTTCTCCTGCTCCAACAAACCCTTCTTCTCTAATTCAACCACCAACTTCTTTGCAGAATCAACAGTCAAGCATACATCCCCCGCCCACACAGACGAAGGAAATACAAGACACCAAACCAAAATACACACTATTAAAAACCTAATCCTTTTTCTCATACGCATCATACCCCATGTCCTTTAAACTCTGTACCACCTCCACTGCATCCCGCGGTTCCTTTATCTGAGACTGCTTCTTCTTAAGCTCCTGAATATCGTTCAAATACTTTCGCTGTATCACCTTCAATTCAGAGACTGACTTCTGCAACTGCTCTATCTCTTGTTCCTTGTTACTCAATAAAGCTTCTAAGTTATCAATATAACTTACAGACGAACTACGCAACTTTACATAATAAACCACAACACCCACCAACAAGACCGCAAAGAAAACAATCAAAAGTATCTTCATAATACGCTTCCTCATTTCCATACAATCCTATATCTCTCAGACTTTTTAAAAATTAAATAAGGATACCTGATATTCACCGTACAAAAATCCACGTAATTCTTGCCTACATAATATACACCTCCTCTTTTACACTTCTTTTCAACATCATCCCATTTACATGAACCTGCATTACGTATCTCCTTATTCAAATTACCCGCTCCACCATTATACGCCCTAAACATAAAATAATAATCTTTACATAATACCCAACCTAAATTCTGCTTGTCCCAATAAATACCTGCACGAATATTCCATTCAGGACTGTACGGACTGAACTGCACCATCCAGTCTCCCTGAATCTGCTTTACCGTAGCAGGCATCAACTGCATTAGCCCTATACCACCATCAAAAGCAGTTATACCCTCGTTACACCTACTCTCCTGTTCCACCTGACCCATAAAATAATGCACGGGGGCGTTTAATCCAAAAAAATACCTACTATGACGAACCACAAAATCCTTATACTTTAAACATCTATCCAAAGCAGAAACTTGACCTGCACTCAAGAGCAAAATCAAAATCAATACATTACAAATCTTCTTCACTCAACACCACCCGTACAATAGTCAAAGTCAATACCAACTCAACATACGGCTTCCCTACATACCGAATCAAATCCTCACTCGCTCCCGCTATCGTATCCGCTTCCCTATCGTACTCTATCCATCCTTGCCGCTGACTGCTATCCACATCTCTGTAGATGACAATCTGCCTCTGCATGCACCCTCCTCCCAACAAACAAATCAATTATCGGACATATAAAGAAAGGCCATCCCCACTGTACCAACCACAAGCCCTACAACTATGCCAACAAAGAAAAATTCCATAGTACTATAACCCCATAGCACAAGCTAAAATCACCCCTGCATAAAACAAACCCCTAAAAATCGCTACCGAATTTACAAACAATGAGTCACCTTGAATCCGCTCCATCGAACCAAATGCGTACTTAAAACCAACCGCCCATAACAACTCCGCTAACGCTACTCCCAAAGTCACCATAGCCACCTTATACGCCGCAATCTTCATCGCCTGCTCACCTGCAAAATACAAGACAGGAACCACTATCACAACAGACAAACCAAAGCGCAGCAAGTACTTAATTACCCCTCTTTCCATGACCTTCCTCTCCTTTCCGTGCTTCCGCATTCAAAACACGCGTAAAAAATACCGCGTACACAACCCCTAAAAACATCCCAAAAAGAAACGCTTCCATATGGTACCTCCATACTACAACTTTATCAACTGCCCATCAAATCTGCGGGCCAAAGCTTTCAAAACTCGCTTACCAAAACCACGCTTATCAACGCCAGTAATACCACCCCTTTCGTCAAATCTAAAAACACATAGCGCACACCAGTAATCCTTACCTTCCTCATCAACAGAAAACACGTGACAAAATGCGATTTCACTATCACCTTTTACAAAAGACACTCGCAGTCCTCGTCGAACCTCCACTGCTTGAATACCATAATCAAATAATACATCACCTACCAAATCCTTCATCATCCATAATACCATACCTGAAGTATCCCCCAACTTCCCTCTATACCAATATACAACATCACTCGGACAAATCACATCATCTCCATCGCTGCTATCCGTAACACATAAAGCGTATCCACACTGCTTCAAAAACATTAAATCAGCCAAGCGTACTCTAAAACAAACCCTCCAGTCCTCCGACTGCTTAGCTAATGCATCAAATACCTCACCAAACGCTAACGTACCTAAATCAGAATAGTGCAACCTCATACCAAATCCAACCTACTGTTTACATTCAACTTGCAAAATTCCAAGGCGTACCTACTGGCAAATAAAGTAATAAGCTCATCTCTAAAAAATTCCTTCGAAACCGTCAAATACTTACCCAAACTATCCCAAACATCCTCATACGAAACACCTATCTGCACCAAGTGGTCGCAAGACTGCGTAGCTTTACTCGTATCAAATACCCGCTTAAACTGACCGGCATCCCACTTAAACTTATACACCATCGCACCCCAATACGCACCATTCCCATCCAGCAACGAACCTAACGAAGCAACTATTTTAGAGTTCGGACCATATACCACCACCCGAGGGTCAACTGCGTACGAATAAACCGACAACCCGCACTTTCTCAATAAAGCTATACTAAAATCTCTCAAAGACAATATCATCGGCTGCCACAAAAACACCTTATCTCCCGGATACAAACAAAACAGCTCATCCTCTGGATAAAAAATATACCCTGGCCCCGTACCCGTCGTCGTCGAGACCCGTATATCCAACCCCTCCTGTAACGCATTCTGCGTAATTACCGCCGAAACATCCGGACTGCTGGAGTAAAGAGACACACAAGCCCTATCCACCGTCACCCTAAATAAAAAAATATCGTTCACTCGATTCCACAAGTATGGCAATCTATACAATTTATCTCTAAACTGTACAGACACCGGGCCCACATCAACAAAATACGCTACCGTCATAACACCCTCCTCAAATCTGAACTATACTAACTCTCTCAGGGTTAACCTTCAAACGGTCTTTAAATCTATTCGTCACTCCAAATCCATGCAAAACACCTGCACCAGACAACCGCAACATAAAATCGTATACACGAGATACCAAAAGCAACCTGTTCTTTTTTGCATGAACAAAATTATTTACAAAGTTTTTCACTTTCTTACATAATCTATTTATTCTGGATAATTCTTTCTTGTCAGAAACATTCTCCTTCAACAAATCTAAAAACTCAAGATACATATAACATGATTCAGCAACGTTCTGCACAATAACATCCTCCGGCTGGAACATAGCATGCTTTACAGACAAGTCCAAAACCCCAATCAACAAATCAACATCATCGTTGTAAGGAATATACCTATCGTTCAGTATCAATCCTTTCTTTATCATATCCTACCTCCTCCGTCGTTTTTAAATCGTTATACTCTAACACTACCTTTTTCAACAACGCGTCCATGTCCTCTTTTGATAAACTCTTTACGTAATTTAAACTCTTCTTTACACTATCTACAAGCATCTTCAGTATCAATTCCTTCTTCTGGTCATCCAAATCAGACAGCAAAACAGCAAGCTTACGTACCAAATCATCAGCCAACATGTGCACCACAACCTTCGTTACCTGCATCACAACATCACGTTCTCTCTGCAAATTCAAAATTCTGTCAAGATAACCTAACAACAAATCACCTAACTTAACCAAATTACTCGTCCCCAATCGCGAAGCCCCCGAAAGCTCTGACTGCCTCTGAAATTCTTCAGACAATACCACGTACTTGTCCCATAACTCAAATACAAACGACATCCTTGCCAAAAACGCAGTCTCAACCCTCTGCCTCTCTTGGTCAGAAGTGAACCACCACTTCAAGTAACCGTAAGGTAATACAACATCGCTTTCGTGCTGAGAAAAATGCGTTTCTATAGTTCGCTGAGATATACCCTTACCAAACTTCTGCCGTACCAGAACAGGCAACTGCGTTACAGACATCCCCTTCGCCCGCTGGTCCAGCAAAAAGACCCTCAACTCAGGATTATCACAAATCCTACACCTTCGCTGACGCAACCCTCTTCCTCCCCTGCCTCTTCGGGATATCCCGGGACTCCCCCTTCAAATAATCCTCAAGCACTAAATTCACAAAATCATTCAAGCTAAGCCGCTGTTTACGAGCTGCCTCTTTCACTCTTTCGTGAATACCTTGGTCTATATGAAGTAACATAGACTTCGTCCTCATCAATACGCCTCCTTCAACAGCAAAGTTTTTATTTCATCAACGTCCTTGTCTATATCACGATTCAAGAACTTTCGTAACATAGACAACTCGTTTTTCCTACCTCGTTTACAAGCTACGGAATCCTTCCATTCCTCATACGCATCATCAAATCCAGAAAGGCAAAGCAGGACCTGTACAGCCGACGCCGACAAATGCTGAATCAACTCCTCTATCCAAAGTTTTTCCTCCAAATCCTTAAAACCATCAACGACAGGTGCAATACTTTCAAGCTGCTCACAATGTACAAACGTGTCGTAATTACGCTTACTACGAAACCCAATCGTCGAAAAATGCGACGATAGACAAGTACCCAAATACGTCGTTAACGAACCCCTATCAGGACTATACTTTTGCATCATTGAAAGAACAACAAGCACTGCATCTTGATATAAATCATCACTTTCCCCTATCCCGCTCCACTTGTTCACAAACCAACGAATCATCTTATCAATGTTCTTTAATGTGTCTTTATTGCTCTTTTTCATCGTCCTATCTCCTTTCTTTTTTCTATTTTCTTATAATAATTATTATACAAAAAATTAAAAAATGTAAAGCTTTTTTTTTTTTAAGTTCTGACTTCCTCATTAACTACAACTAATAA